>OQVT01003363.1_pt1 | contig 10297 bp, 7 predicted proteins | sample 1691561 | NCBI WGS metagenome assembly OQVT01 (sample SAMN03418260, study PRJEB22391) | human gut metagenome | biome: human-gut; feature: organic feature; material: feces | host: Homo sapiens | place: Tanzania | collected 2013-01
CTATCATACATATGGGTTTTGGTAAACAAGGCTGAGCATACGGTCATCTTCTTCTATGAGGATGGTTCTCGTGGTCGTGATGTTTTGACTAACTTTATTGGTGATGCAGAATTAAAGAGTGTTATGACCGATGGTTATAATGCCTATGTATTTATAGGTGACGAACTTAATGTCGTAGATAAAAGTCCTAATCTAAATAAAGCCATACATCAGGTATGTCTTGCTCATCTTAAGGGTAAGTTGGAAATGGCTTGTGAACAAGCTGGCGATGTTCATGCGTATCCATTTTTAGAGGGCATTCGTTTCTATTATAGGAGGGAGCGCCAATATTACGAAGAGGGGCTTACGCCAGAAGAGATATGTAAGCGTCGTCAAGACTTGGAATCAAAGGAAGTTCTGATAACTCTTAGGCAGCATCTTAAAATTGAGCTTGATAAAGATCCGTCAGAGATAACTCCTTCTTTGCTGAAAGCCTTGAATTACCTCGACAAATATTGGGATAACCTGTTTGCTTTTCTTAATGACGGAAGTCTTCCCATAGACAACAACTTGGCCGAACGTGTTATCCGTCCTCTGACAACCCAACGCAATGCGATGCTTCACTTTGGTAGCGATGAAGGTGCAGAAATGGCCGCAACCTATCATAGTATAATAAGTACGGTAAAGATGCAAGGACGGTCTGCATGGGAATACCTAGGTAAGTTTTTTACTAAAATATTTAACGGTTGCAGGGATTTTTTCAGTCTGCGGCCAGACAAAATCGGATTGGCAATATGCCAATAGTTAATAATCAAGATGAAATTTTAACAACTCAATGTATAGGCACTTGCAAAAGTGCCTATTAAAGGGGTATGCCCTAAATTGAGTACTAACCAAAAGTGTAAGGAATGACCGCCAACGAGAGCGTGACGAATGGTAAGCACTCAATTACTTTAAATCTAATTGGCACTATGCCAATAATTCAATCTAAATAATATTCTAACAATATGATATGTAGGCATTTGCAGAAAATGTCTACACGATGGCTTATGCCCTGAAGTGAACTGTGGACAAGGGTGCTTGTTCTAACTCTCAATAGAAAATCAATAGCAATTTAATATGACGTATTTAATTATTTTCGTTCTGCTACTCGCGGCGGAACTCGTGTATTTCCGCATTGCGGATAAGTTTAACATTATCGATAAACCTAATGAGCGTTCGTCGCACTCTACGATTGTGTTGCGTGGGGGAGGCATCATCTTCTTGATTGGCGCTTGGGTGTGGAGTGCGTTTTTCGGATTCGATTATCCGTGGTTCCTGGCGGGACTGACACTGGTAGCTGGGGTGAGCTTTGTAGATGATATCCGTTCGTTGCCCGACTCGGTGAGACTGGTGGCGCAGTTCGCTGCTGCGGCGATGGCGTTTTATCAGCTGGGGATATTGCACTGGTCAATGTGGTGGATAGTGCTGGTGGCGCTGATAGTTTATGTGGGGGCTACAAATGTGATTAACTTCATGGATGGCATCAATGGCATCACGGCGGGATATTCGTTGGCGGTGTTGTTGCCGCTGATGGCCGTGAACATGGATGGCGGGTATGTAGAGCAGAGCTTGATAGTATCTACTGTTTTGGCTTCGTTGGTGTTTTGCATCTTTAATTTCCGTCCGAAGGGTAAGGCGAAGTGTTTTGCCGGCGACGTGGGTTCTATCGGCATAGCGTTCATTATGCTTTTCTTGTTGGGAAATGTTATTATCAAGACCGAAGATATTACATGGCTGATATTCTTGCTGGTGTATGGTGTGGACGGTTGCTTGACTATAGTGCATCGTATTATGCTGCACGAGAATTTGGGCGAGGCTCACAGAAAGCATGCTTATCAGCTTATGGCTAATGAATTGAAAATAGGGCATGTAAAGGTTACTTCGCTGTATATGGTTATGCAGTTGGCGGTTTCGCTTGGCTTCATTTATCTCTGCCCTGACACGGTGTTGTGTCACTGGATGTATCTGATAGGTGCTTTGGCGGTGTTGGCTGTAGCGTATGTATTGTTTATGAAGAAATATTACCACTTGCACGAGGAGTATCTGGCTTCGTTGGGCAAATAATGAATATCACGGTTATGGAATTGAATAAAGAGTTTTTAGGTAAGTTGTTCGAGCAGGCTATGGCTAATCCTCGCTTGCGTCAGAACTTTGACTTGCGTACTTCGGCCAACGATAATTCGCAGCGTATGCTGAATGCGTTGTTGCCGGGAACGGTGGTGCCTATCCATCGGCATCCCAATAGCACGGAGAATGTGCTGTTGCTGTGCGGTAAGTTGGTAGAGGTTATCTATGACGAGAACGGCAACGAGAAGGAGCGCATCCATCTTGATCCGGCGCTGGGCAATTACGGTTGTGTGGTGCCGCAGGGCGAATGGCACACGGTAGAGGTGCTGGAACCGTCGGTTATATACGAGGCCAAGGATGGCAAGTATGGCGAAGACGGTAGCGAATCGCTTGGTTGATTATGACTAATATCCGGCTTTACGATTATCAGATAGAAATGAAGGAGCGGATTGAGGCGGCTTTTCGGTCGTGTAGGTCCGTTATGGTGCAGATGCCCACGGGTACGGGTAAGACGCATGTGCTGGCAAGCGTGGTTACGGACGAGGTGCAGAGGGCGAAGAATGCGTGCGTGTGGATTGTGGCTCATCGGCGTGAACTGGTAGAACAGATTGAAGCATTGCTGGTTTGTCAGTCGGGATTGGCGTGTTCTGAATATCAATCTTCCTTTATAAAGGTGATGTCGATACAGTGGTTATCGAAGCATTACGTGGAGTTGGATGAGAGGCCTTCGCTGATAGTGATTGACGAGGCGCATCATGCGTTGGCACGGACTTATGCGGAGGTGATGAACGCTTATCCGGAGGCTAAGAAGCTTGGGGTAACGGCTACTCCGTGCCGGTTGAACTTGAAGGGCTTTTCTGATTTGTTTGATGTGTTGCTGCAGTCGTGGTCTACCAAGAAATTCATTGCCGACGGGCGTTTGTCGCTGTACGATTATATGTCGATAAAGGCGGATAGTGAGGATCTGCGGATGGTGTTCGGACTGACCAAACGTGGGGCCGACGGTGATTTCTCGCTTAAGGAAATGAGCGAGAAGTTGGATGTTCGGCCTAGTATAAAGCGTCTGTGCGATACGGTGTTACGGTATGCGCCTGGCAAGAAGGGCATAACGTATGCTATAGACGTAAATCATGCTGAGCATATAGCCGAGTATTATAGGGAGCACGGCATTCCTGCGGTGGCGATTAACTGGAAGACGTCTGCTGATGAGCGGAAGCGGATTGTTGAGGAATTCAAGAGAAGTGGAGACTCGGCAGAGAAAGGTGATGCGTCGTCGGGAGCTGTGAGGGTTCTGGTAAACGTGGACTTGTTTGGCGAGGGATTCGACTGTCCCGACGTGGAGTTTATTCAGTTGGCTCGACCTACGCTTTCGCTTGCTAAGTATCTGCAGCAGGTGGGCCGTGGCATGCGTGTGTTCGACGGTAAAAAGTATTGCCTGATATTGGATAATGTGGGTCTGTATCGTTTGTTCGGCTTGCCGTCGGACGATAGGGACTGGCAGGCGATGTTTGACGGGCGGCTTGCAGGAAAGGGTAATCTTCTTAAGGCGGAAGAGCAGTATGATGTGGCTTATTCCATACATGACGGTGTGCAGCGCATCACTGCCGACGAGGATACGGAACTGATTACCGTAATGACGCACCAGGGACAGCGCATGGATTTGGAGGCGGCGTACGGTTATGAGGTTACGGAAGGCGAAGATGGGCTTTGTGGTATAGTGGACAAGGCGTGCGCAGAGGTGCTGCCTTGCATATATAATAAGGTGGAGCTGAAAGCGTACGGCATAGTGAAGTTGTGCTCCAGAAGGAAGATTGACCGTGAGCGTCCGTGGATGGACTTACGCAATGGGGTGCGCTTTGTGCGTAGACCGAGGATTGAGCGTATCGGCTCTATGGAGTTCAGCACTACGGATGGCATGAAGCTTTATCCAAGGGTAAAAACTCGCTGGATGGATGAGGGGTGTTTTGTGGTGCTCGATGCTTTGGCGCATGGCGTGAACGATGGGCTTCGGTTTAAGTCTTACTTCATCCAACCGTCGGAACCGGAGGTGCTGTATAGGCAGAAAGATCAGTTCAATGATGTTGTGCTTTGGGAGAGTGAGACTGCGGTTTTGGCTTGGCGTAAGGGATTGGAACCGTTATTGCACGGCATCAGTCTGGAGGAGTGGGAAGCGAAGAAGGCGGAATACGAGGCTGGGCTGTTGGCGTTCGAAGAGCAGAAGGAGCGATATATGCGTAGCTTCATGTCGGCGATGGGTGGCTTGAGTTTAGGCGACAAGTTGCATCTGAGCGACTATAGCGAGGTTGGCGATTTGCGATATGTCCGCACGGAGGGTGATTTGTATCAGGTGTTCTATAGGGAGTGCTTTATAGATAAATGGCAGTCGATGGGTACTTACAGAAAGGTGTGGCCCACAGCGTACGATTTGCGTGTAGTGCAGAAGTGGGATGGCAAGTATGTGGTTCGTACCAAGTTGTTCAAGCCTGTGGATAGTCCGGAGTTGCAGTTCGACTATGCGGAGTTGGAGGATAACGGCTTGCTCAGAATCACTGAGGATGGTTGCGATTATTGGGTGTGTCTTGAGAATAGGGTAGCCTTTACACAGAGACCGGAGATGGTGAGCATAGGCTTCTTGAACTTCATGAAGGTGGGCGACTTGTATTTCATGCGTGCGTATTATATGGATGCGGCACCTATCAGGAGGGATGAAATTAAGATGGGCAACGGCGTTTGCTTCGTAAGTAACCGGAGGGTGTTTATCCGTACACGGAATTCCTTGAAGCGGTTGTTCATTTATCGGCGGTACGTAGACGGCAAGCGGTTTGTACTGAGCGACAGCTTGGAGCCCGACGGTAATGACACCTTTTATTATATGTATTATGATGGGGTTAATCCTCCTATTATTCAGAATCATCGCGAGCGACTTTAGGGTCGCTTTTTTTGTGCCCTGAAGTCGCTCGCTGATGTGTTGGTATCGAGTTACATATAGAGTAGCTTTGTTACGTCGGCGGGGTTGAGCGCCCACTCGTAGGTGTAGGCTTCATCGGCATCTTCCGCACTTGTAACGATGGCGAGGTTTTGTGCTTTCGCCTTCATCTCAACCAATTCTCCTACAGACAGCTTGGCTTCGAGTTTGTGTAGAAGTGCTTCTATTGATGCACTGTCGGCTCCGCGAAGTGTCTGCGCCGTGAACGGCATCTCTAGCCAGATTATTTCTCGTTGGGCTACATCGAGCACTCCGAAAACAAGTCCCTTGGTGAGGTTGCCTTCGCTGATGCGCACCATGTGCTGAACGCAAGAGGGGTCGTACGCTACGCCTTTTTCTTCGGAAACCGTCATGGGATAGGCGGAGTTCATCCAACCAACTACAAGGTTGGGCGAGAGCGATCCGCATGAATAGGCGTTGCAGGTAAAGGTGACGTACTTAGCCTGCGCCTCTTGTAATTCAGGAATGGATAGTTCCACGTATTCTGCTGTGCCTACCATATCGGGGATGGAACGGATGTCGCCAGAGTGTTTCGCTCCTGTACAGGTGAGATTGTAGTATACGCATTCTGCCACTTCGTCGTTTGGCAATGAGATGCTGCAACTCAAGTCCATGTCGAGGTGTTGTGCGGGCAGTCCCTTTCCCCATTGCATGAAGAGTCGTACGGTATCTCCTTCTATCGGGAAGCGAGTTCCCATCAAGGCGCACGATGTATCTTGGATAGTTGTTGCACGGTCGCCCACGCTAACCGGAATATTGTAAAGGGCTGGGGCGATATAGACGGATTTTGTCTCGGTCTTCTGAGCGGAGAATCGACGAAGCATTGAACTTTTGTAGATGTTCATTACATCTGCCACCATCGCCTTACGTGTGTCATCGTCGTAGATGGCGAGTAGCTTGTTGGCTTCTATCTTATGAGTCACGCCGGTAATGGGACGTGCAAGTCGGGTTTCTTTAGGGTCGAAGTAAGACTCTGCCGCATTTCCTAACGACAGAAGCAAGCGTGCAGGGAGTCGGTCGGCTATCTCGTTGAATGCGGTGAGCACCTTGTCGCTACCGAATCTCAGCATAGATGCGAAGAGGCAACGAGCGAACAGTCCCGGACGTTCTTTCAGTAGCGAAAGAGTCTTGTCGGCATCGTTCTGCAAGCGAGCTTTGTCTACACGGCCTTGCCAGGTGGAGTAGTCTTGTCTGTAGAAAACATCGAGTATCTCAGTCAGGTGCTCCATGCCCTTCTTGTGAGAGTATTCGGCAAGGCGAAGCGCACGAATCATTCTTACCCACATGCCTCGTTTGGGGTTCATGTTTTCTGCCGCTTTTTCCGCAGAGAGCTGCGTAGCGTTGAGCCATTTCGCCGCACGGAGACAAGCCTTGCGGTTGTATTTCAGCATCAGTTTTTTCTTCATCTCTTGTGCGGCATCTTCGCTTCTGTCCAGAGGCCCCCACATATGTCTGTACATCTTTCCGGCATGAGCCACTAAAGTCTTCGGCTCTATAATCTGCACATATCCAGTCTTTTCGTACCACAGATAACGCAGCACATCGGCTGGAGTCTTCAGCAGTGCAGAGGCTTCATCGGCTTTGCCTTGTTCGGTGAGGAGCTTGACTACAAGCATGGCGGTCTCCTTCATCGTGATGGTAACATCATCAGGAAGATGATATTTGCGAAGCAACTGTTCCAGCGTATCTTTTTGCGTAGCATCGAGGGGAGTAGCTGACGTGAGGAGCGAGGTAAAGACGTTCTTCATATCTCTATCCGTAAAGAGTCGAAGCTCTTTCAGTTTGCTGCCCTGACCTTTATATACAAAATCGGCGGTCTTGAACGGAGTTCCGCAGTACGGGCAACCGTTGTATCGCTCTATGGGGAACGTGCCCTCCGGAATGAAGTGGCCGCACGGCAAGGTAGTTCCTTTGAGTCCCGCGTTTTCGCCGCCCATTATATTGGCTACCCACGTAATAAGGTGGTCTACGTATGATTCGCCCGTAGGCACATCCCATCCTTTTACCAGCGCCGCCCAGTTAAGGTTTACACCCATCACTTCTTCTATGCAGCGTGTAATCTCGGCAAGGGTATCGGAAGAAACGGCGTTGAGCGCATGTAGCAGTTCCTCGCTTACGCAGAAACCGTTTTCTTTCAGGCGTGCCACGAATGCCATCACCGGAGCTGTAGTTGCCGAGGTGTTGTTGATGTCTTCACGACGGATGTCGAGGTACAACGCACGGTAGCGCAAAGCGACTTTTGTGAGAATATTGTTCATCATAATAAATGGTAGAAAGGGTAATATTAAAAAAAGAGAGGTAATTGATACAGCTGTTTACCTTCGCGCAATGCGCAAATATGATTTAGAAGTAAGCTGTTCTTGACCTCTCTTAGTATCTTGAGTGCAAAGCTACGGATGCACTGTGTAATCTTTCTGCGTAAAAGTAAGGAATTATCTGGAATCTGTGAAGGAAATGCGATTTTTATTTAATCTGTAAATAGATTGCGTTGTTATTTGACTATCTTTACGCATATATTTTAGAAGACAATAATTATGCCTGCAAAATATAAACGTGCTTACTGGGTGATGTGCGAGACGGCAGCTATTGTATGAGTAATAATGATATGATAAACACATTATAGTATTAGCTATGGATATTCTGACCCATTTCCGAACTATAGAAGAGTTGACAAAGACACTCTCGCGCGAGCAAAAACTGCTGAGCGAAATGTTTGAGAAGCGAAAGTTGATGAAGTTTCCGTTAGGGTTAGCTTTAGACCTTGTGGAAAACAACGAGAAGCGGCTGAAGCGACTTTTAGATTATGGCGTGTTAGTAGAAGCTGGCAATACCATAGAGATTGAAAGCGACTACTTGAATTTCTTTGAAGAGGTGCTTGATGTCAACGAGGAAATCAGCGTGCTGAGTGTACAGGAATGTATTAATACGCTTAAGGAGCATATAGGATATTTCCTACAAGAAACCAACGTAAACCGAAGAGCTGGATATCAAGATACAGTGAGGCAACTCTTAAAAAAGACGGGATTCAGAACACTGAAAAATGTAGTCGATTTGAAGCAAAATATGGATTACGCTTATAAGCAAGAGCCTAATTACGTAATTAAGAAGAAGAAACTACAAAATCTAGATGAGAAGAGTCACAGTATTCGTGTAATGATACGTGAGTGTGAAAAGCTGATGGATAATGAGCATGCTTTCTTCATTATGGCCAATGACCCTCATATGGCTAAGACTTGTAGCGATGTGAAGCATGATTTTGTGGAGGCTTATCATGCGTTAATGGAAATAGACAGACAGATTATTATCTATATTAATCAGATAGATCAGCAGAATCAACTTTATAAGAAAATCCGTAAGTTGAAATATTTGCAAGATCAATTTCTTATCAAAACAGATACGAACATTGTACAAGTATTAGAAGAAAAAAATCCGTTGTGGATGGAGTCTCGTCAGTATAGCAAGATTCGTCTTTCACTTGAAATGCTTAGAGAGAATGATCAGATTGTGCAAATACTAAGAAAAATAGCGGAACGCAATGGCATTCAGAAAACTGCGCGTACAGAAGCCGAAGCTCTTACAGATGAAGATTTACAGACTCATGTGCAGCGGTTGAAAGAGGTAGACCCTACGGAAGTGTGGAATGCGTTTTCTGCATCGAGCTATAATTTGTTTGATTTTATTCTGAAATACGATTATAAGAGTAAGCGTGATATCGAAGATCATGCCGCTCTTTTTTGTCAGTTAGTTATTCTGCATCCAGAAGAATACTGGCATCTCTGATTGTTGGGTAACTAAAATGAAAGACTGATGAAAAGAGTAAGATGCCCAAAATGCGATCAGTATAATAAGGACTATGGCTAATTGTGTCTGATGATTCTGCCATGGTGTTCTTAACGGCCTCAACGGAATCTTTATTCTCGACATCTAACTTTAGTTGAGCCTTTTCTATATTCTCGCATCGTGGCATAATTCTTAGGAGCATATCAGTATTGATACGTGCTTCGTTAGAATTCAAATCAGAATTATTTATAGGTGATGAGATAAAGAAAAATGCGATGATGGTTATGCATGCCACGGCAATATTGCGCAAGGTGCTCAATTTGATGGTACGCTCCTGTTCTTCATCTTCTTCGTCGCTATCCACCAAGATGTCAAATGGGCTTGCCTCTTTTTCGGGTTTGTCAATAGCTGCCGGAATGGTTTGGATAGATGAAGATGCTATCGGCTTCATTATGAATGAACTTAACCCATACAATTCAGGAGTAAGAATTCCTGCTTCACATGGCTCAAATTCATATTTGCCATACTCGTTCAGGCGAATAATACCTAAATCATATAGCTCGTAACTGCCATTGCACTCAATATGCTGACGCAGTTCTCTTACCTCGTCCTCTATACGGCGCAAGGCTTCTGGATAACTGATGTCTTGCTGGATAAAATTATTACGGGAATTAATGAAGTATATGACGTTGATTTCTCGAATGATGAGTTCTTCAAAGATGGCTTATTGATTCATATCCAGCATCTTCTGAAACGACTGGAAACAAATACAACGATTCAAAATGTGTATCTGCATGATGTGAAAAAACAATATCCGATGGTATTTGATGTTAGTGTCTTTGTTGGAAAGATCATTGAAGACTATATGCATGTAACGATGGTAGAAGATGAAATTGGTTTTCTGGCAATTCATTTAGGTGCCGCATATGACAGACTGAATCTTCATCAGCACTACTATCATGCGGTATTGATTCAGCCAAACAATCAGTTGATGACAAGCATGTGTGCAGATAAGATCAAACATCGCTTTGGCGATCGATTAATGATTGATGCAACTGTAAGAGTGTATGAAGAAAATGTTATTAAGCGATTAAAGCCAGACATCATTATCAGTACAGTGAATGTGAAGCATACATTAGATATTCCAACAGTCATCATAGGTATGTTCTTTAGTGAGGATGATGAATATAAAATATTTCGTTTGATCAATGATCTTGATCATCAGCGACAGGCATTAGAGTTTAGTGATCAAATGCAGCATTTAATCACAGATGAATTCTTCTTTAAAGATTTAGAATGTGAATCTTATGAAGATGTTATCAATCAGTTAAGTGATGCATTATATGATGCGGGCAGAGTGAGTGAAGAATTTAAAGAATCTACATTTGCCGGACCGATAATCTTATAATATAAAGACTTGCGGTAAGAGCCATCATCCTCGAA
>OQVT01003366.1_pt1 | contig 10294 bp, 10 predicted proteins | sample 1691561 | NCBI WGS metagenome assembly OQVT01 (sample SAMN03418260, study PRJEB22391) | human gut metagenome | biome: human-gut; feature: organic feature; material: feces | host: Homo sapiens | place: Tanzania | collected 2013-01
ATATTTCAGGATTATTAAATAATATTGCTGGAAATCTTTCTGATAAAATTGTAGGCGAATTAAATATATTTATATAAAACACACAACTCATTGCGTATAAAATAATGGAGATACTTTTTACTTCACATAATTATCACATTATTGTAATATATACTCATCGCAAGGGGGATTTTTAAATGTTTGGAATTTATATTTTATCGATACTATCGATGATGTTCATCTTTGCTGGTAATATTGTTTCTTACGGCGGGATGTTCCAGTCATCATCAACACTAACAGTGATTACATTATGGGCAATGTTCTATTTGGCTTATATTGCGATTAACTGTTTTGCATTATCTTATGGTTTTAAGGAATTTGGCAAGAAACATAAGTTCTCACGTTATTTACTATTACTTTTAACTGCATTAATTTATAACGTAGCTATGACTTATGGTTTCCATCTCTATAAGCCAGATAATGTGACAATGCATTCAGTATCTCATGCATTCTTATTATTATCTAATAACGCTTATTGGTTATTTACAGCCTTTACAGGTATGTTCTTATTAAGCCCTATTGTAGATTACATGGTAGAACATATCTCTAGAGAAACAGCCATTAAAGCGGCTTGGGTTATTGGATTACTTGGTTTCTATGGATTATTTAGTGCCGGAGAATTAAAGGATCCACTATTATTCAAGAGTGGTCGAGGAATCATCTGGTTTACATGTCTTTATTTCATTGGTGCAACAGTAAGAAAACATGAACTCTATAAAGTCAATGTCTCTAAAGCAGCACTTATTGGTTTCTGTTCATTTGTCTTAAATGGTTTCTTAATGCTAAGTTTGGACAAGTTTATTGGTAATACATTTGATGATTACTTCTTATCAGCTTTATCACCATTATTACTTGTGACTTCTATCTGTTTACTTTATATCTTCGCAAATATGAATAGTAAACAAGAAAATATTGTACAATTTATTGATGAATCAACTCTTTGTACATATCTTCTTGCCAGCCATTCTTTATTCTTAGGCTATGTCCTATTAAACCAGTTTACAACACTAGCAGGTATGCCTTTCTACTTACTTGCTCTTATGGTCATCATGATTGCACTATCTCTCTATGTAGTCGCATTAATCATCGATTTAATCAGAAGGGGACTATTCAAGGTATTAAGATTAGAAAAGCTTGCATTATGGATTGAAGCACTATTTGGAAAATTATTAAACAAGTTATCTGCTTAATACAAAAAGAGAGAATTCACTATTGTGAAATCTCTCTTTTTAAGTTCTTTCCGATTGTCAGCCACATAGTAATATAACAGGCACCACCACCTATAAAATTACTGATTGCTTCTGATACAAATACACCTTCAATCCCAATAAAACGAGGTAATATAATCGTTAAAGGGGCTACTATAATCACTTTTCTAAAGATAGAGAAGAAGATAGCCTGCTTAGATTTACCTAATCCTACCGCTACAGATTGTCCACAGATCTGTAAGGACTGCATAAAGAATCCAGCAAAATATAATCTAATATATCTTACAGCATGATTTGTAATATGAGGATCATGTGTAAATATACGAATAAAATATTGTGGAAAAGCGGTAATTACTATCCAGATTATAAACATTGTACCAAAACATAAGAATGTCACAAAGTAAATAGAAGACAATACACGCTTATATTCCTTCGCACCATAGTTATAGCCTAGTACTGGCTGAGACGCATTCCCAAACCCTTGAGCAGGTAACTGTACAACTTCTCTAATAGAATTAATAATCGTCATAATCGCAATATAGAGATCACCACCATAAATCTGTAAAGTAGAATTACATACGATGGATACAATAGAGTTGGTAACACCCATCATAAATCCAGCAGTTCCTAAAGAAAAGATTCTCTTTACATAATAGGGATTTAAATGCATACATTCTTTCTTTAATTTTAGAATTGTTTTATCGCTTGTTAGAAAGCGTAATGTCCATAAAGCAGATACAAATTGAGATAGTACTGTAGCTAATGCAGCTCCCTTTACATTCATATTCAATACAAATATAAATACAGGGTCCAATATAATATTCAACACTGCCCCAATCAGTACTGTCATCATACCAATCTTCGCAAACCCCTGACTATTAATAAAACTATTCATACCAAGTCCTATTAATACAAACACAGTACCAAACAAATAGATAGTCAAATAATCATTCGCATACTTGAATGTATGACGACTTGCCCCAAACATCCATAAGATCTGTTCTTTAAAAATAAAACCAATCACCATTAAACCTATTCCAAATAGAACTAACAAGAAGAAGGCATTCCCCATAATCACTTCTGCCTCATCATTTCTACCTCTACCTCTTGCGATAGAACAAAGTGGGGCACCACCCATACCAAACAGATTCGCAAACGCAATCATGATAGAAATAATAGGAAGACATATACCTAATCCTCCCATAGCCAGTGTTGCAGTATGCGGAATACGTCCTATATATATTCTATCTATCACGTTATAAAGCACATTGATAAGCTGTGCTACAATCATTGGTCCTGCAATAGACAAGATATGTGTAGAAATACGTCCCTTTGCAAAATTATTTCTTTCTTCCATATTAACACTTCCTCGTAACACTTACTTTCTCATATATCTTACTCAAATAGTCTTTTTTTTCAAATTTAGAAACATTCATATTTAATATTATTAACTGTATATCGCACATTTTATTATGTATTGAATGAAATATTATAATAAAATATAATTACAAAAACATACTCATTAAAATGAAATATTTGTTGCATTAGTAAAATGAAAGCGCTACAATATCTGTGTCAGATACTAACGAAAGGGGACAAACGACATGAAGAAAGTATCCGCTGTAGCACTAAGTACAGCTATGGCACTCTCAATGGCTTTACCATCTAAAGTCAATGCGACAAGCAGAGTGGATCAGTTACTCGCTAATATGAGTACAAGACAGAAGATCACACAGATGCTTATGGTAGACTTCCGTTACTGGGATGAAGACTTAACAGATGGCGCTCAGACTACAGGTCATGAATTCACAAAGATGAATGACCAGGTCAAAAAGATTGTGGAGGATTATGATTTTGGGGCATTGATTTATTTTGCTCAAAATATCCAGGAAACAGAACAATCTTATAATTTAAGTATGGCTATGCAAAAAGCAGCCACAAAAGATGGTGGTATTCCACTATTAATCAGTGCTGACCAGGAAGGTGGTAATGTTTATCGTTTAGGTTCTGGTACAGCTTTACCTGGTAATATGGCATTAGGAGCAACTCATAATACAGAGTATGCAAAAAAAGCAGGTCAGATTATTGGTAGTGAATTAAGTAGCATTGGTATTAACACAAACCTTGCTCCGGTTGTTGACGTGAATAATAATGCCAACAACCCAGTTATTGGTTTAAGAAGTTATAGTGATGATGCAGATGTTGTAGGTAACATGGCTTCTGCAACAATCGCTGGTTTAAAGGATTATAATGTTATTGGATGTGCAAAGCACTTCCCAGGTCATGGTGATACAGCAACTGACTCACACTATGGTCTTCCAGTCGTAAACAAATCAAAAGCAGAATTATTAAATAACGAATTAAAACCATATAAGATTGCAATCAATCAGGGTATTGAAATGATCATGACTGCACATATCTTATATCCACAGTTAGATAATACAACTGTTGTTTCTGAAAAGACAGGTAATGAAGAAAAGAAACCTGCTACTATGTCAAAAGCAATCATCACTGATCTTCTAAAGGGTGAAATGGGCTTCAAGGGTGTAGTAAGTACTGATGCTATGAACATGAAGGCTATTGCTGATACATTTGGTGAATCACAGGCAGTTAAGCTTGCGATTGAAGCAGGGGCTGACTTAATCTGTATGCCTACAGTTCTTTATAATCAGGAAGATGTTAAGAAGCTAGACACAATTATTGATTATGTTGAAGATGCTGTTAAGAAGGGTGAAATCTCTGAATCTAGATTAGATGATGGATGCAGAAGAATCCTTACAGTGAAAGAAAACAGAGGTATCTTAGATTGGAAAGAATCTAATTTCTCTCTAAATAAAGCTTTATCTACAGTAGGTAGTGCAGCTAACAGAGCAACTGAAAGAGAAATCGCCGCTGCAGCTGTGACTGTTGTTAAGAATGAAAACAACACTTTACCTCTAGTTGTTAAAGAAAACCAGAAAATCTTAATGCTTTGCCCATATGACAATGAAAGAGCTCAGATGATCATGGGTTATAACCGTGCTAAGGAAGCAGGACTCATTCCTGAATCTGCAGAAGTTAAAGTAGTAAGATTCAATGGTAAAAACATGGATACTGTAAAAGAAAACATCGATTGGGCTGATACAGTATTCGTTAACTCAGAAATCAGTACAGCAAGTCGTTTCTCATCTAATCATTGGTTATATTCTTATGTAGAAGGTATCGTAGATTATACTCATGAAAAAGGTAAGAAATCTATTGTTATGTCAGTAGATAAGCCATATGATGTACAGATGTATGGAAATGCTGATGCAATTCTTGCTGTTTATGGATGTAAAGGTTCTTCAGTAGATGTAACTGAAGCAATCGTTGGTGGTGTGACAACTTCTAAGGCTGCTTATGGACCTAACATTATTGCTGGTATCGAAGTTGCTTTAGGTACATTTGGTGCTCAGGGTACATTACCAGTAAATGTTCCTGTATATGATAAGACTGCTAAGCTTTATAGTGATACAATCATGTATAAACGTGGTTATGGTATTTCTTATAAGTCTTTATTAAATAAGGATACTTTAAATGATTTAATTGCGAAGGCTGATGCTTTAGATTCTAAGAAATATACAGAAGAATCTTGGAATAAGTTTACTCCTGCTTTAGCTGGGGCAAAAGAAGTAGCTAACACAAATGGTGTTTCTCAGAAGAAGATTGATGAAGCTATTGCTTCATTACAGGGAGCTATGGATGCTTTAGTAGAAAAACCTGCTGAAACAAAACCAGAAGAACCTAAGAAAGATGACACTAAGAAAGACGAAACTAAGAAGGATGAAACTAAGAAGGATGAAACTAAGAAAGATCATGCAAAAACTGGAGATATGACAAATATCGTACCATTTGTTGCATTAATGGGTCTTGCTTGTGTTGCATTCATCTTCTTAAAGAAGAAAAAGGCTTAATAACGAGAACGTCTCTTGATTGAGACGTTCTTTTTTACATATGTTTTAATTGAGTGGTATGGATATAATTACGATAGGTTTGGAAGTAATCATGAATACTGTTTTATAGGACTTGACAAACAATATGCAAATGATAAAGTTTTAAGAATTCTCTTTCAGTGTGTTTTTGATACAAAAAACACTGTACAAAACTGTACAGTGCTTATCCTTTGAGTTCATTAAATAACTCATCTAGATTGTTATATCCATCGATAGAGGAATCATGAGTTATTCTTTTTGCTTCTTTCATTGCCTCTATAACTTCTTTGTTTGGTCTTAATTCAAAAGGGAAACTACCCACACGTAATGATTCTCTCACAAAAAGATTAAATGCTGTATTAAGGTCCATATCTAGTTCACTAAATAATGCATCTGCCTTTTCTTTCAAATCACTGTCCATACAAATAGTTATGTTTGTATCCATAAGCTCAACCCCTTTCTTTTATTAATTATAGTATATGTTTGTTTGTATAATTTTACAATATGAATAGTGATTGAAACATATCTCTAATATAAGTAATATAGTAGACATGAAAGGAATGATGACGAATGAAAAACATATTAATCATATCTAGTTCACCTAGGAGAAATGGAAACTCACAATTACTATGCAATCAATTCATGCAAGGGGCACAAGATAAAGGACATCATGTAGACATGATACGTATCATGGATCAAAATATAGGTTTTTGTAGAGCATGTGATGGATGTATGAGAAATGGTGGAACATGTATACTTAAGGATGATATGGCAGGTATACTTGATCTCTATCAAAAAGCAGATGTGCTCGTACTTGCGACAACAGTCTATTTCTATGGAATCAGTGCGCAAATGAAAACATTCATTGATCGTACTTATCCTATCTGGCAGCATCTAGGTAGAAAAGATGTTTATTATATTATTTCTGCGGGACTAGGAGAAGATATTGTAGAAAGATCACTAGGGGACCTCGACGGTTTTGTAGAACATCTAGAAGAATATGAAATAAAGGGTAAGCTCTATGCCACAAATGTCATGGATGCAGGTCTAGTAAAGAGTCAGGATATTTACAAACAAGCCTATGAAATGGGCTATTCAATCTAAAAAAGGTCAGTACGCATTTTGTACTGATCTTTCTATAATCTAAGTCCTTTTATATCCTTTACACGTGACAATATCATATTACAACTACAGCTTAATACACCAGGAAGTGTATCTATCACATCATGAAGAAAACGTTCCATTTCTTCATTAGAAGATGCCACTGCATGGACGTGCAATTTATCTCTACCAGTCACTCGATAAATCTGAGTGACTATATTATTCTTATTTAATATATCTGTCACTTCTTTAAAACTATCAGGTTTTGTTTCTATTTCAAAATAAAAGGATACAGCACCATTTATCTTCTGTGGATTGATAATTGTTGTATATTCTTCAATAATGCCCTTATTCTCTAAAGTTTGAATACGGGCTTTTACTGCAACTCTAGAAATACCGATCTTCTCGCCTATATCAGAATAAGACATACGCGCATTCTTGACTAATAATTGAATAATTTTCTGATCTAACTCATCTAAACCATTTAAATACATACAAATCACTCCTGTCTTATCTATCTTATCATTACTAAAAGTGAATCACAAGTTGATATAAGTAAACTATCATACTATAATAGTTACATAACGTAAGTTATCACTTACGAATAGGAGGCATACAATGAATAAGGATCTTACAAAAGGACCTGTTATAAAGTCAATGCTGCTGTTTGCGATACCGATGATATTGGGTGATCTCTTGCAGCAATGTTACAACATTGCGGATACTTTGATAGTAGGGCAGTTCTTAGGAAAAACAGCTTTGGCAGCTGTAGGTTCTTCCTTTACCCTTATGACTTTTATTACATCTATTATATTAGGGCTATGTATGGGGAGTGGAGCACTCTTTTCCATTCGATTTGGACAACGTGATGAAAAAGGATTAAAGCAGGATTTATGTGCATCATTCTTCTTTATCGCAATCATATCAATTCTATTGAATATCATTGCGTATATATGTTTAGATGCACTTCGTCTCTTTCTAAGAGTCCCTCATGAAGTATGGGGTGATATGCGATGTTATCTTCTTTATATCTTTATGGGGATTATCGCAATATTCTTATATAACTTCTTTACTGCCTATTTAAGATCTATTGGCAATTCAGTGATTCCCCTCGTCTTTCTTGCCATATCTTCTATTTTAAATATCATTCTTGATTTATGGTTTGTACTTGGATTAAAGATGGGAGTAGGTGGTGCAGCTCTAGCAACAGTGATCTCTCAATATGTATCAGGTATAGGAATAATGCTTTATACACTTCTATGTTATAAAGAAGTACTTGTCATATTTAAAATCAGTTACTTAAAAAAAGAAAGAATCAATCAGATCATCTCTTTCTCACTTCTAACATGTATCCAGCAATCTGTCATGAATCTAGGAATACTCATGGTACAGGGATTAGTCAATAGTTTTGGTACAGTCGTTATGGCTGCATTTGCAGCTGCAGTAAAGATAGATGCCTTTGCTTATATGCCTGTACAGGATTTTGGAAATGCCTTTTCTACATTCATTGCCCAGAATTATGGTGCTAAAGAAAATGAAAGAATCAAGCAGGGACTCAAAGATGCTGTTTGTATATCAGGTCTCTTTTGTATAGTGATATCAGTATTGGTTTTTGTATTCGCAAAGCCTTTAATGATGATCTTTTTAGATGCAAAAGAAACAAGTATTATTTTAGAAGGTATACGCTACTTACGTATAGAAGGAGCCTTTTATATTGGTATAGGCTGGTTATTCCTTTTATATGGTTTATATCGTGCCTTAGGAAGACCAGGTATGAGTGTTGTCCTTACAGTATTCTCACTTGGTACAAGAGTCGCTTTAGCTTATATTCTATCATCTATACCAACACTAGGAGTTATAGGTATCTGGTGGTCAGTTCCAATAGGCTGGGCACTCGCTGATATAGTAGGATTTGTCTACTATAAAATAAATAAACACAATCTATTAAGTTTTGGGGGAAAATTATAGTGAAAGATCAATGTATTGTATTAAATGCTAAAAAATGAATTTTGATGGGCAGCTTGACTTTTCTATCTTAAAAGACAATATCCAGCATTTCTTGGATGGGCATCCAATCAATGTTGTATCAAACAAGTAATAATTGTTTTATCTAAAGATATGGAAGAATAATTCTACTTCTATGCTGTTGCTAGAGTGTTATTCTCCTGTTTTTTATTAATATTGACAGAGACATTCTCTTTTTGATTGAATAGTAATAGTAGGGAGGAATATTGATGATTATTAGAGAAGCAAGAATAAAAGATATGGAAAGACTATTAGAAATATATGAGATTGCGAAAGCTTTTATGAGACAAACAGGTAACTTACATCAATGGAACAGCAGTTATCCTAGTAGAGAATTATTAGAAGCCGATATAGAAGCACATCATCTATTTGTAATGGAAGAAGAGCATGTCATCCATGGTGTATTTGCTTTTATTATAGGAGAAGATCCTACATATAAAGAAATAGAAGGCGCATGGCTAGATAATAGTACTTATGGTACGATTCATCGTATTGCGAGTGATGGAACTATGCATCATGTCTTTACTAAAGCAGTCAATTTCTGTAGTGAGAGATGTGCACATATAAGAGCGGATACACATGAAGATAATAAGATTATGCAGAAGGTTATATTAAGGAATGGTTTTAAAGAAACAGGAATCATTTATATTGAAGATGGTACACCTAGAATAGCATATGAGAAGGTGAAATAATGGTTTGTTCTAAATGTGGATGTAGAGTAGAACAAGGTATGAAGAAATGCCCTGTATGTGGAACAACTCTAGATAATGAATATACAAGATATGAAAAGAAGATGAAGAAAAAAAGAATACAGAAGAAAGTGGCTAGTTCTGTATTTCTTGTATTAGATATTATTCGTACTCTTATTGGTGTATGTATAGCTTTATTTGGTTGTTTAGGTGTTATGGAAGGTGATTATCTATTAGCATCTTGTATTATCTTATTTGGAATATCACTCATCCCTTATTGGTATAAGAAATCAGCTAATAAATTCACTGCAATCATCTTACCTATATTATTTGTGCTTATGGGGTTTGTAGTATTGTGTTTTACTGTGTAGCAAATATATTCTTTTGTCTTTTTGGACTTGTATTATGGTTTGCAACTGCCTATCATAGACTCAAGAGGTGATTGATATGACATATACAAAACCAATCGCAATTGGCGACATGACACAAGAAGAACTAGACGAGGAATTAAGAAAGGGTATTGAATCTATCAAAGCAGGTCAAACATTAACTGCAGATGAAGTGGATGAAGAACTTGCAAAAGAGTTTGGTATCTAAGGGAAACAGCAGACTGCTGTTTCTTTTTTAATAGAAAAGTATAATTATATTTTTTAACACCCCTTTAAAGGTATTATCAAGCATTAATCTAAGACATAGAATAAAAAGATAGTGTATAATAGACATATCTTTGATACATAGAAAGGACGAATACTAATGAGATTATTTCATTTATCTGATCTTCATATTGGCTTAAAGCTGATGAATAGAGACTTAACTGAAGATCAACAATACATACTTGATAAAATTGTACGTTATGCAAAAGAAAGACAGCCTGATGCGATTATGATTGCTGGTGATATTTATGATAAAGCTGTTCCTAGTGCTGAAGCAGTGAGCCTATTTGATTCTTTTGTCACTTCTTTAAAGGAAGCAGTGCCTGAATGTACAATTATGATGATTTCTGGTAATCATGATAGTGCACCTAGAATTGATTGTTTTAGACAGGTGTTATTGAAACAGAATTTATATATGGTAGGTAACCCTCCAGAAAAAGAAGAAGACACTATTGAACAGGTTACTCTTTTAGATGAATACGGACCTGTTCATTTCTATCTTCTCCCATTTGTGAAGCCATCCATGGTTAAAAACATTATCGGCACTAACGATGGAAGAAACTACTCTTATAATGAAACACTTAAAAGATTAATAGAAAGAGAAGAAATGAATACAGAGGATAGAAATG
>OQVT01003368.1_pt1 | contig 10287 bp, 8 predicted proteins | sample 1691561 | NCBI WGS metagenome assembly OQVT01 (sample SAMN03418260, study PRJEB22391) | human gut metagenome | biome: human-gut; feature: organic feature; material: feces | host: Homo sapiens | place: Tanzania | collected 2013-01
TTTATAATCAGTTCTATTCTGATCTGGTTACGAAAGTCCAGCATGGAATTGATGTACCGGGAACAACTATCCATGTGTTTTACGCTACCAAGATGGGTAAAAAATATGAAAAGAGATATTGGACTTATTTCAAAAATCCGGATATACGGAGACACAATATGCAGCATGAAGAACTGTTTTGCTGCCATAGTGCAGAATGGGTGGAAGAAGTAAAAAAAGCAGTGGAAGGCGACAGACAATGAAAGAAAAAGTGAATGTGACAGGTGTGCCGGAAACGATGGTACAGACCTTGTATGCAAGAGCAAAAGAAACAAAAAAGCAAAATGCCAAAATCAGGGATGAGATTGCAGTAGAACTTGCGGAAAAGCTGGACTATGACTTTTCCAAAGCAGATAAGGATAGCTATACATATGCCTGGAGAATTGCTGCAATCCGGCAACTTAGTAGTTAATGTTGAAGGTAAGACAGAGACAATAAAGTTATTTGATTGTCCTGTTAAAAAACTTGTTGATTATGAAAGACAGCTTCAGACATGTATAGATCAGGTCAATAGACCCGAAAAGGGTCATATAACTATTTCAGGATGGATTGCAGCAACAGATGAAGCTGTAATTGAAGCTCATGATGAAAATGGAAATGAACTTGTTGGCAGGATAAATCGTTTTCCGAGAAAAGATGTAGAAGCGGCATTCAGTGAGGCAAAAATTGATGAATATGCCGGATTTCAAATCGTATTAGAAAATCTCACATGTAAAAAGGTTTATTTATCCTTTAAGGCCGGAAATTATAATAAAACAAAGGTATTTCCTTTGAGCAAGCCTAAAGTGACAACGGATGAATTTTTGACAATGGCAAAGAAATCCTTGCGTTATTTGAAACAAAAAGGTTTCAAGGCGTTTTGCAGGAAGGTTTTCAGTCATCTTAAAAAAACAGACAGGCCGCTTGATTATGCCGAATGGATAAAACATAATTTTGCCTCAGAAGATGATATTGAAAAACAGAAAAACTATAAATTTGATTATGTTCCGCTTATTTCTATAGTGGTCCCTCTTTATAAGACACCGAAGTCATTTCTGGATGCTTTGATACAATCGGTAAAAGCACAGTCATATACGAATTGGGAGCTTGTGCTTTCGGACGGAAGCGGGGAGAATTCACCTATCGCCGATATCCTTAAAAAGATGGCGGATGATGACAGCAGGATAAAGGTAATAGCAGCAGATAAGCAGTATAGAATAGTAGAAAATACAAACAGAGCTATTGAAAATGCAAATGGTGAATTTATCGCATTTGCAGATCACGATGATCTTCTGACTCCTGATGCATTGTTTGAGGTCGTAAAAGCACTTAATAACGATAATACTATAGAGTTTCTGTATACAGATGAGGATAAGGTTAATGGTAGTGGCGAAATGTATTTTGAACCACAGATGAAACCGGATTTCAACCTGGATCTTTTGAGAACGGTTAATTATATATGTCACCTTTCTGTTATTAAAAGAGAGCTTCTTGATAAGATAGGATATCTCGATAACTCGTTTGAAGGTGCACAGGACTATGATCTTACTTTAAGAGCAATAGAAAATACGGATAAGATACATCATATTCCGAGAGTTCTTTATCATTGGAGAAGTCATGTGGATTCTACAGCAGAAAATCCTGAGAGCAAGAGATATGCTTTTGAAGCCGGAAGAAGGGCGATTCAGGCTCATTATAACAGAGTAGGGATCAAAGCAGAGGTGACAGACGGAGAGTTCCCGGGATTATACAGGACTAAATATATAAGAGATTATGATCCGCTTATTTCTATAATCATACCTAATAAGGATCATACGGATGACCTTAAGCGCTGTATAGATTCTATTACTGAAAAATCAACCTATACAAATTACGAATTTATAATCGTAGAAAATAACAGTACAGAGGATGAGACATTTGAATTCTATAAGAAGCTTGAAGCTGAAAATCCAAAGACAAAGGTTATTTATTATAAAGGCGGATTTAATTTCTCTCTTATAAACAACTTCGGTGCGCAAAATGCAAACGGAGAATATTATCTTCTCCTTAATAATGATACGAGCGTCATTAACGATGACTGTCTCGAGGAAATGCTTGGCTACTGCATGAGAAAGGATGTCGGTATCGTCGGTGCAAGACTTTATTATGAGGATGATACGATACAGCATGCGGGTGTTGTAGTCGGTTTCGGAGGAATAGCGGGTCATTGCTTTGTAATGCATCCAAAGGGCAGTACAGGATACTGTCATAGGATAATCTGTGCTCAGGATTACAGTGCTGTTACTGCTGCATGCATGATGGTAGATGCTAATGTATATGCGGAGGTAAATGGACTTGATCCGAAGTTTGAGGTTGCTTTTAATGATATTGATTTTTGCCTCAGAGTGCGTGAAAAAGGATATCTTGTGGTTTATAATCCATATGCTGAATTGCACCATTTTGAATCTAAATCACGAGGCCTTGAGGATACGCCTCAAAAAATGTCACGATTTAATTCTGAAATGGAGAAATTCGTGAAAAGATGGGAAAAGATCTTAGAAGATGGCGATCCGTACTACAGTCCGAATCTTACACTTGACAGTCAGGATTTTTCATTAAGAAAAAATTTTTGATAGGAAAAAATGCAGGATTATATAAGAAAAAGAAAAGAGATCACAGCCGAAAAGATAATAAGACAGGTTCAGGAGCAGCTTATTGCCTATATGCCTTTTATGAACAGAGCCATACTGAAGATGCCGGTGGAATTCTTTGAGACAAAAGAGGAAGTCGATGATCTTGAGGATGCGCCTACGGCACAGTATAAGAGGTGCCTACACAACCACCATTCTCAATGGTGGAAATGTCTTCAGAACTGTCATAATCACACATAATGCTTTTCCTTTCTTATGCCTTTTACTTGATAATATGTAAACTCCTTGTGATGGAATTTTGTCTAGTCTTTGTCCTTGTATATTGTATATGTATTGTTTTGCTTGATAGTCTAAAATTGTATTATTGATACCTGTAGATGCAGGAAGTAAAGATTGGTCTAGATAGGCTAATCTAGCTTCTATCCATAGATTGATATATGATATTTCCTGCTCAAAGTTTAGTTCATTACCATTCAGGTCGGTATCTTTGCTCCATCTATTTTCTTCTCTTTTGGCTGCGCCACTTTGAGCTAACTTCCGATAGTAGCTATTATATCTATCTAGTAAAGCGCTCAAACTCAATTTGTCTTGTCTCAACTCTTTATATCTGAGAGCTACTTTTTCCTTAAATCCATCAACATTAAGTGATAAGAGTCTGTTATAGATATAAAAGTTCATGATGGCTAAGTTATTATCTGGCTTAACATAATCTGGATGAAGTGGATTGGTAGACCAATTACTGCCTACTGTTGCGTCCAAATCCCATACAGCCAGTGTCATTTTCTTGTCTTGAGCTTGGTCATAGATAGCCCAGTATATATTCTTGCCAGTATTATCTACAGCATTGGTAAATTGCAGGAAGATGTAATAGTCTATAAGAACAGGAATGTCGAAGTATTGGGCAACTTGTGATTTGAAAGTATCGTCATCACTAGTTGCCACAAAATCTATAGCCTGATATAGTAGGCTGTAGTCGGTAGGACATACATCTTCTATATCTGGATATTTTACCTCGAAGGCATTCCATGTTTCTGAGTTGTTGTCATATTCACCTTCTGTTCCCCAGAACAAAGCATTTCCCCATTCGCTGGCTTTCCAAAACATACCATGAAACTCTTGATTTTTGCTATCATATTTTTTTAGTTTCATTTGCTTTCTGTCCATAGCTTCTGTCAGCGAATAGATTCCTGCATATTGATGGTTGAGAATCACCTCTACTACTTTTCCATTAACCGCACTTTGTGCCTTTGGTTCCTTGTCTGCATAATAAGGCTTGGTGCTCATATCTTGCCATATCTCGGTAGCTATTCTGTTTCTCAGCCTGAACAAGTCTATTTGTCCTGCATCTAAAATCCAGTTGTTGTCTTCTCTTAGTCCAAGGAATGATATATCCTTGCTTTTTCCTTTTTCGTTTAGTGTCTTAATTTTATAGTTTCTTTTATGTCTGTCATAATAGTTTGTGGATCCTCCTCTCCATTTTGCTTTGATGAGAGAATGTTCACTATTTGCTGATGTGGGCAGCATGATTTCTATGCTACCATTGGCATAATCATATCCAAAATCTCCCGCTAAGTTGATGATAGGGAGAGATGTAAAGGTAATATATGAACTAAAGTTAACTCCATTTCTTTTACCATTCAGTGAATATTTCTTGCCACCTTCTATATTCTTAAAGGTGTAACTGTCATTCACAGGAATATTATCTATAGATATTTCTGTCCAGAGAGAATCTTTTTCTAGAGTAATATCTGATCGAAAGTCAGTTTGAAAACTTTCTTCCCCAATACTGATGAGATAAGTATTGGTTGATGCGTCATATACTGCTTGGTGTCCATTCACCATAAATTGGGCATGCATTGTTATAGTCAGCATGCAGAATGTATAGATACTAATTATTCTTTTCATAATGATGTTTTTAATTTATAATTATTTAATGACAGTTACTTCTTCTTTGTTTACTATCCAAACAGCTTTATAGCCATGTTTTATTTTATGGTTGGCTATGCTATAAGCTATTTCTTTAGCCTTATGAGTTCTGTCGATGGTAGTATCGTTTACGTATTGGGGCCATTTATATCCTGTGGCATGCCAAATAGACCTTCCCCAACCTATAGTTTCATCTTTTGGTACGCAGAAGGATGAGTACTTGGGATAATCATCTTTTATCAATATGCAGTATGCTTTATCCACAGGTTTTTCTGTCTTTTGAACGATGGCTTGTGATATGCTCTTTTCAGGAAGAGAAGTTTGCCAAGCGTTATACCAATGGTGAATATCTACAATGGCTACAGATAACATATATAAATATAATAAGGTGGATAGCTTTTTCTTTGATAACTGACTTTTCTCTATTAAGTATCCCATAATAATAGCAGCTATGCCCAGTGAGCCATAAGCGTTCATGATGGTCATGCTGATGAGTAGATTAGGAGATACTACTAGAGTGAAAGCTGCCAATAAGCAAAAGATGGTCTTACCTTGCCATATATTTTTGTTTTTCCACAATGTTATCATAAGTGGAAGAGACAGGAATAGAGTTAATGTTGCCACAAGAAGATTTCTGCTAGGTTGATGTACAATGCATATATAATCAGCAGAAAACCATGTATATCCTATCCAAGTAACAAATCCTTTGATACGGCTGTGTAGGCTGACTACATCATCAGCATAGCTGGCATTGATAAATAGGTTATGGGGAATGGTGAGTCTTATCACGCCATATATGATGGCAATGGTTAATCCTATCATCAAGTCTTTCCTTAATGTTTCTTTCTCTATTTTTAGGAAGGCAAAGCTTACGATAGGGGGAATAATGGCCCAGGCTATGCCATTGTCCTTGAAGGCTGCTGATAGATAGACGCAAATGGTCCATGCTATATATTTATATTTGTTGTTGATACTTAAATATAGATATACAGATAGGATTCCAAAGAAATGTGCAAAACTTTGGTTGGTAGCATCGCAACTAAGGATATTTCCTAGTACACAGGGGGATATATAGAAAAATATGGTGGCGATATTTCTGGATATTGGCTTAAATCCTAGCTTTTGTATGATAAGATATACCATAATCATACTTCCTATATGTGAGGTGAATACAAGGATATGATTCAAGGTAGGAAAAAACTTAGGGCTTAATCCATTGACATAGCCAATGAGGGCATCTCCTGGTCGCCAAGTCATTCCATAAGGAAGAAAATATTGTAGGAAATTTGGATCTCTGTTGGGAGCCGACAAAGTTGTCCAATCATCAAATGTTGGTAATATCTGCAAAATTCCCAATAAGATGATTGGTGCGCTTATGATGATAAATGTTATGAATCTTTTGTTATTATACATTGTTATGTGAATTATTAAGAGCCGATTATAATATTTCCAAGTTTTGACTTTTGCAAGATGTATGTGATGAGCCAAGATATGCCAAGGCTCATAATGAATAGCACGATGGGATAAAGGATGTAATGTTCCATAGATTGCTGTCCTAGGGTGGAACTATTGGTCTCCAGTATGATGATATGGTGTATGATATATATACCCATCGCATATTTATCCAGTTTTAATATTCTTTTTCTGCCTACCAGCTGTGTTTCATTTTGTTTGCTTAGGATGGTGATGCAGATAATGAGGAGGAGGCTCAATCCTGCGAGTATGAATTTGTTGTTGTCTAATACATACTCTAGTGCAAATAGAAGTGAGCATGCGATTGCTGTATAAGAAGCAACCTTTTTCTTTATGATGTCTCTTTCTAAGATGAAGTATATATAATAGCCTATGATGAAATAGGGCATATATCTAACAAAATAACCTATTCCCATAAAGGGAGTCGGATTATAATAGTTGATAATACAACACGCTGAATATAAGGATATAAGTAAAATGTATTTGCTCCAATGAGGAATTTTATTGATGAAATGGAATATGATAAAGGCTTCAAATAAAAAGAATAAGTACCATAGATGTGATATTCCACATAGTAAATATGTCAAGTCCCATTTTTGAATGATACAGATGAGTAAGCCCCACACGATATATGGTATAAGGAGGCGTTTTGTCTTTTTACAGATAAAGGAACACGAACTTTGGTATTTGCCTGAGCAACTTAAATGTCCGTATAAATATGCACTCATTAGGGTAAAAATGGGTATGTGGAAATATACCAATATATGGGATAGATGATACCATGTGGGTACTGTTTGCCAAGAATATTCTTCACCCCATATATTGCTATAGCCGCAAAGGCAATGATAAAATACCACGATTATCATTGCCCATATTTTTATATAACTTACATACGTCAGTTGTCTCATTATTACTTTATAATAGCTATTTTGCAGACAGTGCCTTTTTCCACATCATTAGTGGCAGTAGCAACCATATATATGCCACTGGCTACTTTTTTCCCATTAGCATCACAACCATTCCAGGTGTATGTACCGCCATTACTCTTGCCTTCATTTACTATCCTACCATTCGAAGTAAGTATCTTGACATCGGCGTTTTGGCTCAGTCCTACTATGGTTATAAGTCCTGTGTAGTCAGGTTTTACAGGATTAGGATAAGCCCACACATTATCAGAAGTCATGCTTTCGTTTGGAGTACTGGAGTCAGACATATATGAGCATAGACCTTTGTCTGTTCCAATAAATACTTCGCCCGTTTTTTCATTGATGGCGATAGATTCTATTCCGTTGGAAAGCAGAGGACTATTAAGTGTGGTGAAATGATGTATTTCTGATAGATTATCCTCACTGATAAGATATATGCCATTTTTTTTTGTACCAAACCATTTGCGGTTGGCTCCATCTACAGCTATACAAGAAACGTCTATTCCACTCAGCAGATAGTCTGCATAGTTAGTGCCATCATTTCTAGGTACTTTCACTTGGGTAAATGTTGGTGCAGATGCTGTTATCTGGTTAGGATCTAATAATAAAGGACCAGCACTGGTGCCTATCCAGATATTGCCATCCTTGTCTTCTGCTGCGCATCTCACAGCACCTACTGATACTTCTGTTCCATCTTCATTTACAAAACTAGTGAAAGCGTTAAGTCTTTCTTCCGAATTGTCTTCAGAAAACTGATAACAATAGAGAGAAGGTACAATCCAGTGGTTATTGACAAACCATAAGAGGCCTCTGCTATCAATCAGCATATTTCCCAATAAGCCAAGACTCTTATTGGTAAAACCTGCATCGTCAAGTTTCATCAAGTCGGGTAGCTGATGGCTTATCCATTGCTTATCTTTAGTAAATTCTATAAGCGATTGAGTCGGAGCTTGACTATTCAGCATCCAAAGATTGCCCTCTTTGTCAAATTTCACTCCCGTTATGAGCTCGTATTCTTTGCTTCTGTTATTATATCTTTCTATTGGAGAGTTCTCGTAGTTATAATATTTTTCGAAGTTTCCATTTTTGTATTCGTAGAGACCATTTCTGCCTCCTACAAAGATATGACTTGTATCAGTAGGGTCATAGTCCAGACATTCCAAATTTTCATAAGTTACATTTGTCTTAGAGCTTATGTTGTCGTCTGGATAGATGTTCCATTCTTCATTCTTTAGCATCTGGATACAGCCTTTTCTAGAGATGCCTACTGCAAATCCACCATCACAAGTATACAGTTGATTGTTGGCAAACTTCATGAAGCCAAAATAGTTATACTTTGGTCCTCCAGGATTCAGCGTGCTTACCATCTGCTTGAGTTCGCTCTTGTCTGCTTGCTGTTTTGCAGTATAGCCTCCCACCTTGCTCCAGTTGTTCTTATCGAGCAAGTTAACTGAGAGGGGAGCGCGATATTGACCATCTGTTTGGCTATAGGCATAGATGCAATTATCCTTGATTTCGCACCAGTTTACCTTGAAGCCTAAGTTGTATGTATCGCTGATTTCTCCATCTGCCACGTTTACTTTTACGATGCCGAAACCATTGCTCATGTAGGCATATTTGTCGTTTACATAGATATCATAGATGGTCTTGTCGCCTGTGGTAGAGGCATTATAGTAATCTGCCAGATTGGTAACCTCATAATTACTCGTGTTCATGAGGTCGATGTTGGAGTTGCTATAGAGGATGAGCAGGCGATGGGCAGCTTGGCAGTAGGCGATGTGCTCGATGTCGCAATCGCTCAGATAGTCTATCTTGCTGAATGTCTGGATGCTCTGGTCGTTCTGATTGTAGACATATAGGTTGTTGGAAGCCTGGACAAATACCAGGTTTCCGGCTTGTTCTATCTCCTGTACGTCGTGGTACGCCATGTAGGCTTTCCAGTCGCCTATGGCTGCTTGCAGTTGTACTACCTGAAGCAGCAGCGCTATGATGATGACTGATATCTTCTTGTTCATATTGGGTTATGCTACGTTTTTATATGTTTCTGTCTAAATGTATATAGTATAATAACTTATATATATTAAACCAGAAAATGCTGGGTTTATTGCCTGTGAGCCTAGCTTTTATTGGCAAACTGAGCAGGGGATATAGTTTTTGGCAGAATGGATAGAGATGCCAGCGTTTCATTTTCAGGGCATAATCAAGTACTTTGGAGTAGCCCTGCAGTTCTTCCTTAAACTGGTTGAGGGTGCGCAGGCTCTCTTCTGTCTTATAGAGGAAACTCATGTTGCCGATGAAATTCTCATATCCCAATGTATTGTCTATATGCAATATCTTGATTTGGTTTTCTTGGAGCGTTTTTCCCCATAGCACGTCTTCGTAGCCATAGGTGATAAATCGCTCATCCAGTGGATATTGCAGCATAATGTCTTGCCTTACCATAAAGTTGGAGGTATGGAAATCTCCGTATGGATTGGCTTGGCGCTGCTTGTAGTCTGCATTCTGGGTACCGATGCACTCAAAGATGTAGCGCAGATTGTGTTGGTATTTCTCATCGTTTCGCTTAATCTGGTATCCACCATAGATAACGTCGCTTTCTTCTGATTGCAGGTATGTGGTAAGATATTGAGGATGAATTACTTGCATATTGCTATCTATGAACAGCAACCAGGGATGCAGGGCTTCTTCTGCCAGAAAGTTGCGGATGGCAGCCCTGCCCACGTTCTTTTCTCTTTCGATATAGCGGCAGTAGGGTAGCGAGCGTATCTTGCGGTTTTCATAGATGGTGAGGCGGTCGGTGCTGCCATCGTCTGCCACCAGGATTTCGTACTCGAAATCGGGCAATGCAGCGGCTTGAGCTTGTAAGGACTTTACAAGCTCAAGGCATACATTATTATATGTAGGGATTAGTATCGAAAGAGAATTGATCATATTATTTCTTCAGATATTCCACGAGTTTTTTCACGGATCTTGCTCTGTGGCTGATGCCGTTCTTGATTTCCTCACCCAGCTCAGCAAAACTCTGGTCATAGCCTTCCGGAACGAAGATTGGGTCGTAGCCGAAGCCTTCGGTACCATGTTTCTCGGTGGCGATATGGCCGTTTACGATACCCTCGAACTGGTGGATTTTCTTGATGCTGGTGCAGCCGCAAGGACATACATCCTGCTTTTCGATGTAGCAGATGACGGTGCGGAAGCGGGCCTGGCGGTTTTCCTTGCCGTTCAGTTCTCTCAACAGCTTAGCCATGTTAGCCTCACAGTCGTGGTCGGTACCCTCAGCATAGCGGGCACTGTGAACGCCAGGGGCACCATCA
>OQVT01003369.1_pt1 | contig 10284 bp, 9 predicted proteins | sample 1691561 | NCBI WGS metagenome assembly OQVT01 (sample SAMN03418260, study PRJEB22391) | human gut metagenome | biome: human-gut; feature: organic feature; material: feces | host: Homo sapiens | place: Tanzania | collected 2013-01
TATGGCAGGGCTTTTAGGCGGCGCGGCGATGCTCTTTGAATATTATGTTGAAAACAGTTCTGCAAACCTTGAGCTGCCAGCTTTTTTTCAGAATGTGTTTGTTGAGCATAAAAAATATATTGGTGTTGCCTGTATGGTCGCCGCCGTTGTTCATTTTATTTCAGCCCTTATTTATAGCGCACAAGCTCCTTCAATTCTTCCAACTCATGCACATTGTAGTACTGTGGAGAAAGCAGCTCTGCACCGTTTGGGGTTGCCAGCCATGTATTTCCAAACAGGAATCCGTCTTTTTCACTAAGAACACTGGGGTGCAGCGTCAGCACCATATTGGGAACAATCTCCATCTCATTTCTGTTGCCGATATCCACTCCATCACCCAAGTCGTGACCCATTCCGTGGCCACTCCAAACGCCGGTTTTACAGTGGTTTTCCGCCACTACCTTTTCCACAGCCTTTGCCACATCCGCTACTGTGTTGCCGATCTTCATTGCTTCTGCGCCTGCAGCTTCCGCCTCCTTTATAACGGCAAGAATGCGTCTTACCTCCGGTTGGCAGTCCTTGCTGAAGAAAATCGGCCGCAGCACCTGTGTCCAGTAGCCAAAGGGGCCTGCTACCTCTGCCGAGTAAATGGTGGCGGTATCCCGTTCCATTCTATAGTCGGTGGGACGGCAGATAAAGGAATGCGGATACTGGGATCTCACCAGCACCAACGAATCCTCAGCGCCATGGGCGCGCAGATAGCCCTCTCCGGCACCTATCATTTGGCGTTCAGTGGTACCGATATCTATTAGCTTTACCACATGCTCAAAGGATTCCACCGCTATGCGGGAGGCGTCCCGGATCAGTTCTACTTCAAATTCGGATTTCGGCTGACGGGCTTTGGTATAGGCAGCGGTAATGTCCACTATCTCTGCGCCGGTATCCAGTATTGCCTGCTGGATAGGTGCCGGCAACTCTGCAGTTGCATACATTCCTACCCGGGGCTTCGTCTCTCCCAATTCTTTGATCCAACTGCACACCGTCTCTATCATCGGAGCGCAGTAAATACATTCATCTGGCAGCCAACTCAGGCGTCTGGCATGGAACTGCTGTCCCACTGTCGGGACAACCAGTCTGGGCATTTCTCCCGGCTTCATAAAAACAAAATCTCTGCGGGTCGTCAGCTGATACCCCGAAACATACTTCGTCGCCACCTGATAGGCCTGCTGGGAGGTTGAGGTCAGCACCAGTGCGTCTACCTTGGTATCTTCCATCAGCTTATTCAGCAGTGCTACCCGTCTGTCCCGTTCTGCTATGTACTTTTCATCAGTAATCATTTACTTTTCCTCACATTGTTATTTGACCAGCTTTTTCAGATCCTCCAAATAGGGAGACTCTCTATACTTATCGGTCAGGCAGCGGGCTTCCCCCGTGGTGGATACATAGGTATCTGCATACAGTACACCCTCACCGTTTTTGTTCAGCAGACTGGGGTGAAATGTCAGGATCATATCCGGCACAATCTCCATTTTATTGGATTCTCCGATATTATACCCATCGCCCAAATCTATCCCCATGGAATGTCCTGCCCATACGCCCTTGGAAAGCTCATATTTTTGTGCCACCCGGTTAATGGCAGCAGCCACATCGCAAATGCGGTTGCCGGGGCGGAAGCTCTCCACTCCCGCCTGAATAGCCTCCTTTTCCTGGCACAGCACCTCATATGCTTCCCGATTGCTCTCTTTTGAAAGGAAAATAGGGCGGATAATCTGCGTCCAGTAGCCATATACACCGGCAATCTCCACCGAAAAGACAAACAGGTCGTCCTTTCCAATTCGGCGGAAGGTTGGACGGTTGATAAAGGCATGGGGGTACTCCCCCCGCGAAAGGATCAGCAGATCCTCGGCACCATGGGCACGCAGATAGCCCTCAGCAAAGCCGATGACCTCCTTTTCGGTCATGCCGGGTCGAATATACTTCACTACTTCCTCAAAAGCAGCAACAGCCAGATCGGAGGCCTCCTGCAGCAGCTGCAGTTCATAGGGGGCTTTCGGTGCCTTTGCCACTACAAATGCGTCCGTGATATCCACGATCTCCGCCTTGGTTCTATACAAAGCATCTGCAAAGAACTTGGGGGATTCCTCCAGTGTAGGCACGCCCACTCTGGGGTGGTCGCCCGGCAGATCTTCTATTCTGCGGCAGATCTCTCCCACCATGTCCGGTGTTATCACCACATGGTCCGCATCTAAAAAGGTTTTCAGCCGGGCGTGAAAGCCTGCGTCTGCACGTCCCAGCAGGGCAATGGGCTGCTCCCCCCGCACCATCATAGAGAATATATGCCCGCAGGGGGTCACCAGGTCGGTCATGTATTTCACATCTGCCTGGTATGCCATAGCACCATTTCCGTGACATACCATGGCAGCCAGATCATTCTCCTCCATCAGCCTGTTCAGGATCGCCAACCGGCGTTCCCGCTCGGCAACGTGCATTTCTCTTGTGCGTTCCATTCTCCCTCTGCCTCCTTTATAGCGTCATTCCCAGCAGTTCGGGGAGGAATGTAATAATTCCGGGAATAAACACCATGGCTATCAGCACCGCAAGGCAAAGCCCGACCAGAATAAAGGCATGCTTTGTCATGCAGTCGAAAGGCACCTTGGCAATACCGGCTGCCACAAACAGGTTAACGCCAAAGGGCGGGGTAACCATGCCAAGCGAAACGCAGATGATCATAATAATACCCAGCGTAATGGGGCTTACATTAAAGGAGCGCATCACCGGCACCAGAATAGGCGTCAGTACGATCATGGCGGCGTTAACAGACATAAAGCAGCCGATAATGGTGAGCAAAACAATGAGTGCGATCAAAATACCGGCAGCGCTGCTGAAGATTCCCAGGAACCAGTCGCTCAGCATCTTTGGCACACGGTTGGTGGTAATGATCCAGTTAAACCCATCGGCCAGCGAAACGATCAGCATCGCGGAAGCGGCGGTAATGCCGGATTCAATAAACATTTTTACAATGTCCTTCAGCTTGATTTCTCTATACACCAGCACGCCCAGGATCAATCCGTAAATAACTGAAATGCCGGAAGCCTGAGTGGGAGTAAAAGTACCGGAATAAATGCCGCCCAGAATAATTACGGGCATCGCAATGGCGGGCAGACCATCAGCAAAGACCTTTGCCTTATCCTTAAAGGTGGGGGCGTCCACAGGCGCGGGCTTGTAACCGTTCTTTCGGGCAATAACATAGGCGTAAATCATCATGGCAAGGCCCAGCACAATACCGGGAACGATGCCCGCGCAGAACATAGTCCCCACCGAGCAGCCCGCAAGCGTGGCATAAATAACCATGGGAATGCTGGGCGGAATAATAATACCCAAGCCGCCTGCCGAGCCCATCAAAGCCCCCGCGAAGCCGACGTCATATCCATCGTTCACCATGGCAGGGATCATAAACACACCCAGGGCCGCCACGGTAGCGGGACCGCTGCCGGAAATTGCCGCAAAAATCATAGCAGCCAAAACTGCCACAATAGCCAGGCCGCCCCGAATGCGTCCGACAAACAGCCGGCAGAAGTTGATAAGCCGGCGGGAAATTCCGCCCATATTCATAATGCTGCCCGCCAGCATAAAGAACGGAACTGCCAGCAGCGAAAGGTTGCTGGTTGAATCATAGCACTGCTGCGCCGTCAGCATTAAGGAAGAGGCGCCGTGCGTCAGATTCGTCATAATAGCGGAAAAAGACATGGAAAATGCAATGGGTGTTCCCAAAAACATTGTTGCCAGGAACAATGCCAACAGCATAATCAACATTACGCAGCAACCTCCTTTTCGTCCTTTTTGGTAAAGTCATGGTAGATTGTAAACAAAACTCGAATCAGTACCAGGGCAAAGCAAACCGGCACGGCCAGTTCACCCACAGCGGTAGGCCACCGGGTAATGGAATATACCGAACCGAGCCTGATCTGCATAGAGACCAGTGCAATGCCGGAAGCCACTACATAGCCGCTTACAAAAATGCAAATCAGGTCAGAAAACAGCACAACCCACTTTGACACCTTCTTGGGCATCTTTCTCACCAGAAATTCCACCCCCAGGTGGCTTCTGGTTCCCGCCGCTACCGAGGCTCCGGAAAGGATACACCATACCAGCATAATGCGGTTCACCTCAGTGGTCCACATCAGGTTGGCGTGCAGCACTTTGGCGTCCAGCACCTCTATCGCCGTCACAATAAGCATCACGGTGATGGAGCTGAACAGCACAATCTTCTCCAGCAGCCCAATTGCTTTATCCATGGCGTCTATTACTTTTTTCATTAATAACCACCTCCGCAGTCTATAAGAATAACTGCCCGCCCACACCGTTTCGTGCGGCGGGCAGTTATCATCATCTTGTCACATATTGCGCTTCTGCGGAATCTCAGTCCCAAGTCAGTCCCACGGCATCCATCCAGGTTTTCAGCACATCTGCGCCAATGGTAGGCTCCATCGCCTTCCAAACAGGCTTGGCGGCTTTCTGGAATTCCAGCCACTGCTCATCGGTCAGGGTATTTACCTTCATTCCCTTTTCATTTACCAGGAAGTCATAGGCCGCATCGTTTACCTTGGGTGCCAATTCCTTGATCTCGGCAGAGGCTTCCACTGCGCATTCCTTCAGAATGTCCTGCTGCTCAGCAGTCAGCGTATCCCAGAATTTGGCGTTTACGGCAAACAGCGAGAAGGACCAGATATGATTGGTAATTGAAAGATAATCCTGCACCTCATAAAAAGCCTGGTTCTTAATGGTGTCCAAGGGATTCTCCTGGCCGTCTACCGTACCGTTCTGCAGGGACATATAAAGTTCAGCCATCGACATGGGAACTGCAGATGCCTTGAATTCCTTCATCCATGCCACCAGAGTGGGAACGTCCAGCACGCGGAAGCTGAGCCCCGCCATATCCGCAGGGGACTCGATGGCGCGCTTGCTGTTGGTAAAGGCTCTCATTGCAATCGGCAGATAGGCCAAGCCCACAACATTGTTGCTGTCACGCAGCTTATCCAGCATCATTTGACCGGCTTCGCCCTGGCAGGCGGCATAGGCGCTGTCGCTGTCACGGAAGAAGAAGGGCTGATAGAACAGCTGCCATGCATCGGTGTTGGGGGGCGGAACGATAGCCATATCAATGTCGCCGGACTGCAGCAGCTTAAAGGTCGTCTGGCTGTTGCGGCCGGAAAGCTCACCATTGCTGTAAATATCAATTTCAATGGTACCGCCGCTCTTTTCTGCCACCAGCTTTGCAAAGCTCTCCATACCAACGGAGTTTGCTGTTTCGGGGGAATAGTCGTGTGCCAGGCGGATCTTTGTTACGGTCTTATCGGAGTCACCCTGTTTACCGGCGTTGTCGCCGCAGGCAACCATAGAAAGCGCCATAACCAAAGCAAGCACAAATGCTACAATCTTTTTCATGTTAACCTCCTACAATAATCTCAATTTAGTTTTTTTTCGAGGGTTTTTTGTCCTCTATCGTAATTATAGACAAACCGTTCTTGTTTGTGAAACGACTCTTTGTTGTATTGTTAGTATAAAAATGTTATAATAACAAAAAAATATTTGTGATTATGTCTTTTTTGTCTAACAGGGCAATGGAAATTTGTCAATTTTCCTCTGCTTGTTGCCATTTTACTCAAAAAACGGAGGCCATTTTTATGAACATACACAACCTGCAATACTTCTGCAGCGTAGCAAAACACCTCAATTTTTCTAAAGCCGCCGAAGAATGCCATATTGCCCAAACCGCCATGAGCCGCAGCATCGCCGCCATGGAGGAAGAGCTGGGATTTCGCCTATTCGACCGTACCCGTCACCACGTGGAATTAACCACCGCCGGTGCTTATTTTCTTAAGGAAGCCACCAGGATCGTGGAACAGTATCATTTCTCTTTGCAGTCCGGTCGGGAAATTTCCCGTTCTTCCTCCTCCCGGCTGGATATCGGCTTCGGCGGTTATGACATGAATTTCGCCAGATTTTATGTGGGGCGCTTTATGCAGCTCCACCCGGAATGCACCATCGTTTTACGGGAATACCATTATGATACGATTTTCAGAAGTCTGCTATCCCGTACCTGTGATGTTATCTTTACCGCACAAACCCGTATCGAAGATGAAGCTGCCGTTAAGCAGGTTATGGTTTCCCGTTCCCGTCATGTCATCGGCGTGGGGCTTCGCCATCCCCTCAGCCGGTATGATGTCCTCACTCCGGATCAGCTCAACGGAATGCAGTTTATCTGCCCTGTTGATATCAACGCCAGTTGGGAGCAAGCCAAAATTCTTTCCCGGCTGTTCTCTCATTATGGCATCAAGCCCGGTCCCATTATCCGCACCAATTCTGCCATTGCCGTTACGACCATGCTGGATCTTGCTTTGGCAAAAGAAAAAGGAACAATCTCCACGGAGAATTACATGCATGTGGTGAAAGAACTCCACGAAATACCCAACAAGATAAAAACAGTACTTCAACTTAACGACCGTATCGCAGATTTAAGTCGTACATTCACCTATGCACGAAACTTCTTATATCTCGGACGTGGATTCAGTTATCCGGTTGCCCTTGAAGGAGCCTTGAAACTGAAGGAAATTTCCTATATTCATGCAGAAGGTTATCCGGCTGCAGAAATGAAACATGGTCCGATTGCCTTGATTGACTCAGACATGCCTGTGGTGGTCATCGCAACACATAATGCCATGTACGAGAAAGTATTATCCAATATCCAGGAAGTAAAAGCTCGTAAGGGAAAGGTTATCGCTATTGTCAGTCACGACGACAATACTATCAGCAAAATTGCCGATGAAGTCATCGAACTGCCAGACACCATCGAATGTCTTGAACCGTTATTGACAACAATACCCTTGCAATTGCTGGCGTATCATGTTGCAGTATGTAAAGGTCTTGATGTTGACCAACCCCGTAATCTCGCAAAGTCGGTAACCGTTGAATGATTTCAACAGTTACCGACTTTTTTTGCGACGTAGTGAAAAGAGAGAAGAACAGACAATACAAACACAAATAAACAAAGGAGACAAAAACGTGGAAGAACTCAAGCACGAATGTGGTGTGGCCATGATCAGGCTACTTAAGCCGTTGGAATACTATGAGAAGAAGTATGGCACATGGGCGTATGGTTTCAACAAACTCTATCTGATGATGGAGAAACAGCACAACCGCGGACAAGAAGGCGCAGGTTTTGCTACGGTAAAACTAAATACTGAGCCCGGAAACGAATATATGTTTCGTGAAAAGGCTGAAGGTAAAGACGCTATCACAGAAATTTTCTCGCGCGTAAAACAAGACATGGTTGGAGAACTTTATATGGGCCATCTTCGCTATTCCACTACAGGAAAGTCTGGACTGACTTATGTTCATCCATTCCTGCGACGAAACAACTGGAAGGCGAAGAATCTCTGTATTTGTGGTAATTTCAATATGACAAATATTGACCATGTGTTTCAGAAAATTACAGCACAAGGCCAATGTCCACGCATCTATTCAGACTCCTATATCATGCTGGAATGGATGGGCCATCGCCTTGACCGAGAAGTGGAGCGTAATTTCGTAGAAGCTCAGTGCCAAACCTTCCTGTACATTGTAAGCCTCCAAGTCTTCAATATAAACAATTGGGTCTGGTTTTTTACTGATAGTGAAAATCTCTTGGCCTAATCCATTGTAGATACGTTGAAGCATTGGGTCATGCTCAGCTTCTCCAGATGCAACCGGGAAATATTCTTCGATTCGGAGGATGCCATCCAAGCCCATATTTTGGGTGATTTCAACAGCATTTGTACTCCATGGTGTGACCATTTCACGGCGTGGACCTACAAACCATCCATTCAGGGTTTCAGATTCAACCGGTTTGGCTTCACTGAAAAGCCATACAAGTTTCTGTGTGTCTTCCGCAGAAAACGCATGTTTAGTCTCTACAGCTAACACGGTTTTTGTTGGAGATTGAAAGAATAGAATCATATATGTTCAAGTTAATTGATAATCGTATGTTGATTAGAATAGTGCAAAGATATATATTTCATACGGGAAAAAACGGCATTTCACAATAAATTCCGTACTTTTGACGCAGATAAAACACGGATAATATGAAATCGACTTTATTTATTGCGTTGGGGGCTTCTTTTTTATTGCCTCCAGCTTTGCAAGCACAACAGAAACGAACAGTGCTTGGCAAGGAATTGCCGAATGTCATCTTCATTTATGCGGATGATTTAGGTTATGGAGACTTGGAATGTTACGGAGCGACCCGTGTACAAACTCCCAATGTGAACCGCTTGGCAAATGAAGGAATCCGGTTCACACAAGCCCATGCTACTGCTTCCACAAGCACTCCTTCAAGATATGCCATGCTGACTGGCGAATATGCTTGGCGCAGACCCGACACTGACATTGCTGCCGGAAATGCCAAAATGATTATCCGCCCGGAACAGTTTACCATGGCCGACCTTTTCAAAGCGGCTGGTTATTCGACTGCTGCAATCGGCAAATGGCACTTAGGATTAGGCGACAAGACAGGTGAACAGGACTGGAACGCTCCTCTGCCAGCAGCCTTGGGTGATTTAGGATTTGATTATCATTATATCATGGCTGCCACCGCAGACCGTGTGCCTTGTGTATTTATAGAAAACGGGCAAGTGGCCAACTATGACCCTTCTGCACCGATTGAAGTAAGCTACCAAGCCAATTTCCCTGGCGAGCCGACAGGGAAAGACAATCCTGAACTCCTCTACAATTTAAAACCCAGCTTCGGGCATGACAAATCCATCGTGAATGGAATCAGCCGAATTGGTTATATGAAAGGGGGCGGAAAGGCTTTATGGAAAGACGAAAACATTGCCGATTCCATTTTAGTTCACGCACAAGGATTCATCCAAGCCAACAAAGACAAACCTTTCTTTATGTATTTTGCGACCAACGACGTGCATGTGCCTCGCTTCCCGCACGAACGTTTCCGGGGAAAGAATCCGATGGGACTTCGTGGAGATGCCATCGTCCAGTTTGACTGGACAGTCGGTCAGTTGCTGAAGACTTTGGATGACTTAGGAATAGCCGATAATACAATCATCATCTTATCAAGCGACAATGGTCCTGTAGTAGATGACGGATATGCAGACGAAGCCGTTGCCAAGTTGGGCAGTCATCGTCCGACTGGTCCACTTCGTGGGAATAAATACAGTGCTTTTGAAGGAGGAACGCGTATTCCTGCTATTGTCAGATGGCCGAAAGAAATCCATAAGGCAGCCGTATCGGATGCATTGGTTTCCCAAATCGACTGGTTTGCATCATTCGCTTCCCTGCTGCAAGTGCGTTTGCCAAAAGGAGCAGCCATTGATAGCAGGAACCATTTGGACACTTGGTTGGGAAAAGACAATGCCGATCGTCCTTGGGTGATTGAACAAGCGTTGAACCATGCTTTGTCTGTCCGCACGAAAGAATGGAAATACATCGAGCCAAGCCGTGGAGAAGCCATTATGGAGAGAGAATCGGTTGAAACCGGTTATTTAATGGAGCCACAGCTTTACCATGTTGCATCAGATTACGAGCAAAAGAACGTAGCAAAAGAAAATCCTGAAATCGTTTACGAATTACAGAGCATCTTAAAAGATGTTCGCGATAAAGTGAAATGATACGTTTTAGCAAATTTTATCAGCTTAAGGACGTATCTTTGCACACGAAGTAAGAATGGAAAGTTAGTTAAATGCTTGGATTGGTAAGTAAAGGCTTTTTAATTGGGGTTTTAGTATCGGCTCCCATGGGACCCATTGGGATGCTGTGCATACAACGCACACTCAGCAAAGGCAGATGGCATGGTTTTATAACAGGATTAGGGGCAGCATTGTCAGACATCATTTATGCGGCACTTACTTGTCTGTGCATGGGAATGGTTGTAAGCTTTGTCGAAGCCAATCAACGTCCACTCCAACTGTTGGGAAGTATCGTGCTTGCCTTGTTTGGAGTCTATCTATTCCGAAGCAATCCGGTTCGTAATCTACGAAAGCGAAAAGAGAAAAAGCTATCATTTACACAAGATTTCATCACCGCTTTTCTCTTCACCTTCAGCAATATGTTAATTGTATTGTTGTACATAGGATTGTTTGCTCGTTTTGGATTTGTATTGCCGGAACATTCTGTCTGGATGATTTTGGCAGGCATTGGAGGAATAGGCATCGGAGCTATCGTATGGTGGTTTCTCATTACCTATTTCATTTCAAAATTGAGGCGTTGGTTTAATGTGAGAGGCATTTGGCTGATGAACAAAATCGTAGGAAG
>OQVT01003371.1_pt1 | contig 10283 bp, 9 predicted proteins | sample 1691561 | NCBI WGS metagenome assembly OQVT01 (sample SAMN03418260, study PRJEB22391) | human gut metagenome | biome: human-gut; feature: organic feature; material: feces | host: Homo sapiens | place: Tanzania | collected 2013-01
CGACAGCCACAAGCTCCCGTCTTGGTACAACGAGGAGAGCCACCCTTGGGCCGAGCGCGTTGACGGCCCGTGGGAGCTGCGCAAGGCGGTGCGCTCGCGCCTGCGCCAGGATCCGGACGCCATTAAAATCTGGTCGACCGGCGGCGGAATCTGGCACTGGGACAAAAAGACCGATCAGCACTACACCATGGAGGAAATTCAAGCCGTGGCGGACGAGTGCCGCATGGTCGGCATCCCCGTTTGGAGCCACGCGGAGGGCTTCGGCGGCGCGCTTGACAGCGCAAGAGCGGGCGTGCACCTTATAATCCACGGTCAGGCTCTCAACGACGAGTGCCTTGACATTATGGCGGAAAAGGGCATATATTTCTGCCCGACCATCCAGTTTCTCAGCGACTGGTTCACGACCTATCCTCCGGTTTACATTCCCGAGCTGCACGACTCGCAGCCGGGCGAGAGCGTGACGGAAAAGGAGCTCAGCCGCGTGTATGCAAACCTGCGCAAGGCGAAGGAAAAGGGCATCGGGCTCACCATCGGCTCGGACTCCTTCTGCTCAAGCCTCACGCCCTACGGCACCACTGCCATCGGCGAAATGTATGCCTTTGTGGAAAAGGCGGGCATTTCGGAGATGGACACCATCTGCGCCGCGACGCGGGTAGGCGCCGAGATGCTCGGCGTGGGCGGTATTACCGGCACTCTGGAGGCGGGGAAATCGGCAGACCTTCTCGTGCTCGTCGGCAATCCCCTTGCAAATATACGGAATATCGCCGTGGAGAATATGGAGCTTATCATGAAAGAGGGCACCGTGATACGCGGCTGATATGAGCTGCGCGACTATTTACGCCATTTAAAAACAACAGACGGAGTCGAGGGCTCCGTCTGCTTATAAATCAAAACAAAAAAGCAGCCGTCACAAAGTGACGACTGCTTTTTTATGGTCCGAGTGACTGGAGTTGAACCAGCGGCCTCTTGAACCCCATTCAAGCGCGCTACCATCTGCGCTACACCCGGATTTCCAGTGCCCGATTATATTAACACATTTGCAAGGCAATTGCAATACCTAATTTCAAAAAAACTTAAATTCCCCTTTCCGAGTTTCAAGAACGGCAAAAACTTAAAATTTATGCATAAAACCGCACATAACTATTGCCTAAGCAGACGGTTTGGAATATAATAATCTTTAATCTGAACCGCAAGGTTATGAGTTACAACAAGGAAGAATAGGAGGAAAGAACTATGAAATGCCCCCGCTGCGGACATGAAATGACTCTTGACACCCATCGCAAGTACGCACTCAATATGTGCTACGATTGCGGCTACATCGAAGGCAGACTTAACGACGGCCCCGGTGCCGGCGCAACCAACTATGCCCGCCTGAGAGCGATGAACTTCAATGAAGCAGTCGCATTCATTTCCGGTGGCCTCGGTATTGAGGATGCCAAGGTCGCCGATTGGCTCGACAACAAGGAATAAGCTTGAAAAAAGCACCGCTTTTGCGGTGCTTTTTTTCATATCGTGCGGCCACTGTCCGCCTTGCACTGCATTCCGCTGTTATCTATGATGTAATCTCCGCTGAGGAGTATTTGCGACACGGGTACGATACTGTAGCCGTCGGCAAGCAGCGCCTCGATTATCGTCGGCAGCGCCTCGGGCGTGTTCTCGGCGGCGTTATGAAACAGCACTATGCTGCCGGGCTTTACGTTTTTGAGTACGCGCTCGGAGATCTCCTTTGCGCCGATGCCCTTCCAGTCGAGGCTGTCAACGTCCCACTGGATCGCGGTCATGCCCATTGCGTTCACGGTGGAGATGACCGTGTCGTTATACTCCCCGTAGGGGCAGCGGAACAGGGTGGGAGCCGTGCCGGTCACATCCTGAATTTTTTTGTTCGAGGCTGAGATGTTGGCTTTTATTTCGTCGGTGCTGAGCTTTGAAAAGTGCGCGTGGTCGTCGGAATGGCTCATGACCTCGTTGCCTGCCTCGTGCAGAGCCTTTACAGACTCCGGATATTTCTCGGCCCACTGACCGACGACGAAAAACGTCGCATTTACATTGTATTTCTTCAAAATATCTATGAGCTGCTGCGTGTCCTCGTTGCCCCACGCCGCGTCAAACGACAGCGCAACGGTCTTATCGTCGCGCTGCACACAGTAGACGGGAAGCTGCCTCGCGCTCGCCGAAACGCCCACCACCGCCGGACTGTTGGTCGCCCAAAATATCAGCGCCGTCAGCACCGCCAGCGCGAGCGCCGATGCTGCCGCTTTTCGATTTTTGATCTTTTCAATCAATTTTTTCAATGAAAATCCCTCCCGAAAGGCTTTGTACATCTTTATGCCGATCGGGAGGGCTTTATTCTTTTTGTCCGGCTGAAATGCGCTCATGCGGCGTTATCGCCCTTGGAAATACACAAAGTATGACCTGCGGGCTCTGCCTTGCCTGAGCGCATTTCAGCTCGGACAAGGGAGGCGGGTGCTCATGCGACGTTATCGCTGCCGCTGTCATGTGAGTCTACCCCAAAAGCCGCTGATACGTTACGCCGAAGGCCTCGCGCAGGAAGTAGTTGAGCCTGATGGGGAGGTAGGTGGTGTGCGCCGCAACTGCGCCGACGCTCTCGCCCAGAGAGCCGGCAAGCAGCTTTGCCCTGTAAATATGATATTCGCTCGTCACGACCGCCGCGCTGCCGCCGCCGCGTGAGCTTATGATGGCGAAGCTGAACTCGAGATTTTCAAGCGTGGAGGTCGCCTTGTCCTCTTTGATTATCCGCTCGGGCGCGATGCCGTTTGCTGTGAGCCAGTCAAACATCGCCTGCGCCTCGGAGAGATTTTCGTTGCTGCCCTGACCGCCGGAGACGATTGCCGTGCAGCTCGGGTGCGAGCGCATATAGTCTCGCGCGGCGCTCATGCGCTCTATGAGTGACAGCGAGGGCGTGTCGCCGTGGACGGCGGCGCCGAGGACGATTATATAGTCATATTCTGCGTCTGCGTCGCCGTGCGACTGCTGCACTATCGGGATCTCGACGATGACAAGATACACCAGCCCTGCCGCCGTTATCGCGCACACCGCGCGCCTTATCCACGACTTTTTGCAAAACAGCATTACCGCCGTCACCGCCGCCGCGAAGAGCAGCGCGTATGAAATATAGTCCATGCCGGAAAACGCAAATCTGCACACCAAAGCGAGCAGCACGAGCGCCGACGGTGCAAAGAGCCTTCTATTCATCGGCAATAGCCTCCCAGTTTTCATAAGCCGCCGTGAGCTGTTCATCTATCTCGTTTTTCAGCGCGCCAAGCTCCATGAGCTTTTGATAGTCGCTCGCATTTTCCAGCTCGAGTGCCTCAATGTCGGATATCTGCTTTTCCATCGCCGCAATCTCTTTTTCGAGTTTTGCGAGCCGCTTTTCCTTGTTGGGCGAGCTTTTTTTCGCGGGCTGAGCGGGCTTGGAGGTCTTACTCTCCGCCTTTGCTGCGCGGGAGAACACCTCCTGACGGCGCTGATACTCACGAAGCTGCCCATATGTGCCGCGGTAATCGAGGAGCCTTCCGTTTTCCAGCAGCCATATGCGCGTTGCGAATTTTTCGATGAAATATCGGTCATGCGAAACGAAAAGCAGCGCCTCGGAGTAGTCGGAAACGGCGTCCTCCATCCATTCTCGGCTTGCGATGTCGAGGTGGTTGGTCGGCTCGTCGAGGATGAGGAAGTTAATGTCGCTGCCCATGAGCATACACAGTCTCAGACGGCTCTTTTCGCCGCCCGAAAGTGCGCCGACGGGGGTGAGCACGTCCTCGCCGCGAAAGCCGAATGCCGCGAGACGGTCGCGCGCCTCCTGCGGCTGACAGCGGCAGTCGTAGAGCATCGTGTCAAGAAGCGAGCGGTTCTCGTCGGTGAAGCGGATTATCTGCGGCAGATACGCAGGACGCACCGAGGGACCGAATTTTATGCGCCCCGAGTCGGGAGCTTCCTGCTGCATTATCATTTTAACGAGCGTGCTCTTGCCCGTGCCGTTATCGCCTATGAGCGCTATGCGCTCTCCGCCCGCGACGGTAAGCTCAAGCCCCGAAAAGAGCTTTTTTTCGCCGAAGGATTTTTCGAGCCCGCTGCATACGAGCACCTCGTCGCCGTAAAAGTCGGATGCCGAGAATTTTGCCGAGAGCTTTTTCGCCTCAGTGGGGCGCGAGGTCTGTTCGAGCTTTGCAATGCGCTTTTCCATCGAAAACGCGCGCTTGTGCAGCTTGTCGTTGCCCATAAACGCCCACAGATGCATCTGCTCGGCCGCGCGGGTGAGCTGCTCAATCTTCGCTTGATCCTTCTCGTATTTTCTGAGCTTTTCCTCGAAGCGCTTTTGCCGCTCGACAACGTAAAAGCTGTATCCGCCGCTGTAAAACTCGGCCTTGCCGTCGCAGATCTCGATGCAGCGCTTCGCCGTTTTGTCGATGAAATAGCGGTCGTGGCTTATGAGCAGCACCGTGCCTTTAAAATGCTGAAGATACTCCTCAAGCCATTCGGTCGCGCGCAGGTCGAGGTGGTTTGTCGGCTCGTCAAGCAGCAGGATATCGGTCTTTTCGAGAATGAGCCGCGCGAGGTTAACTCTCGTGCGTTCGCCTCCTGAAAGCTGCTCGAACGGCTGCTCGCGCATGCTCTGCGGAATGTCCAGACCGTTTGCGACGCGGTTGCGGTCGGTGTCCATGTCATAGCCGCCCAGCCGCGCAAAATCAGCCGAGAGCCTGTCGTATTCGCCCAAAAGTCTCTCCGACTGGTCGTGCTCCATTTGCCCTGCAAGCTCGTCGAGCCTTGCCGATATCGCATACAGCTCGCGGTGCGCATCGCGCAGCACGTCCTCGGTCGTCCAGCCGTCGGGATAAACGGGGATCTGCGAAATGAGACCCATGCGCTTTCCCGAGGCTATCGCCACCGTGCCCTCGTCGCAGTCGATTTCGCCCGTCAGGATGCGAAAAAGCGTCGTCTTGCCGCAGCCGTTGTGTCCGAGAATGGCGACGCGCTCACCCTCGGCAATGTCGAAGCTGAGCCCGTCAAGTATGTTTTTACCCAATTCAAAGGACTTCACAAGCCCGTTGACGGATATGTCTGTCATGTGTGTTTCTCCTGTTTTATTTGCTTACAGCCGCCTGAAGAACGGCGTTTATAACGCTGCCTGCGGCACGAAGTCCGCTTCCGCCGTGCTCAACGATGCACACGAAGGCGTAAGGGTGCTCATCGTCGTTTAGAAAGCCGGTGAACCACGAGTGGCTCGCCTTGCCGTCGCCGGTCTCCGCCGTGCCGGTCTTGGCGGAAATGTTAAGACCGGGGAAGGTGCTCTGACCGTAGTGATTTACGACGTTATAATTCATCATCTCCGCGACCTTCTGCGCGGTGTCCGAGCTTATGAGCTGCGAGGTCTTCTTCGATTCGCCCAGCAGCGAGGGCTCGACGACCTTACCGCCGTTTGCGATCGCACCCGACAGGCGCATCATCGCGTAGGGGCTGACGAGGTCGTTGTACTGGCCGATGCCCGACCACGCCATCGCCGCGCTTTTCGACTCGTCCTTGTCGTAGTTGCCCGCCGCGGTGGATATGTTGTCGAGCTTCAGCGAGGTCGTCATGCCGAGCTTTTCCGCGTATTCGGCTATGATATCCGTCCCGAGCTCGAGCGAAATCTCCGCAAAGGCGCAGTTGCATGAATTTGAAAGAGCCTGCTCAATGGTCTGCTGACCGTGAACGCTGTGGCAGTTTATCGTGACGCCCTTGACGTCAAGCGAACCGCCGCAGGAAAACGTGCGCTGATAGATGTCGTCGATATTCTCAAGCGCCGCCGTGAGCGTAACGAGCTTGTACACCGAGCCCGGAACAAAGGTCGAGCTCAGACAGCGGTTTATATACGCGCCGTCGGGCAGATTTTCGGGTGGATTGAGCGGGTCTATCGACGGCGACGAGACCATGCACATGACCTCGCCCGTTTTGTAGTTATAGACCATCACCGCGCCGCTGCGCCCGTTTAAGGCCTCGTAAGCCTTGACGTTGAGGCTTGAATCCACCGTCAGCGGGAGCGTCACGTCCTCGCCCTTTTCAACGCCCGTTATGAGGTTAAAGCCGGAAAGCTGGCGCCGGAAGGAATTTAACGCGCCGGTGCCGACGTTTCCGGTGTAGTCGCCGGTGAGGTGGTAGCAGGCGATGCGGGTGTTGGCATCGTCCGCATAAGATTTGCTGCCTCCGCCCATTTTTGCCAGCACCTTGCCGTTGCGGTCTGTCATCGTGTACTCGCAGTCGGAGGTCGATTCGTCGAAATAAAGCGCCCATTTTTCGCCGTTTTGAATATACTGCACGACGTAGACGGCAAGTCCCACGATGATGAGCACCGCCATCAGCAGGGCAAAGGAGGCTCGGAAGGATACTTTTTTCATGACTTTGCCTCCCTGACTTTTTTGGTCTGCGCCTCGGGCGTGCTCACGACGAAACTTGCGCCCTTGCGCGTGTCTCCGGCCTTAATAAACGCGAGCAGCATCCAGCAGGCGAGCACGGATGTTCCGCCGCGCGATACGAAGGGGAAGGTAACGCCGGTAAACGGCAGGATATCGACTGAGCCGAAGACGTTCAGCGCGACCTGAACCATGAACATGCTTGCCGTTGCGCAGGCTGCGATGGAGTAGTATGCGCTTCTGCCGTGACCGGAATTGCGCACGGCAAAGAATGCAAGAGCGAGTATCGCAAGCACGGCGCAGATAGCGATTATAAGCCCGAGCTCTTCGCACATGACGCCGAACACCGTGTCGGTGTTGCCGGCAAAGGTGCTCTTGAGCCAGCCGTTTCCCGCGCCCTTTCCGAAAAGACCGCCCGACGCGCCGGCGGATATCGCATGGGTCTGCTGGTAACCGCCGTCCCAAATGTTCTCGGCATCCCAAACGTGACCCCACACGGCGAAGCGCCGCGCAACGTGAGTTTTAATGCGCAGCATGAGAAAGCCCGCCATGCCCGCGCCCGTCACGGCAAGAGCAACGGTTGCTATCGAGCCCGAGCGCATGAATGAAATTACAAGGAAGGTAGCAAAGAATATGAGCGCCGTGCCGAAGTCGCTGCTAAGAGCGAGGCAGATGACGCACATTGCCGAGAAGACGATGAAAACGATAAGGTTTTTCGTGCTGAAGAGCCTGTCGAGCGTCGCAGCGCCCACGTAGATGAACGCGACCTTGACAAACTCCGAGGGCTGCATCGAAAATCCGCCTATATGTATCCAGTTTTTCGCGCCGTACTCCTCCTTGCCGAGCACGAGCACCGCCGCGAGAATGAGCACCGAGAGAATAGCGAGCGGCAGGCGCATTTTCTTCGTCCTGTCAAGATCGCGCAGCCACCAGCCGAGCACGAAAAACGAAATGACGCCGGCAAAGACGATTATCATCTGCCTGAGCATTTCCCCGGGCACGGAGGAGGCTATGACCGAAAGTCCGATTGAGGACAGGAAAAATGCGATGGTCTCGACCTCGAAGCCGCTGCGTCTTATGCTGCGCATGGCAAAATAGCAAAACCATTGCAGCAGAATGAGCAGCACAAAGCCAAGCATTATGCCGGGGATAAATTCCGCTTTCGCCGTGCAGCAGAGCTCAAGCAGCAGCAATGCCTGAAAAATGCTCAGAAACATGAGCGTCACGGCAGGGTGCACCCTGCGCCATGGCTGCGATCTGCGCGCCTCGATGGCCTCGCGCTGCTTTTGGCTTATATCCCGAAAGCGCACGCTGCAATCCGAGAGATTGAGCACGTCCCCGTCGCACACCACGGTGCCCGTGGGCTTGACCTTCTCGCCGTTTACCCAAACTCCGCCCTTGGAGAAAATGTCGAATATGCGCCAAACGCCCTTGGGGCTGCGGATAAGTACGGCGTGCACGCGGCTGACCGTTTCGTCGGCAAGGCATATGTCCGCCGACTTTGAGCGGCCGATGAGATTTTCCCAGTGATTTATAAGCGCAACGCCCTCATCCTTGTGGATATAGCCCCATATCTCGGTCTGCGATTTGCTGCCGAGCATGCTCTTTATGCAGCGAAAGAGCACTATAATTGCAAACACGGGCAGGATAAACGAAGCTATCGTGACAATGGTGTCAGCCAAGCGCTTCACCTCTTTCAAAAAAAGTACAAAATTATTAAATCAGTATATCATAAATACAGTCCATTGACAAGCAAGCCGGATTTATTTACAATGGGTTCATGAAAAGCGTTTCGATGAAAAAGTGGATAATTATTTTTGCCGCCGTGCTTGTTATTTGCATAGGCGTCTTTGCCGTTTTGCGCCATAACGGTGCGGCAGGGCACATTGCGGTCATTCGCGTTGACGGCGAGGTATATAAAAAAATTGATCTTGATACCGTCGTTGTGGCATATGACATGGAAATCGAAACGAAGTACGGTTATAATAAGATAAACGTATCCTCGGACGGCATTTGCGTTACGGAGTCCGACTGCCGCGACCATATCTGCATGGACAGGGGCAGGGTCAACACCCCGGGTCTGCCGATAGTCTGCCTCCCGCACAGGCTCACGATCGAGATACAGGGGGGCAATATAGATGGCTAAGACCAAAAAGCTCGCCCTCATGGCAATGCTCACCGCCGCCTCGCTCATAGTTTTCGTTATCGAGGCCCAAATACCCGCACCCGTGCCCGTTCCGGGCGTGAAGCTCGGGCTTGCAAATGTCATAACTCTCGTTGCGATGCTTCTCTTGGGAAGGCGCGAGGCGGGGCTTATCCTGCTCGTTCGCATAGCGATGGGCAGCGTGTTTGCCGGCGGAGTGTCGGGCTTTATATTCAGCATTTGCGGCGGTGTGCTCGCGTATGCGGCAATGTGCCTGACCGTCAAAGCCTTTCCGCTCAAAATGCTCTGGGTCGTGTCCGCCCTCGGCGCCGTTGCGCATAATATCGGCCAGCTCATTGCCGCCGTGGCGATAACAAAGACCGCCGCGCTTTTGGTGTATGCTCCGGCGCTGCTCGCCTCGGGCATCGTCACGGGCGTGTTTACGGGGCTTGCGGCAATGTATCTTTTGAGACGGCTGGACAAAAGAGCATAATAGTATTATATTATAATGCAGACAATTTTTTTATTTGATATTAGGAGTAATCAGAAATGAGCGAATGTACACACGATTGTTCTAGCTGCCAGGAAAACTGCAGCGAACGTCATGAGGACCTGAGCGCAAAGCTCAGTCCCGCAGCAAGCGTCAAAAAGGTCATTGCCGTCGTCAGCGGCAAGGGCGGCGTCGGCAAGAGTCTCGTAACGAGCCTTCTTGCAAGCGAGATGCAGCGCCGCGGCTATCAGGCTGCCGTACTCGATGCGGACGTCACCGGCCCCTCCATTCCCAAGGCCTTCGGCGTGCACGAGCATGCCCGCGGCACGGGTGAGCTGCTTATCCCCTGCTATTCGAATAAGGGCACGCAGATCATGTCCGTAAACCTCATCCTCGATAACGAGACCGACCCCGTCGTTTGGCGCGGCCCCGTCATCGCAGGCGTCGTGACCCAGTTCTGGAGCGAGGTGCTGTGGGATGACGTTGACTATATGTTCGTGGATATGCCTCCCGGAACGGGTGATGTGCCCCTGACCGTTTTCCAGTCGCTGCCCATCGACGGTATAGTTATAGTCACCTCACCTCAGGAGCTTGTCTCCATGATAGTCGCAAAGGCTGTCAACATGGCAAAGCTCATGAACGTCCCCGTCCTCGGCCTTGTCGAGAATATGAGTTACTTTAAGTGCCCCGACTGCGGCAAGGAGTACGAGATATTCGGCGAGAGCAAGGTCGAAAAGACCGCGCAGGAGTTCGGCATCGAGCACACTGCGCGCCTGCCCATCGACCCCGTCGTTGCAACCATGGTCGATGCCGGCGAGGTTGAGAGCATTGACGCCGGCGCGTTGAGCGATCTGGCTGATTTCATAGAAAAAGGAGAATAAAAAATGATCATCGCAGTATCTTACAAGGATAACGAAATATTCGAGCACTTCGGCCATGCCGAGATGTTCGCGGTCTACAAGACCAATGACAACAACACCGAGCTTGTCTCCAAGGAGATAGTCGAGGTCAAGGAGAGCGGTCATCAGGCCGTTGCCGACCTCATGGACAGCCTGAACGTTGACGCCGTCATCGTCGGCAGCATCGGCGTGCACGCAAGAGCGGCTCTTGCAGCCTACGGCATCGTGGCATTTGCAGGCTTCTGCGGCAACTCCGACGACGCTGCCGAGCTCCTCATGCGCGGCCAGCTTCCCTTCCTGTCCGATGAGGGCGCGGCGGTCAACAACAAAAACCTCAACAATCTCAA
>OQVT01003372.1_pt1 | contig 10279 bp, 9 predicted proteins | sample 1691561 | NCBI WGS metagenome assembly OQVT01 (sample SAMN03418260, study PRJEB22391) | human gut metagenome | biome: human-gut; feature: organic feature; material: feces | host: Homo sapiens | place: Tanzania | collected 2013-01
GGACGGCCAGCAGATGGAAAAAAGAATAGAGGAAACCCTCAAGTCAGTGGACATGCAGACCAAATCCCACAAGATGCCTCATCAGCTCTCGGGAGGAGAACAGCAGAGAATAGCCATAGCGCGGGCTCTGCTCAACGCTCCGGAAGTGATAGTAGCCGACGAGCCTACAGGCAACCTCGACGAAGAGACGGCAGAAAGCATACTCAGGCTCCTGCGCAGCATCAATGAGGAGCATGGCACAGCCATCGTCATGGTCACCCACAATCGTTCCATCACCGAGCGGTATCCGGGCCGCATTTTCGAGATAAAGGATGAGAAGTGCGAAGAAAAAACTGTTTGAAGCAGTCATTGAGATTTTCAGCCGGACCATGCCCCAGGCCAACTCGGAGCTTAACTTCAGCAACACCTACCAGCTTCTGGTCGCCGTGATGCTGTCCGCACAATGCACCGACAAAAGGGTCAATCTGACCACTCCGGCCCTGTTCGGGCGCTTTCCGGACATCAACTCACTTTCCAAAGCCGAACCGCAGGAGGTACTTTCCATCATAAAATCCATATCGTACCCCAACAGCAAAGCGGCCCACCTTGTCGGGGCGGCCAGAAAGATAGCGGAAGACTTCAACGGAAAAATCCCCACGGACATTGACAAGCTGATGACCCTTCCGGGCGTAGGACGCAAGACAGCCAATGTGATGCAGGCTGTGGCTTTCGGACAGGCAGCTATGCCCGTCGACACGCATGTCTTCCGTGTAAGTCATCGTCTCGGACTCGTCCCCGCTTCTGCTGACACGCCTCTCAAGGTGGAGACCCAGCTAAAGAAGCATATTCCGGCTGACTGTCTGTCACGTGCCCATCATTGGTTGCTCCTTCATGGTCGTTATGTCTGCACAAGCCGAAAGCCTCATTGCAAGGACTGTCCCTTCGACAGTTTCTGCCCTAAGCGACTTGAAGGATCGAAACTATAAGAATACCATAATAAAGATAACTGCTAATGATAACTAACGGACGTGTACAGCTTTGGCCCTTCCTGCGTGTGGCTTTGTTCCTTGTCGTAGGAGTGCTTATTGGCGACGCCTTGGACTGTCGCGTTCCTTCTTGTGTGTGGATGTGGGCGTACGTGGCTTTGCTTTCCGCGTTTGTAGCATCCTATTTCTTTTTGCGCAAGCATCCCATTTTTCAGACTGTTGTGCTTTTTATTATGGTGGTGGCAGGAGGTTTGTGGCGCACCACTTGTTTTCTTGAGGATTATAATGTCTCTTTCTCCGATGCTCCAGAAACATTTGAGGCTGTAGTGGAAACCCAACCAGTGGAGAAAGAACGTTCTGTTAAGTGCCAGCTTGCGGTGACGAAAGGAAGGCTTGCCGGGCACAGCATCATTGCCTTCTTTCCTAAAAAAGACTATCAGTATGAAGACGATGGCACTGGCGTGGATGCACGTCAGCTTGTCATCGGCGATGGTCTTGTGGTATGTTCGCGCCTGGAAAAGGCGGAGTGGGAGAGGGGAACGGCTGGTAAAGGACGTGACAGTCACTTCGATTACGGGCGCTGGCTGAAGGTGCATGACGTGATGGCCCGCACGTATATCCCCTATGGCAGTTGCGCCCGCAAGGTGCTCAGCCTTAACAGTCTGTCAATGCCGAAACGCCTGTCCATCGTGCTCGACCGAGTTCGGCGTAAAGCCATGACCCACCTTGCCGCCTACGGGGTGAGTGATGACGCTTACGCCATAGTGGGAGCGATGACGTTGGGCGATAAGACAGCCCTTTCGGATGCTGCCTGCGAAACCTATTCAGTAGTGGGCGTATCGCACGTGCTCGCTCTTTCCGGTCTTCATCTCGGCATCATATTCATGCTTCTTGCCGCCATTCTCATCCCGTTCGGGTCGTCCATGGGGCGTCTCATAATCGGCAATCTCGTCCTTATTCTTTCCATTTGGGCTTATGCCTTGATGGTGGGCATGTCGTCCAGCATTGTGCGTTCGGCTGTCATGTACACGTGCTTTGCCTTCTTCGGATTGATGTCAGCCAAACCGCAGTCGCTCAATTCGTTGGGCATAGCTGTCGTGGTGCTTGTCCTTGGCAATCCGATGAGCCTTTGGGACGTAGGCTTTCAGATGTCGTTCCTTGCCGTCTTCGGCATCTTGGCGTTCAACGAGCGCTTCTATTACATCCTCAAGCCGCGTTATCTTCAGAGTCATTGCGTGGTTGACTGGATATGGACGATGTTCAAGGTGTCGATGGCTGCTCAGGTGATGGTAGCCCCCATCATCATTTATTATTTCGGGCGCTTCTCCTGTTATTTCCTTTTAGCCAACTACATAGCCATCCCTGCCGTCACGCTCATAGTCTATCTGTCGCTCGTTTTCTACATTATGGCGTTCGTCAGCCTGCCGTTCTTTCCGCGTCTGATAGCCTATGTGCTCGACCGTATTGTCGCCGTTCTCAATGCTTCGCTCGATTGGATTGCTACGATTCCGGGCGCCAGCATTGACAACATCAGCTTCAGCGGCACGCAACTCGTCCTTGTTTACGTGGCGATAACCCTCTTCTTCTGCCTCTCTTATTATCTGGAGGACATGTATCGCTCGGCTTATGGCTATAAGATAATGTAGGGGATATTATTATATAATGTATAGGCGTTGACTATACATTGAAATACTCCTCCAGTTCCTTCTCAGCGCCTCCGTCCTTATTGTCAAGGTCCTTTATGATGACGCCATGCTCCAGAAGAGTGATGCGCGTAGAGATGTCCGTCGTATGCTGCAGGTTATGACTCGAAATAAGTATGGTGGCACCCTCTGTCTTGTTATATTCCACGAGCAGCTTCTTCAGATGGTTCTGACTACTGGGGTCGAGGAAGTTGAACGGTTCGTCAAGTATGACGAGTTGCGGGCGTGTGAGCAATGCAGCCACGATGCCCACCTTCTGCTTGTTGCCGGCAGAGAAGTCGCGTATATACTTTTTCTGTCCCAATACCTCTCCGTTCATAAACATCTCGTATTGGGCTATTTCCTTGTGAACGTCCTCCTTCGACATGCCCGAAACCTTACCCACAAACTCCAGATATTCCTCCGCTGTAAGGAAGTCGATAAGGAAGCTGCTGTCAATGTACGATCCCGTGAAAGGCTTCCAGTCCTGGCTCATGGCAGGATTGATGTGTGTCGGTTCTGTGCCGTCCGTCATGTTCGGCGTAAGCAGCACGCTTCCCTCGTCGGCATTCAGAAGGTCGAGAATAAGGCGGAAGAGCGTGGTCTTTCCCGCTCCGTTGTTTCCCACGAGTCCAAGAATCTCCCCGTCATGGATGTCCGCCTTCTCTATGTCCACGACTGTCTTGGTTCCGAACATCTTCTTAAGGTTTCTTATTTCTATTTTCATTTATTATCTCCTTATTATGTTTGCTTATTTCAAGCCAAGCTCTTCAGCTATGAACCTGCTCGTAAATCCCTTTCCTGACTTAGCCACTTCCTCCGGTGTGCCTTGCGCCACAAGCTGTCCGCCGCCTATTCCGCCTTCCGGACCTATGTCGATGATGTGGTCAGCCAGTTTTATGACGTCGAGGTTGTGCTCGATGATTACCACCGTATTGCCGCGATCCACCAGTTTTTGCACCACGTCCATGAGGATGCGGATGTCCTCGAAGTGCAGGCCGGTGGTAGGTTCGTCCAGGATGAAGAGCGTCTTGCCCGTGTCGCGCTTGCTCAGTTCGGTGGCAAGCTTCACGCGCTGGCTTTCGCCTCCGGACAGCGTTGTGGAAGGTTGTCCGAGCTTAATGTATCCCAATCCCACGTCCTGAATGGTCTTTATCTTCTGTAGGATGGCAGGCACGTTCTCGAAGAACTCCACAGCCTGATTGATGGTCATGTCCATCACGTCGGGGTGTCCGTACTTCTGTATGTTTTCGCTCAGTATCTGGGCGCGTTGGCGTATGGGCTCGTTGCATATCAGCAGACTGCCCTGGGGCAGCACCCCGCGTGCCGTGGTCGACTTGCCGCCGGGCGCAGCACACAGGTCGAGCGCTGTCACTGGCCGGTCGATGACCCGCGACAGCACATGGTGCAGAAACATTGACGCCGCTTCCTGCACATAGTAACAACCGGCATGAAGCAGCGGGTCGAAGGTGAAATTGGGACGCGACTCGAGCCAGTAGCCACCGTCGCACCAAGGCACGGGCGTGACTTGGCCCACAGGGCGGCCATCGGTCTTGAATGGGTTGAGGCGCAGGCTTACCGAGGGTTCATCGTTGAGCCCGCCGACGAGCGTTTCGTAGAGCGCATCGCCCATCAACAGCCGCGTGGAGTCCGCAAATTCTTTAGGTATATCTATCATCTTCACGCTATTAACTTTGCAAAAGTAAGTTTTTTTTAGTTATTTTGCAACTAATTGGCGTCTCAATGCGTCTAATGGATAGAAAAAAACAAAACGAAGAAGATATGAAACGATTTATTCTGACACTTACAGTCATGCTGGCTTGCTTCGCCATGAGCGTCGATGCCGCCCCACACCACCGCAACCACCTCGACGACGCCGTGGTGGCCGACTCTGCTCACAACGGCGTCGAGGCCTACTCCGACACCACCTCCTGGGATGCTGCCGCCGCTGCCGACTCCACCTACTACGCCTCCACGCCGGATATGGACGACGACCTGGACGATTTCCCCTTTTTTGTCGATTTCTGCAAGCCCCTCTTCGGCATGGGAGGCATTGCCATCGCCGTGATAGTATGCCTGTTGGTGCTGCTCTTCCTGTTTGCGCCTCTTATAGCCGTCATCCTCATCGTCCGCCATCTCATCAAGCAGCGCAACGACCGCATAGCGCTTGCCGAGAAGGCACTGGAGCACGGCCAGCCCATACCCTCACAACTCTGCGAGCAGGCTCTCGATACCAATGAGGCCCTCTGGCGCAAGGGCATACGCAACGTGTCGATAGGTGTGGGCATGATAGTGATGTTCTACATCTGGAGCTCGAGCATGCTCATGGGCATCGGAGCCCTGGTGGCTTGCTATGGCGTGGGCCAGCTGGTCATCGTGCGCACCACGGGTGGCCGCCACACCGACGCACCGCACGACGAGGAGAGCGACAACCAGTAACCACATTATTATATATAGATAGAGCGACGTGAGAAATCTCGAAGACATAGCATGGATTACCCAGGCGGCGATATTCCACAACCGGGCAGCCTTCGGGCGGCTGGTTGAGAAATACCAGGCCCAGGTGCGTCGCTTCTTCCTCAGCCAGACGCTGGGCGACACCCAGTTGAGCGACGACCTGGCCCAAGACACCTTCGTCAAAGCCTACCTCAACATCTCCCGCTTTCGTGGAGAGGCGTCGTTCAGCACGTGGCTGTTTCGCATAGCATACAATGTGTACTACGACCACGTGAAGACGCAGCACCCGACCGACTCTCTGGAAACGCCCGCGGTGATGGGGTGCAGTGGGAGAGACACCGACAGCGGACTGCAGATGGACTTGCGCCATGCGCTGGCGCTCCTTACCGACGCCGAGCGCACCTGCGTGGTACTCCAGCTGATGGAGGGACAGAGCATAGACCACATCACCATGGTTACGGGTATGCGCGAGGGCACTGTCAAGTCACATCTCTCGCGTGGAAAGAAGAAAATGGCCGACTATTTAAGACATAATGGATATGACAGACAATGATGACAGACTGATAGCACAGTTTATGACCGAGCACAAGCCCCAGGTGGCCGATATGGGTTTCACCCGTCGCGTGATGCGCCACCTGCCGCAGCGCACCGACCGTCTCAACCGTTACTGGACGCTCTTCTGCTTCGCCGTAGGGGCACTGGCGGTGGCGATGATGGGGTCGCTGCCCCGACTGGGTTCGCTGCTCACGGGAGTCATGGGCGACTTGGTGGGAGCGGTGGCAGTTAACGACTGCGTGCGCCCCTCGACACTCCTCACGGTGGTCGTGGCGATAACCGCCATCAGCATCATTACCATCAGCCGCACTCCTGTGCATCATCGCCGATAGCCGTCCGCGGGCGGCTTACGTTACGAGCCGGCAATGATGGCAAGCACAAGGATGAAGCCAATGAGCATCAACGCATCCACACTCAGCGCAGCAACGTGCGCCACGACCACAGTCACGGATGTACCAAAAAGGGTTCGCTGTACATCCACTGGTGACGATAGAGATGGTCAGCACGTTGGTAAAGGTGGTCTCGGCGCCGCCCAAGATATGCTCGGCGACGCTCTTTGTACACTCTGTATCGTTCTCGTTACTCACAGCATGGCTGCCCTGGGTGCCAGTTTTCCCCACGGTCTGCAGCGACAAAGCCCTGACTCTTGCGAGCCAGGGCTTTGTCGTCTGTGGGAAAAAGAGGTTATGCTATAGGGTGATGAGGCTATGCAGTGGGGTGATGAGGCCATGCGGCTGCTGTGTGGTTGCGGTGGTGTGGGGCTACTCGATGATGATGTTCAGCCCGTCGTCGCCCTCGTGCTTGTCGGTGGTGGCAGGCTTGGGCCTCTTCTTGAGTTTGCCGTGCTCATCGAACAGTCCGTAGGTGGTGCGCAGCACGATAAACTCGGTGCGGCGGTTCAGCTGGTTGGCTATCTCCTGCTTGTCCTTGTCCAGATGGCTGATAAACTCTTCGGTCAGCACGTCGCCCTCCTTGAGCCACGTGAGCCGCTCGGTGAGCTTGCGCCGTATGGTCTTGGGCTTCTCCTTGCCGTAGCCCACGGGCGTGAGCCGGTCGCGGGCTATGCCCTTGGCGGTGAGATAGTCGACCACAGCCTCGGCGCGGCGCTGCGAGAGCCGCTTGTTGTACTCGGCGCTGCCCTTGTAGTCGCAGTGGGCGCTCAGCTCGATGGTCACATTGCCGTTTTCGTTGAGCAGCGTCACCAGTTCGTCGAGCGCCTTGGTCGACTCGGGGCGCAGCGTGGCCTTGTCGAAGTCGTAGAAGATGTTGTCTATCAGCACCGGTGCGGTGATAGATACCAGCGGGAACTGCAGCACCGTCTCTTCTGACTCTTCGGTGGGCCGTACGGTGAGCTCCTCCTTATGGTTGAGGAAGCCCTTGCAGGTGGCGAGCATCACATAGCTCACTCCGGGCTTGACCACCTGGGTGAACGAGCCGTCGCTCTTGAGCGTCAGTCGGCGGTTGGTGCCGTCGTTGCCTACCATGTAGACCTCGGCCTGCGGCAGTTCGTATCCCTCGGCCTCGTAGACCCATCCCTTGACGGTGTTGACCACCTCGGGGTTCTCAAACGCGTATATATGGTCCCATCCGCGGCCGTCGCCACGGTTGGAGGAGAAGAAGCCCCTGTTGTGCGGGCCCTCGAAGGTCATGCCGAAGTCGTCGCCCTGGGAGTTGAGCGGATAGCCGGGGTGCTCCAGGTGGTAGCGGCGGTCCTTGCCCACCTTGGCGATGAAGATGTCGAGGCCTCCCAGTCCGGGGTGGCCGTTGGAGGAGAAATAGAGGTCGCCGTTGGGGCGGAAGGTGGGAAACATCTCGTCGCCAGGGGTGTTGATGGGCTCGCCGAGGTTCTCCACGCCGCCGAGGCCGCCTCCCGTGATGCGCACGCGCCAGATGTCGAGGCCACCCTTGCCTCCGGGCATGTCGCTGACGAAGTAGAGCCAGTTGCCGTCGGGCGAGATGGCGGGGTGGGCAAAGCTGGAGAGCGTGTCGCGGCTGATCTCCAGTTTGGTGGGTTTGCCCCAGGCCGCGTCGGAGCGCTTGCTGACGGCGATCTGGGCGTAGCGGGGGTAGGAGGGGTCGGTGGGACACTGCGTGAGGTACATCTCGCGTCCATCGACGCTGAAGGCGGGCGTGGCCTCGTCGAAGTCGGAGTTGAGGCCCGAGTCGATGGTGCGGGGGCGCTGCCATCGTCCCTTCTCGTCCTTCTCGCTGACGAAGATGTCGGCGTTCTTCGTGCCCGTGATGCCGCTCAGCTCGTCGCCCTGCGCCTCGTTGCGCGTGGAAGAGAAAAAGAGCTGGTCAAACTCGTCGCCGAAGAGCATCGGCGAGTAGTCGGCACGGCGTGAGTTGAAGATCTCCATCCGCTTCACCGTATATTTGGATCCGAGCTCCTTGATGCGTGGGGCGTCCTGGGCGGCCTTGAGGCCCTGCGTGGCCAACGGGTGGTCGGGCATGGAGTCGAGGGCGGCGCGAAACTCCGTCTCGGCCTCGGCGTAGCGTCCCGACTTCATGAGGTTGCGGGCCAGCATCAGGTGGGTCTCGCCGTCGTCCTGGTGGTAGCGGACGACGTTGCGCAGGGCGGCGACGGCACGCTCGGAGGAGTTGATGCGGTCGTAGCAATGTGCCATCTTGGCCGACAACTGTCCGCGCTTGTCGCGATCCTTGGGCGGGGTGCGCTGGTATGCGGTCTTAAACTGGGCCGCCGCGTCATAGTACTCGCCCAGCTGCAGAAATTTCTCGCCCTTGCGGATGTTTTTGTCCACACCGCAGGAGACGAGGCAGAGCGCGGCGAGCACCCATGCTGTAAGTGTCTTCTTCATCATGATAATATAACGAAAACGGAGGCCGTTTATTGCCTCCGTAGTGGGTATCTCCATGACCGTGGCTATGTCGTCAGATCATATTCTTGATGGAGTAGTAGGTGCTCTTGAGCCACGAGTTGCCCTCGGCGATGAGGGTCGTCACCTCGGCCATCGTCCACAGGCCCACACAGACGGCCACGACGAAGAGCAGGCTGAAGGCGAAGAAGATCCATAGGTCGCCGTCCTCGTAGTCCTCCTGAAACTGGCGGATCTTCGCGCCGCTCCACAGACAGAAGACGCTCAGGTGGCACCAGATCCACTGGAGCATACCGGCAAAGCCCTCGGCACGCTTCTTGAACTGGTGGACGCTGGCCTCCGGCAATTGTTCCTCGGCCGCGGGCTCGGGTGTGGGCGCGTCGGCAGGCTGGGGAGCAGGTGGCGTGACAAGGCGCGACGAGACCATGGGCAGGTGGCTATGGGCCGTCACGGGGGAACTATCGGCTACGGGGATGACCGACCGCGCGCGGGTGCGAAACACCTTGGGCGGGTCGAACTGGCAAACCATGACCGACTGGCAGTATGGGCAGCGGTATTTCATGCGGCCATAGTTCTGCGTCTCGGCGATGAAGGTCTGGCCGCAATGGTTACATTTGACGGAGAATCTCATATCGCCGCAAAGGTACGAAAAATCTTAAATACCCGAAAAATTATAAGCGCAAAAATGCTGCTTGGCGACGGATTGTGGGCTGATAGGCGCCCTGCGGGCCGTGGTGGACCAAGAAAGAGGCGAGGGGATGTGTGGAAAAAGAGTTTCCACGACATCCCCTCGCATGGGTTTTTCTACGATCCCTTGGTCCTTAGTCGATCCACTTCACGTAGCAGAAGTCCTGACGATGGGGAAGCAGGGCGTTCTTCGGATACATTCTGACGGCACACTTGTAGGAGCCGGCCTCGTCGGCCTCGAATGTCACCTTGAACGTGAAGAGGTTGCCCTCCTGCTTCACCATCTCGAAGGGATACACCTTGTGGATCTGCAGGTCGTCCTCGCTATGGCTGCTCAGCACCACCAGCTCGAGTCCGATGGCGTCGTTGAGTCCCTGCTCGTCGATGGTGTAGGAGAGGGTGACGGGTTTGCCCGTGGCGATGTCCTGGAGGGCCGTCTCGTCCTTATCGACCACATGGATGGCGTCCCAGCGAGCGGCGACGTTCTCCTTCCAGAGGGCGATGTCCTTGGCCTTGGCGTAGTTGTCGGCCACCAGCTCCTTGAGGCGGTTCGCCTCCTTGTTGTAGAACTTGTCATAGTAGTCGTCCAGCTGCCGCTTCATCGTGTAGTGGGGGGCGATGGTGGCAATGGAGTTTTTCACGACCTTCACCCAGCCAGCGGAGTAGGCCTTGCGGCCGCGGTTGAAGTAGAGCGGGATGATGTCGTTCTCGAGCAGCGAGTAGATGGTGGCTGCGTCGAGCTGGTCCTGGTAGGCCTGGTTCTGATAGGTGCGCTCCTGCGGCAGGGCCCAGCCGGCACCCTCGCGGTAGCCTTCCACCCACCACCCGTCAAGCACGGAGAGGTTGACCACACCGTTCATCTCGGCCTTCTCGCCCGAGGTGCCACTGGCCTCCAGCGGGCGCGTCGGCGTGTTCATCCAGATATCCACACCGCTGACGAGGCGGCGGGCCAGGCGCATGTCATAGTCCTCCAGGAAGATGATCTTGCCCAGGAACTGCGGCATACGGGAGATCTCGAAGATGCGCTTGATGAGGCCCTGGCCAGCACCGTCAGCCGGGTGAGCCTTACCAGAGAAGATGAACTTAACCGGACGCT
>OQVT01003373.1_pt1 | contig 10278 bp, 6 predicted proteins | sample 1691561 | NCBI WGS metagenome assembly OQVT01 (sample SAMN03418260, study PRJEB22391) | human gut metagenome | biome: human-gut; feature: organic feature; material: feces | host: Homo sapiens | place: Tanzania | collected 2013-01
TAGAACCAAATATCAAGGATTTTGTTCTTTCGCAAAATGAGGTTTTGGTGGATATTGGTCTGAATAAGCGCATTCCTATAAATATGATGGGAGACGGAGCACGCAAGATTTTATCTATCTTGACCTCCATATACGAATGTAAAAATGGTATAGTGCTAATAGATGAATTGAGTAATGGCTTCCACTATTCTGTTATGAAAGGAGTGTGGCGATCGATTGTTTCTGTAGCGAAGAAAAACAATGTGCAGATTTTTGCCACCACACACGATCTGGATTCAATAAAAGGCTTGCGTGATGCTGCAATGTCTGGCGAGAAGTATGATGACTTTATCGTATGTTTTAAATTGCAGCGTACTGCCGATAACGAACTGAAGTCGTATACATATTCTCTTGACAGCGTTGATTATTCTTTAACCCAGGAAATAGAAATCAGATAGTATGAATCTTATTTTTATTGAAGCGAAGAATGCAAATACTTCCGAATGCAACTTTCTCAAGACTATATTGTCGAAACATTTTGCAGACAAATTGAAGGATATTGCAGCCCTTGGCACAGATATTTTAGGTGGCTGCTGTGGAACCACACCGGAGTATATTGCTTTGCTCTCTGAGGAGTTAGAGGACATTCCGAGGGCAGCAAAGAAAATTGAAAATGTAGTAACGCAGGAGGTTATAAAAACTCCGTCTATTTTTGAAGAGAAGCTTTCCCGTGGGGAGAAGGCTTACATTGTAGAATTGGACCCGCCATTTTCCGAGGATGCATCCAAGGTTATGAAAGGAGCAGAAGATTTAAGAAAATGTAATGTAGATCTGATTACACTTTCCGATTCTCCGATGGCGCGGGCGAGAATGGATGCCGGACAGCTGGCGGTGAAAATCCAGCAGAAGACCGGTGTGACAGTGATGCCTCATGTCTGTTGCCGTGACCGCAATGTGATTGCGCTTCGGGCAGGTCTTTTAGGCATGCATATGAATGATATCCGTCATTTCCTGATTGTGACCGGAGACCCGGTTTCAAGGGCAGACCGGGAAAGAGTGACTTCTGTTTTTGATTTCAATTCCATTAAACTGATGCAGTATGTTAAGGAAATGAATTTAGAAGTTTTTGCACAGGAGCCGGTTTATTATGGTGGTGCACTGAATTATCATGGCGTCAATCCGGATGCGATTATTGAGCGGATGAAACGTAAAACAGAGGCAGGATGCGGTTATTTCCTGACACAGCCGGTATATACCGAGGAAGATGTGGAAAGACTGACTTATATCAAAGAACACATTGACACCAAAATCATGTGCGGTATTATGCCGCTGGTAAGCTATAAGAATGCAATGTTTGTGAAAAATGAGATGCCGGGCATCCATGTTTCCGATGAAATTGTAAACCGGTATCGGGAAGATATGACAAGAGAAGAGGCAGAAGAAGTGGCAATCGAATTATCTGTTGAAATTGCAGCAAAATTATATGATATTGCAGACGGATTTTATTTTATGACACCATTTAACCGGACAGGCTTAATTGCGAGAATTATTGAGGCAATCCGACAGGAGGAAGAACGCAGATGACAAGAGAGGAATTTAAGGAATTAGTAAAAAATGGACCGGTTATCTTAGATGGTGCAACCGGAAGCAATCTTCAGAATGCAGGAATGCCGGTAGGAGTCTGCCCGGAGCAGTGGATTTTAGAGCATCCACAGACCATGATAGATTTGCAGCGGGCTTATGTGGAGGCTGGAACACAGATTCTTTTGGCACCGACCTTTACTGCAAACCGCATTAAATTAGAAGAATATGGACTGGCAGATAAGCTGGTGGAGATGAACCAGCAATTAGTTGCCATTTCCAAAGAGGCAGCAGGCGGAAAAGCACTGGTAGCCGGTGATATTACCATGACCGGTCAGCAGCTTTATCCGATGGGCGAATTGCAGTTTGAAGAACTGGTAGACATTTATAAAGAGCAGGTCAAAGTTGTAGCAGATGCGGGAGTAGACTTATTCATCATTGAGACCATGATGAGCCTGCAGGAAACAAGAGCAGCCGTGCTGGCAATCCGTGAAACCTGTGATTTGCCGATTATGGCAAGTATGACTTATAACGAGGATGGCAGAAGCCTGTATGGAACAGACCCGGTAACTGCGGTAGTTACGTTGCAGAGCCTGGGTGCAGATGCAGTGGGAATGAACTGCTCCACAGGGCCAGAGGAAATGTTAGAGCCGATTCGCCAGACCGTAGAATATGCCTATGTTCCTGTTTTGGCAAAGCCAAATGCCGGACTGCCGGAATTAGAGGATGGCGTGACGGTATACAAGACGACACCGGAAGAATTTGCAGAAGTTGGTGCAAAATTAATCGAAGAAGGTGTATCCATTATTGGTGGATGCTGTGGAACGACCCCGGCACATATTAAAGCATTGGCAGATAAAGTAAAACCAATGGGAATCCATCATGTGGAAGCACCAAGACGAAGAGTGCTTACTTCCGAGCGTAAGACGGTAGAGATTGATTTGGATGGACCATTTATGGTAATTGGTGAGCGGATTAATCCCACCGGAAAGAAGAAATTGCAGGCAGAGCTTCGGGAAGGCAGCCTTAATATGGTTCGTGATATGGCACGGGCACAGGAAGAAAATGGTGCAGCCATTCTGGATGTCAATATGGGTATGAATGGAATTGATGAGAAACAGATGATGTTAAATACCATTCATGAGGTTACTTATACAGTGGATTGTCCGCTTTGTATCGATTCATCCCATGTGGATATTATTGAAGCAGCACTTCGTATTTATCCGGGACGGGCTTTGATTAACTCCATTTCTTTGGAAAAAGAGAAATTCGAAAAGCTGCTTCCGATTGCAAAGAAATATGGAGCTATGTTTATTTTGCTTCCGCTTTCGGATGAGGGACTTCCAAAAGATGCAGAGGAGAAGAGGCATATTTTCCGGATTATCTGCCGCCTTGACTTTATCATTAGCTTTGATGATAACTCCCTGCTCGTCAATAAGATATGTTGTTCTAACCACACCCATAGAAACTTTTCCATAGTTTTTCTTTTCTTTCCAAACATCATATGCTTCAATAACTTTACGCTCCGGATCTGCTAATAGCGTAAATGCCAGTCCGTATTTTTCTTCAAATCTCTTGTGAGACGCTACAGAGTCCTTGCTTACTCCGAGAATAACAGCTCCCTTCTCAGTAAACTGTGGATAACGCTCAGAAAAGCCACATGCCTGCTTCGTACATCCCGGTGTATTATCCTTTGGGTAAAAATATAAGATCACTTTTTTTCCTGCATAATCGCTTAATTTATGCATTTCTCCATTTTGATCCGGCAATTCAAAGTCCGGTGCTTTTTTTCCTACTTCTAACATATTTTATTCCTCCAAATTAATTAAGCTGTTTTCTTCTCTGCTATACAAAAAGGCTCATTCCCATAACTAGTATAGTCTGCTCAACCTTCTAATATATACTCAGAGCCTAAATTTATTGATTGCAGAAACCGAAAAATATATCGTATTTTATTCTTTTACTTTTATTTCTAATCTGTCAAAACATTCCTTAGCTGATTCCTCAGAAATATTATTAGCAATTAACATACCGGTATTTGTACCATTAATCATCACTACGTAATTAAACTCAGAATCATTATAATTCCACATTACATAACTACAATCCGATTTAGTACCTTCATCAATAATTTCTGCTTTTTCGTTATTTTTTACACTATCAACATATGCAGTAAAATACTCAGCTGAAATAAATATACCCTGACTTAACTCCTTTTTATCCTTAGAAATGACAAAAGGAATGTCCGACGTTAACTCATATCCATCATTTGTTGTCAACGAAATTGTGATGTTATCACCTGTTTCGACCTTATAGGTATACGAAACAGTTGTTTTTGAATTACCACATCCCGTGACAAATAACATAACGACCACTATTAGACTAAAAATAAAATTTAATTTCTTTTTCATATTTATGCCTTTCTAATCTCATCAATAGTTTCTTCTGCTTTCTTTTAAATGCCATCTGCTCTTCATCCTGATTACTGCTAGTATACCAAATCCAACCAGTATTCTCAACTCACCTTTTGTATCATCTCTACATAAAACTATATTTTCACCAACAATTTCCACTGATTCAATTCCTTTAGGTGACACCATGTAATCCACTTCTACTTTTTTTCCTGTTGTGTTTTCTTTGAAGAAAAGACGGGCATACATGCCCGCCTTCTCCATGGTTATTTTTTCGTTTCATTTTTTAACGATCGTTTCTATGAATTCAAATTTTCTCTGCGTTTCTTTACGGTAATAATCAATCCCGTTCCGGAAAGAATTGATAGTATAAACAGCCATACACTCGGTGTGTTGTCACCGGTTTTAGGTGCATCATCCTTCTTATCAGTTCCACTCGATGGCTTGTCATCAGAGGTATTTGCTTTGATGGTAAATGTGGTGCTTGCAGAACCATCCGTCCACAGGATTTCAACTGTATGGGTTCCTGCCGAAAGTGTATTCAGGTAGGAAGCTTTCAGTGTGATAATGGTAGAGCCTTCCTTTGCAGTGTAGTTGCTCTTGTCTATCAAATTTCCGTCCACCTTAACTCCGGTAAACTTGGAGAAGTCTCCGTTACCCCGGATGGTGATATTACCATCACTGTCATGCGTCCAACTACTGTTTGCTCCATCAATAATCTGATAGGTGTTATTCGGTGTGTCAGGATTATCGGAACCGCCCGCATCCTGTACGGTCAATGTTGCAGAATTACTCTCTACGTTTCCTGCGCTGTTTGAAACAACACACTTATACTTAAATCCGTTGCAGCTTATATTGACTGTGGATGTGGTATAGCTCGTTGCCGTTGCACCGTCAATGTTTACCCATCCTTTCCCATCATTTCTGTCTATCTGCCACTGATAGGTAAGATCTGTACCGCTTGCTGCTATGGTAAAGGACGCAGTCTCACCTACCTTCACTGTCGCATTGCCAGGCTGTGTGGTTATGCTTGGTGCAATCACATCCGGCACATCCGGTGTCTGGCTTTCCTGTTTAAAGGTAACTTCTATGGTGTGATCAGTATTCACATCACTAAAGGTGTAGCTTGTGGTTGCTGTCACTTCCGAACCATCCACCTTTACGTCCGCAATATAATATCCTTCGTTCGCCTTGATTGTATATGTAAGCTGACCTGCGGCAGATACCGTTGTCGTGCCACCGGGAGAGATTGTTCCACCGATACCTGCCGTTGCGGTAATCTTGTAGCTTGCTGTACCGCTCGGAGGCGTTATCGGCGCTGTATCCGCCGTAAAACTCCAACTTCCACGGAATACCACGGTTGTGCCGTTTAGGTTGCCGGCATCCCAGCCCGAAAAAGCCCATGTGCCGTTTTTACCATCCTTTTGTGCCTGAATGCGTGTTGTGGAGGTATATTTCTTATCCACAGCCGCCTTCGCCTGTTGCACACTCGAATAGGAGCTGCTATTTAGCGGCAGCGTTGCGCCTGTCGGGAATACAGAGCCCCAATTGTATTGCACCGTATAATTTTTTGTCACCGGCGGCTCGGGGCGTTCCTCAGACCTTTTATAAATATAACGAATCGTCATACCACTGTTCGGGACAGCATTTTCCATCCCCTCCGCTTTAACAAAAGTGTAGCCGTGCAGTTCCTGCGGCGGCTGCCAATCAACCTTTTTGCCTACCGGAACAGTAAAGGTAGTCGGCATGGTGTTTGGAACATCTGTGCCATCCTCCAGCTGATATTGGATGGTGACATTGACATAGCGCTGCTGCTCCGTATCATCATCAGCCAATACCTCGCCTGTCGCATGATCTACAATCTCAAAGCCGATGGTATCGCCGGATTGCAGAATGGCATTCTCCGGAATCGTGTAAACCAGAGAGCAGTTGACAAGGCCGGAATTAAAGTCGCTGCCCTCGTAATCCAACGCACCCTTTGTCCAGAATTTGCTTTTCTCTTTCCAAACAGGGATGTCAAACTCCTGCGTAGTGAAAACCTGCTCCCCATCTGTCGTGACCGCTTTTTCGCCGTTGGAATGTTCCACCCACAGGCGCAGGGTCACAGTCTTCGCTTGGGTATTCGAAAGATTTTGTATAATGGTGCGCAGCTCAACCTGCTGCCCCTTCATGCTGCTATAATCAAAGCTGTTTTTACTGCCGCCGCTTAATAGACGGCTATTCCTGTCATTTTGATAGCTCGCATATGCGGAGGAATTCGCTGCCTCAAAGGCAGAAGGATCTTTTGTGGGATTTCTGTAATCGCCGATATACTTTTTCACCTCAGGAACAGCCACATAAAGCGCAGGGGGATTTGTAATGAGCTGACTCATGACCTTTATGCCCTGTAGCTTGCACACATCGCAAAAATCATTCTGAAAGGTCTCTCGCATCAGACAATCCCTGCTGGAATTATAGGTATAAGGATAGTAGTCAAGATGCGGGCAGGTATAGGTATTACGGAAGCCAAGCAGCTGCTTCCACTTCACTTTCGTGGGATCTTTTGTTGCAGTCATATTCAGTGATGTAGTGTAATTCCACTCATCTACAGGAACAGTGCTATAATTATATTCATCTCCCAGATGGAACAGACCGTGTCCCAGTTCATGCCGCTGGGTAAACGCAGAATATGCGTTTCTCGCTGACGCAACAATATAGTGAATACCATATTGTTTATTATCATGAGAGCCACCGAAATACTCACCGCTATTCGCCAACACAACGAATTGGTTGATATTTTCATACACATAATCATACTGTCTATAATTATGATCCATCGTGTTTTCGTTTGGATGCGTTTCATTAGGAATATGTGCGTCATGAATCTTCTCGATAAACGCAGGGCCTATGATGCGCTCCAAAACATGGTTGCGCCAGTTCCCTTTGTTAGTAGAAATTCCTCCTTTGGCGGTCGCAGCAAAAAATGTGCTGGTACCGCCATAGCCATCCACCGATGCCGTGCAGAGTGCATAGACATTAAAGCGATCCGCCATGCTGCGATATGGCTCTATCTGCAATACCTCCCCCCACAGCTTTTTTACATCCTCGACAAACTGCTTTTGCTGGCTTTTGGTGTAGCCCTCGGCGCAGTACACAATCACCATGTTCTCCTTATCGCTGCGAGGCTTCTGGATTGTATACACCGGTACGGTTACATTTGCATATGCAGGATCCTCAGTGTAGAGGGTACTCATCTCCAGCTGTAGATACTCATCCGTGTTCACATTCCAGTCACCATTCACATCCTCTCGCACAGCGCCGGATATGCCAATGCTGTCATCCGGCGCATCCGGTGCGGAAACAACATAGGGGTCCTGTGCGCTCTGTCCTGTGCCGGATGATACGGTGTAATTTTCCGTATTCAGATAGAAGGCAGGACGAACGCCGTAATATCCCTTATAGGGTGCGTCACGCAAAATATTCCCTTGAGGGGTCACAAATCGCATATCATGGTTACAGGTTGTAATCGGTGTACGCAGCCAATAGTTCCATGCTACACCGCTTCTGTTTTTTGCGATATGGTAGCCGTTCAGGTTATCATTAACCGTTTTGAGCTGCTGAACATCCAGCAGAAAAACTCTATCCCAAATATATTCATAATGGGCACTGTCATACCCATCCGCTACCGTATCAATTGTGGTGTTATAGGGAAGATCAACACCGGCTGCGTCGATATAACCTGCCGTATACTCCGGATGGGAAACGATAGAACGCTGCTTCACCGTTCGAATCGCTCCCAGCTCATCCGAACGAAAGCTGCGAAGGAAGCCCTCCTTTTGGTCATATGCTGCCGTTTTAGGATAGACAGAATCCTCTGTTGGCGGATTTCCGCAAAGCCATTTCACTTTTCCTGCTTCAGCGTTGGAATTGAGCCAAGAACGTATGTTGCTGTCTCTCCAGTGGTTAGAACCAAAATTATCTCTCCAGCTATTGCGCCGGTGCGAGCCTGTTTCGGCATTTTTGTTGGTTTTTGCATCATAGGGCATGTAATCACACAATACTCTATCCGAAAGCATCAATGGCCCATTGCTATCCTTCGCTACACAACGCCACACAATTGGCACTCCCCCATAAGTACCCATCTGAATGTAGTCACCAATTTCGATGGTTGGCTTGTTATCTGCCGCCCTAACCTGCAAAGGGCATAGCACCAAAATTACCGCAAGCAGCAGAGATACCGTTCGTTTGCCATATTTATGTTTGATAATATTCATAAAGTCCTCCTTTTGTCATTCTCTCCTGAGCGTCATTCACGGTCAGTAGGCTTCTACCCCCCATTTTTGACATATGTCAATTTATACAATTGCTGCATCATCGATATTCACCTCATTTCTACTTGAGTTATTGCAAAAAATAGGTCTTTCTGCGATAACCCCTTGTGTCAAATGCTGAAACACCTTCATAAAGATGTAATAGCTTATTTATTTTAGAAAAGTATCCGACAAAAAACTCTACACTTCAGACAAAAAATATATATATTTCTCAAATCGTATCATGGCGATGTACATTTGTCAATGATGTGACACCTCAAGATCACCACAGTCCTGATACTTCTTATACATGTCATTGATATAAATCGTAGGCGAAATATTCCCGCTACTTCCATTCGTATAATTATGCCCTCAGTTGTTATGAGCATTATTTCTCTGGTATTGCTTACAGCTTTAACACCTATTACATTTCCGGATTTCTCGTTAATTTTATAACATTTAACACCTTTTCCACCACGGTTCTGAAGGTTAAATTCTTCAATCGGAGTACGTTTTCCAAGACCGTTTTCTGATACTATCAAAAGTGTATCTCCCTGAGTATTAAGCTGCATTCCTACAACTTCGTCACCTTCCAGAATATTCATACCGATAACACCCATTGCACCATAACCGGCGATAAAGACATTTATCACACTGATGGCCCTGGACTCGAAGAACTCCCGATGCACAGCGGAAACGGCCTCTCGCACAACCATGGTCCGAACCTTCACATAAAACACCGGACCCTCACCCGTAACCTCACCAAGAGACTTTATGCCGGCTTCCTCCAACGCGGAGACTATCCTTCCTGAAGCGGAACGCCTGCTTGACACGGACTCTCCGACAAGACACAGCACCGACACGTCGCCTTCCGTATCCAGACTCGTCACACCACACCATTTCTCCTTGAGAGAAGGAGTCTTGTCGCTAATCACGGTTCCCGGATGCTTCGGATCAAACGTGTTGCGTATGTTTATGGCTATCCCGGCTTCCATCGCCGGATTTACCGTCGGGGCATAAAGCACTTTAGCTCCGGCAGATGCAAGACTCAAAGCAGCGGAGTATGACAGGTTGTCGATTGTCTGCGCTGCTGACACAACTTTAGGATTGGCAGTCATGATACCGGGAACATCCGTCCAGATTTCAAGGCTGTCAGCGGAAAGAGCCGCAGCAAACAGAGCCGCACTGTAATCGGACCCGCCCCGTCCGAGCGTTGTCATCCCGCCGTCAATGTCAGAAGCTATGAATCCCGGGGCGACAAACAACTTCACGTCCGGGGAAGCATCAATTTCAGATTTGATGGCGGAGTAGCTCAATCCCCGAGACACCTCCCCGCCAATGCATCTGATCAGTTTTCGGGAATCGCACCACCGGGCGGCCACACCGTCGCACAGACACTTGAAAGCTATTATTTTAGTGGACAGGATTTCGCCGTAGCACACACAGTCTTCCCTTCGGGCTGAACGCAACTCTTCAATGACGGCCTCCACATCAGACAGCATCTTCTGCCGTTCCGATCCGGTGAACAGTCTGCGTACTATCTCGCGATGCCTCTCGTGAAGATTGTCTATCAACGAGTTCCGTAGGCTCTCGTCATCACATTTGCCTATTTCTATAAGCGCATCCGTAGCCCCGCTTACAGCAGAGCACACCAGCACGACACGCCCTTTGAGCAAGGCCCCGGAGACAATATCCAGCACTCCGGAGATTCTTGTGGCGTTGGCGACCGAACTGCCGCCGAATTTCAAAACCTGTATCATTGCCTCTGAATATTGGCTCCCAGAGCATTGAGTCGGGACTCTATATCTTCATATCCGCGATCTATCTGCTCTATGTTGTCAATAATGGAAGTACCCTTGGCGGACATTGCGGCCAGAAGCATCGCAATACCGGCACGAATGTCCGGAGAAGTCATTTTGCCTGCACGCAGCGACATCTTATGGTCATGACCTATAATCACGGCACGATGAGGAACGCACAGGATAATCTGCGCACCCATGTCGATGAGCTTGTCCACG
>OQVT01003374.1_pt1 | contig 10275 bp, 3 predicted proteins | sample 1691561 | NCBI WGS metagenome assembly OQVT01 (sample SAMN03418260, study PRJEB22391) | human gut metagenome | biome: human-gut; feature: organic feature; material: feces | host: Homo sapiens | place: Tanzania | collected 2013-01
GAACTACTTGTAAAATGCATCATCTCACATTCTCTATAAAAAAGCTCATCCCCATATTTATCATAGGCATCTAAGATTCTTTTCTTATCATATATTTCTTGTTCAATATTACTTGTATAATTCTTAATCAAATCAATGCTCACAATTATCATCCTCTAGTTTATTAATAAGCGCTTCTTGAAGCACGCTTGAAAAATTAATATTTTGTTTAATGGCTAAATCATTCAGCCACTCAGGAATAGACAAAGTTTTCTTGACCGCCTTAGTTTTATACTTCTTAGCGTATTCTAATGAATCGTATTCAATAAACATTACTAAACTTCCCAGATTAGCATCGACAACCTTTTTAATAGCACTAGGCTTATTATAAGAATTATCATCCCCATCAAGATAAAACCCTAAAGCTTCTTTTGCGTGTTCATAAGCTTCTTCGATAGTGTCACCATCAGTTAAACACCCCTGTAAATCAGGAAACTCCACCCAATAGGAGCCATTTTCTTCATGAAATAATGCTGGATATGCAATTCTTGACATACATTGTTCCTCCTTTAAAATCTAAACACATATTTTATTTAATAATTCCCTTTGATTAACAATCCTAGTAATACTTTCATGAATTGCCACAATACTAATCAAAATGCACAAAATAGGAGCCAAATATTTAATAAAACAATCTCTTTTAAAAATCACAATAACCAGCAAAGAAATAAGTTCAATACCATCAAACAAAATATCCTCAATACATGTTGATAACTCTGTTTAGAAACGAAACGAAGTTGCTTTCAACGGAGATAAACATTGGCAGCAAGCTTTCACGTCAGCTAATGTCTGACGACTATATAACTCTCAAGTTCTCTCTGCTCAAGCCCATAAAGTTTGAGCTGGGGGATTTTTGTGATTGTGCGTTCGGAAGATACGAAGTGACGAGTCCTTATATTCCATCGTACAATGAAAGTACTGGAGGATATGATTACGAATTGCGCCTTGAAGCTGAATACCGCAAGTGGAAGAACAAGATTTTTCAGTACAGACCGCAGTATGGCGGACTTGAAGCGTCTTGGTCGTTGACCGCCAAGATTGACGTCTTCATGCAAGTTTTCCTGTCAAACCTGTCGGCACGTGGTTATAAGTATAAGCGTGCGACTGATTATCATGTGGAATACGGTGATGATGTTGACCTTGAAAAATCCTACCCTTTGTCGTTTAGCAACACAAATCTTATAGACGCCCTTACACAGATTGCCGAGAAGTGGGAAACGGAATGGTGGATAGAGAACAACATCATCCATATCGGCAAATGTCAGTTCGGGAAAGAGGAAAATGCTCTCGTCTTTGAAGACGGTGTCAATGTGACGAAGATGTCAAGCAGCGCAAGCAAGACGGATTTTGCCACAAGACTGTACGTTTTCGGTGCTACGACCAATGTTCCGGCACGTTACCGCAAGAGGCTTGATTTCGATGTGAAGAAAAAAGGCAATAACTGGTTTTACGACACGGCAAGACCTTTGACTCTTGACATGTTCAAGACTATCGGGGAAAGCAGAATCAAGACCCAGGCACTGACAGGCGGCAGCGGTTCGTCCACATCAAACAATTCCGTATCGTTTACACCGTCTTCCGAAATGACATTCTCTGACATCGGCAGATGCTATGCGAATACCAGTGTATGCACAATGGCGATTACCATTGACGATCCATACGGATTTTGGGAAAAGACTACAGAGATGCAAAACGCTTTCTGGGGCTTCTATTTTCATTGCAATGTAAAGATTAAAGTCGGTGCAAGACAGATAACGAAATCGGGAGAAAACATATCTTATCATGTCTTGGGGAGTTCCATCGCCAATTATACCAAAGATGTATTCATCCGTTATGACCAGAAGGAACTGGGTACATTTCCCTTGCCGGACGTTGACTTTCTGATGTCTTCTGATAAACCAGTCGACCTTGAAGTGACTGCTTCTGTCGAGCTTGTCGGTGACTGCATTCTTCGCTTTGACCACGGAACAGAGCCACCCGACAAGGAACTGGATATAGGGGCGCAGAAGGATAAATTCACGATAAATTACAGTCTGTCTTCCGCATCTTGTGATTTCAGCAAGAAATGGGCTGAGTTCAATGTGCTTTATCTGTCGGGCAACAACAACGGCAAGAGTGATGTCTGCCGCTATTATGACGGGGCTGACACCATTCGCTATCAGAATATCGCACCTGTTCTTGGAGACAGGTATCAGATAACAAGCAATATCATCACCCCAAAGGTTCCGGCATACTATTTTTCCGATGATTACCAGTCTGAAATCGTCAAGACAGGCATCGTGGAACGACATCTTATGCTCCCGTTGTCGTGGAACAACGGACACAACTGGATTGACGCAAAGGAAAATATGTCGGAAGAGGAAATCGTAGAAGGCGTCATCGTTCTGAATGACTACTACCCAAAGGCGAAATGCACCGTCTGCAAAGTTCTGTCGTACAAAATCGAACAGGTTGACGAGAAGACAGGCAAGAAGACAGGCATCTATGACACTTATTATCTTGTAGCTACCGATGACATGGCATTGAAGAATGAATACATGCTGAAATCGGCAGACAATTTCAATATCAATTTCAACAGTGGTTCCTGCGATGGGATGACCTTTGAATTTGACTTGAAAGAAAAAGGATATGTCTTTGAGAATGCAGTCCTGAAAGACGGAACGCTTGGATCACTGACTCTTGACAGGCAGTATTTCCACATTTATGCCAATGAGACATACGGCAGACTCCTGCCCGACACTATAATTGCGCCAAAAGTCGGTGATGAGTTTTACGTGCTCAATTATGACGCTGATTACTTTGACGAAATGGGGCTTACGGCAAAGGCAGAGAATGAGCTGCTGGCAAAGGGCAAGGAATATATGGAAAAGAGCAAGATTGACCCTAACACATATACCTGTCCTCTCTATTGGTGGTATGCGAAAGAACACGGAACGTTACCTCTCGGTCAACGGGTAAAGCTCACTAATGCCGCGTGCTTTGATGGCGGATATAGGATGTCACGCATCATAGGTATGGAACTCAACCTTGATGTTCCCTACGATGAAGCGACATACACTGTTGGAGAAGCCGCGTCCTATTCAAGGCTTGGGGATATGCAGAATCAGATTGACGAGATTAAGCTGAACGGAACCACATACATCAACAACGGCTCGCAATCTTCTGGTGGCAATAACATCTACATTATCAAGCAGGATGACAACACTCCTGCAACGGATTTCAATGTCTATAGTGCAAGCCGTTCCGACAAGAACTATCCGTCAAAGACTAACGATGACACCATTTCGGGTACATATACATTCCAACTATGGCAGAAATTCCTCCGTGGCATCATGCTCGGCAGCGAGTATTCCATAAGTGAGTTGGGAGAGGCGGTGCTGAAAAGCCTTGCATTGGGGAAATACGGCATCACGAGCACGGGAGACGCGACACTGGGAGAGATAGCATCGACGGACTATGACGCAGACGAGCAGAGAGGCTACGGACTGAAAAAAAGAACGGACGGCAAATACAAGCTCTCGCTCACAGACCTGGAAATCTGGGGCAAGGCTGTGTTTCACGAGCTGGAGATAAGGAAGCTCTCTTATGTGGGAGGTAATTTCGTATTCTCGCCGGCAGGAAGCAGCCTGTATTATGTTGAGCAGGTGGAAGGAGACTGGTGGTGCTATATCCTCGCCGACGACGGTGAGAAAGCAACGGAAAACCTCTGGAAAGAAGGCGACTTGGCAAGATGCAAGACCTTCAACGTTAAGACAGGAGTGTACCAGAACGTGCAGAACAAGGACTACTGGCGCAAGGTTACATGGGTGTCGCCAAATACCTACGAGACCGACAACAACGGAAAGACAATCCTTGCCGGAAGGAAATTCCACCTGATTGTGCTGAGCGGCACCGACTGCATGACGGGCAGTGACATCCCTGCGGCAGGCGACGACATCTGCTGCTTGGGAAGCAAGACACAGGCGACGGAAAGAGGCAATGCGGTGATGATAAACACCACAGGAGACGGAGCGCCAAGCTTCATCCAGTATGCCGGGATCAATGACTACAAGCTCAACGGCAAGGAAGTGACGAAGCTCTCTCCAAGCGGCAACATCATAAGAGGAGCCTTCTACGCCCAGAACGGCACGAAGGAACTCTCGATTGCCATTGACGAGCAAGGCAAGTCTCTTGACGGACTGTCAAAGACCATCGCAGAACTTAAAGTGGAAGCGGACAGGATTTCAGCGAAGGTAGACAATGTGGCGAGGACATACCGCAACCTCATTCCCGACTCGAAGGTGATACTGAGGAGCAACGGATATGGAGTGTGCCACAGAACGGTTAGGCTTGAAGCAGCAACGACCTATACCCTGAGTGTAAGAGGAACGGCGGAAAACAGTCTGACAAGCACAGGAGGCAGTCTGAGAGTGTACGTCTACAACGACGCATGGTCATTCGTACAGGCAGTAGACATCACCGGCGAAGACCAGACCGCAAGCGTCACCTTCGACATCACGGAAAGCGCAACCTACAACGTAGCAGCCTACGCATATCACGCCGAATCCGTTAGCGTGTATGACAACAGACGTGCACAGGAAAAAGGCTTCTTCCGCCTCGACTACATGCAACTGGAAGAAGGGGAATCGGCGACTCCGTGGACCCCTGCTGAAGAAGACCCTGCCGTGATAGGCAATCTCCTGCCCAGCCTCGATGAAGGAGGATGGGTGAAGGCATCGGGAACGGAACTCACCACCGACGCATACGTGGTGGACGGAAGACACACCACCGTAGCCCATTACAAGGACACGAAGAACAAGGCACTGCTCCTGCTGCAATGCCCTGTGACATTGGACGGGGAATCCTCCTACACGATGTCAATGTGGGTGAAGGGAACGGGCACTATAGGAACGATCCTCGGTCCTGCCTGCTGCGTGCTTGCCACCGACAATCAGGGACACGAAGCATCGGGCACGACAGGAGGAGTGGTGAACACCCTCACGGCAGACTGGAGGAAGATAATAGTAAGATGGTCGATTGCACCTATCGCCTACAACATGATAAAGAACTCCGGCTACAATGATGCGGCAGGACAGCTCACATCGTGGAGCACGATGGGCACTTGGCAGGTGAACACCAACGGCATGGCGCAACTCACCAATATCGCATCGAGCGCAAGTTTCGGTCAGCTCTCTCAGCCTGTCAAGATTACAGCCGGAACGATATACACCTTACAGTTCAACACCACCAATTTCGGCTTGACCCTGCTTCTTGCCAATATGGGACCTACGGCAGTTACCCTTGACGGGAAGTCTGTCACGGCAGACGCTTCCGGCAAGATAGAGATGGCGGCAGACCAGACCGTGACCAACCACATCGTCACCTTTCAGGCGAAGAGCGTGAAAGGCACACCTGCCGTGGTGTTCAGAATGAAGCAGAAATACGGTTCCGTAGGCAAGGTTATGCTCCACGAAGGACATATCCCTTCCGTGTACCACACGCAGGAAGATGCGAGGGACACCCTCGTCCCAGTGCAGCTCGCAGCAGGCGGCGAGGTGTGGGTGGCAGGAGTGAAGCTCGAAAAGAGCTACAGGGCGACGGAATACACAGAGCGCACCCTCACGGCAGGACAGCTGCTGCCCGTGGGCATCGACATAGAGGCAAAGCAGATAATCGCCACGGCGGACAATTTCCTCGTGAGGAACAGACAAGGCGAGACCACAACCGCCATCACTGCCGACGGACAGCTCACGGCAGGCATCCTTGCAACGATGAACAGAGGCGAGGGCTACGTGAAGGCACAGGACGGACTAATGACAGTGTTCAACGGCAAGGGACAGATGAACATACAGTTCGGTCTTGACCCCAACAGCGGAATGATGGTGCTCTCCTACTACGACAACGAGGGCAACCTGCTCTACAACCTCGGTCCCGGCGGACTCGAAAACAAGGGCTTGCAGAACGCAAGCGTTACGGCGCACACGGCAGAGAGACTGGGAACATTCTTCGCCAACCAACAGACCGTGGGAGGCATAACGTCATACGAAGATGATGTATATACGCAGGATGCCAACGGCGACTATGTGATAGACGCGAAGTTCAAGAGCCAGCTCATGCCAAGCGCCTCTACAGGCGAGGGCTACGAGCCGAAGAGCGCAATGAACCGCTCCACTACGCTCTACTACTACAGGGCTGCGAGGGTGAGCAGTGCATACGTGGCCGACACCGCCAACGGCATCACAACCCCTGCCCTTGCGGAACAGGCGGACGGAAAATGGTTCAACCGCCGACCGCTGTATATGAACGGCAGTTTGCAACTTATCACCTCTGGAGTGTATATCGAAAAGGGCGAGAAGCTGCATTGGGGAACGAAGAAGAACGGACTCAACGTGCTCGCCATCTATGTGTATAACCATTACACCGACGAGGACGGAACAAGAGAGAGAGTGGAAGTGTTTGTGGAATAAAATTGACAACGCAAAAAAAATCAAGATATGAGAAAGGTAAGAATCGGTAATGACATTAATGTCAGATGGGAGGTGAAGACGGATGGAAAAGCCGTGAGCCTCGAAGGGAAGGCGCTGAAACTCTACGTGAGGTCGGCGTACAGGAAAGAAGAAATCACGACCTTCACGGTGGAAGGCTGTGTGGTGAGCTTCACATACCCTGCCTCGATGCAGCGCATGACGGGAGCAAGGGCAGTGATACTCGAAGACGCTACCGAAGGAGCGCCACGTAGGACTGTCTGTGCAGACCAGGCATTCACTCTCGTAGCACATTCCTGCGAGGAGAGCGACGATGATGTGGAGTTTGAGGACTTTATGGTGAGCCTACAGAGCAACGTGCTCATCGGCAAGCCCGGACTTTCGGCATACGAGGTGTGGCTCAGTGAGGGCAACACGGGAACACTGGAAGACTGGTACGCCTATCTGCAAAAACCTGCTACGGATGTGGCGGCGAAAGTCACAAAAGCAGAGACTGCGAGAGTGGAAGCGGAAAAGAAGCGCGAGGATGCCGAGAACGCGAGAGCGGAAGCGGAAACCGCAAGGCAGGATGCCGAGAATGTACGCGACACGGCAGAACAGGAGCGTGCCGGCAATGAAGATACACGCAAGACCGCGGAGCAGTCACGCAATACGGCGGAACTGGATAGGAGGGCCGATGAAAACATACGTACAGAGAACGAGTCCGCACGTATGACTGAGGAGAACAAGCGCATTGCGGCGGAAAGGCGGAGAGCAGCAACCTTTTCGGCGCTTTCGGCTGATGTGGATGCGGTCGTGGGCAAGGCGAATACGGCGATAGAAGAAACCGATGCCGCAGAAGCATTGAGAGCTGACGCAGAAGCAGGACGCACCAGAGCCGAAGACGAGCGTGAGACAAACGAGCAGAAGCGCAAATTGGGCGAGACTGAAAGGAAGTCGGCGGAAATGCAACGCGAAGAAGCGGAGGAAAGTCGTGTCGCTGTCGAAAACTCACGTGTGACGGCAGAGAAGCAACGCTACGATGCGGAACAGGAGCGCCGTCAGCATGAAGATGCGAGAGAAGACTCCGAAAACAAGCGTGACACTGCGGAGATGCTGCGCAAACAGGCAGAGACAGGCAGGGACAATGCCGAGCAGGAGCGCACGGCGTCTGAGCAGACAAGGATGGAGAATGAGATGCAGCGTGAGACGAACGAGCAGAAGCGTGAAGAGGCGGAAGATAAACGTGAAGAGGCGATTGTTAAGTTCGAGAAAGACTTTAATGAGAAGTTAGATCTGAAAGCGGACTTGGAAGAGTTTAACAATACTGTTTCAGGCATCAATGCCAATATAGCGACAAAGGCGAACGCACAAGATGTAACAAACGCTATTGGTGAATTGCAAGACAAGATAGGCGACAGGGTGGTTGTTAGTGGCAATGTCACCAATAACCCTGACGAGGAAGACATTACAACAGAAGGAGATACACCGCAGACACAAGTGCTCAAACTGAAAGACAGGGCATACGACAGTCTGAATGCTTCGGGAAAAGGCTATAAGATTCTACGTAAGAACTGGCAGCCAATCAACGGAGAAAGGAAGAATGTGCTTACCCAAGAGATGATAAATGAGCCTAATACCATTTATGAGATTAGGTATGATTTTGATTTGAATGGGAAAGAAATTACATTGCCAGAATATTGTGGCTTAAGATTTAATGGAGGAAGTTTCAATAACGGCAAGTGTAATTTCAAATCTCTGGGTCATATTGTCATTAAAGCAAAAGAATTTGGTTTTAGAAAAGGAACTGATTCTACGACATCTAATCATAATGGAATCCTTTTCCAAAGTCTAATCTCCAGTGGAATAGGTATAGACTTTGAAAATGAAGAATATAATCTAAACTTTATCAAAAAAAGTAGTTTCGAGTATTTGTATATTATAAATGGCATACTGAATATTTCCTCGTCTGTGTCAGAATTGTTTATCCCAGCACAGAGTAGAAATGGACACATAGAGATAAGAAATACCACCTTTAATTTGAAAGGTGGCGAGGAGAATGTGTTCATAAGCAATTCAAGTGCGTCATTAGACAATTATTACACTACCTTTATTATAAAAAAATGTCGGTTTAATAAAATAAACTTGTTCAGAATAATCTTTTCTGACTACAACCCAAGCATTCACAAATGTGGGGCGACTCATGTTATTATCGAGGATAATACTATTAATGACTCTGTATCAAACTTCTTGGTATTGAGTAATATGTTTTATGAAAATTGCGTTATCAGAAACAATTTCATTAAAAATAATGCTTATTCCATCTTCTATTTTGGTATAGATAACGCTTATGTAAATTTCCATAATAAAGAGAATGGAACATTGCTGTTTGAGAATAATGTACATATTAACGATGATGATTTTCTTTGCAAGGCAAATAATCAATCGTATACATGCACTCTTTTGTCAGAAGGAAATGTTGTAATTATGAAAAACAACATTTTTCAGAATATCAGAGCGTTTAATAGTGTTGTATATCCATTCTATATATCTTCTACTTATTTTGAATGTACTGATAATATAATCAAAAATGTTTTCAACTTTAACGAATGTTCTCACCCTATAATTAACATTACCTATGATAATGCTTTAAACGAAATATTCAAGTCGAAGTCCAGTACTGGCAACATTGAAAACCCTGGTACTCGAATAATCAAGGGAAATACTGTTCAAATAGAGAGGGAGAATTATATATCCGCCATGAAGATGTCTCCTGAGTTTGAAGTCCTTGCTTCTCTTGAGGCCGATCTCGTTCATCATCGCGGTGATCTCTTCGACCTCTTCGACGGTCCTGATGAATGGGAGCATGACACAGAGGTTCTTCATTCCCATCTCTGTCCTGACCTTCTTTATGGCCTTGAGTTCACAGATGAACGCATCCTTGTAGTCGGGTGAGACATATCTTGAGCAGCCTCTCCATCCGATCATCGGATTGTCCTCTGATGGTTCGTAGTCGGATCCGCCTTTCATATCGCGGTACTCATTAGTCTTGAAGTCGGATGTCCTGAGAACGACCTTCCTGGGGTAGAACGCACGGCAGACCTTGGAGATGCCGTCCGCAAGCTTATCTATCATTTCATCGGAACGTCCCTCGGCTATCATGGCCATCGGGTGTTCTCCTACATAGTTGGTGAAGAGGAACTCGGATCTCATCAATCCAACTCCGTCGACAGGCAGTGCGGCCACTTCCTCGGCCTTGGTGGGGATGCTCATGTTGACCATCACGCCCGTACCTGTGATCGGCGCGGATTCAGCCATGACGACCTGCGTCGCTGCAGGTGTCGCATCGGATGATCCCTTCTTAGCGAGGTCACCTTTGTACACAGTACCTGTGGTACCGTCCACGGTGATGACCTGACCGTTCTTCAGGATGTTAGTGGCGTTCGTAGTTCCTACGACGCACGGAGTACCCAATTCTCTGGAGATGATCGCAGCGTGACATGTCATTCCGCCCTCGTTCGTGACTATGGCGGCTGCTCTGCTCATCGCAGGGACCATATCGGGCATCGTCATCGTTGTGACGAGTACATCTCCGTCCTTCACGACATCAAGGCTCATGGACATGTCGAAGATGACGACCTTGCCTGATGCAAGACCAGGACTTGCTCCGAGTCCTGTCGTTATTATGTCCTCGCTTGCTGCTTCGGTCTCGATGGTCTCATTGGTAGCGGAATCTCCGACGGCTGTGATCGGTCTTGCTTGGACGATGTAGACTTTGTTGTCCTCGATGCAC
>OQVT01003376.1_pt1 | contig 10271 bp, 9 predicted proteins | sample 1691561 | NCBI WGS metagenome assembly OQVT01 (sample SAMN03418260, study PRJEB22391) | human gut metagenome | biome: human-gut; feature: organic feature; material: feces | host: Homo sapiens | place: Tanzania | collected 2013-01
CATATGTCACCGGCGAATTTATTTCTTATGTAAGACCGTTGATCCAGGGAGATGTGTCACCGGTCATGGTAGATGGTATTCCACGTCATTTGTATACACCAAGAGAACTGAGTCAACGCTAGACATAGATGTATTCTATAAGTAATTGAATATATAAAAATAACTTATTTTATCAAATTGTATGAAAATGCTATAATATAACTAGAATGTGATTGACAATAGTACCTTCTCCAGATGTCTTCCCCGGCATTTGTGAGAAGGTGCTTTTCCGTTGTTATAGTATCCGTAGGAAGCTGTCGGTCGATTTATGGTTGCGGAAGATAAAAAATGCTTGCATTTTAGAAATAAATCCAGTATGATAAGAATCACTCAATAAGTCTTAGAGAGTCAGAGAAAATTCTAAATAATAATTTAGTCAGATTAAAGAATCTAATACGAAATCCAGAACAGTAATTTTAGTCAGATCGAAAGAATCCAATACGAAACGCAACATAAAATTTCATAAAAAGGAGAACAACATGGCGCATGAACAAGGATACGATGTACTCCGTCTGATCGACGAGTTCCGCGGACGCGGCCTCTACGTCGGAAGCGTAGTAATTACCCAGTATTCCGGCCAGCACAGCGCAGATGCCTTTAAAAAGAGACTGCAAAAGCTCGGCATCCCGGTTTACATTCACTACACAATTCCGGGCTACCCGCACAATGTACCGCTGATCGTAAGCGATGAGGGATATGGAAAGAACGAATACATCGAAACGACACGCCCGCTCGTTGTCGTTACCGCACCGGGACCGGGAAGCGGAAAGATGGCAACCTGCCTTTCCCAGCTTTACCATGAGCACAAACGCGGTGTAAACGCCGGCTATGCCAAATATGAAACCTTCCCGATCTGGAATCTGCCGCTGAAGCACCCGGTCAACCTGGCCTATGAGGCTGCTACCGCCGATCTGAACGATGTCAACATGATCGACCCGTTCCATCTCGAGGCATACGGTGTAACAACCGTCAACTATAACCGTGATGTTGAGATTTTCCCGGTTCTGCGCGCCATTTTCCAGCAGATTTTCGGCGAGAGCCCGTACAAATCCCCGACTGACATGGGTGTCAACATGGCCGGAAACTGCATTGTCGATGATGCCGCATGCCGCGAGGCTTCCCGCCAGGAGATCATCCGCCGCTACTATAACGCCGTGGACGGCATCGCAGACGGTTCCCGTTCCGAGACAGAGGCTTACAAAATCGAGCTTCTGATGAAACAGGAGAACATCGTTGCCGCAGACCGCACCACCGTTTCCCCGGCTCTTGTCCGCGCTGAAGCGACCGGCGCACCGGCTGCCTCCATGGAGCTTCCGGACGGACGCATCATCACCGGAAAGACAAGCGATCTGCTCGGCTCAAGCGCAGCACTTCTGCTGAATGCTTTAAAAGACCTTTCCGGTATTGACCATGATGTACACGTTCTCTCACCGGAATCCATCGCTCCGATCCAGACACTGAAAACAAAGTATCTCGGAAGCAAAAATCCGCGTCTCCACACCGACGAGGTTCTGATCGCCCTGTCCGCTACCGCTGCACAGAGCGAGGATGCGCAGAAAGCACTTTCCTGCCTGCCGCAGTTAAAGGGCTGCCAGGTGCACTCCAGTGTCATGCTCTCCGATGTAGACCGCAAGATGTTCCAGCGTCTGGGCTGCGACCTGACCTGTGAGCCGAAATTTCAGTAAAAACATTTTCATTTTATGAGGAGGTTTTTTTCATGAATTCCTATGTAATCAGCTGCTGTTCTACCGCAGACCTTACAGAAGAACATTTTTCCAAAAGAAATATTTCCTATATCTGTTTTCATTACAAATTGAATGATGTGGAATACGCAGACGACCTCGGAAAATCCATGCCGTTTGATCAGTTTTACGCCGCTATGGCTGCAGGTGCTTCCACAAAGACCTCCCAGGTCAACGTCGATGAATTTGAAAACTACTTCGAGGGCTTTTTAAAAGAAGGCAAAGACATCCTTCACGTCTGCCTTTCTTCCGGCATTACCGGCGTCCTGAACTCTGCCATGATTGCAAAAGCAGACCTTGAGGAACGCTACCCGGAACGAAAGATCATGATTGTTGACTCTCTTGGCGCTTCCTCCGGCTACGGCCTTTTGATGGACCGCCTTGCTGACCTGCGCGATGAAGGAAAATCTCTGGAGGAGGTTTTCGATTTCGCCATGAAGAATCGTCTGAAGGTTCATCACTGGTTTTTCTCCACCGACCTCACCTTCTACGTCCGCGGCGGCCGGATTTCCAAGGCTTCCGGCGCCATCGGCGGACTTTTGAATATCTGTCCTCTGCTCAACATGGACAACGAGGGACATCTGATTCCGCGTTTTAAAATCCGCACCAAGAAAAAGGTCATTCACAAGATTGTGGATCAGATGGAAGAAAACGCCGAGAATGGGCTTTCCTACTCCGGCAAATGCTACATTTCCCAGTCTGCCTGCTACGAAGATGCACGTGCTGTCGCAGATCTTGTTGAGGAACGCTTTCCGAATCTGAACGGAAAGGTCGAGATCAACACCATTGGAACCACCATCGGCAGCCATACAGGGCCGGGTACGGTGGCACTGTTTTTCTGGGGAAAAGAACGAGTAGATTAATTGACAAAAAGGGGCTGTCGCACTTCGTGCGACAACCCCTTTTCTCTTTCAAGCTGCCTGTAACCGTATTTTTTTCAGAAGCGGTACGGTTTCTGGCATTACTTTCTGTATTTTTTTCCAGAAGCGGTATGATTTCTGGGGTTTCCGGCATTATTTTCCATATTTTCGCGGCTGGTCGGAAATACCTGCGAGGTAATCGAGACTGCAGTCGTACGTCTTTGCCAGCAGCATCAGCGAGTCCAGCGGGATCTCACGAATGCCTTTCTCATACCGGTTGTAGGTGTCCAGATGGCTGAAAATCTTCCGCGCCGCCTGTGACATCGAGTAGCCTCGTTTCAGACGGAGCTCTTTTAACCGGATCAGCATTTTCTCCCGCTCCGGCGTTTCTTCTATTTTTCTGTACATGAATGAACTTCTTTTTCCTGTCCTGCTTCGTCTCCGGCTTTTTCCGCCTCCGGTACATATCCCGGGTTGTCGTCGTATCCTTCCAGGAAATTGTGGCGGATACCGTGCTGTTTATAGCCGACTACCGTGTCAATATTGACATTTTCCACACTGCGGAAAATATTGCTCTCGACAAACGGATTCACCTTTTTCAGATTTTTGATCAGTTCTTTGATCTCTACGCGCTTGGAGCGGTTTTCTTCATTGTTACAGGTTGTACACGTATCTGTGAATTTGCAGGCACACTGGATAAAATGCAGACCATTGTAATCTCTCCACGCCTTGATATCGTCCTCACGCACCAGATACAGCGGACGGATCAGCTCCATGCCCTCGAAGTGAATGCTGTGAAGCTTTGGCATCATCGTCTGTACCTGCGCACCGTAGAGCATTCCCATCAGGATCGTCTCGATGACATCGTCATAATGATGTCCCAGCGCAATCTTATTGCAGCCAAGCTGCTGTGCAAAATGGTACAGATGGCCGCGGCGCATTCTCGCACAGAGATAGCACGGCGAATTTTCCACATGATAAACGGAGTCAAAAATATCGGTCTCAAAAATAGTAATCGGAATATGAAGACTCTTTGCGTTGTCCTCGATGACTTTGCGGTTCTCCGGGCTGTATCCCGGGTCCATGACAACAAATTTCACTTCAAAATCAAATTTGTTGTGGAGCTTTAACTCCTGGAAGCATTTCGCCATCAGCATCGAATCTTTTCCGCCGGAAATACAGACAGCAATTTTGTCGCCCGGTTTTACCAGCTCGTACGTATTGATCGCTTTCGTAAATTTGGACCAGATCGACTTTTTGAATTTTTTGCGGAGACTCTTCTCCACGTCTGCCGCCTTGTCCTGCTCCTCCGGCGCACTCATCACATCCATCAGCCAGGCGATGTAACCGCCCTCCAGGCTTGCGGCATCCCAGCCCTTCTCCTGCAGTTCTTCTGCCGCTGCCACACTGAACCGGCCACGGCTGCAGCAGATAATCGTTTTTTTCGTCCGGTCAATCGCATCGCTGGTCTCAATTTCTTCTGTCTTCATCGCAAGCGCCCCTGGAATGGCTCCGTGGGAAATCTCTACTGCGTCGCGGATATCCACGATCTGATAGCTTGACGGATCGAGTTCTTTTAATTCTTTTATTGAAATACTGGTACTCATGTAAATTTTCCTTTTCTTTCTTCTTTTGATTTACTTTTTGCGGATGTCTGCCATCGTATTCAACAACAGTTCCCGTTTCCAGAACACCAGGCCTGCACTTGCGAGCAGAATCGCATACCGCAGGATCCTGTATGGGAACAGCAGATTGCAGATTACACTTACTCCGATCAGAAATGCGGAACATGCCAGCAGAAATCCGGCATCCATCAGGTTTTCCTCAATGCCTTCCGCCACCAGAATCCGTTTGCTCACCACATAGTGTCCCACCGAATACAGAATATAGCATGCCAGCGTCGTGTAACCGGCTGCAACATAGCCGAAAATACGGATAAAAATAAAGTTCAGCACTACGTTGGCTGCCGCTGCCGCCATCGAGGCTGCCATCAGAAACTGCGTTTTCTCATAATAAAACTGCGGCATCGAAAGGATGTTGTACAGGAAGATAAAGAAAACGCTCGCCGCTACCGGCGGAATGACGTATACCGCCTCGCGGTACTTCGGTGACCCGAAAACCAGCACCAGCTCCGGGCTGATCAGCATCAGCGCTACGGCCACACCAGCAACCACAAAGCTCAAAAGCTCCAGTACCTTGCGCATGGAACGGATATCGCCCTTTTTGATCTTGCTGTACATCCACGGTGTCAGCGCACTGTTCATGCCGCTGATAAAAAGCTGTACCAGCATACCGATACTGTACGCCAGTCCGTACAGCGCAACCTCCGTCTTTCCGACCATCTTGTCGATCATAATACGGTCGCCCTGGTTCAGGATAATCCCGGACAGGTAGTGCGGCACAATCGGAATTCCGATCCGCAGCGCATAGCCCCAGTACTCCTTCGAAAAAAACTCTTTTCCTTTGCAGAACTGGAACACGATAATCGGCACGCAAATGCAGATCTGTACCCCGACGATACCAAGAATTCGCATCATGGCCGTACCGCCGTTGATGCGGATCAGCACCAGGCTCGCGATCGGGTTCATCAGCGCCTGCAAAATCGTGACACCGACCAGAATCCGGTAACGGTACTCAAACCGCTGCCGCCCCGACCAGTAGGAAAGCGCCGGACTCAGCAGCGCTTCCAGAAACATCAGTAAAATCATCGATTTCGGCAGATTCAAAGCCTTCTCCCAGAAACCCGATGTAAAACAATACAATGCGAAAACCGCACCTGTAATCACAAGCGTCAGTCCCTGCATCGAAGAGGTATAGGCATCCCGCTGCTTCTCGTACTTTGCCATCGCATTGTCGTAAACACCATTGAACAGGTACAGCGATGTCAGAATCGTCAGGATCTGCAGCCAGGACAGATAAACCGTGTAGGTACCGTACTCCTCCGTGCTCATCAGACGTGTGAAAATCGGAACAGTAATGAACGAAATGCCCTTTTGAAGAAAGCTGCAGATCGTAAACCAGAGTGCCGCCCGTGCCTGAATCGAAAGAGAGCGGTATTTTGAAGTAATGTTCATGAAAGAACTCCCTGCTTTCAAATTATTTGCGAGTTTGTGACGATTCAGAGCCATGCGAAATGGAAGAAAAATTGCGCATCATGGTTACATGAATGAGCTGTTTTTCTGGAATTTCATATGGCGAAAAGCAACATCGAGATGCAGCGTAAGCGGAATCAAGATGGGGCTCTGAATCGTTATGCGTATTTTATAATAGTAGCATAAAATGAAAAGGACTGCAACAGGCCCGGAATTTGCCATCCGAGCCGTAAATGCAAGGGATCTCCCACCTTAGAAATCGGAGAATTCCTTTTCGCACCGTTCCAATACCGATGCAATGACCGCATCCATATCATAATATTTGTACTCGCCCAGTCTGCCGCCGAAAATCACCTTCTTTTCCTTTTCCGCCAGCTTTTTATACTCCGCATACAACGCACTGTTTCTGGCATCGTTCACCGGGTAATACGGTTCATCTCCCGGCTTCCATTCGGAGCTGTACTCCCGGCTGATAATGGTCTTCGGAAGCTCCCTGCCCTCTTCGTCTTTTCCAAACTCAAACCATTTATGTTCAATAATTCTGGTCCACGGCGTTTCACGGTCTGTGTAATTGACCGCCGCATTTCCCTGGAAATTCGGAATATCCAGCGTTTCATTTTCAAACCGCACCGACCGGTATTCCAGCGTTCCCAGCTGATAGTTAAAGTATGCATCAATCGGACCGGTATAGACAACCTTTTCCGCCAGAGAATCCAGTTCCTCTTTCTGTTCCAGATAATCCGTGTTCAGCCGGACTTCAATGCCATCCAGGATATTTTCCACCATTTTCGTGTATCCACCCATCGGAATTCCCTGATATAAGGCATTAAAATAGTTATTATCAAATGTCAGTCTGACCGGCAGACGCTTAATGATAAAGGCCGGAAGCTCTTTGCAGTCTCTTCCCCACTGTTTTTCGGTATAACCCTTTACCAGCTTTTCATAAATGTCACGTCCGACCAGCGAAATCGCCTGCTCCTCCAGATTCTGCGGCTCACCGGTAATCTCCTTTTTCTGCTCTTCGATCTTTGCCGCAGCCTCCTCCGGCGTTACAACACCCCACATTTTATTGAAGGTGTACATATTAAATGGCATAGAATAAAGCTCGCCTTTATAATTCGCAACCGGCGAATTTGTAAAACGATTGAACTCCGCAAACTGTGTGATATACGACCATACTTTTTTGTTGTTTGTATGGAAAATATGCGCACCGTATTTGTGAACGTTGATGCCTTCCTGCTTCTCTGTGAAAATATTTCCTGCGATATTCGGTCTCTTATCCACTACAAGAACCGATTTTCCCGCTTTCTTTGCTTCATGCGCAAAAATCGCACCGTAAAGCCCTGATCCAACTACTAAATAATCATACATCGTGTTTTTCCTTTCCGGAGCTATTCCTCAAATATGAGACTATAGCTCACCTTTTGTGCTTTGATTTTACCAGCTAACAGGACAAATAGCAAGTTTCTTAATTTACAGCGCATATCACAGATTGCTAAACAATTCCGTCTTGTACACACCTTTTTCCAGCATTTTTCAATGTGAACAGCTTTGAAGCCTTCTTTGCCGTAGCACATTTTTACTGTGCTTTTGTACTTCCAAACACAGTTGTGTCATCACTATACAGTGCAACGTATCCATCAAATCCAAATGCCCGAATCCGGAATGTATAGGTAGTTGCTTTTTGCAAACTATTCACGTCATACTTCACCACATTATTTCCTTCAAGCCTTGCAATCCCATATTTCTTGACATCCAACTTAAAATTATTTTGGTCATTATTACGTACGGTGGCCCCGTATCCCATAGAATACGTTTCTTCACTAACAATCGCATTAATTCCTGGATGTGAATGAACTGTAGCGTTGGGCATTGCGCCGACATAATCCTCCCACGAAGCTGCATTGTCAGTTTTGTGACCTGTGCCAATGGTGTAGGTGTCTCCGTTGCGGTGGATCGCCCATTCGACCTTAGTGTTATCCGAAGCAAATTTGAACACCTTGAACATATCGTTGATTCCAGTCTTGGATGAATGGCTGCTGACCTCGGTCCCGCCATCTGTCTTGACCTCAGTCTTTGTAAGGTCATCCAGGATACTTCTGTCAGAGACTGTCACATAATCCTCGGAGAGATTCCCGTCATTGTCCACATAATAAAGGCAATGAGTGTCGCTTTGCTCTTTCCACACGACGTTTCCAAACGCATCCACTGTCCATACATCAGTCCCGTTAGGATCAAACAGAGATATCGGATTCCCAATGCAGTATGCGTACGGGCTGACGGCGTAGTACTTCTCCGCGAGTGGGTCCTGCGCGGTCCATCGGGCGGTGAGCGGGTCGTACATCCTCGCCCCGAAGTCGAGGAGCGGGATGGCGGCGGAGAGGAAGGACTGGGACTCCTTGCCGGAGAAGTGCCAGCGGTTGGGGGAGGTGGGTGCGACAGGCTCAGTGACCGGTGTCGGAATCCGTTTGCCGAACGGGTAGTAGTCGTTGGCCTCGATGACGGTGCCGGTATCGCCGTCGATGACGGCGCGGACACTGCCGTGAGTGAAAGTCAATATTATATATTTCATTAATCTGGGCTAATAATCTAACGTTAACGTCAAATTGTCCTGACATTTTTTATTTTGAGAGATATGAGTTGGCCAGCCAGCCGGGACTTCCTTCAAGGTCGGGATGGTCATCGATTCTGAGCAGCTTGCCCTGCTCGTCAAAATAGAACCAGCGTCCGGAAAGCATCCCCTTGCAGTACCATCCGATCGAGAGGAGCGTGCCTGTCTTTCGTGAGTATGAGCGGAATATCCCGTCCACGACACCGTCCTTGTAGTAGACCTCCCTGTAGCCGTCATCCTCCAGCCACAGCCCCTGACGGCGGCCGCAGGAGTCCAGATTGTTTAAGTCCCGACCTCTCCTTTTTTTATAATCATATAAATCGACATCTGATTCAGTGCCGTCTTCTTTGAAGTAACGCATCCAGAGATCTTCTCCGTCGCACATCGGACTCTCATAATATTCCATATCGCCTATTGAAGAAACCGCCCCGTTAGAGAAAAAGCCTATTATTATGCAACGGTACTTATAGCGATTACGGTTAGGCATCCTTCCAATAAACTCACGATTATTTAGCCGGAAATTCGAGCATTGCACTACTATAGACTTAAAATCAAAAGAATAATAGATGTCGCCAAAATTATCTTCAATGTCGTGGACAAATATCTCTAATGAACCAGTCTTTCGAGAATATATTTTTTGAATCGTCTCTTTTCCTCCTTTAAAGTACTCGAGTTCTGTATAAGTTGAATTATCCGTTTCTTTCCACACTCCCACTCTTGACCCTTGTCGGTTGATCAGGTTGAAGCCCGGCCAGACGGTCGTGTCCTTTATGATGGAGATTATGGAAAGAGAGTCCAGCTCTGTCATTCTTTTAGATGATCCATCGTTAAGCGTCGCCGGGTCGCCTTTCTTATTATCTGCGCATCCCAGCGCGGCAAGCAGAATGCCAAGAATTATCGTCAATCGTTTCATTGTATAATATGTTAATACTTTCTTTGTCATCTTTTTATGGATATGTGAATGGGTGGCGGGAGAAGGTATCTTACCGGGGTGCTGACGCTTCTGGACACCGAGACGCTGACTATGTTGTTGCGCTGGGACTTGTTGGCGAAGTGTCCGATGAATGAGTTCCATTCCGTACGTGAGATTAGCAGGCATCCTTGAGAAATGTAACTTCCATTTTTTGCCTGTCCTGTTAGGTCTTTCGATCCCGCTTTGTGAATGTTGATTCCTTGGGCGTATGTCCGCCCGTCACTAAAGGCTGGATTCTCATTGTCCAAGTCGATCCTGTTGGCATAGAAATTCTCGGTCCCGATTTCAGAGAGCCTAAGTGCATCATAAGATCCCTTGTGTTTCCCGACCTTTGCCTCATAAAGGCCCTCCGGTACAGTCGGGAACTTGTCGAGGTCTGCGGGATAGGTGCTTGCGTTGTATGCCATAATGGAGCCGTCGGCAAGATATACAAAGGCTGTTGATGTTCCGATATTCTTATCGGAATCCTTGTTGAACGATCCTTGCGTTCCTGTAGCCGTGAAGAATATCGCCTGCTCGTAGTATCCGTCTTTCAGCTGTCCGTTCTCATAAAAATACCAGCCGCCGTCGCCTGCCTTAACCCAGTCATTCTGACTGGCCTGCATAACAGCACCGCTGTCCTGTGAAGCCTGTGTCTGCGTTTCACTCTGTATCCCGCTCTGCTGATCCTCTGTCTCCACAGACTGGTCCATCACCGTGCTGCTCCCCACAGCACTCGCGGAAACAGTCGTCGGATGTACGCTGAGCATCAGCGCCATAAAAAGTGTACCGCCCAGAAGACTTCTCAATTTTTTCTTCGATGTCATTGGTAAGTAACTCCTTTACTATATTATATCTGCTTTTCTCTCCATGTTATCATTAGAAATTATATTATCTTTTGTAATATTTTGCAATAAAAACGTAAAAAAAGAGGCATTCACGAAGGAATGTCTCTTTTTTTCTGTGTTTTATTTC
>OQVT01003379.1_pt1 | contig 10268 bp, 11 predicted proteins | sample 1691561 | NCBI WGS metagenome assembly OQVT01 (sample SAMN03418260, study PRJEB22391) | human gut metagenome | biome: human-gut; feature: organic feature; material: feces | host: Homo sapiens | place: Tanzania | collected 2013-01
AAAACACCGGATTGGAAATATACCATACTTCTTGCGATTCTTTATGGGTGTGGCATGATGACAAAGGTGTCATTAGCATTTCCGTCATTCTATACGGCTTATATCTTCTGGAAAAACAGAAAGAGCCTACAGTTTGTTCCAAAGATGCTGGTGTTTGCAATCATTGCGTTTCCACTTGGCATGTGGTATTCCATTCGGAATTTTGTATTGTTTGGACAACCGATTGGATATATTATGGTACCGGATGCTTTTCTCTATCGGGGAATGACTTCTTATGTCGCAAGATTTTTTTCTATTGACGTAAGAAACTGGTTACGTTCGCCCTATGCAAATCCACTTCGGGATTATAATTTCCCGGTTTATCTACTAAAAACGGAGCTGTTTGGGGAGTTTTCCTATGATATGCCGATATGGATTCCGGCTATGCTTCTTTTGATTAGTACGGTATTAACATTACTGGTTGCTGCAGTTGGTATTTTTAAAATCTGCAAATGGAAATCTATTTCGGAGGATAAGCGTCCCTATATTCTGGGGCTTTTGTTTGGTGGGTATGCAGCAATCTCTTATTTCAGCCTTCCCTATGGCTGTTCCATGGATTTTCGTTATTACCTGATGCTTACGGTATGTAAGGCTATGGTGCTTTGCCGTTTTCTGGAAGAGGAACCTCATGGTACGTTTGCCCAGGAACAGGCCCTATTACAAAAGGGAATGAAATGGTTATGTATTCTTTTTGGAATATTTTCCATTGTCTTTTTTACAATGATATAGAAAGGTGATTTGTGTAAACACTTATAAAGTGATTGCACTTGATATGGATGGAACAAAATGATATCCTTAGGAATAACAAAATAATTTATGGTAAAAGAGGTAAAAGGAGACGGAATGAATATAAAGGATATGAAAGTAAAAGACATACTATTATTTGTGGTAATAGTCGTATTAGTTGTATTGATGCTTGTAAAGAAAGTTGATCAGATTTATAACGCTTTTTCTCCAAAAGACGAGCCTATAGAATATATAATATGATAAGTCAAGAAAATAAAAAATGGTCATTAAGACCATTTTTTATTTTAGCTTTTCACGGATTTTCTCAGCAATTTCTTCTAATTCTTCCAGGGAAGGATAATATTTTCCGGGGTCAGCACATAACGCTTTTCCCCAATCGTCATCATTTTTATACTTTGGAATGATATGCATATGCGTTTCCAGTGAAACATCCCCAAAATATGCACAATCAATGGTATCCGGAGCATAAGCAGCATTTAATGCTTTCATTGCACGGGTAACATCGTTAAAAAAGGTATCTCTGACTAAAGAGGGAATTTTTGAAATTCCTTTTGACTTTTCACGGTCAATTAAAAGCATTCTTCCTTTATTACTTTGCTCCTTATAAAGATAGACCGTAGCTATATCCAAATCCATTAATTTTAGTCCATAAGGATTGTCCAGGGATTCGTTTTCGACCTTTTTACTGGAAGAGACCTTTTGCTGGGCAAGGTATTCTTTTGCAAATTCCATATCAAGACCTAAAACATGTTCAAAAATCTGATGCTGGACCTCTTCCCGAATTTTAATCAATTCTTTGAGGGGCTCTTTTTTGAGGGCAGGCATACTCATTCCGGTAAGCCTTTTCGTAATTTTCTGATGTTCTTTTTTATGCAGTTCCGATTTACTATACTGGATAGAATCCATAAGGGATTCTTCTTCATAAAAATGATACGCGCAAAAATCACGTAGCTGACAGACAATATCCAAAAGCTGTTCATCTTTAATGCCAATACAATCGGTCTGTATTAACTGCTCAATGTCACGTCCAATACGAAAAAGCTGTTTATGTTGGGTGTCAATTTCTTCTACACCACATGCCATATCCGGCTTCCAGTCAAACTTAAAATCAAACATATGTGGTTGCCCCCTTATCTGTAAAACATAAATAGGTAACTGCAAAAGCAATTACCTAATATGTATGATTACTACTTTTATTATAACAAAATCCATGTATTTATGGAAGTATTTTTCATATGGAAATTACAGGAACAGTGCGACTTTTCTTTTGCAGAAACTCGGTGTAAAATAGAGTCATGACCGTAAAAGAAAAGATGATTAATTTATTTGAATTAAATAGGGGCACTTATCTTTCCGGAGAAGAAATTGCAAAAAAGCTTGATGTTTCAAGAGCTGCTATATGGAAAGCGGTAAACAAATTAAAGGAAGAAGGTTATCCGATAAAAGCTGTCACAAATAAGGGTTATTGCTTATCGGAGAATACCGATATTCTTTCTGTTCAGGGGATTCAAAAATATTTGAATGCGGAATGCGACTTTTTAGAAATGGAAATGCTGCCTACCGTAGATTCTACAAATTCGTATGTCTGGAAAAAAGCAGGTGAAGGTGCAGGTGATGGATATACGGTAATTGCCCGGGAACAGGCAGTTGGCCGCGGACGTACCGGCAGAGCATTTTTTTCACCAAAAGAAACGGGAATCTATATCAGCACATTGCTTAGACCGAAGGATTATAATGCGAATCAGGCATTACAGATTACAACAATGGCAGCAGTTGCAATTTGCGAAGCTATCGAGGAGGTATCTGACAAGCATCCGCAGATTAAATGGGTGAATGATATTTTTATTCATGGAAAAAAAGTCTGTGGTATTTTAACAGAGGCTTCGTTCAGCCTGGAGAGCGGTTTACTGGACTATGCTGTTCTTGGACTTGGAATTAATGTATATCCACCGATGGATGGATTCCCAAAAGAAATTGAAAAAATTGCAGGGGTTGTTTCCGAAAATCCTAAAACTGATTTTAAAAATCAATTAGTAGCAGCTTTTCTGCGGCATTTTGTAAGATATTACAAAAAAGCAGAACGAAAAACATATATTCAGAAATATCGTGATTATAGCCTTCTAATAAATAAAGAGATTTATGTTATCCAGGGAAAAGAAAAGAAAAAAGCACTGGCATATGATATCAATGAGGATTGTCAGCTTTTGGTAAGATATGAGAATGGTACGCAAGAGAAGTTATCTTACGGAGAAGTTCAAATTGTAAACCAATAGATAAAAAGAGGTTGACAATAAAAATCTGCTATGCTAGCATATGTGATGGACAAATAAGTAGCAAAAGGAGACATTACATATGAATTCAGCACAGACAAGATCATCAAAAACAAGAGATATGGTATATATCAGCTTATTTGCAGCATTGATTACCATTTGCTCTTGGATTTCCATTCCGGCAACCGTTCCATTTACATTACAGACTATGGCAGTATTTTTAACAGTTGGTTTGTTAGGAGGAAAAAGAGGTTCCTGTTCGGTTTTACTTTATATATTGTTAGGAGCTTTCGGAATTCCTGTATTTTCAGGATTTCGAGGAGGAATTGGAGTATTGTTAGGCACTACCGGCGGTTATATCATTGGATTTTTGTTTACAGCTTTATTTATGTGGGTCATGGAAAAATTCTTTGGCAGAAAGCCGGTGATACTTGCTATTTCCATGGTTGTTGGGTTGCTTGTATGTTATGCATTTGGAACAGCGTGGTTTATGTTTGTTTATTTAAAGAATACAGGGGCAGTCAGTCTTATGACCGTTCTTGGCTGGTGCGTTATTCCGTTTATCATTCCGGATGCGATAAAAATTGTTTTGGCATATATTCTTACGAATGTGCTTAAAAGATTTATTTATTGATAATAAAAATCAAAAACTACTTGAAACTACTCCAAAAATGTGATAAAGTTAAAAAACTTTGAGGGAGTAGTTGGCGCATGGCGTGTCAAGTCAACAGACTGATTATTTCATAATCTGGCTTGTCTTAAATAACGAGACTCAGGTATGGCATTGCTATATCTGTGTCTTTTTAGATTCAGGTATGGGAATACCTGAATTTTTTTGATTTTGGAGGTAAGTTATGGAGCTGATGGAATTGTTTTTTATTGCGGTAGGTTTGTCTATGGACGCTTTTGCGGTATCCATCTGCAAGGGGCTTTCTTTGGGAAAAATTAAAGTAAAGCATATGTGTATTGCAGGTATCTGGTTTGGCGGTTTTCAGGCATTGATGCCACTGATTGGGTATTTTCTGGGAAGCTTTTTTGCAGACATGATTACGGCATATTCGCATTGGATTGCCTTTGTATTATTGGTATTTCTGGGTGCGAAAATGATTAAAGAAGCATTTGGCGAAGAAGAAAATGTGGATGCTGCCATGGATGCAAAAAGTATGTTGCTGCTTGCGATTGCAACAAGTATTGATGCACTTGCAGTAGGTGTTTCCTTTGCATTCCTGCAGGTAAACATTGTACCGGCGGTATCCTTTATTGGAAGTATTACTTTTATATGTTCTGCTGTTGGTGTAAAAATCGGAAGTATATTCGGTGCAAAATACAAATCAAAATCCGAGATTTGCGGTGGTGTCATTTTGATATTGATTGGTATTAAGATATTATTGGATGGACTGGGAGTTTTCGGTTAATAAATAATAAAAAATCAGGGTATGCCATCTTATGTGGCATACCCTGTTCTTATAAAAGCCTGAAATAATTATCCGAAATATCTCTTTAATAAGCCTTCAAATGCTTTGCCATGTCTTGCCAGCTCGCTGATCCACGGATTGGAGTAACGGGATGAGATCTCCTCATCACAGTTTAAAGCCAGGCAAAGATGAAGCTTTGTGTTCTCTTTTACTAATTCCTTAACAACATAATACATATTTAAAAGTCCGGACTTCATGTCGTCAACACCCGGTCCATAGGCTTTCTCTTCGTCCATGGTAAACGGTCTTTTTGCAACTGTTCCCTTCGGGAAGACTGTATCCATGTGGCCGACCATTAAAATATCGATAGACTCTTCCTCCGGATAGTTTCTGACTTCCAGACAGTAACCGGCACGCTCATCGAAACGCTTTTTGGTAACTGTAAGTCCTAACTCTTCATATTTGCGGGCCATTGCCTCTGCCACTTTGTCGACACCCTCCGGGTCAAAGCTTCCACTGTCAATGGAAACAAGCTCCTCTAACTGTTTGATGTACGCATCATAATCAAAATATTTCATATCAGTCACGATATCCTTTCAGAAAAATTGTTTGTATTTTTATTATGTAAAACCGCGTGTTACATGAAGAAGATGACATCTCCCAGGATCAGACCGACAGCACCTACAAACATAGGGATCACTGTACGTTTTACAAGGTCGACAGAAAGAACCTTTCCGTCTGTACATCCTGCGGTAGCAACCATACAGGAGGAAATCGGGGACATGTTTCGTCCCATTCCTGTTGCAAGCTGCATTGCCAGACACATGATGACCGGATGAATGCCAAAGGATTCTGAAACAGTCGGTGCCAGAGCGATAAATGCATAGAACGGTGCAGCTCCGGAACCCATGATGATAGCAGAAATCATAATAATGGCAACCATAACGATCGTCATCGGAATCGGTCCAAATCCGATATTCTGTGCACCTTCAATGATCAGATCGATCATTCCCATACGCTTCAGACCTTCTGCGAAAATCTCACCGGACATGATCAGTGTAATGATGTTAGCAAACTGCTTTCCCATTCCACCAAAGAAAACATCGATAATTTTAACGGAATCAAAGGCATGCTTCGGTTTTCTGATGACTTCAAGGATAATGGTAAGGCAGACACCCATCATCATAGCTGTTACGACATTCATTTTAATAGAAGTAATAACAAGCTCATTGAATAAAAGCAGGAGTACCAGCGGGAACAGCGGTAAAAGTGCATAGAACTTCGGAACGCCAGCTGCTGTTGTATCATCTTCCTGCGCGGATGCATCATTTTTATTGGCAACAAATCCATCTTTTTTATCAAAATACTTCTGTACCAGATAGTGAGTAACCGTTACAAGCGGGATAACAACTGCCATGATCGGTACCTGATACTTAATGAAGTATGTCATTGGCTCTAAACCAGCCATCTCGGCAGCCATATTAGAGGCACCGGACGCCGGACCGAGGTCAAGACAGGCAGCAGATGCAATAACCGCAGCGGCTGACAGGTGGCTGACACCTAATGCGATCAGAACCGGGTAAACGGTAGCCATTAACAAAACGCTGAGTCCAGCGGCACTCGGAACAAAAATATTAAGAAGCTGTCCAACTGTGTAAGTCAATGCAAGGACAATATACGGAGAACCAAGGTGTTTCAGCGGTTTCGTACAGATCTTTACCATAACATCACTCGCTCCTACATGGTTCATGAACATTGCATAGGCTCCGGCAGCCATGATGACCATTCCGGTAGCTCCCGCATCCTTTTGCAGCGTTGTACGCATCAGTTCAAAAACATCAAATAACCAGAAACCTGTACTCTTCTCTACATCAGTGATGATGTTGTTGATCCCCAGAAACTGAGCACTAAGTAATAAAACGATACCGCCCCCCAAAAGAATTGCATGCGGTTTGTACTTTTTGAGTATCATGGCAGATACAAGAACCACTACAACCAATGTAATGGCGATAGATAAAAGCTGCATTTCTCTTCCTCCTGTGCAAAATGAATAATTAATATTTGTGGCTATTAAAAGACGTCTCTGTATGTTGGGATTATATACTAAATCATAATAAAAATCAATACTTTTTTAGTGAAAAGTACAACAAATGTCCTAAAATAGCTTTAAATAATTGTACGCCGGCTTGGAAATTCAATTTTCTGTGTAAAAATAAACCGGGAGATGACAATTCTTGGATAGGACTTTTTAAAATGGCTATGATAAACTGTTACCAGTATATGTTTCGGGTTTTGATGGGAATCAGAAGGTTAGGGTGAACTGTAACTATTTGCACAGGCACTTTAATACATAACTTGACAAAACAGGAATCGCTGGAAGCGAATGAAGGAAGAAATAAGGGGTAAACTCAAGCACTCTTTAGATTCTCCTACTGACTTCGACTATTTGGCACTTCAAGTGAAAATTGTGACGGGTGAAGATATTTCATCCACCACGCTCAAGCGCTTTTATGGCTATATCAATAGCCAAAGCACCACGCGTCGTTCCTCTTTGAGCATTTTAGCAAGATACCTGGGGTATTTGGGTTGGAGCGACTATGTGAAAAAATCGGTCGTCAACTCAGGCTTCCTATCCACCAAGGTGATTATGGCAAGCACAGTGGGCGATGGCGACTTGATAGAAGTGGAGTGGGGCGACGACAGGTCGGTGACTTTTGTGGCCTTAGGAAACAATATGTTTGCGGTGATGAAAAGCGAAAACTCCATGCTGCTTGCTGGCGATAAACTGGAGGTGATGATGTTTGTGCTGAATCAGCCGCTTCAAATCAAGAATGTGATTCGTGATGGTTCGAATATGGGCTCCTACACAGCCGGACTGAATGGCGGCTTGACAAGCCTAAAGTATAATCAATCCACATGATGCATTTGCTGCTCTAATTGTGCGAGCATTTCTTGGAATAATTGGCTAAGTGTGCTATATTTGCTGATAAAATGATAGCAACGATATGCAAACATCTGCTTTTTACCAAAACAATGGTGTCAACCAGTCGCCGTTTTCCGATGAGTTTACAGATATAACTCTCATTCACAGTTCAGAAAATGGTTATTCCGAGGTGTATAAGGCTCAGCGAATGGGCAAATGGTATGTACTCAAGCGCTTGATTAGTGGCATGGAATCGAATCTTCGGTTTCAACAGCTGCTTGCTAAGGAATTTGAGATAGGCTTTAGGTTGAACCACCCCTTTGTGGTGCAGACCACCAGTTACGAGCAGGTGGAAGGTTTGGGCTTGTGTATCGTACAGGAATATGTGGATGGAGAGAGTTGGCGTGACTTTTTCTCCACCACAAAGGTTTCCAAAAATGAGGTATATAGAATATTGAGCGAACTATGCGATGCCATAGGATATATTCATTCGCATGGAATCGTGCATCGCGACATTAAGCCTGAGAACATTCTGATTACACGAGATGGGCATCACCCAAAACTGATTGATTTTGGGTTTGCCGATTGCGCTGACTATGCCATAGCAAAAGAGCCAGCCGGCACTTTGGGGTATGCCAGCCCAGAGCAGCAGTTGCCGGGCGAAATCGACAATCGCAGCGACATCTATAGTATGGGAATCCTGATTTTGGGACTTCCTAAAGTGTGGCGCAGATTGCGTCGTGTAGCACAACGCTGTAAAGCCGATGACCCAGAAAAAAGATTTGATAATGCCTATCAGATTAAAGCGTGCCTGAAACCTTTGCAGGGTGTGAAGGTGGTGATGGCAGTGCTGGCATTGGTGATGGCGCTGATGGCATTGGGCTGGATTGTGAGTTATGTGAGTCAAAAGAAGAAAATGGACGCGGTGCAAAAGCAATCTGTGAATCAGCAGCATCAAATCGATAGCCTAAATGGAACGGTGGTGAAACAAACGCTGAACGTAAAGCAACTCAACGACCAAATTATTGAGCAACAAGACCGAATCATTCGCCAAGTTAAAGAAATTAAGAGTTTGGACGAAGAACTCCGGGCGGTGAAGCAAGGGCATGAAGCGGTGGCTACTGATGTGGCAAACCAAAATGAAGTGAAAGATGCGCTAAAGCAAGCCAAGGCAGAGATTACGGAGATAGTAAAGAATCTATATAAAAAATATGAAGGAAGCACCACTGAGGGCTTGAAGGAAATCTATTCTCCAGACAGGAAAGAGAAAGCCATCAAACAAATGATAGATAAATATAAATTAGAAAAACTCTATATAGGTACTGATGTGTATATGGAACTATACAGCACTTGGATGTTTGCGTTAGCAAAATATTCCAATAGTAAATAATGGTAACTAAAGAAAAGGGGCTGCCTTTGGTGGGGCAGCCCGGTTTTATTTGGGGATTTGGGGGTGTTTAGAGGGTGATGGGCTCGTAGGGGAGGTTCCATGCTTCGGCTACGCCCTTGAAGGTAACTTTTCCTTCCACCACGTTGAGGCCTTTGTAGAGTGCCTCGTCTTCTTTACATGCCTGTTGCCAGCCCTTGTTGGCAAGTTTTACGGCATATTTGAGGGTGGCGTTGGTCAGAGCCATGGTTGATGTGTTGGGCACTGCGCCAGGAATGTTAGCCACTGCATAGTGGAGAATGCCGTCCACTTCGTATGTTGGTTCGGAGTGGGTGGTTGGGCGTGATGTTTCGAAGCAGCCACCTTGGTCGATAGCCACGTCGACGAGCACTGTGCCTGGTTGCATTTCCTTGAGCATTTCTCTACTGATGAGGTATGGAGTTTTTTCGCCAGGAATGAGCACCGAGCCAATCACTGCGTCCACATCCTTCAATTCCATGCGGATATTGTGTTCGGAGCTGTAGAGCGTGCGGACATTGGCAGGAGTTTCGAGGTCGAGTTGACGGAGGCGTGGGAGATACACATCGGTAATGAGCACATCTGCACCCATACCGGCTGCATAGCGCGCGCAGGCTTCGCCCACGGTGCCACCACCGAGCACGAGGAACTTGGCAGGCTTCACGCCAGGCACGCCACCAATGAGTTTGCCTTTGCCGCCTTTTGTTTTCTGGAGATAGTAAGCAGCGTTGATGGCTGCCATGCGACCTGCCACTTCGCTCATAGGCACGAGCAATGGTAAGCGGCGGTCGGGGGTTTCTACAGTTTCGTAAGCGAGGCACACTGCGCCACTTTCAATCATGGCCTTGGTGAGCTCTTCATCGCTTGCGAAGTGGAAGTAAGTGAACAAGAGCTGTCCTTTGCGGATGAGTTTATACTCAGGCTTGATAGGCTCTTTCACCTTTACGATCATGTCGGCTGTGGCATACACATCTTCAATGGTAGGGAGGATTTTTGCACCTACTGCAGTGTACTGCTCGTCGGGGAAACCGCTGCCTTCACCAGCTGTGTGCTGTACAAATACTTCGTGACCATTTTTCACTAATTCAGCAACGCCTGCGGGGGTCATGCCAACGCGGTTTTCGTTGTTCTTGATTTCTTTTGGAATACCGACTTTCATTTTTTTGTTTGTTTTTAAGTTGTTTGTTCTTGTTAATTTTTAAAGTTGGTTTTAATGCCCCAAATTTATGAAAAAAAAATAATTATCACTATCAAATTGACGTTTTTTTTCATTTTTATGATGATTTTTCTTTTTCCCGATATGTAAGTGTGAAATAATGACACATTTTCGCTCCCCTGCAGTGCTTTCCGCCTTTTCCGCCCACAATCGCCCCATTTGATGGGGTCTGAGGATAAATACTGGGGATAGATTATGTACATGGATGGTAACAAAAAACAAAAACATAAAAAACAGCCTTGGGGCAAATTTG
>OQVT01003380.1_pt1 | contig 10267 bp, 5 predicted proteins | sample 1691561 | NCBI WGS metagenome assembly OQVT01 (sample SAMN03418260, study PRJEB22391) | human gut metagenome | biome: human-gut; feature: organic feature; material: feces | host: Homo sapiens | place: Tanzania | collected 2013-01
GCCGCAGGAAATACCGGCAACAGGCCGCGTGATGGGCACGCCGGCGTCCATCAGCGCCAGGGTAGAGCCGCAGATGGAGCCCTGGGAGGTGGAGCCGTTGGAGGAGACCACCTCAGACACCACGCGGATGGCGTAGGGGAACTCCTCTACCGGGGGAATCACGGGCAGCAGGGCACGCTCTGCCAGCGCGCCGTGGCCGATCTCCCGGCGGCCGGGGCTGCGGGCGCCGCCATGGACACCGACGACAAGAATATCCGCGAGGCCGCACAATGTGCGCTTCCATGCGTAGAATGGCCCCGGGTAAACAGGCCCGAGCCGTGGACACGGGGCAGCACGGCCACCTCGGCGTCCAGGGGACGAATTTCGTTCTTCTGGCGGCCATCTACACGGTGACCCTCCAGCAGCCAGGCCTTCACGATCTTCTTCTGGAACTTGTAGGTGAACTCCTCCAGGTACTGATCCATATCCGGGTACTCCTCCAGATACTTCTCGTGCCAGTGCTCGATCATCTCGTTCCAGCGGGCCTCGCGGATATTCTTGTCGTCGGTGTCCATGGCGGCCTTGGCCTCGTCCATGAAGTCGGCTACGATCTTGTCAAACAGCTCCTGGTTGAAGTCGGCGTGGGGATAGTCAAACTTGGGCTTGCCGATCTCGGCGACCATCTGATTGATGAGGGCGATCTGCTTCTGATTCTCCTCGTGGGCCATGCGAATGGCCTCGAACATCACATCGTTGGGCACCTCATTGGCGCCGGCCTCGATCATGACCACCTTCTTGCCCGTGGAGACCACGGTCACATCCAGGTCGCTGACCTTGCGCTGCTCGCTGGTGGGGTTAAAGAGCAGCTTGCCGTCCACCAGGCCCACCTTCAGGGCGGCCACGGGCCCGTTCCAGGGAATGTCGGAAATGGCCAGGGCGGCGGAGGTGCCGATGAGGGCGGCTACCTCGGGGGAGCAGTCGTGATCCACCGCCATCACGGTACACATCACGGACACATCGTTGCGGAAATCGGAGGGGAACAGGGGGCGGATGGGCCGGTCGATGACGCGGCTGGTGAGGATGCCCTTCTCGCCGGGGCGGCCCTCACGGCGGTTGAAGCTGCCGGGAATGCGGCCCACGGAGTACATCTTCTCCTCAAAGTCCACGCTCAGGGGGAAGAAGTCGATGCCGTCCCGGGGACGGGGGGCGGCGGTGACGCAGCAGAGCACCCGGGTGTCGCCATAGCCCACCATCACGGCGGCGTTGGCAAGCTCCGCCAGCTTGCCCACTTCCAGGGTCAGGGGGCGGCCGGCCAGGTCCAGCTCATACTTGTGGTAGCCGGGGAACTGGCGCTTGGTAATGATCGTTGACATGGTTTTATCTCCTTTTTGAATTGGATTTCCTCCGGAGATAAACCCTTTAGCACTTGAAAGCGCGTCCCCGCACAGGGCGCAGTTTCAAACGCTAAAGGTGCCGTTTTCTCCGGCGGATGGATTGACGCGGCAGGTAAATGCGAAAACAGGGTGGCGCAGGGGAGCCTGCACCACCCGGATTCCTGAAATTATCGACGCAGACCCAGCTTGGCGATCAGAGCACGATAGCGCTCGATGTCCTTCTTGGCCAGATAGTCCAGCAGACGACGGCGCTTACCGATCATCATCTGCATACCGCGGCGGCTGTGGAAGTCGTGGGGATGCACCTTCAGATGAGCGGTGAGCTGGCTGATGCGCTCGGTGAGGATAGCCACCTGCACCTCGGGGGAGCCGGTGTCGCTTTCGTGGGTACGGTTGGCCTCGATGATAGAGGTCTTTTGGTCTTTCAGCATCATGGTTTTGTTCCACCTTTCTTTTTGTTTCGCCCGTTGTCTGAGTGCCGGGACGGGTGAAGCATCCGCGGGACTAAGGCAAGGGCAACCTGTACGCATAGCGTGCGTACTTAATTAAGATACCACACTCATTGCGTCTTGTAAAGCCTGATTTTTGAAAAAATAAGGTTTTTTCCGCAAATTATTGCAGGGAAATGGCATCCGTAGGGCACCCCTCCGCCGCCGCCTGCACGCTCAGCTGCAAATCGGTGGGGATGTCCTCGTCCCGGGCCACCGCCGTCTGCCCCGGCAGCAGGGAAAACACCTCCGGGCAGACCGACACGCAAAGCCCGCACTGAATGCAGCTCTTGGCGTAAACCATAGCCTTCATATTCGACCCTCCTTTATATTAGATATGTAAAGAGAAGCCCGCTGCCCTACGCAAAACTTGATAGCTGATGCCAGCGGGGCGTCGGGGAAATCGCCGAAGCGCTGCCGGTGGCAGAAGAAGCGAGGCGATTTCGAGGAAGTGCCCCGATTGGCGGCCACGACAGTGGCCGGGAATCGGTTGGCACAACGGTGGGCAAGAGAGCCCCTCCCCTACGCACCCCTTGTACCCCCGTAGGGGCCGGCGTCCCCGACGGCCCGCTTACCGCACTCCTTGCAATGTGTCATTGCGAAACCAGTGACCGATGTCACTGGTTGTGGCAATCCGTAACTCCCGCCCCCCGGCACCTCTTGCGAAAGCAATGACACACAAATTCCTTCGGCTTCTGGCTTGCCTCTCCGCCACTGCCTACCTTTTTGCGAAAAAAACTTTCTAAAAAATAAAAATTTATAATATTCCCGTATTGAAAAACGAATTGCCCCGTTTTATAATGAAAAAAACGCCCACAGGAGGAGATCTTATGAACGAGATTTATGTAACCGGTCACCGAAATCCCGATACGGACTCCATTGCCGCCGCCATGTCCTATGCCGCGCTGCGCAATGCCCTGGGTGACCGTCGATATATTCCGGTCCATCTGGGCCATATCAGCGATGAAACGGAGCGTATGCTTCGGCATTTCGGCCTTTCCGAGCCCGAGTCCATCCGCACCGTACGCACCCAGGTCCGAGACCTGGATTTCGACACGCCTCCCTGCCTCAGCTCCTCCGTCACCATGGACCGGGCCTGGCATGTGATGCATGAGCAGCGCATTTCCGCTGTCCCCGTGGTCAATGACGACGGCTCCCTCTACGGTATGCTCTCTGCCGGCGATATTGCCACCTTCAGCATGGAGACTTTGGTGGACACCCGGGTGGAGGATCTGCCGGTATTCAACCTGGTCAGCGTCCTGGAGGGCCGCATTGTCAATGAGTGCAGCGGCATCCCCACCAGCATCAGCGGCAATGTGGTGGTGGCCATGCCCCAGGCCTCCGAAAACCTCCGCTTCACCGGCAGCAATAATGTCGTCCTGGTGGCCAGCCAGCCGGATATGATCCAGCGGGCCCTGGACCAGAAGGTCAGCTGCCTCATCATCTGCCGGGCGGATATTAACCCGGACCTGGAGAATTACGAGGGCGAAACCTGCATCATCTCCACCCCCTTTGCCGCGGGCCGGGCCTGCCGCCTGATTTACCAGGCCATCCCCATCTCCCGCCCCTGCCAGCGGGGAGAGATCGTCTGCTTCCACCTGGATGATTATATCGACGATGTCCGTGAGGTGGTGCTAAAGAGCCGCTACCGCAGCTACCCGGTGCTGGATGAAAAGGAGCGGGTGGTGGGCACCCTGTCCCGCTATCATCTGCTCCGTCCCCGGCGCAAGCAGGTGGTTTTGGTGGACCATAATGAGTTTGCCCAGTCCGTCCCGGGCCTGGACCAGGCGGAGATCCTGGAGATCATCGACCATCACCGCCTGGCGGATATTCAGACCGGCCAGCCCATCTATGTGCGCAATGAGCCGGTGGGCAGCACCAATACCATCATCGCCGCCATGTACCAGGAGCACGGGGTCATCCCCTCGGGGCCCATGGCGGGTCTTATGGCGGCGGCCATCCTGTCCGACACGGTGATGTTCAAGTCCCCCACCTGCACAAAGCGGGATATTTCCATGGCCCAGCGCCTGGCCCGCATTGCCAATGTGAAGCTGGACGACCTGGGCAAGGAGCTGTTTTCCTCCGTCAGTCCCGATAAGCCCGTGCAGGAGCTTATCGCCTCCGATTTCAAGGAGTTCCACATTGCCGAGCAGATGCTGGGTGTGGGTCAGATCACCTGCCTGGACTCTCTGGAAATCATGAACCGCAAGGACGAGCTGCTGAAGGAGATGGCCCGCCTCCGGGACGAGCGCCACTACGACATGGTGCTTCTGATGCTCACGGATGTGCTGCTGGAGGGCACGCAGCTGCTGTATGTGGGCAGCGACGACGCCATTCGCAACGCTTTCTCTGTGGAGCCCAAGGACAACACCCTGTTCCTGCCCGGCGTCATGAGCCGTAAAAAGCAGATCATCCCCATGCTCACCGCCCTGTGGGGATAAGATGTCTGTCAAAAATTCCTGCGGAATTTTTCGACAAAAGGCTTGCACCCCGCTGCGCGCATAATTTTGAGCCTTTGGCCCAAAATTCCACACTGGCGGGCTGAGAGGTATTTTTCCCCACGCGCATGTCGCGGTGAAAAATGATCCCCATTTTTCGCGTCTGCGGACGCGAACTCTGCGAGGCTTTTTATAGGTTAGTTGAATCTATTATAGCATATTAGATGCGCCGTGTATAGCGTAACTTTTTTCTGCCGGGGCCGGGAAAATCAGCTCCGTTCCCGCTTCAGCTTGCGGATGTCCCGGCCGATGAAGGGCAGGACGGTGTACTCCCCCTCCAGCCGGGAGCGGACGGCCGCGCCGTAGCGCACGCCCAGCTCGGGCGGGGTGAGATTGGTGTTTATCACGCTGCTTTTCCCCGCCAAAAGGCGGCTGTTCACCAGCTGATACAGGGCGCTCTGGACAAAGGCCGTGGTCATCTCCGTGCCCAGGTCGTCCAGGATCAGCAGGTCGCTCTTTTCATAGCGGCGCACATCCTCCGCCGCGTCCGGCTCCTCGTCGGAGCGGAACTTGGCCGCCTCGCACCGGGCGAACACATGGCCCGCCGTGTCATACACCACGGAAAAGCCGTCCTCGCTGACCACCCGGGCGATGCTGGCGGAGAGGAAGGTCTTGCCCAGGCCCGGGTCGCCGAAAAGGAGCAGGTTGCCCCCGGCGTGCCCAAAGTCCTGGGCAAAGCGGCGGCAGACGGTGAAATTCCGCTCCATGGTCTCCCGGGGACTGCGGCTGAAGGCGCCGGGCTCGGTGTCGTACCAATCCAGCTCGAAGGTGTCGAAGCTCTGGGTGCTTACATCCAACATACTGCTGAGCTGACGAATTTGCTCCCGGGCATAATAATTTTGCAGGCAGGCGCAGACGCTGCCCCGGCAGTACCCCGTGTCGCCGCAGAGGATGCACCGGGGCCGCTCCTCCAGGGCGTCGGCGGGATAGCCATGCTCCTTGAGAAGGGCCGAGCGCTCCTGCTGCAGGGTCAGATTCTCCGCCCGCAGCCGGGCAATAGCCGGGGCCGGGTCCTCTCCCCGGCGCAGGGCCTGGGCCATAATGCGCCCCACGGTGCCCCGGAGCTGCTTTTCGATCTCCTCCAGCCGGGGCACCTCCTGATAGATGCGCCGGCGGCGGCTCTCCGCCTGGGATGCACGGCGCTGCTTGTCCTCCTCAAAGCGCTGCCACGCCGCGCGCATAACCTTGCCGTCGTATGCCATATGTCTGCCCCCTTCGTGCCTGATTCTATGTTATTATCTGTTTATATCAAAAAAGTCTCCCGGAGCTTGTGTCCGCAGACGCAAAACACCTCCCCAAAAAACTTCCCTTGTCATTGCGAAACCAGTGACCGATGTCACTGGTTGTGGCAATCCGTTCCCCTTTGGCTTTGTGCAAGGGTATTACGGATGACCCTGTTGCGGTGCCCAAAATTTCTGCGCTGCCTTACGGCGGACGCTTGAAATTTTGACCGCGGCCACTCGCTCACCTCGCTTCATCCGCCACCGGCGGCGCTCGGATCGCTCCCCACGGGCGCGGTGCGCCCTCGCAATGACAAAAAGTGTGTGATTGCTTCGGCATTTACATAAATAAAAAGAATGAAAGGAAAAAGGAATGAAAAAAAGAATCATTTCTCTGCTGCTGGCGCTTATCATGGCGCTGTCACTGCTTCCCGTGAGCGTGCTGGCGGCGGACGACCACACAGGTCAGGTCCATGTGACGGTGGAAAACACCACCTGGGCCAAGGCCGACGGCGCACCCTGGGAGGGGACGCTGGTGGACGAGTGGGTCACCCTCAAGGCTGACTCCACCATGATGAGCTGCATCGTGGACGCGCTGACGGCCAAGGGCTATTCCCAGACCGGCGCGGACACGGGCTACATCAGCGAAATCAACGGCATCAAGGAGAAGGACGCGTCGAAGGATTCCGGTTGGATGGGCACGCTCAACGACTGGTTTACCAGCGAGGGCTTCGCCAACTACACCGTGGCCAACGGCAAGCTGAAATCGGGCGACGAGATCGCCGTGCAGCATACCTGCAATCTGGGCGCGGACATCGGCGGCTCCTTCGACACCAGCGACAAGAGCCTCAAGGCCGTCGCCCTCAGCGCAGGCGAGCTGAACCCCGCCTTTTCCTCCGGCGTGCATGACTATACCATGATTCTGCCCGAGAGCGTCACCGCCCTCACCGTCACCCCCACCGCCAGCAACAAGCAGAACCGCGTCCGCATCTATGTGGGCGGCACGGAGTATGGCCGCAAGGATGCCATTCCGGTCCAGGTGGGCACCGTCATCACCCTGAAGGTGGGCAATGACGGCGATGCCGCCCCGGAGACCTACACCATCGCCCTTCAGGCGGCGGGCACCTTCCTCTCCGGCGACAATGTATCCCTCACCTCCATCCATCAGGACGGCTCCGCCGGTACCAAAGTGGCCCTGACCTTTGACGAGAAAACCGCCGCCTTCACCGGCACACTCGCCAATTACACCCACCTCAAGCAGTATAACGACGGCGGCTTTACCGTGACTCTCTCTGACCTGCCCGCAGGGGCCACCGCCCAGCTCAAGAGCAGCGACGGCAAGGTCCTGGCGAACTTTGTGAACGGCACCGCCTCCACCGCCGCCACCCAGTTCACCGGCAGCGGCTCGGCCACTTTCTACATCGCCGTCACCGCCCAGGGCCGCACGGAGAATTATAAGCTGACCCTCACCAAGCCCGGCGACTACTACTGGACAAAATTTAATTTCAGCGGCACTCCCGCTTTCAGCGAGGACAATGTATTCTATGGCTATCCCGAGGGCACCCTGTTCCAGACGGATGAAAACGGCACCCCCACAGGCGAGATCGGCTACGCCAAGGGCTGCTGGAATTATACCGTGTATGTTTCTCCCGCTGTGGGCAAATACGGCATTACAAAATTTAATTATGCTTCGGGCTCCACAGCCATGAAAGGAATGAAGGTAAAGATCTTGGCAGACGGCAAAGTCCATATAGCCGAGCAGAAAAACCTTGTGCCGGCCATGCAGGCGTTTGTCAAAAAACCGGTGCCTTTGGCAGGAGATAAAACGGTAATCGAAATCATTGGAACCGATAAGACGAACAGCAATATTGAGATCCACACCACCATTACGGTGGTCGTGGTCAAGACCACCCCGGCGGAGCTGACCGACTTTGTCAATGCCCTGCCGGACACAAGCAGCTTGGTTTATACCGAGCATTATAGCACGGTCAAGAGCTACCAGCGGGCGTATGACGGCTACACCGCTGAGGAAAAAGCCCAGCTTTCTGCGGAGACTGTGAAGAAGCTCCAGGATTCCGTGGCTCGGGTGGAGCTGCTGAAAAAGCGCCACGAGGACGGGATCCAGGCATGGACCGACCTGGTGAACACCTTCGCCGGGAAAGTCACCGCGGAAAACTACACCCGGTATTATGACGCGATCAAGGAAGCTGAGGTAAAATATTTTGAGTTATCCGATGCCCAGCGGAAAGAGTTTGATGCAAAAGTGTCCGCAGCGAATGGAGCGGTAAAAGAAGCCTATGACGTGGCGTACCGCATCGCAAACGAGCAGTCCATTTTGGACGGCAGCTCCATCGGCAAGCCCACGGAGTATTACGATGACTTTATGATGTCGGCCAACCACTATAACCTGGACCTGGGCCACGAGGATACCTATTATCCCGCTGTATTCCGGGAGATTTGGTCTGACCGCCCCGAGAGCCTGTATCCGGCGTACAGCTCTGAGGCGGGCTTGCCCTACACGCTGCCCGGTATTCTGAAGTTCGACATCAAGGACGACAGCATCTTCGAGATCAAGGAAGTGGAAGATGTCTATGTGGACAAGGGATTGAGCAGCTTTGGCACTACTCCAGCTATGAAGTATTACCTGGTGCCCAAGAAGGCGGGCACCACCACCTTCACCGTCACCTTTACGGATAAGGCGGGCAATTTCTATGGGCAGATTCCGGAAATTCCCGTCCATGTCAATAGCCCGGAGGAGACGGCTATCCAGGATCTGAACAAGAACCTGACAAACTTCACTTCTCTGAGCAACACCAGCAAATACGACAACTGGACCTATGACTACGGCACCCAGGGTGCGCCCTTTACCTTTAAGGTAAACGGCAAGAATCCCAAGGTCAGCGTCTATAATTATCTCCAGTACAACAAAGACGGCACCCCCGTCAAGACCGACTACACCCCCGACGCCAAGGGCAATGTGACCATCCTCCTCAAGGACGGCTACAACGGCATCGAGGTCACCGCCGATTACCAGGGTCACACCATCACCCAGGTCTATTCCCTCAAGGGCAAGGTCACCCGCTATGTGCAGGAGAATATCTCCCGCCCCGGCGAGGCTCTGCGTACCGGCGACACCGCAGGTATCTGGAAGATTGGACAGCCTACCAATGTTCACAAGATCCTCCGCATTTACAATCCGTCGCCCGAGACAGTATTTATCACCGATATGCCGCTGCAAAGCGTCGTCTCCGGTGATCGGAACATACATAATACGATTACCCGCATTTTGAGCGATGGGACAAAAAGCATGATTAGAGATCAAGGGCGTATGGCTGCGTTCTTGAGCGGCTCTGGTACAATTACTTTGACCGATGGCGGAATCGATTACAGAGGCTATGGTTCCAATCCCGGCAGCGAGGGCGACCAGGGCAATACCGGCGGTATCGCCGCTTCCACCCGGTTTGGCTACGGCAAATTGGCTGACATTATTCTCCAGGTGGAGGAGAATCCCAACTTCAAATTGGAGCCTAAGTATGAGACTGAGGCCGAGAACGGCGGTCAGGTCAAGGCCGGGGACAAGCTCACCATTTCCGTCCCCTCTCTGCCCATTGAGCAGTTGGCCCAGGACTATACGCTGCAATACTGCCTGCTGAATTACTACACCAATATCCCCGGCGCGGAGTACATTTTCTCCAAGTGGTCCAAGGGCGGCGACTCCTGGGAGGGCGAGGGCACTACCCCCGTAGGCCCCGAGGTGGCCCTCAAGAGCATTACCTTCACCGTGCCCAAAACGACACCGGCGGGGGCATACAAGATACACGGTGGGTATTTGGATGTCACCCACAGAAGCGGTCTGTATGACTGGCTGGATGTCTACGCAAAATTCTATCAAATGGAGATCAGCGACCTGACCATCACCGTTTTGAAGGGCGACATCGAGACCGTGGAGGACCTTATTGACGCCATCGGCGCCAATGTCACCCTGGACAGCGAGGCCGCCATCACCGCCGCCAAGTCCGCCTACGATGCCCTTTCCGACGAGGACAAGGCCCTGGTGGACGCCGACAAGGTGGACGCTCTCACCGCCGCTATCATTAGGCTCAACCGGCTCAAGCACGCGGACCTCATGGCAAACCTGGACACCATCTATAAGACCACCGGCGACTTCATGAGCAAGCTCGGCACACCCACCGTGAACTCCATCGGCGGCGAGTGGATGGTCATCGGCCTGGCCCGCAGCGGCCGCCCCGTGCCCGCCGGGTACTATGACAATGTGGTGGAGTATGTGAAGGCCAAGGCTGACGCCAATGAGCGTCTGCACCCGGCCAAAGTCACCGACAACGCCCGGGTGATCCTGGCCCTGACCGCTATCGGCAAGGATGTCACCAATGTGGGCGGCCACAACCTGCTCAAGGGCTTGGATAACATGGCCTATGTGCAGACCCAGGGCATTAACGGCCCCATTTTCACCCTCATCGCTCTGGACAGCCACAACTATCCGACCTCCGGTGATGTGACCCGTGAGAAGCTGATCCAGGCAATTCTGGACGCACAGCTTCCGGGCGGCGGCTGGACCCTCAGCGGCAACGACGCAGATCCTGACATGACCGCAATGGCCATTCAGTCTCTGGCCCCCTACTATAAGACCAACGAGACCGTGAAGGCCGCTGTGGATAAGGCCCTGGAGG
>OQVT01003384.1_pt1 | contig 10259 bp, 7 predicted proteins | sample 1691561 | NCBI WGS metagenome assembly OQVT01 (sample SAMN03418260, study PRJEB22391) | human gut metagenome | biome: human-gut; feature: organic feature; material: feces | host: Homo sapiens | place: Tanzania | collected 2013-01
ATTGACATAGGGCGCGTGATTTATGTGCAGGTGAGTAGCAGTGAAACGTGTACGCCATCCGGTATTGCGGCGCTGCACGATAACAGCGATAAGACCTATGCCGCAGAGCATGCCATCAACGGAATGTACTATGATAATCTGGAGCATCTTGGTTACGCTGTTCCGGAGAGTTTTGGATTGAAAAACTTTAAAAACACTGCGGATATTGAGATCAACATCCTGCGCTGGTGGCAGCACCGCATCTTCCGAAATAGCGGTGTGTCTGCTGACGGTACGGAGATCTATCTTGATACGGATTGGCTCACATCGCTCCAAAGCACGGCCTATTCCGACCGCATCACATGGATAGAAAACGCGTATGAATTTATCGACCAGCCCGGCGAATGGTATCTTAACCGCAGCGAAAGCAAGCTTTATTATAAGCCAGACGGAAGCATGGATGGCAAGTCGGCGACTCTGCCGGTGACGGAGCAGCTCCTGGTCTTTGAGGGAACCGAAAATATCACATTTGACGGTGTGAAATTTGAAGATACTTCTTGGCTGACGCCGAATGAAATTGGCTACAATGATGCACAGTCCGGTACGTATGCCCAGCACAATGGCGTTTGGGGAGATGTACCCGGCGCGATTGAAACACACGCGGCAAAGAATATCACCATTACAAACAGCGAACTGCGCAATCTTGGCATCGGCGGTATCCGCATCGGCAATGGTAGTTCTGATTGCGCCATTACAAACAGTGCAATCCACGACATTTCCAGTTCCGGTATCTTTATCGGCAACAACACCGGCCATAATCACGGATATTGCGATCCGGGCACGGATGTAACGGGCGTTGTTGTGCGCAATAACTATATCACGCGCACTGGTCTGGACATCTTCGGCTCAAGCGCCATCTGTGCGCTGTATACCTCTGATACCGTGATTGACCATAACGAGGTCTGCTACACAACGTATACCGGTATTTCGCTTGGCTGGGGCTGGGACTGGAAAAACGCTCCCTGCTCCGGAAACAACACCGTTTCCAACAACTACATCCATGATACCGGCAAGACCATCCATGACGGCGGCAGCTTCTATTCGCTTGGCCTGCAGGAAGGTACAAAGGTGTTTGGCAACTATCTACACCACCACAGCGATGGCCTGTATGACAAGGACGGCGGCCTGTATACCGATGAAGGCTCGACGGGCATGGAACTGTACAACAACGTTGTCGGCGACGGCGTTTACTGGTGGCAGAAGATCTGGACGACCAACATCAAGGACTGCTACTGGCACGACAACTTCTATTCTGTGAACCGTTCCTGGGACAGCGGCGTAAATATCCGTCAGGAGAACAACACCTATGTTGAGGGCGGTGATTTCAGTCAATACCCCGCTGCACAGGCTATTATCAACAATGCGGGTCTAACAGATCCAAGCGTGAAAGACGGTGTCCGCATGGGTATTGCAGAGAAGCACAATGTGACATTGATGCAGTATCCGGACGGCGAGTTTAAGCATTTGTATCTTCTGTATGGAGAGGAGGCTTATCTCCGGAAACAATATAAGGACAAATTGAAAAATGCCATCATTGGTGATGATACGATGAACTTCAACTATTATGAAGGAAAGGATATCTCCGTTGGCGAAATCATTGACCAGGCAGAAACGATGCCGTTTTTTGCAGAAAAGAGACTGCTCCTGGTCGAAAACAGCGGTCTGTTTAAAGCAGGCGGGGAACAGATGGCAGAATATCTGAAGGAATTGCCGGATTATGCATATTTTGTTTTTGTAGAGCCGGAGATTGATAAAAGAAGCAAGCTTTTTAAGACCGTACAGACTAAGGGAAGTGCAGTGGAGTTTGCTACGCAGGATGAAACGACATTGAAGCGCTGGATGCTCCAGATGCTGAAAAAGGAAGATAAAAAGATTGCGGAGCGTACGCTGAATTACTTTCTGGAAAAGACAGGAACCGATATGGAGAATATCCATAAAGAATGTGAAAAGCTTCTGTGTTATTGTCTGGATAAGGAAGTGATTACCGAGCAGGACATTGATGAAATCTGTACCAAGCGGATGACCAGTCATATTTTTGACATGGTGGGAGCAATTGCAGATAAGAAACAGAAAAAAGCGTTGGAGTTATATTATGAACTGATTGCGTTAAAAGAACCGCCAATGCGCATTTTGTTTCTTGTGGCAAGGCAATTTAACATTTTGCTTCAGGCGAAGGAGCTTGTAAAGAAGGGATATGGAAATAAAGCCATCGGAGATAAAATCGGACTACCTGGATTTATCGCCGGAAAATATGTGGCACAGGCATCCCATTTTGAAAAGGAAACGCTCCGACAGGCGCTGGAAGAATGTGTGGCTGCGGAAGAACAGATTAAGACCGGAAAAATCAGTGACAATATGGCACTGGAAATGATTATTATTAAATATAGTAATGGCTGATATGCAACTTATCCACGCAAAACGTAACTTACCGTTTGCGTGGTTTTTTTATGCCTATGAATATGCTATTCTGCGACTGTAAGATGTTTTGCAAAATAAAGCAGTGTGTACAGGAGGAACAGAATATGCAGAAAAGAAAAAGATTTTTAATAAAATTGCTGGTGGTTATCGGAGTGATGGTGCTGATATTGGGGATTGTGAAAAGAGTGATGTTTCCCAAATTTGAACCGCTTCCGGTAACGGGAAATCATACCGTGTTAAGCGAAATGTATACCTGGATTGATGAAAACCGGATAGAAACCTATGAGAATACCGGGGCAAATCGGGAGGTAACCGTAAAAATCTGGTATCCTGAGGAAGAAGGAAATTATCCGCTGGTGGTCTTTTCCCATGGGGCCGGAGGCATTCTTGAAAGTAATGCATCCACCTGTAAGGAGCTTGCCTCGAATGGATATGTTGCAGTTGCCATTGCACATCCCTATCAGGCAGCGTTTGTTAAAAATGTGGATGGGAAAGTAACTATTGTAAATTCCGAGTTTATGAAGCAGGTCATGACAGATAATGGTTCGGATGACCCGGAACACGATAAAGAATATTTTGAATTGGCAAAGGAATGGATGAAGGTACGTATCGGAGATGAAAATTTTGTACTTGATACAATCCTGGAAAAAGTACAAGATGGAGAAGGAGCTCCGTTTGATCGTATAGACCGTTCCAAAATCGGTTTGTTCGGACATTCTCTCGGTGGAGCTACCTCGGTAGCAGTTGGAAGAGAGCGTGATGATATTACCGCGGTAATTGATATCGAAGGAACCATGCTGGAGGAACGCACCGGCTATGAAAATGGTGTTTATACATATTGTGAGGAGCCGTATCCGATTCCAATTTTGGATATCAATTCAAGAGCGGTTTATGAAAAAGCAATTACACAGGAGCAGCAATACGTCAATTTTTATGTAGGAGAGCACGCTCTATGGTTTCAGGAGGTTATTTTCGAAGATGCCAGTCATATGAATTTCTGTGATTTGGCTCTGGCATCTCCAATTCTTGCAAAGGCATTGGGAACCGGTGATGTCGATGCCAGAATATGTCTTGAAAACTTAAATGAAATCGTGTTAAAGTATTTTAACTACTATTTAAAAGAGGAAGGGGTTCTTGATATTAAGGACGCCTATTAGAAAGAGATCAGATTATGAGGGTATTGATACGAAAGGTTCCATCAAGGGAACAGGAACAGGTAATCATTGAATGTGTCGAAGTGAATCAGCAGGTGCAGGATATTCGTGCGTATGCGCAGGCAAAGGGAGAAGAACTGATTGGATTTGTAACAGAGAATACCGAATATGAGGACAGCCGCAGACAGGAACGTTTTCCCCTGGAGACAGTGCTATACTTTGAAGCGGTAGAGGAGCATGTGTTTGCCTATACGGCGGAAAAGGAATATGAAATCAAAAAACGGCTTTACGAGGTTGAAGAACAATACCGGGAGCAGTTTTTTGTACGGTGCTCAAAATCCGTAATTCTGAACCTGATGCAGCTTGGCAGCATCAGTCCGGCACTGAACGGTCGTTTTTATGCACATATGAAGAATGGTGAAAAACTGGTGATTTCAAGACAGTACGCACCAATCATCCGAAAAATAGTATCAGGAGGCGAGAGGTAAGATGGAGAGAAAAAATCGAATTCATTCTATGGTAATGTCATTTTTTGTAATTACAGCATGCATTACGATCATGGAGGGAGTAATCGGGAAACTCCTTTTGCCGGATGCACAGTTTGGATATGATGCATTTCTGATGCCGCCTGTCTTTGGGTTTTTGTCAGCATTATCCGGAGGAATCTTATATTCCAAAAAAGAGCTTACAATGGGAAAGATGGCTTTCCGAATGTTACTGCAGCTTCTGCTGATTGAAGCAATGGTTCTGGCAGCCAATCTGTTGTGGGGCGACCTGAAAGCATTTACGCTGTCGATGCAGATTTTGCTTGTTGTAGGAATTGCGGTGATTTATGCGGTGGTGCATCTGGTGATGTGGCTGAATGACTGCCGGCAGGCAGAAGGTTTTAATGAACAACTTTTGAAATTTCAGGCAGAGCGCAGCAGCAGTCATTAGAAAAATGGAGAATACGGTTGCTCTTTCCAAAATACGGGTATAAAATAAAAAATTGTAGTAGGAAAATGAATCGAGTAAAGGAGATAGAGCCATGAGTATGATTGATACCGTACGTTCCCAGATGATGGAAGCAATGAAAAATAAGGATAAGGAGCGAAAGGATGCATTGTCCATGCTTCTTTCCGCACTGAAAAACAAAGCAATTGATAAGCGGGAGAATTTGACGGAGGCAGAAGAATTTGAAGTAGTAAAGAAGGAAATCCGCCAGACCAAGGAAACGATGGAGCTTGCTCCGGCAGACCGTACCGATATTAAGGAAGCATGTGCGGCAAGACTTGCTGTATACCAGGAGTTTGCACCGGAAGAAATGAGTGAAGAGGCAATCCGCGCAGAGGTTCAGGCAGTTCTTACTGCACTCGGAATCACAGAACCGTCTGCTAAGGACAAAGGAAAAGTAATGAAGGAGTTAATGCCAAAAGTAAAGGGAAAAGCAGACGGCTCCTTGGTAAATAAGATTGTTGGGGAAATGCTTGCATAAGTTCTGTATGGGGGTTAAACACAGGAACGAATGAAAGAGGATATATGAGATGAATAAGGATTTAACCACAGGAAAGCCGGAAAAGGTACTGTGGAGTTTTTGTCTTCCGTTGTTTGGTAGTATTATTTTCCAACAATTATATAATATTGCGGATAGTCTGATAGCCGGTAAATTTGTCGGTGAAAATGCACTTGCCGCGGTCGGAAACAGTTATGAAATCACATTGATTTTTATTGCATTTGCTTTTGGATGCAATATTGGATGTTCGGTAATCGTGAGCCGGTATTTTGGCGGAAAGGAATATCATAATGTACGGACGGCAGTCCACACAACATTGTTAAGCGGTGCCATTCTTTGTGCGTTGCTGATGATATTTGGATTCCTTGGATGTCACAAAATGCTGACGATGATTCATACACCGGATGAAATTATGGCAGATTCACAATTGTATCTGCAAATCTATATTGCAGGACTGCCATTTTTATTCTTTTATAATATTGCGACCGGAATTTTTTCGGCACTCGGAAATTCAAAAACACCGTTTATATTCCTTGCCTGCTCTTCAGTAGCCAATATTATAATGGATTATGTGTTTGTCCGCTTTTTTGCAATGGGAGTTGCCGGCGTGGCATGGGCAACCTTTATCTGCCAGGGCATCAGCTGTGTGCTTGCCATTATTGTTGTCTTTCGCCATTTGAGTGTATTGAAAAGTGAGAAAAAGGCAAAATGGTTTTCCTGGCATATATTTGTACAGATTTGCCAGGTTGCTATCCCGAGTATTTTACAGCAAAGCTTTGTTTCCGTGGGAAACATTATCATCCAGAGCTTAATCAACGGTTTTGGACCATCGGTAATTGCGGGTTATGCAGCGGCAATCAAGCTGAATAATCTGGTCATTACTTCGTTTACGACACTTGCCAATGGAATTTCAAATTATACCTCTCAGAATCTGGGAGCCGGAAAATATGAAAGAATTCATGATGGCTTTAAAGCCGGACGAAAGATGGTCTGGATGCTTTGTATTCCAATCGTATTGCTTTATTTTGCATTTGGAAGATGGCTGGTATTTTTGTTTATGGAAAGTACCGGTGGAGCGGCAATGGACACGGGAATTCTGATTTTACGGATTTTGTCACCATTCTATTTTGTGGTATCCGTAAAGCTTGTTGCAGATGGTGTACTTCGTGGCAGCAGTATGATGGGACCGTTTATGATTTCGACATTTACCGATTTGATTCTGAGAGTTGGAATTGCAGCAATTCTGTCAGGAATCATGGGCAGTGTTGGAATCTGGAGCGCATGGCCGGTTGGCTGGATTCTCGGAACCGGTCTGTCTGTATTCTTTTATTACAGTGCACGTAAGAGAAAGTTTATGACAAAAGAAGAATATCAGGAAGTGAATTAGAAGATATCAAAGGGACCTGTTACTGCCGTCCGGCAAGCAACAGGTCCTTTTCATATGGTCACTATACTTTGAAATAAGCTAATGTGGTTTCAAGTGTCTGAGCGTTTGTGGAGAGTTCCTTTGCCTTTTCGGAAAGGTTTTCCACACAGGCAGTTTCGTTTCCAATGGTCTGACTCATTTTCTGCGAAGTGGACAAAGTCTCTTTTGACATGTCAGACATGTTTTTAATAGCTTCCAGGGTAGAACTCTTTGCATGTTCCATAGTCTGCATACGGGAAGTAATTGCTTCAAGACTTCCGGTCAGGGAAATAACCTGCCGGTTAATATCCTGAAAGGCACTTACCGCATTATGCAGTGCAGTTTCCTGGGAAGAAACAATGGATTCGGCTTCTTTGGCAGAATCGGCTGTTGTCTGTGACTGCTCCTGAATATCCAAAATGATTTTGCGAATGGAGTTTGCAGATTGCATGGACTGGTCCGCAAGCTTTCGGATTTCATCTGCAACAACCGCAAATCCTTTTCCGGCTTCACCGGCTCTGGCGGCTTCTATGGAAGCATTTAGCGACAAGAGGTTTGTCTGCTGGGCAATCGCATTTATGGAATCTACAATTTCATAAATGGTTATGGTTTTTTCGTTTAAATTTTCAATCCCGGAAATTATTTCATGGGTAGCATGGGTAGTTTCGGCCACTTTACAATTCAGCTCTTCCATAATCTGTATGCCATTGTGAATAATGGTATTCGTTTCCTGTGCGGTCTGGTTCATATGCTGGGACTGGATTGCAGTCTCTTCAATCTGTTCCGATAGCTGATGCATCATGTCTGCACATAAGAGCGTGCCTTCTGCCTCGGTATGATTTGCAGAAGCAATGCCCTCGATGGAAGCTGTAATATCATTCATGGTATCCCGTAAATGGGAAGCACCGTCAGAAACGTAGTCAGAAGTATGGTTGACGAGCTCGCCAACACCGGATACTTTTGCAATCAGATTCCGGATGTTATGAATCATTTCATTAAGGCTTGCAGTCAGTTTGGCAAATTCATCGTTGCTCTTTGCGTGAAAAGCAACGGTCATGTCACCCTTTGAGGCCTTTTCAACTCCCTTGATAATCGAAGAAATATTTTTGTTGATTCCAATGGATAGGATAAGTCCAATACAGAGCGCAATAATACAGGAAGCAAAAACAATGATATAAGTAATATTTTTGATTTGGGCAGCCTGACCTAAGATGGCACTTTCCGGAAGAAGACTATAGATCATGGCGCCACTGTTTCCAATCCTGGAATAAGTAAATAAGTAAGTCTCACCATGAAACTGTGTTTCATAAAAGCCATCGGTTTCTTTGGATGAAACAGCATCCGTGTAACATGGAATCTGCTGGTATAGAATATCATCCCCGTCATAACTGGAAGAAGTAATTTCACGCCCATCCGAAGATACAAAAGCAATATGTCCCTCGTCAGAACCACTCAATTCATCTAAAAGTGATACAATGGCAGACATTTTTAAGTCGGCAATAATATATCCGTTTCCCTTACTGAGAGAGCGGACCAGAGTAATTGCGTAGGAATCCGGGGAGGTTCCGCCGGATTCGTCGAGATAAGTGTGATAACCATACCAGCTTTCCTTTGTAGGGCTGTTATGCCAGAGTTCTGCTTCCGGTGTTTCCAGAAAAGAAGAATAAACATCCTTTGGTAAATCACCAAAAGTAGAGTGTGGGGTAACATGGTAAGTATCGTATGTTACGCCGGTTTTTCCGGAAGTGGAAGAGTTCGAGCTGCTGTTGGATTTTGCAGCAGTTCCCTCTCCAATAATATAGAGAGCGGATAAATTGTCTGTACTTGTTTTGGCAGACATGAGTTCGGATTTTATATTCTTATATAAAAGAGAAAAATCCTGCTTGTTCATTTCCTTTCCCTTGGTGTAATAATGAACAACATTTGTGTCATTGGCAATTTCCTGCGTTTTTGAGGAAATGGTATCCATTACAACATTGCAATAAAGCGATGTTGAGTGAATTGTTTCCATAATGGAATTTTTGTAGTTTGTAATGATAATTTTAGATGCAAGCGTGTAACAGGAAAAACCAAGAATTACCATTAGTAGAATAGGAACAAAGAACCCCATCAGTAATTTGGTAAGAAGTTTTCTTTTCATTCTTTTCCTCCAATACAATTGGAAGCCTTGAAAAAGTGAGAGAGTTTAACGTTAAACCATACGAAATTATAACATTATTTATGAACATATTCAAGGAAAATCCGTAAAAAGCTATGGATAAGCAGGAGAAAACGGGCAAAAAGGGGCTGGTTTTCAGGGTTTAGTTTTGTAAACGTAAACGTTTTTGTGAAATGTGTACAAAAGTGAAATGAATTTTCAAAGTCCTTTGGTAAAAAAGATTGTGAAATTTAATTCCGCGAGTCATATTGACAGTGCATATCGGATATGTTACTATTAGTTTAACGTTAAACGCAACAAAACGAAGTCCTTGACAAAAGTGTTCTTTGGGAGTAAAGATAGTAAAAGGCTTTTAAAATATATTGGGGCCGTTTATTTGATTGCATAGGGTTTAACGTTAAACCTAAAACCATACAAACTTTTAACGGAGGGAAAAGAAATGAAAAAGAAACTTGTAAGTCTTATGCTTTGTGCAGCAATGACAGTATCTCTTCTTGCAGGCTGCGGTAACAAAACAGAAGCAACTACAGACAACACGACAACAAGTGACGCAACAGAGGATGCCGCTGCAGCTACTGATTCTGAGGATGCTTCCGCTGATGTTGCAACAGACAGTGACGAACCTGTAACCATTACACTTGGTATCTGGCCGGAGGATACACTTACCGACGATATCAAGGTACATGAAGGCTATGTAGCTACAATGGCTGAGCTCCATCCAAATGTAACATGTGAACCTGCATATTATAAGTATGCAACCGATACATTTATGCCGATGGTAGAATCCGGCAACTGCCCGACTATTTTTGAGTCCTGGTTTACAGAGCCTCAGAAGTTAATTAACGCTGGTGCAATTGCAGATATTACTGATGAATTGGAAGCAAGAGGATGGCTTGATGCAATGAACCCTTCCATCAGATCATTGTTATCCGATGAAAACGGAAGAGTTTACGGTATTCCTCGTGACGGATATGCACTTGGACTGATGCTGAACGTAGAACTGTTTGAAGAAGCAGGTCTTGTAGATGAAGATGGATATCCTCTTTATCCTAAGACTTGGGAAGAGCTTGCTGAAACAGCAAAGACTATCAAGGATAAGACCGGAGCAGCAGGACTTTGCTTACTTGCAAAGGATAATGCAGGTGGATGGCACTTCTCCAACATCGCATGGGCATTTGGCGCAACCTTATGTACTGACAACGGTGATGGAACATTTACTTCCAACAAACTAATCCTCACAAAGTTAGAGCTACTCAATCATTTGTTGGTTATACTGAAGGTTATGCTGATTTAGCTGCTTATGATGCCCTTGAAATGTTAGATATTCCTAATGAATATAAGGGCATTGCTAGAATCGATTCAATTACCTTTAATTCCCATATCCTATATTCAATTGTTGATTTAGGTGTTAACTATTTTGGTTGGAGTGTTAATACTTTAGCTAAGAAACTAGATAAGATGATGTTGGATGGAACTCAGGCTCAAGAATTATACGATGTAGTTGTAGCTATGCCTGGTGTTTTTGTAAGATATGGTGTAGGCTTTATCAGCCATTTAAATCTTAGAAAAAAGGCAATGGACGAGCTTGGTGAT
>OQVT01003387.1_pt1 | contig 10256 bp, 9 predicted proteins | sample 1691561 | NCBI WGS metagenome assembly OQVT01 (sample SAMN03418260, study PRJEB22391) | human gut metagenome | biome: human-gut; feature: organic feature; material: feces | host: Homo sapiens | place: Tanzania | collected 2013-01
TATATTAATCAAAAGACATTAATCAAAAAATCATTCATCTTTCAGATCGACAGTCGGCAAGTTAAAAACTTTCTCGATACCCATCCTCGCTTTGTTGTCATATACAAAATCCACTCGAGCATGTATTCCCATAACATCCGAAAATAAAAAAGCTTTCAATGTCGGATACATACTTACCCTCCATTCGTTCGCTGCTCCATCAGGTACTGAAATAATAAAATCCGTGGACAAGCTACAAGTGCTTATCCCAGCCTTTGCGCCAGCATCGACAGCACTTGATGCGTAACAAAACATATTAAAATGTGAAGAGGGCTCGCGTAAATTAAATTGCCACCTGAGTTGCGGACTTCCTTGAGCCGGATTGGTTCTGTTGACCACTTCAATGTCGTTTATTGTTTCCGTGTGGCTGTTGGAAATAGAGACTCCTCCTGAGATTTCGGGGCCGGTGACGCTTACAGACCCCCCTAACTCGAAAGAGACATTGCTGGTATAAGAACTCTGCTTTTCCGTAGTCTGCGGGGAATGCGCGTGAACAATGGAGCCGTTCGGGCGAACAGGAGCGAATTCCAAATTCACATTAGTCAGACAAAGCCCATAGCCTTTCTTCCAATCCCTCTCATCATGCCATTCACCATAAAAAGAAGGTTCCACATAAGCTATAAAGCCAAGATTTACCAAATAGAAATGTTCTTTCCGGTCTTTGCTGTAAGCGGGCCATATCTTAGCTTCTACTTGAAAATTGTCTATCCCACTTCTTCCGTTAACGGAGGCCGCTTTATAGCTCTTTTGGCCGATAAAGATATAAGCAGATATCAGGTCTTTCAAATCCGACGAACCGTTTGACGGAGCTTTCGGACTCAGGGCCATTTGCAAACTTTGGCTTGTCATATCGCAATGAATTCCCTGCGCGTATTCATTGATTGGCTCCTGTACGGGTTCTCCGCTTTCTGTGCCTTTTGTATTCTCAGTTCCGTCAGCAGTGCCAAGAGCACTGAGCTTGGAATAGAATCCTCTCGCCGACGGCAGTGGCCCGGAAAATACCCACAATGGTAATTCGTCCGAATGAGAATCATCTCCCTTCACGTAAGGATTATAGCAATCAAGCAACGTGCAGACTGTATTAAAATCCTCGTTTGTTCCTCCCTCCATCATCATCACAATGCTCTGTTTATGGAACATATCCTTGAAGTCTGCTAATAAATCGGCTTCTGACTGAATCCGGGCTATGTCCTGCTGGGTAAAGAAGAATGCGTCGCCAATCTCCATCTTCGTTCCCGGAACATAAGGAACCACCTCCTTGTAACGGTTTATCATGTTGTCGGATATTGCATGGTCTTCTTTGCTCCAGAACGAAAGGTAATAAAGCGTGTTGTTGTGTGTTACAGCTAACTGGTCGGAAGTAGGCAATGGATCAGTTAGCTTCTCGGGGTCATTCACATTGTCGGGATCGTAGCCATCCTTGTCATCGTTACATGATGCTGCTATTGCAAGAATCATGCAACACAACAGTAAATAATGAATTAAATAAATCTTTTTCATGTGCTTTTTAAAGGGGAGTCCTATCCATTTGTGTTACTCCTTTTCAAGCAGTAGAACTCATTTGCTGCTTAAATAGAGCTGTTTTTATTTGATGTTGTTTGGGTAGCATTTCCTTTTACATAAAAGTCGGTAGTTCTGTCTAACATAATAATATAATATTATTATAAGTTTCTGTGCGACTTTTTGTTGCTCAAGGTTTTGCAGAGCCAGAAGATCCATTTAACTTAGTTTGCTATCGAATCAAACAAATCTTCAGCAAGCATCGTAAAGATAAAGATAAAATCAGAAAAACTCACTCTTTTTGGAGGAATTTTTTTTCAATCATGGAGCAATTTAACACTCTTTTGTTCAATATAATAGACGTCACATTGGGACTTCGTGGCAAAATCGATACAGAGATATACTCTGCTCTTTGATGTGCATATATTTCTGTGGCGGTTCATGCGTTGAAGATGTGACAACTTATTGGATGAAACACCAGTCTGGCAATCTTGGTTTATAAATGAACCGTTTTCTATCTATTAATGAGCGGGATACTATTCGTTTGCGGATATCGTGTTATCCGCTCAAACGGGAGTGTGTTCCTGTTAAAATGTAATTGGTTTAATGTGGGTGAATTGAGAAATGAAAGAAAAAATGATTTTTTTCTTATAAATTCTTTGTTGGTTAGAATTATTATTCTACATTTGCAGCGTTAAAACAAAAAAGATGCTAAAGATGATGTTGAACAACAATTTGTATATTATTTCTGTCGTGAGCTTGCTAATTATTAGCCGGTAAGGAGAAAGGTATGCAGGATGTTCAAATTCATTATGATATAATTCTTACAGCCTTTCTCCTTCGAGAAAGGCTTTTTTGTTGTTATAACGTTTTATGATGGAATAATAAAGTTAATACGAATAGGAGATAAAAGCGATGAAGAATCCGTTAAGAAGTTCATTCAGTACCGAGGGCCGAAGAATGGCTGGCGCACGAGCTTTATGGTGTGCCAACGGGATGAAGAGAGAGCAATTCGGGAAACCGATAATTGCCATTGTGAATTCGTTTACCCAGTTTGTCCCCGGTCATGTGCATTTGCATGAAGCCGGACAGTTGGTCAAGGCGGAAATTGAGAAGTTGGGCTGTTTTGCTGCTGAATTCAATACGATAGCCATTGACGACGGGATTGCGATGGGACATGATGGAATGCTTTATTCTTTGCCTTCTCGCGATATCATTGCGGACAGCGTTGAATATATGGTGAATGCCCACAAAGCAGATGCCATGGTTTGCATCAGCAACTGCGACAAGATTACGCCGGGCATGCTGATGGCTTCTATGCGTTTGAACATCCCTACTGTCTTTGTTTCGGGCGGTCCGATGGAAGCAGGTGAGTGGAACGGCCGTCATTTGGATTTGATTGATGCGATGATTGAAGCCGCTGACACATCTGTCAGTGACGAACAGATTACAGACGTGGAACGCCATGCCTGTCCGGGCTGTGGTTGTTGTTCCGGAATGTTTACTGCTAACTCCATGAACTGCCTGAACGAGGCAATCGGTTTGGCACTTCCGGGCAACGGGACTATTTTGGCTACACATGCCAATCGCCTCCAACTTTTCCGTGATGCGGCTAAATTGGTTGTGGAGAATGCTTACAAATATTACCGGGACGGGGATGGATCCGTTCTGCCGCGCAACATTGCCACCCGTCAGGCGTTCCTTAATGCCATGTCTTTGGATATTGCCATGGGCGGTTCTACCAATACTGTCCTTCATCTGTTGGCAGTTGCACAGGAGGCGCAAGCCGACTTTACGATGGATGACATTGATATGCTTTCCCGGAAGATTCCATGCCTTTGCAAGGTGGCTCCGAACACACGCACTTACCATGTGCAGGATGTGAACCGTGCGGGCGGTGTCCTTGCCATTATGAATGAATTGCTGAGAGCCGGATTGGTGGATGGTTCGGTCAAGCGGGCAGACGGCATGACATTGGCAGAAGCTGTGGATCAATTTGCCATCACTTCCCCTCATGTGACAGAAGAGGCGGTAAAGAAATATAAGAGTGCTCCGGCGAACCAATTCTCTATTACGATGGGCGCACAAGAGACCTATTACAAGGAGTTGGATACCGACCGGGCAGAAGGTTGCATCCGTGATGTGGCACATGCCTATTCCAAGGATGGCGGGTTGGCAGTCTTGAAAGGTAACATCGCCCAAGACGGTTGTGTCGTCAAGACAGCCGGCGTGGATGAGAGCATTTGGAAGTTTGCCGGTCCTGCCAAAGTGTTTGATTCACAAGATGCCGCCAATGAAGGGATTTTGGGAGGCAAGGTGGTTTCCGGCGATGTGGTGGTCATTACCTACGAAGGTCCGAAAGGTGGACCGGGCATGCAGGAGATGCTTTATCCGACTTCATATATCAAGAGCCGCCACTTGGGAAAAGAGTGCGCATTGATTACTGACGGCCGTTTCAGTGGAGGAACTTCCGGATTGTCCATCGGTCATATTTCTCCGGAAGCAGCGGCAGGCGGAGCCATCGGATTGGTAAAGGATGGCGACATCATCGAAATCAATATCCCGGAACGATCCATCAATGTCCGACTCACGGACGAAGAGTTGGCAGGACGACGCAGGGAAGAAGAGGCACGAGGCAAGAAGGCATTTACGCCTCCTTTCCGCCAGAGAGAAATATCCAAGGCATTGAAGGCATACGGAAAGATGGTCTCTTCAGCCGATAAGGGAGGTGTTAGAATAATAGAAGATTAAGAAGAAGAATCAGTCATGAAGGAATCTATAACAGGCTCAGAAGCCCTGATGCGTTCATTGGAACATGAAGGCGTTAAAACCATCTTCGGTTATCCCGGAGGTGCAATCATGCCGGTTTATGACGCATTGTTTGACCATAAAGATAGTTTGAACCATATTTTGGTTCGTCACGAGCAAGGCGCAGCGCATGCCGCACAAGGTTATGCCCGTGTCTCCGGAGAAGTGGGAGTTTGCTTGGTAACCAGCGGTCCGGGTGCAACCAACACGATTACCGGAGTTGCGGATGCGATGATTGACAGCACGCCGATTGTGGTGATAGCGGGTCAGGTCGCAGCCGGTTTTTTGGGAACGGACGCTTTCCAAGAGGTGGACTTGGTCGGTGTCACACAGCCCATCTCAAAATGGAGTTATCAAATACGAAGGGCAGAAGACATAGCGTGGGCGGTTTCCCGTGCTTTCTATATTGCACGAAGCGGTCGTCCGGGTCCCGTGGTTTTGGACTTCGCCAAGAATGCGCAGATGGAGAAGGTGGAATATGAACCGGTTGATGTCGATTTCATTCGCAGTTACGACCCAGATCCGGAGATTGACCCGAAGTGTGTCGCCGAGGCAGTCGCCTTGATAAACAGTGCGAAGCGGCCTTTTGCCTTGGTCGGGCAAGGTGTCGAATTGGGAAATGCGCAATCCGAATTGATCCAGTTCATCGAAAAGGCGGACATTCCATGTGGTTGCACGCTGTTAGGTCTTTCCGCATTGCCCTCTTCCCATCCGTTGAATAAAGGAATGTTGGGAATGCATGGCAATTTGGGACCGAATGTCAAGACCAACGAATGCGATGTGTTGATTGCCGTGGGGATGCGTTTCGATGACCGCGTGACGGGCAAATTGGACACATACGCCAAGCAAGCCAAGATTATCCATTTGGATATCGACCCGTCGGAGTTGGGAAAGAATGTGCCGGTGGATATTCCAGTCTTGGGCAATTGTAAAAAGACATTGGCACTATTGACCGAATTGATGCAAAAGAATAGACATACGGAATGGATTGAGAGTTTTGCCCCGTATGAACAGAGAGAGTTTGACCAAGTCATCCAACGGGAGTTGTTCCCGGCGGAAGGACCGTTGAACATGGGCGAAGTCATCCATGCCGTGAGCGAAGCGACCCACCACAAAGCCGTATTGGTGACAGATGTGGGACAAAACCAGATGATGTCTTGCCGTTACTTCAAGTTCTCCCAGAAAAGGAGCGTGGTTACTTCCGGCGGAATGGGCACGATGGGCTTTGGATTGCCGGCAGCCATCGGAGCGACGTTTGGTTGCCCGGACCGCACGGTCTGCGTCTTTATGGGTGATGGTGGTTTGCAGATGAACTTGCAAGAGTTCGGAACCATCATGGAACAGAAAGCCCCGGTTAAAATCATCTTGTTGAACAATAATTATTTGGGCAACGTAAGGCAATGGCAGGCGATGTTCTTCAACCATCGTTACTCCTTCACCCCGATGATGAACCCCGATTATATGCAGATTGCGGCAGCATACGGCATCCCTTCCCGTCGTGTGTCAGAGAGAGCCGATTTGGAGGGTGCAATCCAGGAGATGCTCCAGACAGACGGACCTTTCCTTTTGGAGGCTTGCGTGATAGAAGAGGGAAATGTTTTGCCAATGACACCTCCGGGATATTCTGTCAATCAGATGTTGTTGGAATGTTAAAGAAGAGTTAGTATGGAAAATAAGACGTTATATACAATCATCGTTCATTCAGAGAACATAGCAGGAATACTGAATCAGATAACGGCAGTATTTACCCGCCGCCAGTTGAACATAGAGAGCTTGAATGTGTCGGCTTCCTCCATTAAAGGTGTCCATAAATACACGATTACCTGTTGGACGACTGCCGATGTGATTGAAAAGGTCGTGAAGCAGATAGAGAAGAAACTGGATGTCATCCAAGCACACTATTTTGCGGATGACGAAATCTTCAAAATGGAAGTGGCTTTGTACAAGGTTTCCACACCGAAAATCCAGTCCACTCCCGATGTGTCGTGTGTAATCCGCCGTTTCGGGGCACATATCATAGAGGTGAATCCGGTCTTTTCCATTGTAGAAATGACAGGGTCGGGCGAAGACATCACCTCTTTGTATAACGAGTTGAGGGCGTTTGACTGTGTCTTGCAGTTTGTCCGTTCCGGCAGGATTGCGGTATCGACCAGCTGCTTTGAAAGAGTGAATGAATATTTGTCCCATCGTTTGGATCGTTACCAACAAGAAAAGAGTCAAAAGTGATGGGAATAGATAAAGTAGGTAGTTATTCGTTTGTGGCCGAACCTTTCCATGTGGATTTTACGGGAAGGCTGACAATGGGCGTCTTGGGCAACCATTTGTTGAACTGTGCCGGATTCCATGCTGCTGACCGTGGCTTTGGAATTGCCACATTGAATGAGAGCCATTACACTTGGGTGTTATCCCGTTTGGCAATCGAGTTGACGGACATGCCTTTACCCCATATAAAGACAGAAGGCCAACCTCACGGCTGACCTCGCATCATAAAAAGAAACAATCTTTTACCTAGTAAATACCCTAAATAATCTTTTCCTTAAACTAAAACTAACAACACTATTATATCTTACGTTCCAGAAGCCAGACAGCGCTCTGCGCTTTCAGTCTGAAACCTCTGCTCTCGTTTTCTGAATGCAAATGTAGGTAGTTTGAAGAATACTGCAACAACCTTGCAAGCATTTTTCTCCATTTTCTGCACTTTTCTTGATATAAATCAACTGGCCGCATCGATGAACACATGAATTTCCTCCCCGAGGCCATACAGCGTGTGGAGAAAATCCACTAACTTTGCACTGATAGAGAACAGATGCCGCTCCGTGGCACGGCGAAACACGCCGGACTGGCAGGGAAAGGCGGTCAACAAACACACGCAACATGTATATAATAGGTATAGCAGGCGGAACAGGGTCGGGCAAGACCACGGTAGTAAGAAAGATCATCGAGGCTCTCCCGCCTGGATGTGTGTCGGTCATCCCACAAGACTCCTACTATAATGACAACACGCACCTCGCTATGGAGGACCGCAGAAAGATTAACTTCGACCACCCGGATGCCTTTGACTGGAATCTGCTGACCGAGCATATCCAGAAACTCAGGCAGGGGGAAGCCATCGAGCAGCCCACCTACAGCTATCTGGTGTGCAACCGCCTGGAGGAGACCATCCACGTGGAGCCGTGCGAGGTAGTCATCATCGAGGGTATCATGGCGCTGTGGAAGAAGGAGCTGCGCGAGCTGATGGACCTGAAGATATTCGTTGACGCCGACCCCGACGAGCGCCTCATCAGGGTCATACAGCGCGATACGCTGGAGCGCGGACGCACTGCCCAGATGGTCATCGACCGCTACCTGAAGGTGCTGAAGCCCATGCACGAGGAGTTCATAGAGCCCACCAAGCGCTATGCCGACCTCATCATACCCATGGGAGGATCGAACCGTCAGGCCATCGACATCATGCGTTCCTACATCATCCACCGCCAGAGACCCTAAGACTCACATCGTCACATGAAATCCACCATCCCATCGCCGGCCATGCTCTGCCGGTGCACTTGTCTGTTGCTTGCGCTCTGCGCCACCTCATGCAGGGAGCAGAGGCAGCCCGAGCCGTCGCCCATCTTCAGCAAGGAGAGCGCCCCCGACGACACCGTGCAGCACTACGACCTGCCCGACATACAGGAGGCCACGCTGCTGATAGGCGGTACGCTGAGCGGACCGGACACCTATTACGAGTACCGCGGACAGGGGATGGGACGGCAGTTCAGGCTGGCCGAGGAATTTGCGCGAAGCATCGGGGTGAGGCTGCAAATGGACATCGCGCCCGACACCGCCACCCTGCGCCAGCGGCTGGCAAGCGGAGACATCGACTTCATAGCGCTCGACATGCCCAAGTGGAGCACGCGCCGGGATGCACCGGAGCTGGCCAGTGCCATCCGCGAATGGCGGAGGTTTCGGGGTCGTGGATATTGCCCTGGTGGATGCCCAGCTGCGTGGCGGTGCCCGGCATGATCTGCATCAGCGACCCAGTGGTGCGCTACGGCTATATGCGCGGTTCGGAGACGAGCGAATATGTGCGCCTCATCATGGAGCGATGGACCGGCTACCGCCAGGCGGCCCGCCCCTCAGCAGGCGGCAGCCTCCCTGCTCCCGCCAAGAAGGACTCGCGCTACAACCCTCATCGCACTCAGGTAAAGAGCCCCGAGGAATGGGTTCCCGAGGATACTCTGTGGCAAAAGGCCACCCCTAAGAAAGAAGAAGCAAGCCCGACATCATCCAATTAAGTTCTGGAAGACAAGGTTAAAGCCCAGGCAGACGCTCCCACAAACCGCTTGCTCACAACCCGGAATCCCAAGCAGACGCCCTCCCTGCCCGCCTGCCCCACAAAATCCAAGCCCAAGCTGGCACAGCCTCTACTCGTTCCCCCATCTCCCACTGCATCCCATGCCGCACAAAGAAGCCTTCTCGCAATTAAGAAGAAATGGCTCAGAAGATTTTTCCCAAGGATAAAAGCCGGGGCGCGAACAGTATCGGGCGGACGGATGGAAAGTGGTTTGCAAGGGCGGGAGGACGATTGAGTATAAAGGCCATCTGCACCCCCTGCCCCACATCAGTATCTTCTGCCGAATGACGCAGTGCGGTGCAGCAGCCATCGCAGCACGCTGCGTGAGCCATCGCAGGGCGCTGCATCGGGCTTCGCAGCGCTATGCATTCTACACATGACCCATCCGGCCGGTTTCCGGCATCCCACTCCATAGGCTCATTCGCCCCACCCGCCTGTCCATCCTAAATCGTTACAGAGCCGGGCGAAGCGCATTCCAGGGTGCAGAGAAGCGCGCGGGACGGGTCAGAGAATGCCAATGTATGACAATCGGCACCGCTTTTCGCCACCCCGCACAGAATTTTGGCCTAGGAATGCAAAAAAGATGCCCGAAAAGATACAACGTACTGATATTTTCCGTAATATTGCATACGATTAGTATTAGAAAGCAACTAAAAATACAGTCTGACATGAAGAAAATTACACTTGCACTGATGACCGCCGTGGCTCTGTGCGTGCCGGCTCTGGCACAGCAGAAGGCCAAGAACATCTACACGAGCAGCAACGTGCTGAATCTGGAAACCCTGGAGACTCCCGGACAGGCCACCACCCTGCACCGCACACTGCTGGCCGGGTACAACAGCATCTGCCTGCCCATGACATTGAGCGCCGAACAGCTGCAGCAGGCAGCACCTGGCGTACAGCTGGAAAGGCTGGCAAAGATACAGCAGAACGGCAACACACTCACCCTGGTGTTCCTTGACTGCACCGCCGAAGGGCTACAGGCCGGCACACCCTACCTCATCTTCTCGCCCAAGCTGCAGACTCTGCGCGCCACTTCGACCAACGCCAAGGCCGTGAGCACACAGCTGCTCAGCGTGACCAAGACTGATGCGGCCGGCAACCAGGTGACCTTCGGAAGCAGCTGGGAAAGCCTGCGCGTGGAGGGACGCTACGGCATACCCGCCCAGCAAGAGGCCTACCCCCTGCAGAGCATACTGGTGCGCACCGATGCCGACAAGATTTTCCTGCCCACACGATGCGGCTTCACATGGGACAAGCAGGCGGTGAATGCCACCGACATCGAGATTAAACACGTGACCAAACTGGACGGCACAGAGACCAGCATCGAGAAGCTGCAGGCCGAGAACGCCATTGAGGACGTGTATGACACGCAGGGCAATCTGGTGATGAAGCAGACCAACATCAACACAGCACTGCAGTCGTTGCCCCGCGGCATCTATGTGGTGCGCGGACAGAAAGTGGCTGTAAAGTGAGGATAAGCCTCCTGCAGACCGACATTCAATGGGCAGACCCCATGGCCAACATGCAGGCCATAGGGTCTGCCCTTTTGGCTTGTCAGGGGAGTGACATGTGC
>OQVT01003388.1_pt1 | contig 10250 bp, 7 predicted proteins | sample 1691561 | NCBI WGS metagenome assembly OQVT01 (sample SAMN03418260, study PRJEB22391) | human gut metagenome | biome: human-gut; feature: organic feature; material: feces | host: Homo sapiens | place: Tanzania | collected 2013-01
TCCTGCTTCAGTTAAGATAGCTCCGAGGTTCTTCATAGAGCAGTGAGCCTGAGCCTCAACTCCCTCAGGAAGCTTTCCTGTTGAAGGATCGATTCCGAGCTGACCTGAGCAATAGATCATTCCGTTAACTTTAACGGCCTGTACATAAGGTCCTACTGCGCCCGGGGCATTTTTAGATGCGATTATCTCTTTTGTCATTATTTGATTACCTCTATTCCTTTCTTTCTCAATACGGAACCGTTTCTTACGCCTGTATGCTCTCCGTTCTTAACAGTTACTTCACCGTTTACAAGAACATATTCGATTCCTTCAGGATACTGTATAGGATCTGTAAATGTTCCCTTATCGATAACAGTATCAGGATTGAAGATACAGATATCAGCGTAAGCACCCTCTTTTAACTCGCCTCTGTCAGTCATGTTAAATGCTGTAGCTGGCTTCTTAGTCATCTTATATATAGCTTCTTCAAGCTTAAGTGCTTTATCCTCACGAACATATTTTCCAAGGATCCTTGGGAATGCTCCGTATACACGTGGATGAGGCTTTCCGCCAAGAAGACCGTCTGTACATGCGTTCATCTCCGGACGCTTCATGAAAAGCTGGACATGCTCTTCTGTTCCGTAGAAGTCAACCATACCTACTGCATTTTCCTCTTCGTATAAAAGGTCAAATGTAGCATCATACGGATCTTTGCCTCTTAATTCGCCAAGCTGAGTAAGGCTGAGACCTACCGCATCCTGGTTCTTTTCTGTTTTAACACTTGTAACAAAGATCTTATCAAGACCTGCAAACTCAACAAAGTTATCCCATCCGGGAATACCGTGTTCGATATCATATACCATCTTCTTACGAAGCTCTTTGTCAGCAAGACGTTCAAGAACCTTATCGGTTCCTCCGTCATGTACCCATGGAGGAAGGATAACGCCAAGCATTGTGCTTCCTGCTACATACGGATACTGGTCAAATGATACATCGATTCCTTCTTTTTCAGCCTCTTCAAGAAGTTTAACTACATCTGCGATCTTATCCCAGTTTTTCTTACCGCAAACCTTGAAATGTGAATAGTGGATCTTAACGCCTGATTCTCTTCCGATCTTTATAACTTCCTTCATAGAATCAAGGATAGTATCCGCTTCACTTCTCTGATGAATTACAAATCTTCCGTCATATTCAGCTACTACCTTACACATCTCGATTATTTCTTTTGACTCTGAATATGCACATGGCATATAGATAAGTCCTGTAGATAATCCGATAGCTCCTGCTTCCATCTCACGTCTTGTGATCTGACGCATTTTTTCGAGCTCTTCTTCGTTAGGAAGACGGTTCTCAAGACCCATAGCTTCCATACGGATATTTCCGTGAGGAACAAGGTAACATTCATTTAAGCCGGGCTTAACATCTTCAACCATCTTGAGATATTTTTCGGTCGTCTCATAGTTCCAGTCGATATTATCACTGTCGCCGTCGAGTCCCGCAAGGTTCTTTCTCCATGGACTTATATACTGCTTTGGAAGCGGTGCCATTGAAATACCATCCTGTCCGAGAACCTCGGTGGTTATACCCTGCATGATCTTAGGTCTAACCTCAGGATCTTCCAATATCTTAAGGTCACTGTGGCTGTGGGTATCGATAAATCCCGGAGCAACTACAAGACCTTCGGCATCGATAATTTCCATATCATCAGAAGCGTCGATATTTCCTATTTTTACGATCTTATCGTTTTCTGTTAACACATCGGCTTTATAACCCGGTTTTCCGGTACCGTCTACTACAAGACCATTTTTAATAAGTTTGTTCATATGAACAATCCTAATCCTTTCATATTATTTACTGCGCATTGGAAAATGCGCAGTATTTATTATAATGTTATCTGCTGCGATTCTATTATTCCTCGTTATCAAGCTCGAGTTCCGGAGCAGGTTTAGCACCAAGCTTACGGTCTATAGCAGAAACAAGGAAGATAACAACAAGTGCTACGATTCCGCCCGGAACCATTGCGCTTAATCCCCATGGTGTATGAAGTGCATAGATCCATATAGCTGCAACTACTGTTCCCGATACGATAGAGATAAATCCTGCTCTCTTTGTAACGTTCTTGTAGAAAAGACCGCAGATAAATGCTGCGAACGGTCCGGCACTTCTTAATGCGAATGCGCCCATCATAACGCTGATGATGTTAGATGCTGTAAGTGCAACGATAAGTCCGACTGCACCGACTACTATCATGACAACTCTTGAGATCCATATCTCTTTCTTGTCATCCTGTTTTCCGTTGTTGATGTAAGGACGGAAAACGTCGTTTGTAAACATTGTAGCTGTTCCGATCATGTTTCCTGATGCAGAACTCATTGTTGCTGCAACAACGGCTGCAAGAACGATACCTGCGATAGCTGCCGGTGCGAACTGCATTGTTGCATCAGCAAGTGCGTTCTTCTGAGGACCGCTTGCATATCCGTCGATACATACATAAGCTATAAGTCCGATGATAGCCGGAACGATAGCATATACTGCTGATAAGATACCTGCTATAAGAGAACCTGTTTTTGCTGCTTTACCGTTCTTAGCTGAGCAGTATGTCTGAACGATCTCCTGTCCTGTAGGGAATGTCATGAAATACATTGCAATGTATCCGATAACTGTAGGAACGCCGATCTTTGCCATGCTTAAAAGGTCAAGTGAAGCACCTGTTGCAGCATCGGTAGCTACTTCAGCTTTGGCAAAAAGTCCTGCAAAACCGCCGACATCGGAGTTATTGACCATGATGAACATAGCAACTGCCATACCTACAGTTATGAAGATAACGTGCATCATGTTTGCAGCTGCAACTGACTGGAATCCACCAACCATTGTATAGATGATAACAACGATAGTGATAACGATAGCAGCTGTACGGAAGCTAAGTCCTGTTACAACGTTGATAATAGAAGCGGTTGCGATGATCTGTGCTCCTGTAGCCATAAATAATGCAGCAATCGATGTGAATGCCGTAAAGATATGAGAAGCTTTTCCGTAACGCTTTCCTATGATCTGTGGAACCGTGCTGGCCTGAGCCTTTCTGAAGTACGGTGCGATAAATGAAACAAGTACGAATCCGATACCTGCTGCGATAACATACCAGCTTGCTGATATACCGTAGCTGTAAACGTTAGTAGCTATACCTGTTGTACTTGCACCACCTGTGTTTGCCGCAAATAATGTTCCGGCAAGAACCAGAGGTCCGAGTGATTTACCGGCCATGAGGAAGTCTTCGTTACTCTGACTTGCCTTCTTTTTAGCCTTGATCTTTGATACTATAAGTCCTAAAGCGATAGTAACAGCCATGTAAATAAAGATGATTATTAATGCTGTAATCTGTTTTTGACTCATTTGTTTCCCTCCCTGCTTTAAACATATTTATTTTTTACTTTAAAAGAGCCTTCATTACTCCGTAATAGCAATCAGTTACTTTTGTGAGCTGATCGATCTCGATATACTCGTTAACAGTATGTGCAAGATTCTCTTTAGAAGGTCCAAGGCCGAATGTCTTGATTCCGGCTTCGCCTGCATAATGGCTTCCGTTTGTACAGAAGTTATACTGTGTGATCTCAGGAGTATATCCCATGCCCTCAAGCTCGCTCTTGACATCCTGAACAAAGGCATCCTTCTCGTCATACAGCCATCCGGGGAAGAACCTCTCGCCTGTGATCTCGTTTCCTGTATAGCACTCTTCTTTACCTACAGCATATGAAACTTTAACCTTAAGCTGCGGATCTTCAGCCATAAGCTTATCAAGAAGTTTTTGGATAGGCTCAAGTACGCTTTCCTTTGTCTCTCCTACGAGCAGTCGTCTGTCGTATGTGCAGCGGCAGTATTCAGGAACAACTGATGCTCCCGGATACGGAGCTGATTTGATATCGGTAAGCTCAAGGATACCGTCACCTAAAACAGGGTGATGAGTAGGCTCAAGTGTACGTATAGCCTCGATAACCTTTGCCATCTTGTAAACAGCATTTACGCCCTTTTCCGGGTTTGCCGAGTGACAAGGTATTCCGAAGGTCTCAACAACGATCTCTCCACGGCCTCTCTGTCCGATCTTGATATTGAGCTGGGATGCCTCACCGATAACAACGTAGTCAGGCTTTACGAAATTGCTTATCTCTCTTGCAGCAACGCCTTCGAAGCATTCCTCATGAACAACGCCTGCTACATAGATCTCACCGGCAAAGCCTTTTTTTGTATCCTCAGCAAAAGCTGCTGCAGCTGTTACAAAGCCTGCTACGGCACCCTTCATATCACTGGTTCCTCTGCCGTAGATCTTTCCGTCATGGATCTCTGCTGCGAAAGGCGGATACTGCCATTCTTTTTCGTCTGATACAGGCACTGTATCGATGTGTCCGTCAAAAAGGATCTTCTTTCCCGGTCTGTTTCCCTTGATGCATCCGATTACGTTTCCGTATTTATCAACGGTTACAGAATCGAATCCTTTTTTCTTAAGATGCTCCTCAAGAACAGCTGCCACCTTGTCTTCATGACCTGAATAGCTCTGTTTCTGGATCAGATGCTGACACAGCTCAACTACTTCTTCCTGTCTTTCTTTGTTTAACATATTGTCCTCCTATCCTATATGTTATTAATTCTAAGAATTAAATAAAGCCTTGTTTATTCATGTGTGCTCGGGTATTTTCCGTCCCAGACTATTGATTTGTAGTTTTCCTGATCTGTATCGCCTTCGGTGCTGAAGAACAATACACGTGAATTCTCGTCAAGACCGAGTTCATTCTTGATATCAACAAGATCAGGATTTGTCATTATTTCAGCTACGCAGCCGAATGTAGCCGCTCCGCTCTCGCCTGAAATAACACGATCGTCATCCTTTGCAGGGTTTCCGAGGATACGCATTCCTTTTGCTGCTACGTAATCAGGACATGATATGAAGTGATCCGCATAATCAGCTAAGATCTTCCAGCCTATGCTGCACGGCTCACCGCAGGCAAGTCCTGCCATTATAGTGTCCATATCTCCTGTTACAAAATGACGCTCTCCGTCATTTGCTTCGGCTGTTCTGTACAGACAGTCTGCTTTATTCGGCTCAACGATAGTTACTATCGGCCTTTCTTCCCCATACATTTCTGCAAATAATCCTGCTACTGCTCCCGACATGGAACCTACACCTGCCTGAAGGAATATATGGGTTGGCTTTTCGGGAAGCTGTTCAATAGCTTCAAGTCCCATTGTTCCGTAGCCCTGCATTATCCATGTAGGGATATCCTCATAACCTTCCCATGCAGTATCCTGTACCATTACCCAGCCCTTCTGCTGTGCCTGGCTGTTTGCAAGACGAACCGCTTCGTCATAATTAAGATCGGTTATAGATGCTTCTGCACCCTCGGCTCTTATATTGTCAAGACGTTCCTGTGCGCTTCCCTTCGGCATATATACGACAGCTTTCTGCTTAAACTGCTTTGCTGTCCATGCAACTCCTCTGCCGTGGTTTCCGTCTGTAGCCGTAACAAATGTTATATCGCCGAGTTCTTTTCTGGTGTCATCAGATATAAGTGTCTGATAATCAACCTCGGAGATGTCTTTTCCGAGACGTCCTGCCATGTAATTTCCTATAGCATAGCTTCCGCCGAGCACTTTAAAGGCATTAAGTCCAAAACGCCATGACTCGTCTTTAACATATGCATCCTTCAGCCCGAGATATTTTGCGGTCTCTGACAGATGAGCCAGAGGTGTGGGCTTATATATAGGAAAGCTTTTGTGAAACTCACGGATCTTGTTTGCGGATTCCTTGCTGAAAAGCTCCAGGTCACATCCGCTTCCTTTCTCGTGTTTACGTGTCACGATCTTAAATGATTCTTTCATTTCTACCTCCCTTTGTTTCTATCCGTAAAAATAAATATATATACGGTTTGATCAGCATTTTCTTTATTCACCATATATAATGCAATATCCGTTCCAATTTTAAAGAATTTAAAAAATAATTAAAAAAATTTTTGATTTTCCCGACGAGCGGCGGCGGGCGAATCCCTGTAAATATTCCCGTAGTCAACATACCGCGCCGTGTACGCGGCATATATTGAACGGGGGCTATTGTATGCGACTTAAAGTCCATTTTATAGGGATCGGCGGCGTAAGCCTTTCCTGCCTTGCTAAATATATGCTTAGTCTCGGTTTCACGGTCAGCGGAAGCGATCTGCGTCCGTCCGCGTATACCGACGAACTCGTCGCGCTGGGCGCGGAAATAAAATTCGGGCATAGCGAAGATAACGTTTGGGGCGCGCAGGTAGTCGTGTATTCCGACGCCGTCAAAGCCGATAACCCCGAACTCGTTTACGCGCGGCGCGAGCGGCTTTATATTTTAAGTCGGGCGGAACTGCTGCGTTCGGTAGCCGAGAACTTCAAAACCGTCGTAGGCGTTGCGGGCTGTCACGGCAAGACCACCGTCACCTGTATGCTTGCGCATATCTACGCCGCCGCAAACGCGCGCTTTACCGCGCATATAGGCGGCAGAGATCTGGAATTTTCCAACTGCGTTCTGCGCGGTCACGATGCTTTCATATCCGAAGTGTGCGAGTATAAAAAGAACTTGTCGCTGTTCCCCGCGACCGTCGCCGTCTGCCTTAACGCGGATAAAGACCATATGGATTGTTATAAAGATTACGGCGAATTGAAGCGCGCGTATTTCGACTATCTTAAATCGGCTGATAAGGCGATTATCAATATCGACGATAAAACTCTTTCAAGGTATAAAAATAAAAACGCCGTTTGTTTCGGCGAAAGCGGAAAGGCGGATTACGGTGTAAAAAACGTCGCGCGGACGCGCAACGGATATAAGTTTGAAATAGTTAAAAACGGAAAGTTTTTATTAAGCGTTACGCTTAACGTCGGCGGCAGACATAACGTTATGAACGCGCTTGCGGCGGCTGTATGCGCCGTAGAAGCGGGGGTAAAGCCGAAAGCGGTGGCAAAAGGTTTAAGGGCGTTTAAGGGAGTCGAGCGCAGGTACGAAAAAATCGGCGAAATCAACGGCGCGGAAGTCATAATCGATTACGCGCATCACCCGCGCGAGATACGCGCCGCGATAGCCGAAGCGAAGGAGCGCGAAGAGAAAAACACGATAGTGGTGTTTCAGCCGCACACCTTTTCCCGAACGATTTTTCTTAAAAAGGAATTCGTAGCCGTTTTGCGCGAAATAGAAAATCTTAAAATCTACAAGACGTTCCCAGCGCGCGAAGAATACGCAGTCGGCGGTTCTGCGAAAGAACTGCGCGACGAGACGGGCAACGGCGAGTATTACGACGACTTCGATCGCCTTTACGACGATCTGAAAAAGGAATTGAAAAGGGGCGAAAGACTGCTCGTGCTGGGCGCGGGCGACCTTGCGGAAGAGTTCCGCGCCCGTCTGCGCCGATAATCGGCGGCGAACGCATAATTCGCGGCTGAAAAAATAAAAATATTGACAAAATAGCAAAACCATCGTATAATTAAGACGATGAACACGCGCAATTCCCAAATCGCGTAAAGGACGGTGCGCTTATGAAAATATTGTCTTTGAAAAACGTAAGAAAGGAATACCATACCGGCTCGCTCGTAGTGCCTGCCGTCGAAGACGTGTCGTTCGATCTGGACGAAGGCGAATTCGTGGTAATTCTCGGCGCGTCGGGCGCGGGTAAGACCACGCTTTTGAACCTGCTCGGCGGAATGGACACCGCCACGAGCGGCGAAATCGATCTCGACGGCAAGAATATAGCCGCGTTCAATAAACGCGAACTGACCGAATACCGCCGCCACGACGTCGGTTTCGTATTCCAGTTTTATAATCTTATGCCCAACCTTACCGCGCTTGAAAACGTTGAAATCGCCGTAGAAATCTGCGATAACCATCTCGATCCCGAAACCGTGCTTACGTCCGTCGGGCTTAAAGACAGGCTTAATAATTTTCCTGCGGAATTGTCGGGCGGCGAACAGCAAAGGGTGGCGATTGCCCGCGCGATTGCCAAAAACCCCAAACTTATTCTCTGCGACGAGCCTACGGGCGCGCTCGATTACGTCACGGGCAAAAAAATACTTAAAATCTTGCAGGACTTGTCGCGCGAGCATAAAAAACTCGTTATAGTGGTAACCCATAACGCCGCGCTTAAAGATATGGCGGATAAGGTCGTAAGGATAAAAAGCGGGCGGATAGAGAGTATCGAAACTAACGAGCATCCGACTTCGGTCGAGGAGATCGAATGGTGAAAGCGTATTATAAAGCGGTCGGCAGAATGTTCAAAAAGCACTTGACGCGTCTGCTTTCCCTTATCGGTATAGCGCTGATTTCCGTAGGCTTTATTTCCGGTATCGGCTCGCCGACGGATATGATAAAAGACAGCGTCGAAAACTATTATAAAACGCAGAACGTAAGCGACTTTATCGTAAAGAGCAAGTCTGCGGGCTTTACCGACGAACAAATTTCCGCCGTAAAAGATAAATACGGCGCGGAGAACGTGTCAAGCGGTCTGTCCGTCGATATAAAGTCCGACGAAAAGCGGTCGGTAAGACTTTACTTTCTCGATCTTGAAGACGATTCCGTCAACACGCCGCAACTTCTCGAAGGCGAAAAAATCACGGCGGACGACGCAAATTACGCGTACGCGGAAGCGAAAGACGGGGTAGTGAAAGGCTACTCGGTCGGCGAAAAAGTCGAAATCGATCTCGGCTCTGCGTTAGGTCTGCCTTATACATATAAAATATCGGTTACGGTAAAGGGCATAGTGCAAAGTCCGCTCACGTTCGGCAAAGACGGAGAGCCGAGTTACAATAACCCCGAAGACACCGAAATCCCCGATAATATGGCGGAAATCAAAAAACTCAACCTGCTTGAAAACGTACTGTATTGTCCGCTTTCGGTACTGCCGATGCCGATGAAGGGCGATTTGTATATAAAGGCGGAAAACCGCAATCTGTTCAGGTCGTTTTCGTCGGGTTACGAAAGGTACGTCGAAGAGCAGAAAACCGAACTTACGAAAATTCTCGGCGACGATATAAGGATAATTACGCTTTACGATAATTACAGTTTCAAATCGATTATATCAAGCGCGGATAAGGTTCGCGGAATAGGCAATATTCTTATGGTCATATTCCTTGCGGTCACGTTGCTCGTAGTACTGTCGTCTATGACGCGTCTGATGGACGAAGAACGTTCGCAGATAGCGTGTCTTAAAACGCTCGGTTACGGCTCGGCGGGAATAGTCGCGCGGTATATTCTGTTCGCGTTTACCGCGCTCGCCGTGGGCGGCGGTATAGGCTTTTTCGTCGGTTACGGCGTTTCGTGGCTGATGTGTTACGTTTTCAATTACAGTTACGTTATGCCGCCCATATCGGTCGTTGTCAATCCGAGTTATTACTTCCTTTCGGTCGGAATCGTAATCACGATAACGCTCGCCGCCGTCTTTATACTCGGAATGCGGCTTACGGATAACGCTCCTGCCGATCTGCTCCGCCCGAAGCCGCCTAAAAAGGGCAAAAGAATTTTCCTTGAAAAAATACGGTTTATCTGGAAGCGTCTGTCTTTCAAGTATAAATCGTCGCTGAGAAACGTGTTAAGATATAAAATGCGTTTTTATATGATGCTCGTATCGGTCGCGGTCTCCGCGGGGCTGGTTTTCGCGGGGCTGTCCCTGCTCGATATGTGCATATTCGGCGATTTCGGCTCGGCGGCAATCGTTGGAATAGCGGTCGTGGTAGTCGTATTCGCGGGGCTTTTGACGGCTGTGGTCATAAACACTCTTACGACGATAAATATCAGCGAACGCGAGCGCGAAATAGCAACGCTTATGGTGCTTGGCTATCACGACGGCGAAATTTGCGGGTATATTTACCGTGAAATTTATATCAGTACGTTTTTGGGCGTACTGTTCGGCTATCCCGTCGGAATAGGTCTCGCGACGCTCGTTTTCAAGACGATAGGTTTCGGCTCGGTAAACGACGTCAGTTGGTTTATGTGGCTTTTATCGCCGCTGATAGTGTTCGTCTTTACTTTTCTCGTCACGCTTATACTTCGCCCGAAAATCGTAAAGACCAAGATGAACGAAAGTTTGAAAGCGGTCGAATAAGTCGGTTTACGCATAATTCGTCATTTGTGCGGAAAGGCGTTACGGTAAAGCGGTTTTACAGCTCGTATAAATATGAACAGAACGGAATTATTAAGGTATATAGAACACAATTACGGGGTAAAACCCGAATATCCCTGGATAAAATATCCCGACTACGCGGTATTACGGCAC
>OQVT01003390.1_pt1 | contig 10245 bp, 10 predicted proteins | sample 1691561 | NCBI WGS metagenome assembly OQVT01 (sample SAMN03418260, study PRJEB22391) | human gut metagenome | biome: human-gut; feature: organic feature; material: feces | host: Homo sapiens | place: Tanzania | collected 2013-01
CCATAAGGTTTTTGAACACGGATTCGGAAGCTTCTCGCAGATAAACACTTCCGCGCTTTTCAAGAACGAAGCGTTCCGCCTTGTAACCGTTGACGAAAGTACTTTGAGCGTCTCAACAAAGCTGATTGGGTTTTAGCTTGCGTTGTTTTTCCATATTAGACTAAGACTTAATATTCGGATTGATTAGAATTTAAATGCGCGCTGCTGTTTTAAAAGCGACTTGAGTTTTTTTGTTTTAAGGCGGTTTTCTTTTGAAGCTATGGTTGGCTTTGTTTTTATTCGCTTTTTGTTGATTTTTACAGCTGAAATGATTTTAGATTCGATGCGTTCCAATGCAATTTTTCTGTTTTGCTCTTGAAATCTTGAGGCTTCACAGTCAATGAAAATTTCAAAGTCCTTGTTGATTGAAGATTTCAGTTTGTTTGTTAAAAGCTCCAGTTCTTTTTCTGAAAGTCCTGAAAGTTTTGCAAGCGGAATTGAAATGTGGACTTTTGTATTTACTTTGTTTACATTCTGTCCTCCTTTTCCGCCGGAGCGTGCAAATGAAAAAACTGCGTTGTTGCAAATTGAATTATGAAGTTCTTGTTTATCCATTGAATTTTTCCATAAAAATATTTCAGCCTGAAAAAAAAGAGCCGCCTGTGTTCAGACAGCTCCATGTTTTTATTGAAAGTTTTTTCTACAGATTGTCAAAAAATCCCTTTGCCTTGAGCAGCTCCGCGTTCAGGATTCCGCCAAGTGCCGCTCCGCGCTTTGTGTTGTGGCTGAGCGAAACAAACTTGATGTCAAACACATTGCATGGGCGAAGGCGTCCGATTACGCAGGCCATTCCTTTTTCTGTCTCGCGGTCGCGGCGAGGCTGCGGACGGTTTTCCTCGTGGCGCACAACAATCGGATGTTCCGGCGCGCTTGGAAGATTCAGCTCCTGAGGAACAGACTTGTACGAAGTCCAGATTTTTTCAATTTCCTCAAGGCTTGGCTTTTTGTCCGCAAATTCAAGCGAAACGCAGGCTGTGTGTCCGTCGATTACAGGAACGCGCGTGCAAGTAGAAGAAACAACCGGATATTCAGCGTTTACGATTTTTCCGTTCTGGACTTTTCCAAGAATCTTAAGACATTCTTTTTCAGTCTTTTCTTCCTCGCCGCCGATGAACGGAACGATGTTGTCAATCATGTCAAAAGAAGGAACTCCCGGATAACCGGCTCCGCTAGTTGCCTGCAAAGTTGTTACAACCATTCTTTTAACCGGGTAGCCGGCCTGAATCAATGCGTGAATCGGCATCATGTAAGTCTGGAGCGAGCAGTTCGGCTTTACTGCGATAAATCCCTTGTCCCAGCCGTGGTGCTTTTTCTGCTCCGCAATCACATCAAGGTGAGAATAGTTGATTTCCGGCACAAGCATCGGAACATCTTCCGTCCAGCGGTTTGCCGAAGCGTTTGAAACAACCGGAATTCCTTCCGCGGCGTAAGCGGCTTCAAGCGCCTTTATTTCTTCCTTTCCCATTTCAAGGGCGGAAAAAACAAACTGACACTTCCCAAGAGCCTTTTTTTCATCATTCGCGTCTTCTACAGTCAAATCCGCGACACCGGCAGGAATATTCTCGCCGATGAGCCAACGGTTCTTAACCGCATCCTTGTACGCTTTTCCCGCGGAACGCGGACTTGCCGCAACGTAAGTCACCTCAAACCAGGGATGATTTTCCAAAAGCTTTATATAACGCTGGCCGACCATTCCTGTCGCGCCCAAGACACCAACTTTAATCTTTGCTGACATATTTTTTATTCCTCCAATGGAATCCAGCGATGAATTCCATTTTTATAATCTACAGATTGCATTCCTTCAATGCATTTTCAATAATCTTCTTCGCAGAATCCGTTACTTCAACAAGCGGAAGGCGGACGCAAGGCTTGCAAAAACCTTTGATGCTCATCGCATATTTTATGGAAGTCGGATTTCCATCCACAAAGGCGGCCTTAAAGAACGGAAGAAGCCTGTAATGCAACGTACGCGCAGTTTTCATATCTTCATCCAGCGCCGCATGAACCAGTTTTGTCACAAGTTCCGGAGTGTAATTTGAAACAACGCTGAAAACTCCATCGCCACCAGCCGCGAGCAATGGAAGAGTCAAACTGTCATCTCCGCAAATAACTGAAAAATCCGGATGCGCAGACTTGACCTGGGCAATAACATCCATCATCTGATTGATGTTTCCGCTAGCCTCTTTTACGCCTGCAATGTTCGGAAGATTTGCAATGCGAGCCAACGTAGGAGTGTCAATATTTTTTCCGGTCCGTCCCTGAATATTATACACAATGACTGGAATTCCGACTTTTGAAACAGCTTCAAAATGCCTGAAAATTCCTTCATTGCTCGGCTTGTTATAATATGGAGTTACCACCAGAGCCGCATCCGCGCCCGCTTTTTTCGCGCGTTCACAATAGCGGACGGCATCCCTGGTACAGTTTGAGCTTGAGCCCAGAATAATATTGATTTTTTTACCAGTTGCCTTTTCAAAAGCCCTAACTTCTTCAAAAGCAATCCTGATAATTTCGTCTTCTTCATCTTCTGTCAAAGTTGGAGTTTCTGCTGTAGTTCCCAAAGGAAGACATCGGTAGTTTCAAGAGTTTGATAAAGAAGTCACTAACCAATGAAATGTTAATACGCAGAGAAATGTGAAGCAAAAGCCATCTGCGGATAAAGTCGATTGCCGTTCTGCTGATTGTAAGCATCAATTGCCCCAACAAGATAAGCCACACGAAACCAATGTCTTGGTCCTTGATGCCGACATCCACAATGGACTGTGTGAGGAATGGCAAGACAAGTTGCAAAAGACTACCAATAATCAAGCCTAAAATGATTTGCCCAAAATACTTGCGATATTTCTTCACATAACCAAAGAGAAAGCGGAAAGATCTTTTCTCTTTGATGAGTTTTTCACCCTCCATCTTATAAGTGAAAAAAGCAGGAGTGGTTTCCAAGAACATGGCGATGCCTTTGTCTTCTTCATTCGATCTTGTACTTATCCAATGCTTTTTGAACTCCTCAAGGCTGTACGTTACCAATCCCTTTCCAGGGTCTGCGATATAGAATCTCTTTCCTTTCTTCACCTTGTATAGAACCACAAAGTGATTCTGGTTCCAATGAATAATACATGGAAGAGGAACTTCGTTTAAAATAGAAGTTGTAGCTCTTGCACATGTGGTATGTAAGCCTAGAATGTTTGCAGCTTCATTGATACCCAGCAGGGACACACCCTCCGTAGTAGCAAAACAAAGTTTCGACAAAGAATCCATAGAATATTCCCTGCCGAAATATTTGCAAATCATTTGCAAGCAGGCTATACCACATTGCATAGAATCATGCTGTACACATAGGGGAAAAGGGTTCTCATATGCCATATCGCGAAGAATCTATAGATTTCTTTTTCGTTTCTTTATAATCTTTAAATCGATATCGCATGGTTAATGAAAACATTCTCATATCAATATCATGATTGAATGCATACTTCATATCATAAACACTACATTTTGTTTTCATTCTGTACGTATCGAAAATATCTTCTCCCCTAAAGATAAATGTCAATCCATCTATACTGGTGTGCCATGTAATGCCTAATGAAACAGAATACATACTTGGAACATCATACATTCCTTGTATAACAGGAAATTGATACCAACCAGAAATATCTGCACTTATTTTTTTCCTAAATAAAACAAAATTATTGGTAAGTCTAAACATTCCAGAGGTCTTTTTTTTATTAAAAGTCAAATCATCTTCAATCGCCCCACTTTGATGCATATTGAAAGCCATTGTCGTAAACTTCGATGATATGTTAGAAGTCCACTTCACTGGAACAACGGCTATAAGACCATATCGATAGTTTTGAGAAAAATTCAAGTATTTGTATATTGCTAACAACTCAGTACGTTTCAATATCATATTTTGCGTAAAAAAATCAGGACTTGTTTCTGCAAACATACCAAATATATATTTTGATTTTATTATATAGTTTAAATTACTACTATATTTTACATACGGCTTTAAATCTGTATTACCATCACTGACACAATAAGAATTTATCAAAATACGATTTGCAGCAGTTGTCCAATATGTTGGATAACGCTTTTCACTATTCAAGCTCAATTGTAAAACACTTCTTGAAGTAGGTCTATAAACACATGTCAAAGATGGATATATTTGACATTGACTCCATAGAGTTTTTGCACGCTCGTGATTTTTTATATATGTAGAGTGAAAATACTCACTTGCCAAAGAAACATTCAGAAAACCTTTTTTGGCAAAGGGATATCTATATCCAATGTGAATTTGCGCTGTTTGCTCTTTTTGCGTAAAAGATAGATTATCATCAAAATTCTTTCCTATAACACTTATCCTTTTATCACTTGACGTTGAGACTATATTTCCTTTAATTCCAAAAGTAAAACGTCCTCCCATGATTATTTTTTCACCATTCATATAAACCTCAAATTTATTAGAGTTTTGCTTATATGTACCATCTTGTTTTACTTCATCAATTTTTTCTAAATACTGATTTTCTCTTTGAGTAAATAAAGTTATATTAGTACCTAATTCTATATTATTATGTAAAAAAGACAAACTGGCATTATGTAGCCAGGTTAGAGTTCTTGTAAATAAATTACTATTTTGAGATTTGGTATTAACATCTGTTATTGCAAAAGAATTCACCTTAGGAAGTTCTTCCTGCAATATATAACTAAAAGAAAGAGAACTTTTTTTACCACACGAAAAATTAGCATCAAACAAAAAATTATTAATAAAGGAATTGCGTTTTCTTATATCATTCTGTTTTACATGAAAAATATGGTCTTGAACATGATGGTCTGAATATAAGTTATTTACAGATCTTTTTTGTGTATAGCCTCCATCATAGCACATATATAGTGATAGTTTTTTATTTATAATACCAATATTAATTCCTATTTTTTCTGAGAAATTATGTCTCTTAATCGTTTCTTCGTATAATTCGCTTGTGATTTTTAACGAATTCTCTTTTTCTTCTATCAAAGAAATGTTTACTGATGCTCCTCGCACACCAAATTTTGCTGGAGAATTATAATACACCTCAATATCCTTAACTCTATTGGTGGGCAATGAAGACAAATAAGTACATATTTGTTCCTGGTTCATTCCTCTGCTTTTACCATTAATTAATAGGTTAAATGATGAGGCTCCAATAATTGAGTACCCCCTACCATTTCTTTGTATTACAGATATTTCATTCAGCATATCAAGAGCATTTCTAACAGAATGAAGTTGAGAAAGCTGATTTCCATCATACTTTAATGCGCCATGCTCGTTTACTCGCATCTGTAAATTACCCCTTACTGTAATTTCATTGATGGCAGTTGTAGCATCTTCCAATCTTATAGTAAGATGATTAACCGAATCTACGATAGTGGTGGTTTTGTATCCTAAATGACTTACTATTAACTTATATGGGATTGGTAAATTCAAAAAACAAAAGGCCCCACAAGTATCTGTAATACAAGTCGCAACTGTTTGGCTTATATCATTTTGAGCAATAATAGCGGCGGAGAAGACTGGAGAATCCCTACTATCAAGTACACGACCATGCAAATTTTGCCCAAAAGATTTCACTTCAAAATGCATTAGTATGAATAAAAATATACTTAGCTTATGTAAAACGCTATGTGTAGCATTCATATAATATTATTCTTTATTGTTTTCTATATCAAATTGAACTTCCTGTTGGTCTAGAAGTGCAGAATTTCGATTTACACAATCATTAAGTTGCATTATAGCCTCATGCTTACATTCTTGTTTGAGTTTGCATTTCTCGCAATTAGGACAATTCGGAAATTTATAATACTGAAAAATAGCATTTCTATCATCCAAATCTCCAACAACTTCGGTCATCATTTTATGCCCATAAAGAACAGAAAGTACATCATCAGGAAAAGCGGAAGAATTTTTTAACTTTAGATAATCGAGACATGCATAAAAATAAGAATATTTCTTCTTATCTTTTCCATTTAAGTACAAAGCCAAATATTTAATGGCATTCATATCATCTTTTAGATAAAGGGCTAACAAAGCAGCTAACATTTCTATTGACAAATCTCTTAAGTCTTCATTAGTATTGAAAACAAAAACTCTATTCAATGCGAAATCTTCTTCTTTAAGAACCTCATAGTTTTCATCAATCGCAGTAAAGACTTTGCGTGCTATTTCAACAGTAACACTTCCAAGCTTATTAATTAATGAAAAATTCACAAAAGACGATTTGTAAATTGAAACAAATGGATTTGTTTTTATTATTTGGCTCATTCCTGGCACAACAACATAGTACGCAGGAAAACCTAAAAAGGAATTATTACGTATATATACATGGTATCCCATTTTTTCGATAAGATCTAGCGAATACTTCAAATCATAAGCATTACTCTCACCCAATAAGTGATTAAATTCTTTAAACCTATAACTCTCTTCTCCATGTAACACAGATAGTGGCCAAAAACCAGAACCATTAATAAATATTTTGATTAGATTTCTTTCTACAAATTTCTTTTCAGCTGCATCAACACCCTTTGTCTTAACAAACTCAAAGGGTAACCCCTCAAAAGAATTTCTTCCTTGATGAATTTCCGTGAAGCATCGTTCTAAGGCTACGGCTGGAACAAAATCAACCCCTATCTTAAAATTGTATAGTTGTTCATTTTCATTTATAATGATTAAACCAATAGCAGGAATGCCTTTATTCAAAGAACAATCTTTTACTATCACTTTATTGCCCGTTTCTTTCTGATATAGACTTAGTATTTTGCCAATTTCCGTTTCGGCAAAAAATGATAATGGTATAGTTGGTGGTGTATATTCATTCCAATATATCTCACTTATTACATAACGTTCAAAAATTTCACATAATGCTTGAAGGATCGCTTCTTTTGGAGTATTTCCAGAAGCCATACCATTAGAACCTGTTAGCAATAGGGAAAATTCAATAGGTATTTCTATCACCGTTTTATTTTTCACATCATAGAAAGGAATGACCAAAGGCTTCGTTTTCGATGCATTCTGAGCTATATTAGCATTTAATTCATTAACAGAATTAAAGCCACACATACGAATGATTTCTTCCATGAAAGTCTTTGATATATCACTAAATGGTACATTTTTCTCTCTTTGATCATAAAGAAACCCCGATTTTTTTTCTTCTTTTTTTGCGACTTCAAAAATATTAAAAGTTTTATCCGTCAACATTTTCTTAGAATTAAGCAGTAAATGGTTCTCTAAGCGTTCCATAAACTCGGCATATCCACTTGCCAAAGAATATTCGAACGTACGTCCTTTGCCATTTGTTCCAATATTTAATTTTCCAAGTCCATCATTTCCTATTACTACACGACATGAGCTAAATTTGTCGTGTATCATATGTCGTTCCAAGAGTAAGATTCCAATATTGGAAAGAATTTTTCTGATTTTACTAACCGTATGAATCGGAGTAGTTGCCTTATATTGTTTCATTGAAATTAAAATTTAAGAAAAGAAAGCAAATCCATATATAAAATTATACACAGATTTGCTTAAATTTTAGTGCCCTAATGAATAAGTCCCAAGATTTAATTATCCTTAGGTGTGCAAATTATCTCTTCCAATGTACCACCATCGTAAGTTTTATCCACATCACTTTCATTCACACCACCTTCAATAATTTCCAACTCATTTGGAGTTAACTCTTGTGCTTTGAGCACCATTGATTTTGTTTTCATATTGTTACTATAATTAAATTAATGCCGAAACTATTTCCGACATTTTTTGCAAAAGTAATTTCATTTTTACAAATAAGAAATGATATTTAAAATGCATTTTGCAAAATCCATCTATTGTTTTACAAAAACAACAAAATCTAATTTAAAAGTTTTATCCAGCTTATTTTGTAAAACAAACTATGCATTTTGCAAAATAAACACCAACAACAATAAAATATATTATATATTTTTTTAGAAAGACAAAAAAATGTTTTATTTTTGCAGAAAATTAAGAATATATCAAAATGGACCATAATTATGTTATATTGTCAAATAGTAATGTTTTAGTGCGAGTCACAGCATCTGACATCATGTATATATCATCAGATGGCAGTTATTCCACTATGGTATTAATTGATGGTCGTAAGCATATGTTTTCATTTAATCTTTCTTCTTTTGAGAAGCAATTAGAAACTCAGTTAGGCCTGGAATCCAAAACATTTATACGTCTAGGAAAGAGTCTAATTATAAATAGCATATACATATATAGTATAAATATACCTGCTCAAGAGCTAATTCTTTCTTGTTCATCAAATCCAGGTGAATTTGTACTCAATGCGTCTCGAGATGCTTTAAAATCATTAAAGTTGATGATAGAAACAATTTTAAAAACTAGGAGGTTATTATGAATAATAAGAATAACAATAACGACGTTTATTTCCTTGGTAATAAACGGCAAAAGACTTTAAGAAAATATATTATAACAGCATCATTTACTATAGTTTGTATGTCTATAATTCTATACTTTTGCACTACGAAATCAGATGTATCGTACAAGCAAGAATTACCGACAGTGGAAGCTTTACCACAAAAAGCTATATCACCAAAATTCGATGGTAAGTATGAATTCTCTAAGTTTTTAGAATGGGTCTCTAAAAATTTAACATATCCTACTGGTTATGAAACAAAAAAAGCTAAAGTTGTAGTATCGTTTGTCATAACAAATGAAGGTACTATAGATAATATAAAAATAATATCAGAACCTGAGCAAAAGGCTTTTGCCAAAGAAGTCGTACTGCTATTAAAAAAATGTCCAAAATGGACACCAGGAAAATTGGCAGATGGGACTCCTGTAAGCATAAGTTATATTTTGCCTGTAAATTTCAACAACATAAAACGCTTTGATTAAGTTATGAAAAATTCTTTTTCTAAATATTTTGTTTTATTATTAGCTTTTTTGCCGATTACTTGTATGGCAGAAAACAGCATAAGTTCTGAAAGATTAAAGCAAAAGGCAGATAGTTGCGTAAACGAATTTAATTATAATGAGGCCGTCTTATATTACAGCCAGTTATATAAGATCAAAGAGGATTTAATAGTCGCTCGTAAATTAGTTGATGCCCACAAACATATTGGACACTATAAAGAATGTATCTCCATATTAAGAACTTTCCCCACAGACAGTTTAAAATATGAAGATTTACGTTCATTGTTTTTTTCGTACCGTAATTTGGCAAATTCTGATTCATTACTATTTTATGGTGATAGTATTATAACATTGAATCCATATGACAGCGAAGTAGTTGTCTCATTAGCGACTTATTGCAACACTATAAATCATTTTTCCAAGACAATAGACATCTGCCAAAGGTATTTGCAAAAAGATTCTTTAAACATGCCTGTTTTGAGGCAATTTGGATATGCTTCTTATCTAACAGGAAATTACCAAGAAGCTTATAATTCTTATATGCAACTTCAAAAAAATGGTTTTGAGAATTACGAATCTTCGTTTATTATAGGGATTTCACTTGAAAACTTAGGAAAGAATAGTGAAGCCTACGATTATTTATTACAAGCAACAAAATTTAAAAACAACAAAGATTTCCCTTCTTTATACCATTTGGGGAAAATATGTATATCTATTGGATTAGGCACAGAAGGAGTTGATTTTTTGGAAAAAGCTATTAAATTACAAACTCCAGATAGCGTGATGCTCTCCACACTTTATAAGGGTGTTGCAGAAGGATATTTCTTAAGCCACAAATATAAAGAAGCAGCATTAGCTTTTGAGAATAGTTCACTCTATGAATCCAACAATCCGATTACATACTATAATATAGCCCAAATGTATGAAACAATAGGAATTGAAGATAAAGTAATACATTACTATACACTTTTTCTAAAATACTCAGACAAACTTAAAGATAGTACAGAAAACAAGGAGATGGTTTCCGCAGCTAAACAGAAACTAAAAGAAAAAAGTCTAAAACTATAATTTATACTAATCCCTAGAGATATTAGTGAGCATTACTATTTCAATAACTCAAATCGGCAATTAGAAATATAATAATCCATGGTCATGCGTGTCGTATTATAATGACCGATTTAGGATAAAAGTCGTAGGCGAATGTATAACACCGCTTACGCATACAGTTATTTTACCCCAGTTCGGGATAAGAAATAGTTTATAAAAAAGTTGGTAGTCTCACAAAT
>OQVT01003391.1_pt1 | contig 10242 bp, 8 predicted proteins | sample 1691561 | NCBI WGS metagenome assembly OQVT01 (sample SAMN03418260, study PRJEB22391) | human gut metagenome | biome: human-gut; feature: organic feature; material: feces | host: Homo sapiens | place: Tanzania | collected 2013-01
CAGAAAAATGGGGAATCACTGTTGATTACATGGGAAGCTCTAACGCAGCAGTAGCTACGATAGGTATTGATACTTCAGGTGTATCTCTGCATAAAAGGGGATATCGCAAGATGACAGTAAAGGCTCCGATTACAGAAACACTGGCTTCTGCATTGATCATGCTCACTCCATGGAATAAAGACAGGATTCTTGTGGATCCCTTCTGTGGAAGTGGTACCTTCCCTATTGAAGCTGCAATGATGGCAGCAGATATTGCGCCTGGTATGAACCGTTCCTTCCTTGCTGAGGACTGGAAGCATCTGGTTCCCAGAAAATGCTGGTATGATGCAAATGAAGAGGCTCAGGATAGAATAAATCTGAATATTGAAACGGATATCCAGGGTTTTGACATTGATCCGGAAGCGCTGAAAGCTGCAAGAGCTAATGCAAAAATGGCAGGAGTGGAGAAACTGATCCATTTCCAGCAGAGAGCAGTAAAAGATCTCCGTCATCCGAAGCCATATGGATTTATCATTACAAACCCTCCATACGGAGAACGACTGGAAGAAAAAGAGAATCTGACCCAGCTTTACAGAGAGATCGGGGAAAGCTATGCCAGACTGGATAAGTGGTCCATGTATCTGATCACATCTTATGAGAAAGCAGAAAATGATATCGGACGAAAGGCGGACAAGAACCGTAAAATTTATAATGGTATGCTTAAAACCTACTATTATCAGTTTCTGGGACCGCGTCCCCCGAAGAAGAACTCAAAATAAAAAGAGATAAATAAGAAAGGGGATACAGAGGATTATGAAAAAAATAATTTTTGCTACAGGAAACCAGGATAAAATGAAAGAAATCCGTGAGATCCTTGCAGATATGGATGTAGAGGTTGTTTCTATGAAAGAAGCAGGAATTCACGCGGATATTGTAGAGGATGGCTCTACGTTTGAAGAGAATGCAGTGATCAAGGCGAAGACTATCTGCGAAATGACAGGGGAGATCACCCTGGCAGATGACTCAGGGCTGGAGATCGATTATCTGAATAAAGAACCTGGCATCTATTCTGCCCGCTATATGGGAGAGGAGACCTCTTATCATATTAAAAATGCAAATCTGATAGAACGTCTGAACGGAGTGCCGGATGAGAAACGTACTGCAAGGTTCGTATGCGCCGTTGCAGCAGCTTTTCCGGATGGAAGTGTAAAAACAGTACGTGGAACAATGGAAGGCCGTATAGGATACGAAGAGAAGGGTGAGAACGGTTTTGGATATGATCCTATCTTTTACCTGCCGGAATATGGCTGTACTTCAGCAGAACTCTCCATGGAAGAGAAAAATAAGATCAGCCACAGAGGAAAAGCGTTACGTGCCATAAAGGATGAACTGAAATGAAGGTACTGATTGTAAGCGATACTCATGGACAGGATGAAAACCTGGAGGAGACAGTACTCAGGGAAGCTCCCTTTGATTATCTGATCCATTGTGGAGATGTGGAAGGCAGAGAAATTTTTATTGAAGCCCTGGCAGAGTGCCCATGCATCATTGTTGCAGGGAACAATGACTTTTTTACAGATCTTCCACATGAAGAGGAAATTACACTGGAAGGACATAAGATGCTTGTCACACATGGACACTATTATTTTGTGTCCAGAAATCATGACAGACTTGTGGAGAAAGCCAGAGAAGATAACTGTCAGATCGCCATGTACGGCCATACGCATACACCTGTGATCGAAGAAGAGGACGGAATTCTCGTGATCAATCCCGGAAGTCTTACCTATCCACGCCAGCGCGGCCGCAGGCCGAGCTATGCGGTTATGGAGCTGGAACAGGGGAAAGCGCCTCAGGTAGAGATCAGGTATCTATAATAAAACTATTTGAGCATGGACTTTTTGCGAGGTTACTGCATATAAGATTGCGGTAACCTTATTTTCTAAACAAAATTAAGGAAAAATATGAAATGATAAGTTGAAAAATAAATATGTATATGTAAATTGACCGGAATTGGGCTTTTTCTGTTCTAAATCAAAATATTTAAAATGAAAAATAAAAAAAGTAGTACAAATAAAACGATATTTTATTTTGACTCAGAAAAAATATGAGAAAAAAAGTAAAAAAAATTAAGATTTTTTTATTGTGCAAATAAAATATTTTTTTACAAAAAATTATAAAAACCACTCCGAAACCCCATTTTTTATAAAAAAATCTCAACTTTTTTCAAAAAAGTTAAAACCCCGGAAACCCTTGATTTTACTGGCTTTGCGGCACTTTTTTGACCTTGAAAAATCACTTTTTCAAAAAAAATCAAAAAAAATTGAAAAAAAGTGTTGACATTTAGGGTGGGTTACCATATAATATGTCTTGCGTCGGACAACGAAGCACAAATAAATAAAGAAAAACAGCGGGGTGTGGCTCAGCTTGGCTAGAGCGCCTGGTTTGGGACCAGGAGGCCGCAGGTTCGAATCCTGTCACCCCGACTGCTGTAACAACAACATTACCGTTTCAGCGAAATGCGGGTGTAGTTCAATGGTAGAACACTAGCCTTCCAAGCTAGATACGTGGGTTCGATTCCCATCACCCGCTTCTCTGTATGTACAGAGAGATGTGTCTGTAGCTCAGCTGGATAGAGCAACGGCCTTCTAAGCCGTGGGTCGGGGGTTCGAATCCCTTCAGGCACGCTGTGGTGGGTATAGCGCAGTTGGTTAGCGCGCCAGATTGTGGCTCTGGAGGCCCAGGGTTCGAATCCCTGTATCCACCCTTCGCCTTTGGGCTATCGCCAAGCGGTAAGGCACAGCACTTTGACTGCTGCATTCGCTGGTTCGAATCCAGCTAGCCCAGTCTTTTATATGGAGCATTAGCTCAGTCGGTAGAGCACTTGACTTTTAATCAAGTTGTCCGGGGTTCGAATCCCCGATGCTTCACTTTCAAGTACGACTTTTCTCTTCGGAAAAGTCTTATTTTTATCATAAGGGAAATTTCCGGTTCTTAACATCGGATATTTCCACTCTAAACATGCGGCTGTGGCGGAATTGGCAGACGCGCCAGATTTAGGTTCTGGTGGGTGACCGTGCAGGTTCAAGTCCTGTCAGCCGCATTTTCTTTTTTATTTTCCCCTTTTCAAAGGATTATATGCAGAAATATATCGCTCATGGGACCGCTTGCGCTTAGTCCGATTCAACATAAGCATTCTTTCGGCTTCTTTTTTCTTCTTTTCGACCATGTTCCGGCGAGTAATTGCAAAGACAGCCGATAATGTTTGGTATGGGACTTTCTTCACTTAAGTATATACAAAAAACAAAAGCATATTAATTATGGCGACATCCGCAATCTCACCGTATTTCCAACTTGCCATCCCTCTCCCGTTCGACAACCCGCACCGGCGAGTAATTGCAAAGACAGCCGATAATGTTTAGCAGGGAACTTTCTTCACTAAAGCATATATAAAAAAACAAAAGCATATTAATTATGGCGACATCCGCAGCGTCGGTACTTCCCGAATGCAGGCGAAAGCCCTGCATAAGGGTTAGTACCGCTACGCGAGGACCAAGCGCAAGCGGTCCCATAATTAATATGCTTTTGAAATTAATACATCTTCAGAAAGTCCCTTAAAAAAAACATTACGGCTGTCGTCCTGTAATTACGAGCCTAACCTATATACTCCTGCCCTCTCATTATTATCCTCGGCCCTCCGGTATTTTCAATATATTCCTTCGTAATAACGACCTGACCTATATTGTCATCCTTCGGAACCTCATACATTATATCGAGCATGTATTTTTCAAGTATTGTCCTTAACGCCCTTGCTCCGGTATCGACCTCAAGAGCCTTTTTAGCAATAGCATATAAAGCCTCATCCTCAAATGTGAGTTTGACCTCGTCCATTTCAAGAAGCTTCTCATACTGCTTAAGGATAGCATTTCTCGGCTCCTTAAGTATCTTCACAAGCATATCCTCATCAAGACTCTGAAGCGTCGTGAGGATAGGAAGCCTTCCAAGGAACTCAGGTATCATACCGAATTTGCGAAGATCCTCCCAGTTAGCCTGCATAAGGATATCCCTGTCATTTGCATTCTCATCCTTTAATGCTGACTTGAAACCTATCGAAGCTGTCCTGTTTAATCTTTCCTTTATTATCTCATCAAGTCCCGAAAAGGCTCCGCCGACAATAAAAAGGATATTCTTAGTATTGACGGTAGTAAGCGGCACCATGGCGTTTTTACTGGAAGCTCCGACCGGAACCTCCACCTCGCTTCCCTCGAGCAGCTTCAGAAGTCCCTGCTGGACTGCCTCTCCGCTGACATCTCTCTGGTTGGTGTTCTTCTTTTTTGAGATCTTATCTATCTCGTCTATGAATACGATGCCCTGCTCTGCCCTGTCAACATCGTTGTCGGCAGACGCAAGGAGTTTGCTTATAACACTCTCCACATCGTCTCCTATATAGCCTGCCTCGGTAAGAGAGGTTGCATCCGTTATCGCAAGCGGAACATTGAGTATCCGTGCAAGTGTCTGGACAAGATACGTCTTTCCGCTTCCCGTAGGTCCTATCATAAGCATATTTGACTTCTGAATCTCAACATCGTTGTCAGATGTCGAAAGAATACGCTTGTAATGATTGTAAACGGCTACGGATATGACCTTTTTGGCATGCTGCTGTCCGATTATGTAATCATCCAACTGTGCCTTGATGCGATGCGGTGCCGGAATATTCTTAAGCTCCAGCTTAGGCGTCTTTTCCTTCGGTTTTTCCTTACGCTTTTTAACCTGCTGGCTCCTCGGTATCTGGGCTGATGAGATCATATCGGCGATATTCATATCCGACGGGAATCCTGTCATCATATCCGAAAGATTGATGGGGCTCCTCTGCATGGCATCCATACTCTTCTGCATACAATCGGAACAGATATACATGTTAAAGCCGAAATTCATCAGCTTGCCTGCCTTGCTTTCAGGTCTGTGGCACATAAAGCAGACTTTTTCGTATTCGTCGCCGTTGTCGTTATCTTCCGTTTCGGAAACCGGCTTTTTCTCTTCTGTCTCTTCTGTTACGTCTGTCTTTTCTAATTCGTCTGACATTAACTATTCCTCATTAAGCATTTTTCGGTTACTGAACAATGGTTTTGTATTATCACTTTCGCCAATGGCAGCCTTATATATGCTCTCCATTTCAAGATCGAGATAATAGCTTCTTAAGGCGCATCTCAAGAGTGACTCTTCTATAACAGGCATTTCCGGAAGATTCTTTTTGTAAAGGATCTTGTGCTCAAGGCTTGCCCACCAGTCCATGGCTATAGTTCTGAACTGAACCTCTACCGTCATGACCTTCTTGTGATCATGAAGGAATATCGGTATCGCTATTATAAGATGAAGGCTTCTGTATCCGTTCGGCTTCGGATTCTGCATATAATCCTTTTTTTCGACAAGGATAACGTCATCCTGCATCATAAGCGCATCCGCCAGCTGATACAGATCCGAGGGAAATGAACATATGACCCTCAGACCCGCAACGTCGTTTATATACCTTTCAAGGTTCTCTATCGTAATATCAAGACCTTTTCTGTCAAGCTTTTCAAGAATGCTCTCAGGTGTCTTTAAGCGTGTCTTGATGGACTCTATAGGGTTCCTGTCGAACTTGAGCGAAAGCTCCTCCTGGAGGACATTGAACTTTGTCGATACCTCCATAAGAGCACATCTGTAATACGCCATCAGCTCTTTAAACTGATCCTCGTTTTCAAGGAGCCACTTATACATCCTCTGCGTAAGCTCGGTCTTTCTTTGTTTTGATATATTTTTATCCAAATAGGATCACCTCGTGATCATTTTATCATCTGCTCTAATATAGACGGTATAGCAGCTATGGCATCCTGTATCTTAGATGCATCCTTTCCGCCTGCGGAAGCCATATTCGGGCGTCCGCCGCCGCCTCCTCCGACTATAGGAGCAGCCTGCTTAACAATATTTCCTGCATGTGCACCTGCTTTTACGGCAGCATCTGTTGCCATTGCACAAAGGCTTACCTTTCCGTCCTTTGAAGAAGCAAGAACCACAACACCCTCTCCGAGTTTTTCCTTAAGGCTGTCTCCGAGGTTTCTTAAACCGTTCATATCCTGCTCCGGAACGGATACGGCAAGGAGCTTAACTCCCTTTACTTCGGTAACCGAATCCATAACATCGGAAACAGCTTCATTTGCAAGCTTGCTCTTTAAGGACTCGTTTTCGGAATTCAGTTCCTTGTTTTCCTCAAGGACCTTGCTTATCCTGTTTTCGATCTCATCGACCGTTGTCTTAAGAAGAGCAGCACTGTTATCAAGCTTCTCTTCTATCTTTGCATAATGCTCTATTACATTGCGTCCGGTAAGAGCTTCTATACGCCTAACGCCTGCAGCTATACCTGCCTCCGAAACGATCTTAAACGATCCGATCTGGGATGTGTTGCTGACATGTGTACCACCGCAAAGCTCTATCGAGTAGTCGCCCATATTTACTACGCGGACCTTTTCTCCGTACTTCTCACCGAAAAGAGCCATTGCTCCTGTCTTCTTGGCGTCCTCGATGCTCATTACATCTGTCTTAACAGCGTATTGCTCTTCGATCGCATCATTAACAAGCTTTTCTACCTGCTTTATCTCTTCTGCCGTCATAGCCTGGAAATGAGAGAAGTCGAAACGCAGTCTTGTAGGCGTTACAAGCGATCCCTTCTGCTCTACATGTGAACCGAGTACGCTCTTAAGTGCCTTTTGAAGAAGGTGAGTTGCGGAATGGTTCTTGCATGTATCTCTTCTTTCCTGTTTGTCAACAGACATCTGTATATCATCGCCCGCAGAGAGCATTCCCGATGTCATGACACCGACATGTCCCTCTCTTCCGCCTCTTAACTTGATCGTTTCTTCAACCTTGAAGCTTCCGTTAGCATTTGAGATAACTCCGGTATCTCCTTCCTGTCCGCCCATGGTAGCATAGAACGGAGTCTTATCTACAACGATAGTTCCTCTCTGTCCCTCCATAAGGGAATCCCTGAGCTCGTTCTCATCTGTAATTACAGATATCTTTGAATCGGATACAAGGCTGTCATATCCGACGAACTCTGTCGTGATCGAAGGATCGATCTTGTCATATACGGTAGCATCCTCGCCCATATAGTTCGAGGTCTTTCTTGCTCCCCTTGCCTTTTCCTGCTGAGCCTTCATCGAAGCCTTAAAGCCTTCCTCGTCGATGGTATAGCCCTTCTCCTCTAAGATCTCCTTTGTAAGGTCAAGCGGGAATCCGTAGGTATCGTAAAGCTTGAAGGCGTCATCTCCCGTGAGCACCTTCTCGCCCTTTGCACTCATCTTTTCTTCTATATCGGAAAGGATCTTAAGCCCCTGGTCGATAGTCTTGTTGAACTGGCTCTCTTCGTTCTCAAGGACACGGAAGATGAAATCCTGTTTTTCTTCAAGCTCGGGATATCCGTCTTTACTTCCTTCGATAACCGTCTTTGCAAGTTCTGCAAGGAAGATGCCGTCTATTCCGAGGATCCTTCCGTGTCTTGCGGCACGTCTTATGATACGTCTTAAGACATATCCCCTTCCTTCATTTGAAGGCATGATACCGTCGGATATCATAAATGTAGCCGAACGTATATGATCCGTGATAAGACGGATAGAAATATCATCTGTTTCATTCTCATGATATTTCTTTCCCGCTGCGCTGCATACGGCATTTCTTAAGGACTGAAGAGTATCCACGTCAAATATGGAATCCACATCCTGTACAACTACAGCAAGTCTTTCAAGACCCATTCCCGTATCTATATTTTTGTTCTTGAGCTCTGTATAGTTGCCGTTTCCGTCATTGTCGAACTGGGTGAAAACGTTGTTCCAGACCTCCATATATCTGTCGCAGTCACATCCGACCTGACAATCCGGCTTTCCGCAGCCGTATCTCTCGCCTCTGTCATAATATATCTCGGAGCATGGTCCGCATGGTCCGCTGCCGTGCTCCCAGAAATTGTCTTCTTTTCCGAAACGATAGATCCTTTCTGCGGGAATTCCTATCTTTTTATTCCAGATATCAAATGCTTCATCATCATCCGTATATACCGAAGGATAGAGTCTGTCAGGGTCGAGTCCGACTACCTCTGTAAGGAACTCCCATGACCATGATATAGCTTCGTTTTTAAAATAATCTCCGAATGAAAAATTACCGAGCATTTCGAAAAATGTACCGTGACGTGCCGTCTTTCCGACATTTTCTATATCACCTGTACGAATACACTTCTGACATGTTGCCACTCTTCTCCTTGGCGGTATCTCGGCACCCGTAAAATAAGGCTTCAAAGGTGCCATTCCGGCATTTATAAGCAGAAGGCTGTTGTCATTATGCGGAATGAGAGAAAAGCTCTTCATCACAAGATGGCCTTTGCTCTCAAAGAAATCAAGGAACATTTTTCTTAATTCATTTACACCGTATTTCTTCATAAAATCCTCCGATATACCCGCGCTTAATTATGCAAGCGTTATCTTTCTGAAATTCTTTTTACCCTTCTTTAAGAGGATACCTTCTGCAAGCCTGTCTTCCTCAACTGTCGCTTTTACATCGGATATCTTTTCTCCGTCTATTGATACTCCGCCCTGTTCGATGGCTCTTCTTCCGTCTGATCTTGACTTTACAAGCTCCGAACGAACGAGAAGGGATATGACATCTATGGAACCGTCCTGCAGCTCATCCTTTGAAATCTCTGTCGATGGGGTATTTGCATCGTCTCCGCCGCCCGCAAAAAGTGCTCTTGCCGCAGACTGCGCCTTCTCTGCCTCTTCCTGGCCGTGAACAAGCTTTGTAAGCTCAAATGCAAGGATCTCCTTTGCCGTGTTGAGCTGGCTGCCTTCCCACTTATCCATCTCATCGATCTGCTCGAGAGGAAGGAATGTGAGCATTCTTAAGCATTTTAATACATCGGCATCCGCAACATTTCTCCAGTACTGGTAGAACTCGTAAGGAGTTGTCTTCTTAGGATCGAGCCATACAGCTCCCGACTGCGTCTTGCCCATCTTCTTGCCCTCTGAGTTCATCAGAAGAGTGATAGTCATTGCATTTGCATCCTTCTGGAGTTTTCTTCTGATAAGATCCGTTCCGCCGAGCATGTTGCTCCACTGGTCATCTCCTCCGAACTGAAGGTTGCAGCCGTAACGTTTATAAAGCTCAAGGAAATCGTAGCTCTGCATCAGCATGTAATTGAACTCAAGGAAGCTGAGTCCCTTTTCCATACGCTGCTTATAGCACTCCGCACGGAGCATATTGTTGACAGAAAAGCATGGTCCTATATCTCTTATAAATTCAACGTAGTTAAGGTCAAGAAGCCAGTCCGCATTGTTTACCATCATGGCTTTTCCTTCACCGAATTCGATAAATCTGCTCATCTGTTCCCTGAAGCAGTCGCAGTTATGCTTTATTGTCTCCTTTGTCATCATAGAACGCATATCCGTTCTTCCGGACGGGTCACCTATCATGGCTGTTCCGCCTCCGATAAGTGCTATCGGTCTGTTGCCTGCCATCTGAAGTCTCTTCATAAGGCAAAGCGCCATAAAATGTCCTACATGCAGACTGTCTGCCGTAGGGTCAAATCCTATGTAAAAAACTGCCTTTCCGGCATCTACGAGCTCTCTTACTTTTTCTTCGTTTGTTACCTGTGCAATAAGTCCTCTTGCAACCAGTTCGTCATATATTTTCACGGTTAATCCTCCTGATCATTATCTGAAAGCATACTTTTCTATTTTAGCAACGCCATATAACAATGTCAATGACGGCAATATTAAAACTATATGCCGCGACATCAATATCAATACCGTATCTGTTCAATCTACTTTCTGATAATACTCTCTTATATGACCAAAAATGATATCCATCAGTCTCTTTCTTGTGCTTACTCCCGCCCATCCTATATGAGGCGTGATAAGGAGCTTTGTACTGTCTTTGATCCTGAACAGAGGATTGTCCTCTCTCATAGGCTCAACTTTAAGCACATCAAGACCCGCTGCGGCTATTTCTCCTTTTTCAAGTGCAGACGCAAGATCCTCCTCGACCACGATAGGGCCTCTTCCCGCATTTATGAATATCGACTTTCCTTCATCTATCGAGATCTGATCACAACCAGAGATCCTGTTCATGTCATTCTGGAGCGACATGGCTTTACCAATTACAAACTATTTCGCAGGATGTTCCTTGAGCACTTCGGAAACACTCCCACTCAAATAAGAAAACAGCGGGAAATATTGTAATTCACAC
>OQVT01003392.1_pt1 | contig 10241 bp, 5 predicted proteins | sample 1691561 | NCBI WGS metagenome assembly OQVT01 (sample SAMN03418260, study PRJEB22391) | human gut metagenome | biome: human-gut; feature: organic feature; material: feces | host: Homo sapiens | place: Tanzania | collected 2013-01
AATTAAAAACAAGCAAAAGACGCCTTATAAAAAGCAAAAGACTGCAAGCAGTTATTATAATTATACATTAAACGGCCTAATGACCGATTGGGGTTAAAAGCATTTTTTCTGTCCGGCAAATGTTTTAGCCGCACAGAAAATATGAATAAACAAGACGCGATAAGACAAGGATCAGGACGGAGCGCCAGCATTAAATCATCTGCCGCTCCTTATATCGCTCGGCTGCATGCCATACTCGTCCTTGAAACATTTGGTGAAGTATGACGGTGAGGAGAACCCCACCTCGTATGCTATTTCGGCTATACCCTTGTCGGTATGCTCCAGCTGCGACTTCGCTCTCTGCAGACGCGATTTGCGCAGCAGGTCTACTACAGAGATTCCCATTACGGCTTTCACCTTGCGATAGAGCTGCACTCTGCTGAGTCCCATTTCTCTGCCGATAGCCTCAACGCCAAACTTGCTGTAGCCCATATTATGCTGTATAATGAGACGCAGCCGTTCCACAAACTCCTGGTCGGAGCTTGACATGCCTACTGGGTCTTCTGCCACATCCTGCATGCCCGTGATTGAATCCTTGAGCTTCCGACGGCTGCTCAGCAGGTTTTCTATTCGCGTTCTCAGGAGTTTCGAACTGAATGGTTTCGTGATATACGAGTCGGCACCGTTCTCATAGCCTTCTATCTTCTGCTCGTCGAGAGCCTTTGCCGAAACGATGATTACGGGTATCTGACTGGTGGAGGAGTTTCGTTTCAGTTCCGCACAGAGTTCCAGTCCGTCGATTCCCGGCATCATGACATCGCTGATGACGAGGTCTGGATGGAATGTCCTCGCCATCTTGAGAGCCTCGTTGCCGTCGGCAGCCTCTATGATGACATAGTCGTCTGACAGTAGCGCTTTCATATAATCCCTTATCTCCTTGTTGTCGTCGGCGATGAGCAGCGTCGGTTTGTTGTCGCCGCCTATCACTTTCTGCACCAGACTGTGTTTCACGCCAGCATCTTCATCTGCCGGCATTGCCGTATAATTATTGTCGGCGCCGGCGTCTTCGTCATCGACCGTGTAACAACAACTCTCCACAGCCATGTCTTCCACCTGCTCGCCACTGTGTTCTCTCGGTATCACCACAATGAAATTGGAGCCCTGTCCCTCATGACTGCTCACCATCACTTGTCCACCGTGTAGTTCGGCGTATGCCTTCACGATGGCGAGTCCTATGCCTGTGCCACCCTCCGTGCCTTCGGTCTGGAAGAATCGTTCAAATACCTTTTCGCGGTCTTCCTCCGGTATTCCCTTGCCGGTATCGCTCACGCTTATAAGCACCTTACGGTCGGGCATGTCGCACAGCGTCACCATAACGGTTCCTCCGGCAGGAGTGAACTTCACGGCATTGCTGACGAGGTTGAAGACGATGCGGTTTATCTTCTCCTCGTCGCCGACGAAGTCGCTGTCGGTATACTTGTCTGTGTTTATCTCGAGGTTCACGTTTTTCTTCTCCACAGTAGGATAGAAGTCGCTCACCCATTGTCTCACCTTTTCTGCCAGACTGAAATTGCACAGATGCAATTTCACGTTGCCGTCCTGTATCTTTCTGAAGTCCATGATGTCGTCAACGAGCCGCCGCAGGGCATTGGCGTTGCGGCGCACGATGACAAGGAGGTTTCTGCCGTGTTTGCTCAGTTTTTCGTCTTTGAAGAGTTGTTCCACGGGGTCTACGATGAGCGTGAGCGGAGTGCGCAGCTCATGGCTCACGTTGGTAAAGAATCTGAGACGCGACTGTGTGAGCGCTATCACTTCGGTATTGAGCTTGTTCAGTTCTTCGTTGCGCTTGGTGAGCTGCTGCGCGAGCTTGCCTTTTGCCATACTGCTCTTCCGCATCATCACTACGGCTGCAATGAGGAGCACAAGTAATACTCCCAGCAGACTGATGAACAGTTCCTGTCCGCTATTGTATCTCTGGTATTTGTTCACCTGATTATGCAACCGTTCGAGCATATTTCTCTGTTGCTCGGCGTTCAGGTCGGTCATCAGTGTCAGTTCGGCATTGTTTTTCGTGATGATGGTGGTAGAGAGGCTGTTGTTGCGGTTGAAGTCCTTGCCTGTGAGTATCTTCATTGCGAGGTCTACCACTTCCTGTCCTCCTGTCGGGTTCAGATATGATGCGTCGAGAATACCTTCGTTCACCATCTCCACTCCTCCGCCTTTGCCGAGCAGCCCGTCCACACCCACGAATTTTGCCTTTCCCGAGAGGTTGTGGCGGCGCATGGTGAGGTATGCGGCATACGCCATACGGTCGTTATGGGCATAGACATAGTCGAAATCGGTGGTCTTTGCCAGTATCTTCTCCATTGCCTTTTCTGCCCCTGTCTGTTCCCAGTCGGCGCCTTCGCTCGCCACGATTTTCACATCGGGGTAGTTCTTCAGGGCATCCACGAATCCCTCGTGTCTGCCTTTGGCCGGCGAGGAGTTGTCGAGACCGCGTATCTCCACCACCCTACCGCTGCCGTTGAGCTGGTTGGCGATGTATGTGCCGAGATCGAAACCGATGCGATAGTTGTCGCAACCGATAAAGGCGGTGTATTTGTTGGAGTTCGTCGTTCTGTCAAAGAATATCACGGGAATGCCTTTGTCGTAGGCGCGTTCAATGGCTTTAGTCACTCCGTCGAGCTGGTTGGGACACACAACAAGGAGGTCGATGCCTTCGTCCACCAGACTGTCTATCTGTGCTGCCTGCTGTACGTTGTTGTCTTTGGCCGACTTGATGTCTACTTCCACGGAATCGTTGATATAACTCATGAAGCGGAACTCACTGTTCTGCTTTTGGCGCCATTTGTCGTCGGAGCATTGAGAGATGCCGATTTTATATTTATGTGTTTTTTCGGAACAGCAAACCAGAGACATTGCCACCACTGATGCCAGCATTACTGCCGCCACCATAGTGGATAACTTCCGACCAAAGTTTGTTTTATTCTGAATCATAATATCAAAAATACTTTTACGCATCAAACTATACACCTAATATAATTATATACCTATTAATTGTAAGCACAGGATATCTGTCTTTGGATTTCCGCCTGCGTTTATAACTATGACAAAACTCTACGTTTATCTACGACAAAGCTCTGCGCTTATCGTCTTGACAGAACAAAAGCATGCTTCGTAGATAATTGTAGATATTCTTATACTTTCAATACATTCACTCTGCAAATATACGAAATTCTTTTCACTTTAAGTCGATTTGACGATAAAAAATCTTCTTTTTAGACAGACAACGGGTCGACCACAAGACTACTGAAAATCCTTCAATCCAAATCGGTCATTTTACCGTTTTGGGTTCAACACGGATGATTGACGTTGTTTTAACCCAAATCGGTCATTAGGACGTTTATTGTATTTTTTAATGACTGCTTGCAGCCTTTTGTCTTTTATAAGGCGCCTTTTGTCCGTTTTTAATTCGCAATAGCTCGCTATTACTCATTAAAAGCCAAACAAAATCCACTCTTCTAAAGAGCAAAATCCAAGCAAGCCCTAATGACCGATTTGAGTTTAACGTCCTAATGACCGATCTGGGTTGAAATAACAAGACTTATTGCTGTCCGGTATAATTCTTCACGAAATGGGCAAGCACCGTGCCCAAGTGGGGTAACGTGCTTGCCCATGTTGGGCAACGTGCTTGCCCCAAGTGGGCACGGATACTGCCCAGAATGTGCCCAAAACATTCATATAATGAAACCGCTGGAAAGGAATGCAATAGCTACATGGTCTGATGATACTTCCATGATACTTCTGTGATACTTCTTTGTAAGGATAACGGAAAAATATCATTCACGCAACACGCTCTCTTTCAGAGACATAAACTGAAATCAATGGCTGAAAATGATACTTTGACACTTAGTTTCAGGAAAACAATTCCATGTAAGTGAACTAATTTCTCAAAAGAAGAAGAATATGACAAACGTTTTTACAAAAAATATTACATACAAATAGTGTTTAATTGAAAAAAGAATTACCTTTGCACGAATACTTGAAAAAAATGAATTTATGAAAAGATGCAAGATACTGATCGTTGACGACATTCCTACTAACGTAACACTGATCTCTACCATAATAAAGAAGAAACTCGATGCCTACTCCGATACCGCACTGAGCGGAGAGGAGGCTCTGAAAAAGATTGAATCCTTCAACCCGGACATCATAATCCTTGACCTCATGATGCCGGGCGTTGACGGATGGGACGTGATACGCAACGTGAGGAGCAAACATGGCAAAGACGAGGTGGCGATAATCGTGACATCGGCAATAACAGACGAGGTGAACATGGCGGAATGCTATGATCTGGGGGTGAACGACTACATCGAAAAGCCTATCTTGCAGAACAAACTGCTCGACACGATTCGCCGACAAGCGGAAAAAATCCTGGGATAGCCCATCATGAGGGGAATGACGAGACACATAAGAACGGGACTGCTGGTCCTGACCGTGTGCGTCATGGCATTGTCGCATGCCAACGCCGCTTTCGCACGAGAAGCCAAGAGGATTCTCGTGATAACCTCGTATAACCCCGACACCAAGAAGATGTATACCACCCTATCCGACATCCTGCAGGAGCTGAAAAATAAAGGAGAGAACAACATCAGACTCGACATAGAGAACCTGAACTGCAAGGGGCTCAGCGAGGGGCACGAATGGAAATACCGCATGGCAGACATTCTGAACGAACACAGACTGTCGCCGCCAGACCTCATCATCCCGCTCGGACAGGAGGCATGGTCGTCGTTTCTGTCGCAGAATTCCGACATCGCAAGGCGCACTCCCGTGATGCCTGCCTTAGTGAGCACAAACACGCTGATAAGCCAGAACGACAGCTGCAACATACAGACCATCCAGCCAAAGGCGGTTTATTACGACGAGATACAGGGATTCAATATCGTGGGCGGCATATTCTATAAGTACGACATAGAAAAGAATCTGGAACTGACCAGACAGTTGTTCCCCAACACAAAGAGGATTGCCCTCATCACCGACTTCACCCTGGGCGGACTCGCCATGCAGACCCACGTGACAAGACACATGAAGCGCCACAAGGATATAGAACTGGTGTTGCTCGACGGAAGGAGCAACACGATGTTTGAAATCTGCGACAAACTGAAGAATATCAACGGGAAGAACACCGTGTTGTGGCTCGGCACATGGCGCATAGACAGCAGCGAGAACTATAGTCTGACAAGCACCGACGACGTGTTGAGAAAGGCCAACCCGCAGATTCCGGCATTCTCGCTGTCGGCAACGGGAATGGGCAACTGGGCGATAGGAGGATACACACCGGAATATACTCCCCAGGGAAAGATGCTTGCCGACATGGCAATAGAATATCTCTACGGCAAGAAGACCAGAGGGAGCCTCTTCCATATCATACCGTCTACATATACTTTCGACCAGAAAATGCTCGAAGCCTTCAAAAAGGAAGATGCCGAACTGCCACAAGACGCCGTGGTGCTGAACACAGCGACACACTTCTTCTCGGCAAACAAAAGCATAATATTGCCTACACTCGCTGTATTCGCTTTTCTCGCCATCGCCCTGGCTCTCGCCATATACTATCTCTTGAAGATGAAAAGACTGAGAGACGCTCTCGAAATACAGAGCGAGGAACTGAAAAGAGCGAAGGACATAGCAGAAAGAGCAAACAACGTGAAGACTACGTTCATCGCCAACATGAGCCACGAGTTACGCACTCCGCTGAATGCCATAGTGGGATTTGCGAATCTTCTTGAAGAGGACGACTACGAGGAGGAGGAGAAGAAGCAGTTCTGTCACGTGATAAAGGAAAACTCGGACATGCTGCTCAACCTGATAAGCGACATCCTCGACATATCGAAGATCGAATCCGGCAAGCTGCCTATCAGTCCGGAGGAATGCGACGTGATAGCCCTTTGCCGTACAAGCATACTGTCGGCGAAACACGCCAGCAAACTGGAAGATGTGGAATACATAGAGGATTTCCCCAGCGATGAGAGCCTTATGATATACACCGACCCGATACGACTCAAACAGGTGATGATAAACCTGCTGTCGAATGCCAGCAAATACACCAAGAAGGGATTCATAAAACTCACCATACGCCCCGACTACGACACCGACTACATCACGTTCGCCGTGACTGACACTGGCTGCGGAATACCTGAGGACAAGGCGGAAATGGTGTTCGGACGGTTCGTGAAACTGAACCAATACGTGCAGGGCACCGGTCTGGGACTGCCTCTCTGCAGGGTGCTGACAGAGAGCATGGGCGGCAAGATATGGCTTGACACATCGTACACCAACGGCACACGTATGGTGTTCACACATCCCCTCAACCTGAACAAAACGAGTCGGGGGGGGGTAAAAATGAGGAAACTGAAAAAAGTGCTGAAGGAGATATAGACGAGTGGACAAGTTAACAAGTTAACGAGTTGGCAGGAAGGCGTCACGAATATCAAGATGAGCAAAGGACAGAGACAACACATTACACAACTGCATCATTTTGCAAAACCAACCAATCAAAACGTATAGTTTTAATATAAAAATGTTACTTTTTTAACCGACACAAATACAAGTAATCCGATTTTTTCATATATTTACGGCGGAAAAGCGATGTCTAACCTTAAAAACACATCATTATGAAGATCGGTATTCCAAAAGAAATCAAGAACAACGAGAACAGAGTCGGCATGACACCTGCCGGAGTAGCAGAACTGATACGCCATGGCCATCAGGTAGTGGTGCAGCACACAGCTGGAGAGAACAGCGGATTCAGCGACGACCAATACGAAAAGGTGGGAGCTGCCATACTGCCCGACATCGAAGCGGTGTATCAGGAGGCGGAGATGATAATAAAGGTGAAGGAACCTATCGAGGCTGAATACAAACTGATAAAGAAGGACCAGCTGGTGTTCACATACTTCCACTTCGCTTGCGACCGCCGGCTCACCGATGCCATGATAGAGAGCGGTGCCGTGTGTCTGGCATACGAGACTGTGGAAACCGACAACCATCAGCTGCCGCTGCTTATCCCTATGAGCGAGGTGGCAGGACGCATGGCTACGCTGAATGGCGCTTACTACCTGCAGAAGACCAAGGGCGGCAAGGGAAAGCTCATCAGCGGTGTGCCTGGAGTAGACCGCACGAAGGTGCTGATACTGGGCGGCGGCACCGTGGGAGAGGCTGCGGCGAGAATGGCATGCGGACTGGGTGCAGACGTATGGATAACGGATATCTCGCTGCCAAGACTGCGCCAGCTCGAAATGGAACTGCCGATAAACGCACATACACTATACTCCACTGAACATAACATCAGAATGATGCTGCCAGACACAGACATCGTGGTGGGCAGCGTGCTCGTGCCGGGAGACAAGGCCCCACACCTCATAACAAAAGACATGCTGAAGATCATGCAGCCGGGAACGGTGCTCGTAGACGTGGCTATCGACCAGGGCGGATGCTTCGAGACGTCCCGTCCAACGACCCACTCAGAACCTGTATACACCGTGGACGGCATCGTGCACTATGCCGTTGCCAACATTCCGGGAGCGGTGCCAAACACTTCAACGATGGCGCTGACAAACGCTACGCTGAGATATGCCATCGCACTTGCAGACAAGGGATGGAAGAAGGCATGCAAGGATGACCCGGCATTATACAGGGGACTGAACATCGTGAACGGCAAGGTGACATTCAAGGCTGTGGCAGACGTGTTCGGACTGGATTACGAACCTGTGGAGCTTTGAAAAAGCATAGAACATATAATGTGACATCATGGGAAAGCAAAGATGCCGCATCGTAGTGATAAGATGTGGCGTCGCGGAAAAAAGCCAGAAGGGAAAGAGATTTCATATTCTCACGATATGATTCTCTTTCCCTTCCATTTTTGATATCGGAGTATGACAAGCGGAAAGCCGCCTGACAAATCCGTTCTTCTGAAAAAAAACTGCAAGCAGTTGTAAAATATTACATTGAACGGTCTGATTACCGCTTTGGGTCAAACCAAGAACATTATTATCACCTGGGCAATGATAACCCTGACAAACATGCCGAGAGGATAAACCGAAGTGTAGGCCACTGATGCCCTGTCGCCCTTGATGGTCTCGTTGGCGTAGCTCAATGCCATAGGGTTTGCCATGGCTCCGCAAAGCAGACCGCAGATAGTGCCGAAGTCAAATTTCTTGGTCTTCAGGGCTATCACTCCAATGATGATAAGCGGCAGAACGGTGAGCAGGAATCCCACTCCCACCCACAGCAGTCCTTCAGGACGGATTATAGTGGCGAAGAAATCCTTGCCGGCAGCAAGTCCGAGACAGGCGAGATAGAGCGACAGTCCGAATTTGCGCAGCATGAGCGATGCCGAACGTGTGGTGTAGCTGATGAAATGCGCTCTCGAACCTAACGCTCCGATGATGATTCCCATAATGATCGGACCTCCGGCAATGCCGAGCTTCACCGGTGTGCTCATGCCTGGGATGGAGAACGGTATCATGCCGACAGCCAGTCCCAGCAGCAGTCCGAAGAAGATGGCACTGAGGTTTGGCTCGTTGAGATCCTGTATGGCGTTGCCGAGGAACGATGCGGCATGGTTGATGTTGTCTGGTGTACCTACTACCGTTACGCGGTCGCCATACTGCAGATGCAGGGAGTCGGTGGCAAGAAGCTTGATGTCGCCACGCATCACGCGGCTGATGTTTACTCCGTATATCTGTCGCATGTGGAGCGAACCGAGGGGTTTGCCGTTCAGTTTCGTGCGTGTCATCACCACCACACGGCTCTCCACCGAGGAGTCGATGGCATTCCAGTCGATATGGTCGCGGTTCCAGTTCTTCTCCACCCTCTTGCCGAAGAGCACCTCCATGGCAGACACCTCGTCGCGCCTTGTCACCACGAGCACGTTGTCGCCAGACTGGATTATAGTGGAGGCATTGGGAACGATGACATCGTCGCCACGCCAGATGCGAGACACGATGAAGTGGTTGTGGGTCATCTGCGACACCTTTGCCAGCGTCTTGCCGGCAATGGCAGGGTTTACCACCACGAACTGACCGACAAAGGTCTGGTCTTCATCATTTGCATTGTGAGGCTGCAGGTCGTCGGGAGTGACGAAGAACTTGCGCAGCAGTATCATAGCGAAAATCACTCCCACTACACCGAGGGGATATGTAACGGCGCATCCCAGGGCAGCACCGCTACTCGACAGGTGTGCATTGGACAGAGCCTGCTGGGCAGCTCCCAAGGCAGGGGTGTTGGTGGTAGCTCCACAGAGTATTCCCACCATATCCGGCACGCTGACCGGCAGCACGAGGCACAAAGAGAGTGCCATCACCGTGCCCAGGGCTATAAGCGCCATGCTCCACGCATTGAGCGATACGCCGTCATGACGCATCATGCCGATAAAGTTGGGACCTACATGAAGGCCGAGCGCATATACAAACAGCGACAAGCCGAGCGTCTCGGCAAAATTCAGCATCTCTGGGGATGCCGAGAGATGCAGACTACCTGCCACGATGCCGATGAAGAAGACAAATGCCACACCAGAAGAAGTAGAAAAATCGGTTACAAGAATAATAGAAAATTCCGTAGCGACTGTAAGCGGCATTAAAACTATAACTTCAACTTCAAAAGAAGGACAATCTACAGTATTCGTTGAATTTAATTGGGGAATAGATTTGGCAAGCGCAACCGCAGACATTAGAGAAGCTATAGATTCGGCTAAAAATTCTTTGCCAGACGATGCCGATAGTCCGACAGTTTTTAAATTTTCAACCGATATGATGCCAATGATGGAAATAGCTTTTTTCGGAACTGATAATTTAGGCGCTTTATATACTTTAGTCGACAATCAAATTTTAAATAAAATAGAACAGGCTTCGGGCGTTGCAAGAGCGGAGATAAGAGGCGGACTTAAAACCGAAATGAAAGTCGATATAGTTTTAAATAGACTTCATGCTTATGGATTAAATATCAACGATATAGTTTCTTTGCTTTCTTCAGAAAATCAAAATTTATCGGGAGGAGAATCATAATGTACCGCGTAGTCAAAAGGGATAATTCCGTTGCGGAATTCGATATCAAAAAGATCAGCGAGGCCATAATAAAGGCCTTTGAGGCCACGGAAAAGCAGTATAACAACAGCGTTATAGACCTGCTGGCGCTTAAGGTTACCGCAGACTTTGAGCCCAAGATAAAGGACGGCCTTATAGCCGTGGAGGACATACAGG
>OQVT01003397.1_pt1 | contig 10225 bp, 6 predicted proteins | sample 1691561 | NCBI WGS metagenome assembly OQVT01 (sample SAMN03418260, study PRJEB22391) | human gut metagenome | biome: human-gut; feature: organic feature; material: feces | host: Homo sapiens | place: Tanzania | collected 2013-01
GAAGAATTTTTCTTGAGCGCCCAACACATCGTGAAGCGCTTTGCCAACCACACGGCACTCAATGACGTGAGCATTGACGTGCCCCGCGGAAAGGTTTTCGGTCTGCTGGGCCCTAACGGGGCAGGCAAGACAACGCTCATCCGCATCATCAACCGCATTACCGCCCCCGATAGCGGCGAGGTCATCTTCGACGGCCATCCCTTCTCTGCCGACGATGTGGCACGCATCGGCTATCTGCCTGAAGAACGCGGCCTCTACAAGAAAATGAAGGTTGGCGAACAGGCCGTTTATCTGGCCATGCTCAAAGGACTGAGCCGCGCGGAAGCCACAAAACGCCTGCACGACTGGTTTAAGCGTCTGGACATCATGGCCTGGTGGAACAAAAAACTGGAAGAGCTCTCGAAGGGTATGCAGCAGAAGGTGCAGTTTGTCATCACCGTGCTCCATCAGCCGCAACTCGTGATTCTCGATGAACCTTTCTCGGGCTTCGACCCCGTGAACGCCGAGATTCTCAAGCGTGAGATACTGCGCCTGCGCGACGAAGGCGCCACCATCATTTTCTCCACCCACAACATGTCGTCCGTTGAAGACATCTGCGACAACATCGCGCTCATCAATAAGTCGCAAGTGGCCCTGAGTGGCAAAGTCGACGAGGTGCGCGAGCGCTATCGCAGCGGCATCTTCGAGGTGAAGGCCACAAGCGGTAGCCTTGATGGGATGTCGCCGCTCTTTGAAGTCAACAACGTGCAGACGGTGGGCGGACTGAGCACGTACAAACTCACAAAAGCCCCTGGCGTCAGCAACGGTCAACTCGTTACCGACCTGGCCGGCCGTCTTGAAATCCGCTCTTTCTGCGAGCAGATGCCATCCATGCAGGAAATCTTCTTGAAAGTGGTGGGGGCAGAAAATCCGAAAGATGCTGCCACAACTCATGAACCTCTAAAAGCGGAATAGAAAATGAACAAGACACTGATTATCATACAGCGCGAATTTATGACGCGCGTCAAGAAGAAATCCTTCATCCTCCTCACCATCCTGATGCCCTTCATCTTCGCGGCACTCATCTTTGTGCCGCTCTGGCTCGCTTCGATTAAAGACACCGACCAGAAGGTGGTGAAGGTGGTCGACAAAACGCAGCAATACGTGGCGCTCTTCAAAGACAACACCACGTACCACTTCGAACCGGCAGAAGCCGACAATGCCGCATTCTATGCCGACGGGACGGACGTTGAAGCGGTCATCGTTATCACGGGCAACCTCGTTGACAACCCTAAGGCCGTGAGCATCAATTCGCCGCAACCCGTGTCAAACGAGTTGCTGAGCTACACCCGCGAAGTGCTCAACAACGAAGTGCGGCGTGCCAAACTCAAAAGCTATAACGTGCCGCAACTCGACAAGATCATCGACGACGTGCAGAGCGACTTCGACATCAAAACCGTCATCAAAAAAGAAGACGGACACGAAAGCGCCTCCGACACCAACATCGCCATCGCGGCGGGCTTCATCTTCACGTTTCTCATCTATCTCTTTGTCATGACCTACGGCGCTGCCGTGATGCAGAGCGTGATGGAGGAGAAAACCAACCGCATCATGGAACTCATGGTGTCGAGCGTGAAACCCTTCCAACTTATGATGGGCAAAATCATCGGAGTGGCGCTCGTGGGTTTCCTGCAACTCATCATCTGGGGCGTGATGTTTGCCGCCATCCTCTTCATTTGCGGCAGCATCTTCGGCACTTCGCAGGTGCCGGCCGACCCAATGCTGACGGCGCAAACGGCGGCCATGCAGCAGAGCATGCCTTCGGAAACCAGTGAGATTCTCGCCGCCATCATGAATCTGCCATTCGCCGAACTCGGCATCATGTTTGTGTTTTATTTCGTGGGCGGCTATCTGCTCTACGCCTCTTTCTTCGCAGCCGTCGGCGCCAGTGTCAACGCGCAAGAAGACAGTTCGCAGTTTGTCATGCCCGTGGTGCTCATCATGATTTTCGGTCTCTATGCCGCCATGTACAGCGCCGACAACACCAATGGTCCGCTCGCCTTTTGGGCTTCCATCTTCCCCCTCACCTCGCCCATCGTCATGATGGTGCGCATCCCCTTCGGTGTGCCCTTGTGGCAGGAAGTTCTCTCCCTCGGCGTGCTCTACGCCACCACCATCTTCTTCATCTGGCTCAGCGGTAAAATCTACCGCGTCGGCATCCTGATGTACGGCAAAAAACCGAGCTTGAAGGAAATGGCGAAATGGATTCGATATAAGTAATGGTAAGGGCATCCCGTCCGTCCGCGCAATAATTTGAACGTCTATAAAATGCCTGTCTGAATCCGTCGTCGGCTTCAGGCAGGCATGATAAGTAGTAAACGAGGTGATACTTATATCCTCTCCAACTAACGGGTTCTCCAGGAACCACCCTTCGTAAGAAACAGATACATTAATATATGGCAAACGTAAAATCATTAGTCAAAAAACAAATCCGCCTCGATGTTGTCTTCAGCATCATTTGGGCGAGACGTAGGAATTACCTCATTCCCGTCGGCACCACCCTCATCGCCTTCTATCTGCTGATGTGTTGCGTGCCGCGCTACTATTCGGTGAAGGTGATGCTTGCCCCCGAATACGAAACGTCCTCTGCTGGCGGTGGCGGTCTGTCGAGCCTCGCCTCTATGGCCAACATCAATTTGGGAAGCCTTGGCGGCTCCAGCGATGCCATCACCCCCACCATCTATCCCGACCTCATGAAGAGCACGGACTTCATCGTGCCGCTCTTCGACGTGAAAGTCACCACCAGCGACGGCAAATTCTCTGGTCCTTACAGCACCTATCTCAAAGAGGCTTGCAAAGCCCCTTGGTGGGACATGGCCATGATGTATGTGGGAAGCCTGATTTCATCGAAAGACGAGGATGGCGGCACGGGGGAAGCCCAGCGCATCGACCCGTTCCACCTCACGAAAAAGCAGAAGGAAATGGCTGACGCCATCTCGGCGGGCATCGCCTGCACCGTTGACAAGAAAACGGACGTCATCTCCATCACCACAACGGCGCAAGACCCACTGGTGGCCGCACAACTTGCCGACACCATCCGCGAACGCCTGCAGGATTTCATCACGGAATATCGTACGCACAAAGCACGCATCGAGCTCAACCACATGCACGAGATTGCCAACAACGCTTATCTCAACTACATGAAGAAGCAGAAGGAATATGCCGACTATTGCGATTCCCACCAAGACCTCGTGTTGGAAGCTTACAAGGCCAAGGCTGAGAACTTGGAAAACGAACTCCAGTTGGCCTTCAATGCCTATAGCAGTGCGAAGACGCAGGAAACAGTTGCCCAAGCAAAGGTGCTTTCAAAGACACCGGCCTTCACCACACTGCAAAATGCCACCGTTCCCCTGCGCCCTGCAGGCCCGAAGCGCATGATGTTTGCCATCGTCATGGCCATGCTCTGCTTCTTGGTGCAAACCGTCTACTTCATTGCGAAGGATGTCAAGAAGATGGAGGTGGACAACGAAGCGTGAGACGCTGGATGCTTCGGCATCCCTACGCTTGGCGCTAACCTCAGTAATGGTGAGAGAATAAGTCAATCCATTTTGACCTGTATTACCACTACTAAGAATGGAACCCATTCCCAATTCTTCCAACATTGACAGGAGGCCGCGAAAACCGGGACACGCTCTGAAGCACGTCCTTTTCCCTTTCGGCTTCCCATTTAACTAAGACTCCGACATGATATTCTTCGGCCTATTGCTTCTGCTGTTTGCCGCCACAAGCGCCCTGTGCTTTTTCGACGGCGAAAAGACGCGCACCGTTTGGTGTACCTTCGCAGCCGTTGCAACCCTGCTGTTCCTGCTCGCCGCTTTCCGCCCCGTTGGCCTCGACCAAGACTCCGAAAACTACGTGCAATATTATTATGGCAACACTGAACAGATTCTGGAATTTACCTTCACCGCCATCTCTGCCCTTGTGAGTTTCTTCGCCGACAGTCCGCGCGGCATGTTTGTGGTCTACGCTCTGCTCGGCATTCTCCTGCACACCTGGGCCGTCACGCGCAGCACACCATTCTGGCTCTTGGCATTGGTGGTTTGGATGGGCAATTTCTATCTCTATCAGGAAGTCACCCAAATCCGCGTTGCCGTGGCCGCCGGTCTCTTCCTCGTTGGGCTCAGCTACCTCGCGAAAGGCGAGAAGCGCACCTATCTGCTCTTCAGTCTGGCCGCCGCCTGTTTCCACTATAGTGCCTTCGTGCTGCCCCTGCTCACCTTTTTCGGGAGCCGTCCCCTCACGCTGCGCGGCCGCCTCGTCATCGGCGCAATTCCCCTGTTGGGCTATCTGCTCTTCTTCGGCGGATTCGACCCCATTGCTTCCCTTCCCATCCCCTGGATTCAGGAAAAGCTTTGGATTTATGAACGACTGCGCGACAGCGGCATGGCGGGCGACGCCATCAACGTGTTCAACATCGTCTACGTCATGCGCCTCCTCGTTTTCTATCTCCTTCTTTGGAAATACGACGTCATTAAAGAGCAGGCGCCCAACCTCTCGCTACTTCTGAAGGTGTTTGCCATCTCCTATTTCTGCTTCACCGCCCTCGGTGCGCTGCCAGTTATGGCATTCCGCTATGCAGAACTCTTCGGCGTAGTGGAAATCGTGATGGTGCCCTACCTTGCGCTGACCATGAAGCCAGAAGCCTTCGGCAAATCCTTGGTCATCGTCTTCGCCTTCGGCTGTATGATGCTTAACGTATTCTATAACGAACTTCTTAAACTCTCATGACAAATACAGAACAAACGCCACACGTGGCCATCCTCATGGCCACCTACAACGGCTCAAAATACCTGCCACACCAGATTGACTCCATTCTGAAACAGCATTACACCAACTGGACGCTGTACGTGCAGGACGACTTGTCCACCGACAACACGCCCGAAATTCTCGCCGACTATGCAAAGCGCGATGCCCGTATCAAGGTGGTTGACAACCAGGAAAAGCTGGGAGCGAAACGAAACTTCATGACGCTCATGGAGAAGGTGGAGGCCGACTATTATATGTTCTCCGACCAAGACGATGAATGGCTGCCTGAAAAGATTCTCGTCACCATGAAGAAGATGATGGAGGAGGAAAACGAAGCGCCGGAGAAGCCAGTCATCGTCCACACGGACCTGCTCGTGGTCGATTCCGACCTGAAAGAGATTGCGCCCTCGCTTTGGGAGATGTTCCGCATCTCGCCCCGCATCCTCTGCAACCTCGACATGCTCGGCGGCCACTGTCTCGTGACGGGATGCACGATGATGTTCAACAAAGCCGTGAGAGACCTCTCCATCCCGATGCCGGAAGCGGCCATTATGCACGACGTGTGGATGGCACTGGTCACGTTTAAAAACGGCGGCCGCATCGGATATGTGGAAGAACCCACCATCCTCTATCGCCAACACGGCAGCAACACGCTCGGCGCCATTGATTTCCGAACGAACTATGTCATCAACAAAATCCGCTCCCTCGGACACACGCTGGCCGACGGATGGCGCTACTACCGCATGTTGCGCTGCGTGGACTACGGCTCTATCTTCAAATTCTACCACCATAAGTGGATTTACTATAAAGCATACAACAAGGAACTCTCAGAGAAAAACAAATATTCGAAATGATATCCGTTTGCATCGCCTCATACAACGGCGCCCGCTACATACGTGAGCAGATTGAAAGCATCGTCGCCCAATTGGATGACAACGATGAAATCATTGTCTGCGACGACCATTCCACTGACGACACGGTCGCGATTGTCAAAAGCCTTCCGTATCAGCAAATCCGCCTGGTTGAAAATGAGAAGAACCTGGGATATACGGGGAATTTCGAGCACTGCATCGCCCTGGCACGCGGAGAATATATCTTCCTCTGCGACCAAGACGACATCTGGAAGCCCAACAAGGTGGCCCTCTGTCTGAAGGCCCTGGAGAAGGCCGACTTCGTGGTGACGGATGCCGTCATCACCGATGCCGAAGGCCGCGAAACCCACGCTTCGTTCTTTAAGGAACGCGGCATCCACCGCTCCTGGCTGGGCAACATCGTCAAATTCGGTTTTCTGGGTTGCCTCTTCGCCTTCAAGAGCAGCGTGCGCGACAAAGCCCTGCCTTTCCCGAAACGGCGCAACCTCTGCACGCACGACAACTGGCTCTTCCTCGTTGGAAAAACGTTCTTCAAAGTGGCCGTGCTCGACACCCCGCTCGTTTGCTACCGCCGCCACGGCGGCAACGCCTCCTTTGGCAGCGAGTATGCCGGAACGCCGCTCTCCTTCAAGATACGCTATCGCCTGTACCTGATTGCGCAACTGCTCAAACGCTGCTTTTAAGGGGTGTTCTATAAATTAGCTTGAGCCGATTTTACATTTATCGCGAAGCAGATTGTTGTATTTCAAAGACGAGCATAGCGAGCTATGTGAGTCTTTGAAATACAGCAAGATGCGAGTGAGAACTGTAAAAGCGGCCAAGTCAATCCTAAATAAAGAATCTCCTTTAAAACTAATTTATAGAACATCCCTTAAGCAATAGTAAGTAGCAGAGAAGCTGCAGGCAATATCTTCCCACTTATTGTCACCTACTTATCACACACAGCACACATGATGACAGACCTAACGACATACCTCCCCATCACCGACCCCACGTGGATATTCTTCATCGTGCTCAGCATCATCCTCTTTGCGCCGATGCTCCTTGAGCGTCTGAAGATACCCTCAATCGTGGGCATGATTGCGGCCGGCATTCTCATCGGCCCCCACGGTTTCCATCTGCTCGAACGCGACAGCAGTTTCGAGCTTTTCGGCAAGGTGGGACTCTACTACATCATGTTTCTCGCCTCACTCGAGATGAACATGCAGGACGTGCAGAAAATCAAGATGCGCGCCCTCGTCCTTGGTCTGCTTAGTTTTGGCCTGCCGATAACACTTGGCTTCGTGGCCAACCACAGTTTACTGGGCTACGGCATCGCTGCCTCCGTGCTCATGGCCGCCATGTATGCCTCCCACACCCTCATTGCCTACCCCATCGTTCTCCGCTATGGTCTGTCGCGGCGCATGAGTGTGAGCATAGCCGTTGGCGGCACCATCGTTGCCGACACCCTGACGCTCCTTGTCCTTGCTGTTGTCGGCGGCACATTCAAAGGGGAAGCCTCTGGGCTTTTCTGGGTATGGCTGCTGGTGAAGGTCGTGGTGTTGAGCGGCCTGATTGTCGCTGGCTTCCCAGCCCTCGCCCGCTGGTTTTTCCGCCGCTACGATGAAGGTGTCGTGCAATACATTTTCGTGCTCGCCCTCGTCTTTCTCGGTGCCGGTCTGATGGAATTTGTGGGCATGGAAGGCATCCTCGGTGCCTTCTTAGTGGGCATTGTGCTCAACCGCACCATTCCGCCGTCGTCGCCTCTGATGAACCACCTCGAATTTGTGGGCAACGCCCTCTTCATCCCCTATTTTCTGATTGGTGTCGGCATGTTGCTCAACGTTCAGGCATTCGTTGAAAGTTCCAACGTATTCCTGATTGCCCTGGTGATGATTGTCGTTGGAACGGGCAGCAAATGGCTCGCCTCGTTCTTCACGCAGAAAATCTACCGCCTGCCCGCTTCAGAACGCGCCTTGATGTTCGGCCTGACCAACTCCCGCGCAGCTGCCACCCTGGCGGTGGTGCTCGTTGGCTACCAAATCATCCTGCCCGACGGCCAGCACCTTTTGGGCGAAGACGTGCTCAACGGAACCATGATGTTCATTCTCGTCACCTGCGTAATCAGTTCGTTCACCACGGAAAACATCGCGCGAAAAATCGCTGAAAGCGGCAAGCCCGATGTAGCCATGCCGGTTGTAGCCAGCGACCGCCTACTCATCGCCCTTTCCAACCCCGACAACGTCAGTCCGCTGGTCAATCTGGCCCTCATGTTGCGCACTCCAGGAGCGCCTTCACCGCTCACCGCGCTCAACGTGGTACTTGAAGACGACCCCGACGCGCGTGAGAGTGGACTGAAACAATTGGAACAAGCCGTCAAGATTGCCGCTGCCGCCAACGTGAAACTCGTCACGCGCAGCCGATGGTCGGTCAACGTGGTCAGCGGCATTTCCCACACCATAAAGGAAAACGACATATCAGACCTCCTCATCGGTCTTCACCAGAAAACGCGCCTCTCTGAGAGTTTCTACGGAAAGCTCACCAACGACTTGGTGGCCGCCGTGGAGCAGCACGTGTTTGTCTATCGTCCTGTCATACCTCTCAACACCGTGATGCGCCTCCACCTGGTTGTGCCGCGCAAAGCGGAATTTGAGCCGGGCTTTGCCGCCTGGGCCAAGCGCGTGGCCCTTCTCGCTACGCAGCTAAGTTGCAGCGTGGAGACTTACAGCGGACGTGGCACTCTGGAAGCCTTGCAGCAGACGTGGGACCGCCAGCACTTCAACGTGCGTGCCGAACGCCATGTCTATAACGAATGGCACAATTTCATCTCCATCGCCCATAACGCCAAGGAAGCCCACATGGTGATCTTCGTCGTTTCGCGTCGCGGAACGCTCTCTTACCACCATTACATGGAACACCTTCCCGACCAGCTGGAGCGCTATTTCTCTTCCCACAACACGCTGCTCCTCTTCCCAGCCCAACCAGCTTCTGTCGCTGGTTCTGCTTCCATGCGCGGTGGCGTGCCGATGAAGGTGAGATGAGAGAGTTTGGATAAGTAGGTGTCAATATTAGTTTTATAATATATGCCAAGAACATTTCAAATGTAAAAGTAATTCTGACCACCTACTTAACATTATATACCGCCAAACTCCTTCCCCACCCTATCAATAAACCATTAATTCCCCCTCCATGTCCTCCCCCTTCCTCGTCGATGTCGTCCTGCCCCTCGCCCTGCCTGGTGCCTTCACCTATGCCCTGCCGGAAAACCTGGCAGGCAAGGTCACTGTGGGCAGCCGTGTGGTAGTGCCGCTCGGCAAGCGCAAACGATACACCGCCATCGTTGTGCGTTGTCCCGGCACCCCTGCCGCCGCGGGCATACAGATAAAGGAAATTCTGGAGGTGGTGGACGAAGCGCCGCTTCTGCTCCCTGCGCAACTCGAAATGTGGCGATGGATGGCCCATTATTATATGTGTACGCCAGGCGAGGTGATGAAGGCCGCACTGCCCTCCGGACTGAAACTTGAGAGCGAAGCGTTTGTGGTGCTTCCGAAAGACCGCGTCGCAGACGACGAGGCCGACGAGACAGACGATGAAGAAGGCGTTGCCAACAATCCCGCCCATCCTCCCGTCATCGGTTCGGCTTCCTTGGGCGCTGAGCAGCAAATTTTCTGTGCGCTCGCCGACCATAAGCCGCAGAGCATCGAGCAATTGCAGAAGACGCTGACAGGCGTGAAGGGCGTGTTGCCAGCCTTGCGCCGCCTCATCGAAAGCGGCGAGATAACGGTGCAGGAAAGGCTCAGCCAGGGATTTGTGGCCAAGAAGGAAACGCATGTGCACCTCGCTGAAAAATACCGCGACAACGAAACGGCGCAGCATTTCCTGCTTGACTCCCTGCGCCGCTCTGAGCGACAGAAGGAAGTGGTGATGACGCTGATTGAGAAGGCCGACTGCCTGCGCAGCGAACTGAATGCCCGCATTCCAGGAGCGGCGGCGGCACTGGCGGGACTGAAGAAAAAGGGGGTCGTCGAACTGCTGGATGTGATGGCCGACCGATTGAAAACGGTGGAGGCCGACCCCGACAAAACGCCTTCCACGCTCTCGAAATCACAGAGCGCAGCACTGGCCGACATCAACGCGGCGTTTGAAGAACACGACGTGTGCCTGCTTCATGGTGTCACGTCGAGCGGAAAGACGGAGGTGTACACCGAACTCATCAACCACACTCTGGCCGCAGGGAAGCAGGTGCTATATCTCGTCCCTGAAATCGCCCTCACCACCCAACTGACGGAACGCCTCGGACGCGTGTTTGGCGAGAAGATGGGCGTTTACCATTCAAAATTTCCCGACGCTGAGCGCGTGGAGATGTGGCAACGCCAACTCTCGCCCCGTGCCTTCCCGCTCATAGTGGGGGTGCGCTCTTCCCTGTTTCTGCCTTTCCAGAATCTCGGACTGGTCATCGTTGACGAGGAACACGAAACGAGCTATAAGCAGCAAGACCCGGCACCGCGCTACAATGCCCGCGACACGGCCATCGTCTTAGCACAGAAATGTGGCAATAGTGGCAAACCAAGCGGTGGCTCTTCTGATGG
>OQVT01003399.1_pt1 | contig 10222 bp, 10 predicted proteins | sample 1691561 | NCBI WGS metagenome assembly OQVT01 (sample SAMN03418260, study PRJEB22391) | human gut metagenome | biome: human-gut; feature: organic feature; material: feces | host: Homo sapiens | place: Tanzania | collected 2013-01
TTTTGTTGATATGTATAATGAAAATTTGGCTTGATGATATAAGACCTGCACCAAACGGTTATGTTCATTGTAACAGTGTTAATGAAGCAATCGAATTAATTAAAACTACAAAAGAGCCGATTGAATTACTTAACTTAGATCATGATTTAGGCGACTATGCTTTTGACGGCGGTGACGGAATAAAATTACTTGACTATCTTGCAGAGACCGAGCAATACTATCCTGTCAAGTTACACACAATGAATCCGGTCGGCAGAGAAAATATGCAACGACTTATCAATAGATATTGGAAATAAGTTAATCACTAATGATAAAAGAGGTTTGCCCTACATTTTTGGGCGAACCTCTTTTTGCGTGAAAATAATTTGTAAATTTTCTTTCAAAACACATCAACAAAACCTGAATTTTTCTCCGTATTATAGAGGGGTATTTTTTGCTATGGTGAAATGAAATGTAAACAAGGTGTAAAGAATTTTGCAAAACACCCGAACAAAATTGAAATTTTTCTCCGTATAGTAGAGGGACTTTTTTATGGGTAAGTTTTTTGTTTTCAAATTCAAAAATATATTGTATAATATTATTGAAAATATCGGTTGTCCGTCGTGGCGAGGTGTTGTATGAGAGTTTATAAAGTCGTTCCGTGTCCGGGTAGGGTGGTAAGCAAAAAAATCGCCGAAGCCGTCTCCCAAATAGAAGGTTTTGCCAATATCATCGTGCGCGAATCCGTCGGCGGATGGGAACTCGTCGGCGTGATGCCCGTAATCGTCAGCGACGGCAAACGCGGCGCAAAGTCCGTAGAAGAGCCGTATAACGCTATGATATTCGTTCGCGACGAGTTAAAAGAAGTGCCGAAAGGCAGCGCGCTTGAAAAGCAAATCGCCGAAAACGAAACTCAATCGCAGCCGTCCGATAAATAATCGGCTTAACGGCAGGTTTTCGCCGTCGGGTTGTTTACAAGGCGGGCAGGGTTATACGTTACAATCGAATATTGCGTTATAAAAATAACGATAAATAAAATAACGACAAACAAATAATATAAGAGAGCGAGTTTACGCGGTATGCGGGTTCGCTCTCTTTTCGTTTAATAAATTTTCACTCGTTTCAGCGCGACGTAAAGCGACGACGGCTAAAAATTTACGCGTTTTCTTTCGCCGCTTTGTATTCTTTAAGGGCGTTTGCGAGTTGGTCGGGGCAGGAAGTGTTCGCGCGGCATTTGATTCCCGATAACAGCGCGATTACTTCGTCGATCTTTTTGCCTTGCACGAGTCTGGCGATGCCCTGTAAATTTCCGCAAAGCAATCACAAAAAAAGGAGATTGAGATACCATGACAAACCAAAGCTATACACCCCGTGTTCCGGATTTGATGGAGGCAGTTTTTGACACCTGCTATTTGCTGTTTGACTTGATTGCAGGCATTTTATTTTTCGCCTTTTCGCATGGCAATCCGCTGTTTCTCTTATACGGCATTTTGACATGGACGCTGTGCTTCGGCGATGCCTTTCATCTGGTTCCCCGTGTGCTGCGCGCGGTCAAGGGAAGCAACGAGAAAATCGAAAGACAATTGGGCATCGGCTTGCAGATTTCCTCCATCACCATGACGGTATTTTATATTCTTTTGCTGTATATTTGGAAACAGACATTTTATGAAATGACAGCGCCGGTCATGCTGGAAATCCTGATTTGGGTCTCCGCGGCTATTCGCATTGTCGTCTGTATGCTGCCGCAGAACAATTGGTGCGGCGAGGAAGGCAATCGCAAGCTGTCTGTGATTCGAAACACCATCTTTGCCGTGACCGGCATTTGTGTCATTGTGCTGTATGTGATGTCCGGCAATACTTACGGATACCATATGACGCGCATGGCGGCGGCGATTGTTCTCTCATTCGGCTGCTATCTGCCGGTCACGCTACTGAGCAAGAAAATGCCGAAAATCGGCATGCTGATGATTCCAAAGACCTGTGCGTATATCTGGATGATCGTCATGGGTTTGCAGCTGCTGTTCTGACAAAATATTTCTGTATGCAAAACCCAGAGGTGTGAAGCAACACCTCTGGGTTTTTGTATGTCTTGAAACGGCAGTGTATGCATCATCCTGTAAGACTACAATCCATCTCGGACAATCAAATATACAAATGTTACGTGTACAAAATGCCCAACAGCGCGTGTACACCGTTGGAAATCCCCTCTCGCACCGACTCCCAGACGGCCAGCGCATCCATGCCAAAAAACGGGAAAACCAGCAAGCCGAACAGCAGCAGGAAAAAGACTTCTACGCGCAGCGCGGCGAACAGCTTTTGCAGCCCGTCATAGCGCGTGAAGGAATACACCGCCGCAAACGCCAGCACCAGCAGCGTCAGCTCCCAGTGTGTGATGAGCACGGACAGCCTGCACGCATGGAAAATCTGCGCCAGCGGCAGATGCCACAGCAGCAGCGTCATGGCAGCTGTTGCGGCAAAGCCGCCCCACCGGCTCATGCATACCAGACAGAAAACACTGCTGAGCACGATATGTACATACACCGTGAGCGCACCCGCTTCCGGCGTTGGCAGTCCGACCAGAATCCATGTATACACTGCCAGCAGCAGCACCGCATGAGAACCCAATACCGCCAAATAATCTCTCGCATGGTATTTCATACCCATTCCTCCTTGTTCCTTTTCTATAGGATACAAGAAGATTTTTCGAGATTTTTTTGGAAAGAGAAAAAAATTCCCCAAATTCATCCTGTATGATAAAGATAGAAACCAAGGTATCCGCTGGAAAAGGAGGATCGTCTATGAAATTTCTTGCACTCGGCGGCACGGACTATGTCGGTGCGTCCAGCTACTATGTCGAGCTGGACGGCACCAGGCTGCTGCTGGATTGTGGAAAGGGCATCTGCCGCAGCCGCAGTCAGGTGTTCTCTCCTGCGTTTGCCAGCCTGCTCACCGGCGGCTGCTTGCAGTCGTTGGGACAGCTGGATGGCATTCTGCTCTCCCATGCGCACTTCGACCACATCGCCGCCATTGACGAAATCACGCACGCAGCCCCCGACACGCCGGTGTTTGCCACACGGCTGACCAAGGAGCTTGCCGACCACCTGTTGTTTGACCGCTCTTTCTACTGGGAGAGCGATGATATTCTGTCGGATTTTAAGCAGAAATTTGCCGTCTCCGAGGCCATTGACCGGATACAGCAGGTCGGTTATCACCAGACCTTCTGCATCGGTTCTGTCAATGTGACCTTCTTTGAAGCGGGGCATGTGCCCGGCGGCGCGGCAATCTATTTGCAGTCGGAAGAGCGCAGCGTGCTGTATACCGGAGATTACATGCTGGATCGGACGATACTCACGCCCGGCTTGCAGCTCCCCGATTGGGTCAAGCCGGATGTTGTGATTCTCAATGGTCTGCACGCCAAGCATCCGACCTATCGCCCCAAGCGTACCCTGCTCCCAATATTACATACAGTACAGGATCACGCGGCAAGCGGCACGCCGCTGCACATCCAAGTGCAGCAGCTGACGAAAGGCGTAGAACTGGTTGCCCTGTTCAAGCAGGCAGGGATTTTTTCCCCGATATTCTTGGACGATGCCATGTATTCGCTCGCGCAGCGCATGTCCTATGTGGGCGTGCCGATTCTCACGCAAAACTGTCAGCGCCTGCCGCCGTGCGGCAGCACAGACGGAATCGTCCTGAGCAGCAGGAGAATGTACGGAATGCCGCACATCAAAGCGGATTTCTCTCTGCACGGCACGTTCTGGGATGATCTCACACTGCTGACACGATTGCAGCCGCAAGTTGTGTATCTGGTTCATGCACCGAGCAGTACGGTTGCAGAGATAGATTCTCTGCAAAATCACTTTGCGCAAACAAGCATTATCTGTCCAAAACAGGGACAACTGTACACAAATCCAATGAGAAATGAGGAACATTTATGAAAAACAAAGCCATGCACATCCATCTGAAAATCAGCGATCCGCTTTTCCAGCGTATCTGCGCGGGCATGAAGGAAATCAGCGCCCAGCAGCGCAATCCGTTCACGGATGAAAACCGCGTGTTGCAGCTGTACGCCGCCAATCCCATGCTGGAGCCGAGAGAAATTGGTGAGCTGTTCACCAAGCGATACGGTGCTCTGCACAACGGAAAACGGCTCAACGGAGACGGCGTCATTCGTATGCTGCGGCTGTGCCGTCTGACGACCCCCAAAGAACGCACCGAGGTGCTGACTGCGGCAGACCAAGCGGCAACCGTTTTGCTGCACGCCTTGGCTGGCAGCAAGCAGGCACAAACCCAGCTAACATTTTCGTACAAGCATCCCAATTTCAAGCGGCTGGTGCTGCTGTCTCTGCTCCGGCACAGCAATCAGCTGTCGCGCTCGCCTGCCGCAGAATGCATGCTGCGCATGAACAAGGATTTTTCCGCGGAAGCGCTGGATTTTATCGTGGATCAGCTCACACCGGCGCAGCCGGAAGCCCCATCCGCCGATGCCGCGCAAGAGGAAATTGCCGCCCTTCGCGTCTCTCTTGCCCGCACGCAAAAGCTGCTGGCAAATTTGCAGGACAGCTTTGAAACCCAGCTGGAAGAAAGCCGCCAGCAGGCAGAGGAGGATTTTATCTCTCAGCTCAACGCGGCGGAATACGGCTATATTCTGGATCAGATGGCAGCGGCATCACAGGGATTTCAGCGGATGCGCCGCAGCAAGGTGCGCGTTCCGGTGGAAATCCGCAGTATGCAGACGTTGGTTCGCCGCCTGCACGAATTTGTCGAGGACTGTGGCATCACCCCTATGATGGAGAGCGGTATTTGCTTGGATGTCACCGCCGAGCAGGCGGCTGGCTATCAATATGAAGGCTCTCCGTTCGCCAACAGCAAAGAGACCAAGCGCGTAGAAATCATCTCCCCCGGTTGGGAAATCAAGGAGAAGGATATGATTCTCGCACAGCCGCGCATCCGTGAAGTACACAAGGAGGAAAACACATGATGACAAATCAGAACGACCTGTACATGGGCATTGACTTGGGCACGACCAACAGCGTTGCCGCCATCGTCAGCACACAGAACGGCAGAATTGACACGCCGGTCAAAGAAATCTCTCGCTGCACGGACCTCTCCAGACGCCAGCCGCGCACCGCGCGGCGGCCGCTGCTCCCGTCCACTGTCGCGTACTGCCAGAAAAACGACGGCACGTATGACACGTATGTCGGAGATTTCGCCAAGCGACTGGCACTGACACAGCCATTTGCGGTTGCATGCTCCATCAAGTCACAGATGGGCGAAAGTCAGGTACATATTCCCGGCTGGAAGGCGGAGTATCCCGACCAGACACCGGAGCAGATCTCCGCGCGAATTTTGGAGCACATTCGCCGCGATGTGGAACGGCAGGAGGGCGAGCAGGTCAAGGATGCCGTCATTACCATTCCTGCCTGCTTCAATGCCGCACAGCGGCAAGCGACGCTTCGCGCCGCCCAGCTCAGCGGCTTGAACGCAAATGAGGAAATGCTTCTGACAGAGCCGGAAGCCGTGGTCTATGACGTCATCAATCGGGTACAAAACGGAGAAATCCGTCTGCCGATTGATTTCCATACACCAAAAAACGTGCTTGTCTTTGATATTGGCGGCGGCACGTTGGATATTACACTGCATAAAATTGGCAGAAATGCTGAATATCAGGAATTATTTGATATTCAGCCCATCGCCATCAATCGCTACTGCACCATTGCCGGAGACACCTTCGACCGCGCGCTGGCGCAGCAGCTGTATCAGAAATATCTGGATGACTACAGCATGGAGGGTGCAGCCTTTGTTTCCCGCATCGCGGACAACAAGCAGCAGCTCATGGGCAGCCTGATGCATTACGCAGAGGAGCTGAAACAGGACATCAGTGAGCGCGTGGCAGAATGGCGTTCCCGCGAAAAGCTCGTGCCGCCGGATACCGACTTTGATTGGGGCGGTGAAATGCCGAACGGCTATGACTGTACCAACACGATGACGCTGGCGGAATTTGAAGCCTGCCTGCGGCCGCTGCTCGGGGAAGCATACACATTTGATGATTATTCCCGCGCCAATGCAGCACAGGATGCTGGAATTATCGCACCGATTCTCGATGTGCTCGCCAAAGCAGCGGACAAGCTCGGAGAGACGCCGCGCATTGATGCCGTCATTCTCAACGGCGGCATGAGCAGGCTGTATCTCATTGAAGATCGGCTGGAACGCTTTTTCGGCTTCCGTCCGATCAAGAGCAATGATCCGGACAAAGCCGTTGCCAGAGGCGCGGCAGTTTATCACTACTACCTCAAGCGCAACGGACTGTATCTGTCCTCACACCAGAGCTTTATGCGGCAGACAGATGCTGAACAAACCCAGACAGTCTCTGCACCGGAATCTCCTGTTCCGACATGCGGCATTCGCTCCACCGGCAGTGTGCTCAATGAAACCTTGTATTTGGGTCTGCGCGGCGGCGCGGTGCAGGAGCTGGCAAAGAGCGGACAGGATCTTCCGTATACCTCCAAGCTGATTTCCGGTTTTTGTATGCCGCCAAAGACCACTCGTTTGGATATTCCGATTCGCCAGAAAACCGCATCGGAATACAAAACCATCGCTGTCGGCCATGTCCAGCTGCCGCAGAGCTTTCCGGAGGAAACCGAGGTCAGCATTCGCTTTACGCTGAGCCGCAACGGTCTGCTCTCGTTTGAAGCGTGGATCGACAACCGCTGTGTCGGCACGACCGCGATTTCTGTCGGCGACGAGCCGGACACAAGCAAAAAGACTGGCAGAAAGACGCTGCTTCCGCCGACCGGCGCCAAGCTCAACGCCGCCAATGAGCTGTACATCCTTCAGCAGGCACTGCGTATGCTGAACGGCAGAGGGCGCAAAGCCGCGACCGAACAAATTCGCACGAGCAAGCGCTTGATTACAAGCTGCTCTAATCCGCAAGATTTCGCCAAAGGCATGATCCAGCTGTTGAAAACCAGCGGAGCGCCAACGGTACTCAAAAATTGTCTGCCGCTTGCCCGCAAGCTGAGTGCCTTTTGGACGGAGAGCGAAAAGCAGGAGCTGCGCCGCATTTGTCTCGGCACGCTGCACACCGCGCTTCTGGGCTGGGGCAGCGGCGGTGAATCCGTGAGTGCCAATATTGAAGCCATTTACACGCTGGGTACGCTTGGCTGTGCGGCAGACTGTGAAAAACTGACGCCGCTGTGTGATTGTCCGAAGTACCGTTCGGCGCTGCTGCAGGCATTCGGCCATACGGGTGTGCAGGCGGCATGGATTTATGATGAATTTCTCTCTGACTGGGAAAACGGCAGCAGTCTGCAAAATTCTCTGCAGGCGCTGGGTCTGGTTCTGCATCATGCAAAGACCGATTCCCTGCCGGTCGAGCAGATTGCAGACGATATCATGCAGCTGATTGAAACGGCGGACTGCTATGACAACGAGCTGTGCATTGCCATCGCCGCGCTGGGCTTTGCCGCACCGCATTGCAGCGAAACTGTGCAGAATCAGGCGCTGGAAATCCTGTCCAAGCTGCCGGAATGGTACGAACCGCAGACTATGGTGCACTGCTCCAAGGCGGAGACCATTGCCCGCAGGCTGATTCAGACCGGCACGGTAGAGGCTGAAGAAGAACAGTATCTGCTCGGCCTGCTCAGCGAGCTGTAATGTCATTGGTATTTGCGCTGCCAAGGTTTGTCCATACAGCAGCCAGCTATTTCTGCGGCCCGCTGAAGCCGAAAGTAGACTGAAATACCCTCATTCCCTAAACAATAGAAATTGATTCAGTTTTTCTCTATATAGTTGTTATGATACCGAAAACCGCCCAATCATTTTGAAGATGATTGGGCGGCTGTTCATATCCTTTGTTTTTATCTGCATATTTACTAGGTCTTTTTCCAAGTTTCACAGACCTTTGTGTATAACTTACTACACAAAGCCCCTCAGCAGTCATCTCTATATATGCAAAATAACTTGAAATTTATCAATTTTTGTTCTTGACAGAACACTTTGCGCAAGGGTGTGCTTTCTTGCTTTCAATAATGCTTCACCATCGTTCATCCATGCACACTCTTGTTTATACAGCTGCTCCGCATCATCTTGTATCACCTTAACCTGTGTACACTTTTTCCCTGTAAGCTACCATCTTTCCGGCAACCTGTATCACCTTAACCTGTGTACACTTTTTTCCTGTAAACTGCCACCTTTCCGGCAGCTTGTATCACCTTAACCTGTGTACATTTTTTCCTGCAAACTAGCACCTTTCCGGTAGCCCGTATCACCTTAACCTGTGTACACTTTTCTCCTGCAAACTGCCATCTTTCCGGCAGCCTGTATCACCTTAACCTGTGTACACTTTTCTCCTGCAAACTGCCACCTTTCTGGCATCCCGTATCACCTTAACCTGTGTACATTTTTCTCCTGCAAGCCGACCTCTTTCCGGCAGCCTGTATCACCTTAACCTGTGTACACTTTTTTCCCGCAAGCTGACCTCTTTTCGGCAGCCTGTATCACCTTAACCTGTGTACACTTTTTTCTTTCAATTAAGCCTATATATTTCTAGTTATTTGATATATCAACAATGTATCTAACTTGTAAAATTGCTTGTATTTTTCAAGCATTATCCCAACCTTTGTGTAGTAAGTTATACACAAAGCATTTTTTACATAGAAAAAAAACACCGAATGAGGAATAATACTCATTCGGCGGATACATGTTCTTTATCATATTGTTTTTAGTTAAAGGAGGTTCAACGAGGAAGGATATTGCTCTTGGAGGTTGTCACGCAATCGGATGAACTCCGGGATATACTGATCCAAAATTGTATGCACCAGCCTTTGCGCCTCTGCCCCGTCATAGATATGCGTCATGCTGTTGCGGTCTTTCAGCATAGCAAGCCAAATTTCTTCATCCAAAAATCCATAAATGGAATACGCCGCCTTTAAAACCTCTCTGGGTGAGCCGGTATTTCCTTCCTGTCTGCCCTCATATTTCAGAAGCTCCTTGAGCACTTTCCAGCCAAGCTCAAACTGAATATGAAATTTATCAATGATTCCGCCAATAATAAATTCATTCGTCAAATCCTGTTATCCGGCGCGCGACAGAACATTGAGATTTGAGCAGTAATTTTCAAACTTTTTCATACAAAATAATCCCTTCCTTTTGAATGCTCGCCAGCAGCTCCGGAGATATCTTCTCGTCCAAATTGACAACATCATACGTCAGCAGCGTGGAGGTTTCTTCTTCCAAATCCAGAGAAAAACGCGTGATGTCACCGCCGGAAACCGCCAGATCAATGTCGCTGGCTCTCCAATAATCCCCCCGTGCACGAGAACCAAACAGAATCACTCTGTCCAGATGATATTTTTCAGCCAAATGACAAATCTCGTCTTGCACTTGCGGTTTGATTCCGGTATTGTAAATCATAGGTGCACCCTCCCATCAAAATTCTCCACTTTTAATTTTTAAAAGACCACCCACTGAATGTTTCCCTCTAAATCGTCTCGGAAAACTTTCGTTATATCTCCTATCAGCAATTCGTCATCGTAGATTCGCACATGATAAATTGTCAGCTTTCTTGAGCACTGTACATCTCCAAGCCGATGCTGTTTTCCATATTTGTCTTGCCGCTTTTCATGAAATGCAACGACTTTTCCTTTTCGCCTTGGATGCATGCCAAAGTTTTCTTTCATTTCACATATCCAATCATGCTCATGATTGGTATTATTCGTAAAATACAGATGATACTGATACCTGCACACCAAGACTGCGATATACGCTATCGTCACTCCCAAATAAATACAGATGAGAGCATTCATAGCAAAAACTATTTTTAATCCGAATATTCTGTACAGAGAGTACGAGACTATAAAAATAATCCATAATACGATCGCAGCAAACTGCATCGCCCATTCCTGCTTCAAAACATGGTCTTTATACTTAAAAATATATAAAAATCTAAAATATTTTATCCGATGAAAAACGGGCTTTCCTGCCGGCTCTCTATTTTCTTTTTGTCTATTGGAACAATAGCTGATAAAATAAAACTGAAATGTTATCAGCAAAATGAATCCGATTGTTTTTAACATAACACTTGTTGTCGGTACTTTCGTGAGGAATCCATGATATGAGAATTGACAATTCCATCTCATGCGATTATAATCTAAATAGAAGAAGGGGCACTACCAGTAGACGGTTTGTCCCCTACCGTGTTAAAGAAGTAACCGCAAGTCTGGGAAACGGGCGGTTACTTCTT
>OQVT01003402.1_pt1 | contig 10217 bp, 7 predicted proteins | sample 1691561 | NCBI WGS metagenome assembly OQVT01 (sample SAMN03418260, study PRJEB22391) | human gut metagenome | biome: human-gut; feature: organic feature; material: feces | host: Homo sapiens | place: Tanzania | collected 2013-01
GAGTGTACGCACGTCGGCCGTGGCGTAGGCGTCGTAGCCTACCCCCGCCACGCTCCGCACCGCCTGCGACCTGCTCAAGTACGGCGTGCGCACGGCCTACATCAACGACGTCCTCTACTGTTCCTTCAACGCGCGCGCGACCGAGCTCAAGCGCCGCGCCTGGCGTTCCCTCCACATCTGGAAGAACCGCAAGGTCGCCGAGGTCACGCTCACGCGCGATGATTTCAGGGAGGTGCGCGGTTCCAAGGCCGAGGCCGAGGACGTCATCGAGATACCCCGTTCCGTGGCGAAGAACGAAGTCGCCCTCTTCTTCTACCAGATCCCGGACCGTACCAAGGAGACGCGCTGTTCGATCCGGACGCGCGGGGAGCTGGACGCGACCATCCTGGCCACGAAGTTCGGCGGCGGCGGGCACCGCAAGGCCGCCGGCTGCACCATCAAGGCACCCATGGGGTCCGCGAAGCGCCAGATGCGCGCCGCCGTCAAGGACCTTCTCAAGAACGGCGTGTGCCGCAAGACGGCGCCGGTGCGCACGCCTCCACCCCCAACACCGCCAACAGCATCCCAGAAGGCCTAGCAATTGAATAGTTTCCGCATGAAGCGGAAAGGAGCAGTTATGAGTCCATACAAGAACCTGATCACGTCGAAGCTGGACGTCATCCAGCTTCACCTGAACGAAGCGCTGGCCGGAAAGAACCTCCGGCCGCTTGAAGCCCCCTTGAAGCGGATGAACCCGGGCGGCGCCCTGCCGGTGTGGTTCAGCCAGCTCGCGACCGCGCACACCCTGCCGAACCTGGACGACCGCAACGCGGGCGGCATCATCAAGAAGCTGCTGATCGGCGTCCTTGAAAAGTACGTCCTGGAGGAGCCCCTGGAACTCCACCTCGTCCCGACAGGCGCCGTCACCATCCCGGAACTCGAACTCGGGGTCAAGACGCCCTCGGAGAACTTCTGCACCATCGAGCCCTACTTCTCCGCCTACGAGCGCCTGACCGGCACCGGGTACGACACGCTGGTGCTTCAGACGAGCTACCAGGACGCCAAGCAGTCGGTCGCGAAGAACCACGGCCTGAAGGAGCGGATCCTCAACGTCCGCTACCTCCGGGGATCCGAGATTGCCGACCTGCAGCTGTGCGAGATCGCGGAGAACCTGAAGCGGGTCTACGCGGACCGGGAGGACATGCTGCGGCGCGCCATCAACTTCCTCGCCTACGCCAATCCGATGGACTGGGAGTCCGCCCACTTCATCGACCTCCTCCAGCGCCTCGGCACCGGCGACCTCGACCTCGAAGACGCCTTCTGGCGGATCCGGAAGGAGTTCATGCGCAAGAACCGGCAGCACGAGAAGAAGGGCCGGATGCAGATCCCCCCCGAGCAGCTGGAACACCTCGAACGCGCGCTCACCAGCCCAGACAACATCGTCCTCCAGGCCGAGGAGTGGGTGATGCGGACGCTGAACGAACACTGGCACGCCCCCAGCAGGGCCGTCTGGGACCGTATCCTCACGCAGCCGCTTGAGGGCAAGATCGGCATGACCTACATGCTCCAGTGGCAGTACCACTTCGGCACGCTGTTCCGTCCCGAGCGTTAGAGGCGAACCGGTCCCGGATTCGAGAAGAAGGGGAAGACCGCATGGACAGGGTTCTCGTCCTCACCGACGGCAAGGCCGGACACGAAAACCAGTCGCGCGCCTTTGTCCGCGCCCTGGGCCGCGACTTCGATTTGGTCGAAGTCCATTTTCGGAGTCCCCTCCACAAGGCCCTCTCCTACCTTCTCGACCATCTCGGCCTCCACACCTCCCGCCTGTTCACCCTGAATGCCGGAGTCACCGGCCCCTACGCCGCCGTCGTGGGAACCGGGTCAGGCACCTTCTACGCCGCGAAGACCCTCGCGCGCCGGCTGGGGACGAAGTGCGGCGTGGTCCTCTATCCGCGCGGCTACTGCATCGCCACGTTCGACTGCGTGCTCGCCCCCGCCTTCGACCGTCCGCCCTCCGCGCCGAACGTCGTCACAGTTCCCGCCAACCTCGTCGCGAACGACGCCGCCTTCTACGCCGCCGGCACGGCGGCCTTCCAGACGCGCCACCCCTTCCCGCATCCCACGCATCCCGTCCCCGCCGTCGCGGTCATCATCGGCGGTCCCAACGCCTGTTCCTCGATGACGCCCGATTGGATGCGCACGCAGCTCACGCGCATCTTCACCGAACACGGGCATCCCGCCTTCCGCCCCGCCCCCTCCGGCACAACCTCCCCCGTTCCCGAATTCTGGGTCACGACCTCCCGCCGGACCCCACCCGATGTCGAAGCCGTCGTCAGGGACTTCCCCTTCGACTACCGTCTCCTCTACTCGGAAGACCACTTCAACCCAATCCCCGCCTTCGTCTCGCTCGCGCAGACCCTTTACGTCACCGCCGAGTCCACCGGCATGCTCTCCGAAGCCTGTACCTTCGGGTCCGCCGATGTGCGCGTCCTCGACAACCTCAACCCCGGCCCCCACAAGTTCCGCCGCTTCGCGGAATCCTGCGCCGCCCTGGGCGCGAAGAAGATCGACCTCTCCGCACCCTTCGCCGCCGCAAAGTCCCTCCTCGGCCTCTAATCTCCCTCCCTGACGCGGCACGATTGTGTTCCCCCGCAACCGGTGGCACTGGGTCGCGCTCCCGCGCGACCGTGGTTCGGCGCGCACTGTCCCCACACCCTCCCTTCTGCCCTACACCAAACTCCGAAAGGCACGATTCCGAAGCGAAATACAACAACGTTCCTCCCATGTATCCGCATGTGAGATTTCGATGCGTAATAATTTCACGTCCCACATCTTAACCCAATATCCGACACAACACGCGACGGGCGCAGATCTCTGCGAAATTTCGACTCCACGTGAAGATGCGTTCGGACGCCACGCGCCGAGGGCGGCGCGGGTACTTCGCGCGCCGGGCCGCCGAGCGAAGACGTGCTACATGCCAAATCCGATCGCATGGGAACGCGCCCCTTTCGGCGAGGAGCGCGCGTCGGACATTCCGTTTCCCGTTTGGGAACGGTGGTCACTCATCCCTTTCAGGTTCACGGGTTCAGGTTCAAAGGTGTGATTTCAAGTTCAAGGTTGGGATGGGAAATGTTTTTCAAGAAATCACTACTGTTGCAGTTGACATTACACAGGCGGCATGATACACTCTTCGCCGTTCCCTACCAAACAGGTAGTCATTGATTGAAATCGAAAACGGAAAGGATTCCACGCATGAACACGCACAACAACGCCTCCATCCACACGTCCTCCCTCTTCGCGTCCGCCCTGCTGCTCGCGGCCTCCACCGCCTCGGGTGGCGTACCCCTCAACAACCTACAGGGATCGGGCGGCATCGCCTTCAACCCACTCGCCTACACGGCTGGGCTCCCCTGGGAGGGTCATTCAACCAGCAATCTCAACGGCATCGTCTCCAAGCCGCAGGTTGGCGCCTGGTACGTCAACCTCAACGAAGCCGACATCAACTGGTGGGCGGGATCGGTCGCCGTCACCGTGGCGGACCGCATCGAACTCTCCTATGGCTACGGTCTCATCGACGCACACAACTACGGCGACCGCTCCATCTCCACCCACAACGTCGGCGCGAAGGTCCGCTTCCTCGACGAGAACGCCTTTGATACGGCCTGGGTCCCGGCCCTCGCCGTGGGCGGCGTGTGGAAATACACGGACTCGGCGACGGTGAAGGCCCTCGGACTTGACGACAACGGCTTCGACGCCTACCTCGTCGCCTCCAAGCTCGTCACGCAGACGCCCATCCCCGTCCTCCTCTCCGCCGGCCTCCTCCTTTCGGACGAGGTGGTCAACGGTGTCGTCGGCCACAACGACTACGACGTGGTGGCGTTCGGCAACCTCGACATTCTCCCCGCCGAGAACGTCGCCATCGGCGTCGAATACAAGCAGGGCGTCGACGCCGGGGACGGCATCCGCAACCACGACTACTGGGACGCGCACGTCGCCTGGTTCGTCACGAAAAACCTCACCGTCGTGGCCGCGTTTGCCGAGACCGGCGACAAGGACCGTTTCTACCGCCACGGAAGCACGAAGAAGCTCGGCGTCGGCTCCGGCGCCGTCTTCTCCGTGCAGTACCAGTTCTAGCATCCCCGCACGGCGGCATGCCCCACGCGAGAAGGGCGTTCCCGCAAGGTCAGAAACGCGGCAGCTTCGCACGCGAATCGACCATGCCGCCGATACGGTTGCGCAGCTTCCAAATCCGGTCGTGTTCCTCGCGCAGGAAACGGAGGCGCCTCTCGTCGCGGCGATTGCACGCCGCATCGACGAGGTTCGCCATGTACACGATCTCCTGCGCCCACACGTTCGGATAGGCTCCACCCGCGTAGGCGGAGGCCGCGTGGCGGCATCCCTCGGCTATCGCCGAGATCTCGGCGAGAATGGGTTCCGTCAGGCCCGGATGGCGCGAGTACCCCCGGTCGTTCGCGAGGATGCGGAAGAGTTCGCTCGCGTTCGCCCGGAGCGCACCGCCGCGCAGATAGAGCGTGCCGAGGCGCAGAAGCGTGCCGCCGAGCGGCACGCCCATGATGCCGTTGAGGGCCGATTCGAGATCCATCTTCGCGGCGGAGGCTCCCTCGTGCGCAAGCATACCGCCGAAGACAAGCCCTGGCAGGGAGGCGGCAAGCGGCTGCCAGTGCCCGCCGTCGCCCCAGTCCGTCACGAGAAACCCGCGCGCGCCGTGGAGCCGTCCCGCCCGTTCGGCGGCAACCATGTTCTCGCGCATGTTCTCGACACGGCCGGGGAACGGGGCGAAGGCCGTGTCTACCTCGACTTCCTCAAACAAGTCGCCGCCCTCGCGCGGAAGCACGGGAAGCGGCCGATGTTCTGGGGGGACGTGATTCTGAAGCATCCCGAGCTCGTCCCCGAGCTGCCGAAGGATCTCATCGCCCTCGACTGGGGCTACGAGGGCAACCATCCGTTCATGGCGGAGGCGGCGAAGTTCCGGCAGGGGCGCCCCACCCTGCGGCAGTTCCGCCAGATGGTTGTAGGCGGGCTTCACCAGCCAGCGTTCGAGGTGTCCGAAGGAGTTCTGGTTCGGCACGAGGTCGATGCCCCGAAGCGCGCAGTAGGCGTCCAGTTCGCGGATCTCCTCCGCCGTGAGCGGAGAGGCCGCCTCCCAGACGTCCCGGTGCGTCGAATAGGCAAATGTATGCTCGGTGTAGAGCTGAAACTGGTTGTACTCGAACTTCGCGAGCAGATCGACGATCAGGCGGAGCGTCCCCATCGTCGGAACCTTGTCCCGGCTGATGTCGAGCATGTAGGCACGATCGGCAAACATCGGCAACGTCCCCCTCAGGACCGCACGGGACACGCCGCCCGTTCCGTGCGGCCGACGGGACATCCCTTCTTCACGTGCCCGTATCCTGAATCCACGACACTGCGCGCTGCCTGCTTCAATTTCGCCATGCCGTCCAATCTAGCACATCCCCCGATGGATGTCAAAACCGCTAATCGCGACGGCCGGCGTTCTCGGCCAGTTTCCGGGCTTCGGCCGCCATGTCGGCGCCGCCCTGCGCGATGTTCGTCCGCCAGAGGAGCGTCGTGTCGCCGGACGCCTCGTAGAGCCGTTCGCAGCCCGCGCCGCCGTTGAAGCAGCAGGAATCGACGAGCAGCCGCCCGCCCCGGTGGACGATGGCCGTCGATTTCCGCAGCCCCATGCGCGGGTTGTTGTAGAACCCGCAGCGCGAGAGGATCGCGTTCCCGCCGGCCACGCGGAAGCCGGTCTCCGCCGTGTCCGCATAGCAGCCGTCGAACGTGTGTTCCCAGCCCCGGATGTCGAAGGCGATCGAGCCCGCAAGCATCTCGGGCAGGCCCTTCGCCAGCATTTCGCGCTCCGCCTCCGGCGTCCACGGACGCCTCTTGCTCTCGCCGTAGAGCGTCGACCACTCGCGAACGCCCATGCCCTTCGGCGGCACCGTGCCGCCCCAGACATGGCAGCGCGTCAGGCGGTTCGAGCTGCCCCTCACGCGAATGCCGACCGTGTAGTCAATAACGAAGATGTCCGTCAGGTGGCAGTCGGAGACGCCGATGTCGATACCGACGTTCCCGGCAAGCCCCTTCATGTTGCACTTGGCGTAGACGTTGTTGGCCACGAGTTCGTAGAGATAGCCCTTCTCGCCGCGCGAGACCTCCAGCCCGACGCGGCGTCCGTTGTGGAGCGTGACGTTCGCGAGCGTGAAGTGATGCGCGTTCGAGAGGCGCAGGCAGCTCGCGAGCCCGTTCCCGTCGATGTCCCCGCCCCGGACGAAGAGGCCGAGGTTGTCGTAGATCCGCCCGTCAGGCTCGAAGAGCGTGAGCGAGACGTAGTCGCCGGCCGCCGCCCACGTGAGGAGGAAGTCCATCTCCCGCGTCGCGACAAGATGCGCGGCGGGATGCATCTCAAGCGAGCAGCGGTTCGTGACGACGAGCGGCGAGGCAATTGCGTACTCGCCCCTCGGCACCTCCAGAATGCCGTTCGCGGCCGCGTCGATCGCACGGCGGAAGCGCGGCGCGTCGTCCGTCTCGCCCGCACGGCGGGGGAAGTCCGCCAGGTTCGTGAAGAAAATTTCGCTGTGTCTGCGGCCTTCGCACGCGAAGTTCCCATGCCCCTATGGCAAGGGAGTCGGTGAAGTCGATAAATGTGATATAATCCTCGGTGTTCAGTGAGAGGAAGTGGAGAACGTGTGAAGTGCCGTTGTCCTACGGCTACTTGCTGACGCGAATCGTGTAGAAGCCGCTCGCGCCACCCTTCACCTTCAGTTCGGGCGTCCAGGGCCGCCCATCGCCAATGGTCGAGTCGCCTGTCGTGTTCGCCTCCATCGCCTCCAGCGTCTCGCCCTCCTTCAGGCGGTAGACGAGGCCCTTGCGCGTCGGAGCGGTAACGAGCGAAGGAGATCCCGCCAACGAAAGGTCCACAACTGCGCCTTTCGCCGTGTCAAGCGGCTCTTTCGCGAACTCCGGCTTCACCGTCGCCGCGTCGAGGTCAATCACGCCGTTGACCGCCGCCGGGATGTCGAGGAAGTCCGTGACATCCGCTTCGCCGCGCACCACGCGAACCGCCGCGCCGTTGGACGTGACCGTCTTCACCGTCGGCAAGACCTCAACCCTCACCCTCGCCGCGTCCACGCCGTCGGGAATCTCCACGACGACATTCGCCGTCCCCGCGCTTGGCCTCACGGCGAATCCCGCATCCGCGTCGCCCGTCACCTCGGCGGACTCATCACCGATGACCGACGGCCAGATCCGCCGCCAGTTCGCCGTCACCGTCTGCGCACCCGTCATGTTCGTCGTGATCGCCGCCGGCGTCCAGCCTGTGAACGCATAGCCCGCGACAGCTCCCGGCGCGACAAGCGCGAGGCCCTTGCCCTCCTCGTAGGTCGCCGGGTTCGGGTTCGCCGCACCCTTCAAATTCGCATAGGCTATTGACGAGAAGACAGTCTCTCGCATGCGTCTTCGCCCAGTGACAGCCGTTTCCGATTGAGACGCCCCACTTGACCCGATGGCCTTGATCCAATAGAAATACGTCTTGCCGATCTCGCCCGTCTTGTCGAGGTAGACACACGAACCGTCCGCCTCAAGCGCCACCAACGCCTCCGACGGGAACGCGTTCGTCGGCGCGCGGTAGATCTCATACCCTGTCGCCCACGCAAGATTCTTCCATTGCAGCCTTACGCCATCGGAAAGGCTATCGACCTGCGTGAACGCTGCGGACGACGGGTCGGCGTGCGCCGCCTGCGTAAGCGTGTAGACCTCGCCCGCGACGAGGATCTTGCCGGTGCGCGTCTTGCCGGTGTCATTGTCCGTGTAGGCGAAGCGCACCGTGCCGCTGCCTGTGCCCGTGTCGTCCCCCGTGACGATCGAGATCCACGGCTCGGTGACGATCGCCGACCACACGTCGCCGACGGAGGCCGAAACGCCGATTTCGCCCGCGCCCGCATTGCCCGTCACCCAGTCGCCCGTCGGCGTGATGTCGAGGTCATAGGCGCGCTGCGTGATGTAGACGGTCTTGTCGCCGACCGTGATCGTGCCCGTCCGGGACGAACCATCGTCCATGCAGGGTTCAACGAAGTACAGGATCTCCGCATCCCCCGTGCCCGATTCGTTCTGGAAGATGACAATCCAGCTGGCGGACGCCACCGCCGTCCACGCGATGTCGCCGTCGGGATGGATGGCGATCGACCCGTCACCGCCGTCCGCGCCAAAGAGCCTGTTGTCGTACTCGACTTCCACGCCGTGCGCCTTCTGGCTCACCCTGAACGCCTTCTCGGCGATCTTCACCGTCGCCTCGCGCGCATCGACCGCCTCGTTCGCCGCCGCCACGAGCGTGACCGTCCCCGGTCCGACGCGGCTCGCCGAACCCGACAACGTGATCCAGTCCGGCAGGTTCTCGACCTTCCATTCCACGATGTCGCTGACCGACACCTCAACGGTCGCCGTCTCGCCTGCCGCCGCAAACGCGTGGCCCGTCGCCGAGAGGGCCACCGTTGCCGCCGCCTGCCTCACCGTGTGCGTCGCGGGCAGCATCCGGCTCGCCGGCTCTGGCGTGACGGTGACTGTCCCCGTGCGCGCGTAAAGCGTGGTCTGTGGCGAAACCGTGTAGACGACATGGCCATTGCCCGCACCAGTCGCGAAATTCTCACGGACGGCGATCCAGCTCGCGCCGCTCGCCACCGTCCACGGCAAATCGGGCGTCGCCTTGACGGAAACGAGTGCGTTCCCCCCGCTCGCCGCCACCTCCTTTTGCGCGGGCGAAATCGCGAAGGAGAGGGTCGTGCGCCCCTCCTGCGTGACCGTGAACGTCTCCGTGCCGATCGTCACCGTGCCCGTCCGCGCTCTGTAGCTGGGGTTCTCTGCGATGACAACTGACACCGTGTCGCCGCCCTGTCCGTTGCCCGCGTCCTCGACCGAAATCCAGTTCACGTTTGGCGTGACCGTCCATGAGGTAATCGCAAGCGCATCCACCTTGATGGGGATGACGTGCGCGTAGTAGTCACACGCCGCCGAATAACGGTCGAGTTCCATGCGGCTGCCGTACTGGAAGACGGTGACCTTCAATTATTGCAATGCCAGCGGTATGGAGATAGCCAGCCACCTGAAGTACCGCATCGACAAGGGCGAATGGAAGGATGCCGAAGCGAATGCACCGGTTCCTATGGCTGTCTTGCCATCAGGTGTGCATGAGATGGAAGCGATCTGCGGAACGGATACCCTTCAGCAGAAGTTCACCCTCTTCAGCATCAAGGATACCCATCCGATGGAGCCAACTACCGAATGGTATTATCAGACTTCCAAGACCTTCCCTCGTGATGGCAAGCCGGTATATGTGCAGGTGGGTTCTTCTGAAAACGGAGCGCATATCGTTTATTCCATCATCGCCGGCAACAGACTGCTGGAGAAGGGTGCCTGGGAACTGGGCGACAGCATCGTTACCCTGCCATTCACCTACAGAGAGGAATATGCTTCGGGTGTGGTGATCAACTATTGTTTCGTGAAGAACGGCGAATGCTATACCCGAAAAATCAGCATCGCCCGTCCTATGCCGGAGAAGAAGTTGAATATCACCTGGAAGACTTTCCGCGACCGTCTCACTCCGGGACAGAAGGAGAAGTGGACCTTGCATATTACGACTCCTGACGGCAAGCCTGCCAAGGCACAGCTGATGAGTGTGCTTTATGACAAGTCGCTCGACCAGTTGGCTGAACATACCTGGAAAATGTCGCTGGGATTCAGCCAGTGGTTGCCAGACTGCTATTGGAAGAGCAATCTGAAGTATTATAAGTTGGGATTGTCTGGTACTTATCCTACCAAATATTACGATGAAAAGGAGTTGGAGGTGGATAAGTTTGATGATAAATACTTTAGCTTTAATGCTTATATGCAAGCGGTGGAATTGAGCAAGTTGGAACGTTCTTCTGGCGGAACCGTTGAGGCTGTTCTTATAGATAAGCATTCTTTGGTAAAAGACGAGCTGGTACGAGAAGAAGCGAAAGTCATGAAATCTCGTGCGAATCAGATGGTCCGTGTAGGAGCTCCTGCTCCATCTGCCAACAAGGTTTTTGATGTAGTAGAGGAGATGCCGCAGTTTGCTGGCGGTTCAGGCTCAGACGCAGGACAGTTCCTCGACAAGGTTCAGATTCGTGAAAACCTGAACGAGACTGCCTTCTTCTATCCTGCCTTGGAGAGCGACAACAATGGCAACGTAGCCATCAGAT
>OQVT01003404.1_pt1 | contig 10213 bp, 2 predicted proteins | sample 1691561 | NCBI WGS metagenome assembly OQVT01 (sample SAMN03418260, study PRJEB22391) | human gut metagenome | biome: human-gut; feature: organic feature; material: feces | host: Homo sapiens | place: Tanzania | collected 2013-01
AATATGATCCTGATAATTGTGATGAGTATATAAAGCGATTGATACGGGAAGAGAAGGTAAGTGATGCTTCTGTTGTAGTCGTTCTGGTGGGACCCAATACAAAAAAACGCAAACATGTAGATTGGGAAATATATGCAGCTTTAAGAGACAGTGTGAATGGTTGTTCGGGACTGGTATGTATTTTGTTGCCTGAATTTCCACTTACATCAGATGAACGCAGATATTTCATTGCCAGTAGGATTTGATACAAACCATTATGTGCTGGCGATGGCACAACCTTATCTACATCCAGAATTTCCGGTGTCGTATGTATTGTACGATTATAAATTCTAGAATTATGAGCACACATATTACGCAATACTGAAACACCCTGTATCCATGAAGCAAGCATTTTCTGTGATGGTTTTACCAAATTTCCTTTTTTCGATCTATACTGATAATTTGACGCCAAGATAGAGTATGAACTTCCGGTACCTGTTTTCAAATTCTTAATTATCTTCGATAATGTACCGAACGAAAGGACTTCAACGGCTGCCCATACAGGTACTTCTCCATCATGATTGTCAAAATTATGTTTGATAAACACATCATTAGAGCGAGCAATTTCTGACGCTACAGTAGACATATTCTGCCAATACAGTTTTTTCTCTTTAAAAATCGATGAATCTTGCAAAACAAGTGGTTCTCCGTGTATAAGCAACGCTTCCACTAATCGTACTCTCAAAGCCACCTCGATCTTAGAAATCATTGAAAAAGTTAAAACAGACAATTCCTGATCAAATTGATACAACTTTAAAATATCTTCAAACTTTGTTCCCGAAATATACTTCTTTGTAGCATTATCATATAATTGAAATGAGTATCCACGCAAACGATAAAACCCAACTGACTTTAATGCCTTTTCTACATCCTCACGAGAAGTAATTACCATTCCTGCATCAATATATGATTGTACCTGCTGTGCTATTGTTAATATTTGTTTTGGATATTGATACATAAAACACCCCATAAATAAAAAGTCCCACCGGGTTGCGCATGAAAATCAGAGGCGTGGTGGGTTCTGTTATCATCATTATACAACTTTTATTGCGACTGTCAAGATTCCTTTTTCATTGTGGTGATTTCTGTTAATTTGTACTTGACAAGAGGTCATTACATATCAGTTTGAGTTTTATTACACACTTTAATTAGAAACCTTCTTTTTTAGCAGTTCTCCTTACATTTTAACAAAAATTAAGCCATTCTTACCGACTACAGCTGATCATATTTTGCCGCACTGCCTTTTGCTTTCTCCACCGGATATTTCGCCTCATTCTGATTCATCTTCATAGTTACGATTTCATCTGCATCCAGCCCCAGCTTGTCCAACAGATTCTGGCTATACACAATAACATCCGCAAGTTCCTCTTTTACATGCTGTAAGTCGTAATCCTTGTCTGACCACTGAAAACACTCCAAAAGCTCTGCTGCCTCGATCACAATAGATTTCGCAAGGCATGCGTAACTATACATTCCGTTTACACCCCGGGTCATCCAAAACTTTGATTGTATATCCGTCACTTGTTTGCGGAAGTTTTTTAAGTTCCTGCCTTTTTGTAAATGCATCGATCCAGTCCATGGTTTCCGAGCCAGCCTGCATTCGAAGCTGTTTGTCCAATATCTGTGCTTCCCAAAACTGCTCAATCCCACATATATTCCGGGCTTGCCGATATGTAAACATAATCACACAATACTCCGTTTTCGTCGAACAAAAACAGTGCATCGAAGACATCTCCCACTTTATAGGTCACTCCGATTTCTTTGTCCGCTGTGGAAAAATCCGTTACTCCATCCATTTCACCCTCATATGAAGGTTCTTCTGCGAACAATGCCGTCAAATCCTCCACCGTGGTCTGGGCACTTAATTCCGTTGAAAGGTCTTGCGGTAGCACAGCAAATCCCATCTGGAAGTTGGTTCCGGAGCGATAATAGAAAAATTGAATATGTGGAGTATTTGTATTGCAATACAGTCTTTCCTGAAAAATTCCCCGCTCATACCAGGTTCCTATGGATGCTGTATATGACGTATTAAAGATTCCGCATTTTCCTAAATACCGATAACCGAGATTCTCATAATCTTCCGCATTGATATCATAATAATCCAGTACTTTCCGGTTGATCGTTGTAATCTCCTGCAGCAGCTCTTCATTCACGCCTTCCACTTCCGTCCAGGATTTCGGCGGTTTTTTGCGGTTGAGAGAGTCTTGAATCATGCTCCCGTCCGGCAAGTGTGATTCTGTCGGCATCTGTGATATTGTCTCCGTTTCCTTTGCCGCTTCCTCTCTATGATATTTTTCCAGATCCTCCGGCTCTGTCTCTACAGTCACTATTGCTCCTTCTTCCGCCGTACTGAGCCGTTCTTCCTGCACTGTTTCACCGTTCCTTGCATCCCGGATCAGGAAAAACAGCATTGCGCATAAGCCTAGTGCAGAGATGACCGCCAGACCGGCTCTGAATGACTTTTTCTTTCTCCGTTTTTCTCTCTTTCCCAGCGGCTGTAACTCTGTCGGTTCGCCCACTCCCACCATTTCTTCTGAAACTGTTTTCCCTACATCCTCCGATATTTCTTCAGGCGTTCCGTGTTCTTCCTCGTATTTATTTTTCCAGTAAGCGGTCTGTTTCCTTTCATTTTCCAGCATATCTTCATATGCCTTCTTGACTTTTAACAGATACTCCCGCAGCATCTGCTCCGAAAGAGTCTGTCTGTCGGCAACCGTACCACCGTTGATCTTACTGACAGCATTGTGTACTACCGCCAGATACTCCTTCTCCTCCTGTCTGGTTCTTTGAATATAGAATTCTTTATAATAATCATTTTCAAAGAGCAACTGACTGACCAGATTCTGCCACTCCCGATTCTGCTGATCCTGTTGTTCTTTACTTTCCAGCAACTGTTGAATTTCTTCCCGGATCTCAGCATACCTTTTTTCGAATTCAGTAAGATGATCCTTCTTTTCCTGTTCCAGCTGTTCTATTTTGTCTTTCAGCTGTGGGATGATCTTCGTATTTTTGAAAGATGCGCTCTGATAGTCATCGATCCGTGACTTTGCTTCCTCCAATTCTGTCTTCAGTCCATCGATTGTTGCACTGTATTCTGCTTCTGTCTGTTGCAGCTCCTTATAGATTTCTTTCCATGACCGGAGTAGTTCGACGATTTCTCCTTTTAACTTTTTCTGTTCTTCTGTGCTGGTAGCATATAAACTCTGATATTTATTGTCTGCCTGGATCCATTTTTCCTGTAGGCGTGTCTTCTGTTCCTCTGCACGTATCCGGATGGTCCGTTTTTCCTCCTCCAGCTGCCGGATCTGTTTCTTCAGAGCATACATTGACTGGGAATTCTGCGCCTTTCCCTCCTGAAGTTCCTCCTGTAACCGGGATATCTCATCTTCCCTTCCGGAAAGTTCCGTTGTCATTTTTTCCACAACAGCAGCATAAGAATTCTGAAATTCCTGAATCTGTTCCTCCAGATGTTTCTTCTCTTCTTCCGATCCCTGATATTTATCATACTCTATATACTGATTGCGTACATTTCCTTCCGGATCAAGCAAAAGAATCCTCCCATGCTGTTTTGTCATTTTATATGCCGGTGCTGCTGCCCTCGGCTTTCTGTCCGGCAGTGCGGAAGCGATCTCCTCTGTGGGCACCATGCGTATTTTTTTCCCGCCCGGTGCTGCGATCTCATGAACGGATGTAATCTTTTCATAACTGAAAGCCGCCGGTCTGTCAGCATTTTCCCCGGCAATACGCAAGTACAGATCCACCATCAGGTCGTACAGACAGACAATCATTTCATTATACTTTGCATCGCTTCTCGGAATCCCTGCATGGCAGTATGCCTTCGAAATATCATTCAACGTATGCAGTGTGGCAAAAGCATATTGTCCTATTTGGGAAACTAGCTGTTTTGCATTTTCACCGTACAGATAATGTGATAAGTGTGCGGGCTGCGTTGCATATGGAATCTTATAAAATGCACTGACGTACTGCACATATTGTTCAATCGCATATCTGACGTATTGTGCGCAGGCAATATCCATCACATAAAAATAGGATTCTGCTGACACTGCATATTCCGTCATTTTCTGATAAGCTTCATTCTTCGTATATTCATTTTCGATTTTCAAAAAAGAGAAATTCGACATAGTATTTTCCTTCGTATGCTCTCGCACAATCTGTTTCCCCCATTATAACACAGACCGCACATCCCTGAAAGATGTGCGGTCTGTTCTATGTGTTAATCCCCTTTTGCATATATTTGATACTTTGTGTATCATTTGCTAAATTATATATAATATCTTATAAATTGTCAATAGTCCCCTGTTTTTATGGTCACATAAGTTCACCCTACACTTCCGGTTTTGGTGCACTGTTTCCTCTTTTCTTCTTTGTCATGAAGAAAACCGCAAACGCACCTGCCACAATTGCTGCAGCGATCAGGAAAATCCACCATTCTATGTGTTTTTCTTCCTGTGCCGGTGTTGCAACGGTGTCAGTGTCTGCAGACTGCCTATTCTCTGTTTCTGTATCTGCAAGCTCTGGTTCCGCCGCCTTTTCATCGATTACGAGGAGGTAATCGGATGCATGCGTGAAGGTAAGCATCACGCTGCCATCTGCTCCAATCTCCTCTTCACAAATAAATTCCATCTGCTGCGTCTGTTCGTTATAGTAATACAAGCTTGCGTAGAATCCGGCATTCTTCTGATCCACATTCAGGGAAAGCACCGCTTTGAAGCCAAACTCACCATCATAGGCCAGGCTTAAGGCAGTATAGAACCTCTCACCCGTAACGCTGTTTACCACCGAGACCGGAATAAGACCTTCTGCTTCCGCACCGGCCTTCACGCCGAAGTCAATATCTCTCACACGATCCGCAGTCACATCCCGGCCATTGACACTCCATGTAATACCATTTCCCATGTCAAACATAACGGTAACATTCTCTCCGCAGATCAGTTCAAACAGGCGGCCGGGCACCACAGTAGTACCGTTCATATCCACTGTAATCTCGCCGTCCATGGCAGTCTGAGCCACTTCCTCGCAGATGGCATCCCAGCCTTCTCTGCCGTTCCCGCCTTTCATAAAAGGCGCTTCGGTCGTTGCAGGCACAGGTACTCCGGGCCGCAGTACTGAATTACGGTCGTTTTCCCGCCGTACCAACTGATCTGTCGGCAGCAAATCTTTGTCCTTCTCGACAGTGTCTGTTGTAAGTTCAGAGTCACCTGGCAGATCCGGAGAATTCGTTGCTCCAGTTACCGTCAACGTCAGTGAGAATTCCACCGTCTGATAAAGTTCCGTTTCTTCCGGTATAAAGACCACCGTATACTCCGTGCGATTACTGTCTGCAACTGCAGGCTTTTGCTCCGGTTGCTTCCATGTAAAACTACCTCTTACAGGCAGTTGTCCGTCCGGCAATGCAGATGCATTTCCCCTGCCGTCACCGTACAGAACGCTTCCGCCCGTCAGGACAGCGTCTGCAAGAGAATCTCCCTCGGTAATGGTTGCTGCCGCAGGAGCAGTGGCTACATAGGGTTTCGCCTGTGCCACAGTCACGGGAATCTGCTCTGTAACTGTCTTATAATTATTTCCGTCCTCCGGTGTAAATGTCACTTCATAATTCTTTGTTCCGGCAGACAATACTGTTGTCCGGTTGCTGAAACTCCAGGTACCCGGTACTGTGACCGTCGAATCTCCCACGGTCCAACTGACATTTCCACCTGTCAGTTGCAAGTCTGCCAGTGTCTGTGTCGGATGATAAATGAATTCCGTTCCGGTCACACCGTCCGCTTCTTTTACTGCAGCCGGCAGCTGATCTGCCCGGGGCGTTGCCTTATTCACCGTGATGCTCACACTGTCCGTCCTTGCGATATACGCCTCGTTATCTGGCGTGAACTTCCAGTTTGCGCTTGCCGTTCCTGCTGCCGGGATCAGGCTTCCATCCTCCCATGCCAGTGTACCTGTCACAGGATTTCCGTCACTGTCTACAAACTCTGCGTTTTCAAATAACAGCACAGCAAGTCTGTCACCGTAAGTCATAACACTGTTCTTTAACGTCACCTCTGTACCGGTTCTGACATAGACCTCCTGCTTATCGACCCAGTTTGTATGAATGAAGACTGTGATGGTCTGATAGTTTTCTGTCTCGATGGTCATTGTAATATCATCGGTTCCAACGGTATTATTTTTCTGTATCGTATAGGTCAGTATGCCGGTTTGTTCGTTAAACTTATCATCCACGATCAGCGCATGCACGGAAACTGCACTATCTATAATCTTCCCACAGTCCGCAGGCAACAGCTTTGCTATATCAACGCTGTCCTCATGGTCACGCTCATAATAGTAATTTCTGTTTACGTCAGCCACAGTGGGGGCATTCTTCTTTGCCACCGTCACCGTGATCTCTCTGTCCACTGCCGCATGATAGTTGGTGTTCTGCGGCAGGGATACCCTGATCTTTGCCGTTCCTGCCTTCAGGATCTTCACCGTGCCGTCCGCTGTAACCGCTATCACATCAGTTCCGTCCGTCACCTCGTATGTGATAGCAGTCTCCGTGTGGCTCGCTGTCACATCCAGCGTAAATGCGTCATCCCCGAAGGTCTTTACATAGCTGTCCGATCCCACGGTCAATGCTGCATCCGCCTTCTTCACGGTCAGGGTACCGTGGTCGGGATAGCTTACGCCCTCCGCACCGGACACTCTGTACTTCACTTTCACATCATATTTCGCGTTCACGGAAGTTACCGTAAAATCATAGGTTCCGACCGCCGAAGTCTTTGTTGCCGCCGTGGTCAGGCTTATATCTGCCTTGACAGAATCCTGCGTATCACCGTTTACAAGTCCTGTGAAGGAATCCGGTTCCTCCGTAACGTCCACATAGCCGATCTCCGGATTCTCCTCATGATAGGTCTTCTCCAGACTTCCTGTTACATACACGGTAAGCTCCTTCTTTGCCACCGTGGGTACCACCTTCACACTCACACTGTCAAACCCGGCATTCTCCGGTGTAAAGGTCAGTTCATATTCGTTGGTTGTACCCGGTACCGGATATTCTCCGCCGGCCGCCGTATCCGTAAATGTCCAATTACCGGCCACCACGGTATCCGGTGCACCCGGATCTATCATAGTACCGGCCCCGATCGTCAGATTCTTTGCCTGTGTACCGTAGATACCGCTCAATGTGGGAGCCACACTTACTGCCGGCATTACCTTCCGGGTAGTGAAATCCACCGTGGTATACGTTGTCTGCAGGTTGCCTGCTTCATCAATGGCCATCAGGTAGAGCCGATACCCTCTGTCCGCCTCCAGCCCGGAGAGGCTAACTGCATTCTCACCCTCCTGCATGCTCTGATGGTAGATGACCGGATCCGGCGTAACACCACTTACAGACACCGTCTGTCCGTTTTCCACCGCCGGCTGCCATCTGCCGCCCACCCGCTTTACGACCACCTTCTCCTGTTCCTGTGCCAGAATCGTTTCCAGAGCGGATTTATTGTTTGTAAACACTGTGTCATCATCATAGCCACCGATCCAAAAGTACACCACAGTTCCGGCTTCCTGCGCCTCAAAAGTAACCGTTGCCGTATGATCCGTCAGTGTTCCGGCTTCCTTGGTGGGAACTGTTGCAGACGTGATCTCCGGTGCTGTTCTGTCTATCACCACGCCCTCGCTGCAGATATAGTCACTCATATTTCCGGCCTTATCCTTCACACAGGCATAGACAATATAATGCTCTTCTGCGCTCAGCGCGCCGGAAATCATCACCTGTCCGTTTCCTGCTGCCGTCACTTGCGTAAATTTTCCGGCAGCTTTCAAGGCATCCAGTTCAGCCTTTGTCTTTGCCGCTGCCGTCTTTTCACCGTTTCCGGACGCTGCTGCCGAAAGGGCGGACGCATCCACCGTATCAATATAATAGTAATACTCTGCGACACCACTGGTCTCATTTACACCGTCCTTCGCATCATTGGCCCGGATGACCAGATCCAGCGTCGTATCAGTATAGAACCTTCCGAAGGACACGGTATTCAGCAGCTTCTTCCACCAGTTCTCCTTGATGGAGATACCGAAATCCCCGCTGTTTCCTGTAGTTGCCTCCCAGCTGGGCGCAGACCTGTCGATCTGCAGCGTCACCTCCACAGGTGTTCCGACATAGCCGTTGGTAACGTCCCTTACATAGAGTGTCTTAGTGATCTTGCCTTCTCCGGTGAACACATAGCCCGCACCTGTGCCGTCCACAGCATCGGCAAGTGTATCGTATACCCTTATATCACTGCCCAGTCCACCGGTCAGTTTCTCATCCAGAGTACCTGCGTACACCACCCGGCTGGTATCTGTGTCACTGTCCGCTGTACCAAATAAAGCGGTTACATCCCCATTATACCACCCTGTTTTGGAAGCGGTGGTCTGCGCCGGAGTAAAGGCATATCGGATGTCAAATTCCCGTTCAATGGGGGTCGCCTCTCCGCCATAGTTGCCGATACCGGTAATGATAAGTTTTGCCTTGTCCACTCCTGTGGTGATGTTAATATTGTTTTCATAGGTTACGGTGTAATCCTTATCCCTTACCAATGCATAAGAGCTGCCATTCACCTTAATCTCACTGTCCGAAATTACACCTGCATCATAGGCAGTACACGCAGCCCCGCTTCCTGTGTAATATGCAAAAGCATCCGCAACCGGGGTCACCATTCCTTCCGTCAGCGTCTTCGGCAGGATCCTTGCAACCAGCTTTTCCGATAGATAGGCATCAACGCAGTTTGCATTCGTCATTCTGACCCAGAAGGGATATTCTCCCGCATCGGTGATCATGTACATATTCTCGGCACTACTGCCTTCGAATCTCTCCATGATCCAGGTAGCCTTCTCATCCGTACTGTACTCCACGGTGGTCGGGCATAGAACAACGCTGCCCGGCGCATAAGTATTCATTACGTCAGGTGTAGTGATCTGCTGGATATATTGCTGCGCCGCGCCGCCGCACTGACTCCACTGCTTTGCATCGGAAGCGTCCCCGTAGAACTCTACTAAACTGTTATTCCATGCCTTCTCTGTTCTTCCATCATAGTAACAAGCACTAGAACCGCATACCTCAAGATTATTGACCTGAGGCCGCATCGTCCCCTTGCCGATGGTAAAGTATACGGTAAACTCTCCGGTGTACTTCCCGCGTCCGGTGATCGTCACCTTGGGCGCCTTGTCCGCATCAAAACCGGCTTCGCCCTCACGGTACGGATACGCCGCCGTGTTGTTCGCATAGCGCACCTCAAAGTCCGCTTCTTCATTCTTCGGAGTTCCGCATGCATACATCATCCACTTGCCGATGTTATTTTGATACCGATAATCCGGCATGGTAAGCGTCACCGCCGTCTGTCCTGCACCTGAGACCAACGTAATGCCGGTCAGCATCTGGGGCCAACTGTCATAGGTACGCCCCGTAAGTCCTTCTATCTCCAGATGCCCGTTTTGATAAGCAACGGCAAGATCCGTCTTTCCACAGTGCGCACAATAGCCGTATTCATCGGATCCGTGTGTGATCAGCGTGACCGTAGCTTCCGGCATGATGAATTTATTCTCTGTCGTCGCCGCTTCGCTGATCTGCCCCGTAGTGTCAGTAGCATACTGATAAGCACAGGTGATGCCTCCTACCGTAATCTCACTTCCTTCTTTGCCGTACAATAAGCCATTCTGCACCACTATATTGCTATTGGCGCCATCCGGCAGGGAAACACCCTCCGGCAGCCGGATCTGATAGTAGGTGGTAATGTTCTTACTCGCAGCCTTTTCCGCCTCAAGTTCCTTAATAAAGTCCGTAAGATAATCCGGCGTCCAATAGACTTCCATTCCGGCTCCGTCTGCCAGTTTTGCATCAATGTTTTTACCGCCCGCTCCATCCGGCACCACCAGAGAATTATCTGTGTCGGAGACCAGAATGCCATATTGGCCATTATTAGTCAGATTGATGCCTGCGCCCTCTTCAATGAAGACTCTGGCACCCCCTGTCAGCTCCACTGTCCGTGTAGCATCATCTGCCCTCTCCAGAACCAGACGGGCATTCTGCTCCAATGTCAGAAATCCATTGCTTCGCTTGATTACCGGCACCTTGCAAATCTTATTCTGCAGCAATGCATCCCTTACAATAACGTTTCCTCCGGAAACCTCTACAAAGCCTTCCTCAAGGGTA
>OQVT01003405.1_pt1 | contig 10213 bp, 9 predicted proteins | sample 1691561 | NCBI WGS metagenome assembly OQVT01 (sample SAMN03418260, study PRJEB22391) | human gut metagenome | biome: human-gut; feature: organic feature; material: feces | host: Homo sapiens | place: Tanzania | collected 2013-01
GAGAATTTGCAAAAAAGCGCGTAAATAGCGGCGTTTTTGCAAGGTTCGTATTATTCTTGTCTGGCATGCTCAAACTAATCGGGTGGAGAAGTCGGGGCGGAGTATAAACGATTATGGAGAAAAGAAAATTCGTATTACGATCCGAATATAAGCCCACGGGCGACCAGCCCGAAGCGATTAAAAGCCTGACCGAAGGATTTGCGGACGGGCTTAAAAGTCAGGTTCTGGTCGGCGTAACGGGCAGCGGAAAGACGTTCACTATGGCTAACGTCATACAAAACGTGCAACGCCCGACGCTCGTCATCGCGCACAACAAAACGCTCGCGGCGCAACTCTGTAACGAGTTAAGGGAATTTTTCCCCGAAAACCGCGTCGAATATTTCGTTTCGTATTACGATTATTATCAGCCCGAGTCGTATATCCCGTCAACGGACACCTATATAGAAAAAGACCTTGCCATAAACGACGAAATCGATAAACTTCGGCACAGCGCGACCTGCGCTCTTGCGGAGCGTAACGACGTTATCGTCGTGGCGTCGGTTTCGTGCATTTACGGGCTGGGCGCGCCGGAAGAGTATTACGCGCTCGCCATATCGCTAAGAGAAGGTATGGAGATCGACCGCAACGAACTTATGCGTAAACTCGTCTCCCGTCAATACGACCGTAAAGATATCGATTTTACGCGTTCGTCGTTCCGCGTTCGCGGCGACGTGGTGGAAATATTCCCGTCGTCGAACGATAACGTATATATCCGCGTCGAGTTTTTCGGCGACGAGATAGAGAGGATCAGCGAGTGCGATTTCGTTACGGGCAAGGCGATAAACACGCTTAAACACGTCGCTATTTTCCCCGCGAGCCATTACGCCGTCGGCGACGAGAAAATGGAAACTTCGCTTAAACGCATAGAAGCGGATATGCGCGAAGAAGTCGAAGAATTCCGTCGGCAGAACAAACTTCTCGAAGCGCAAAGGCTTTTGCAGCGTACGTCTTACGACATAGAGATGATGCGCGAGATAGGTTATTGCAGCGGTATAGAGAATTACAGCAGATATTTCGACGGAAGAAAAGCTGGCGAGCCGCCGTTCACTCTGCTCGATTATTTCCCGAAAGATTTTATAGTGTTTATCGACGAAAGTCATATGACCGTTCCGCAGATACGGGCTATGTACAACGGCGACAGGGCGAGAAAAGACAATCTCGTCGGGTACGGGTTCAGGCTTCGTTCGGCGTACGACAACAGACCGCTTACTTTCGACGAGTTTTGCGCCCGTATCGGTCAGACCACGTTTATATCCGCAACGCCCGCCGCGTACGAAACGTCCGTCGCGGACAACTTTGCCGAGCAGATTATCCGCCCGACGGGGCTGCTCGATCCGTTGGTGGAAGTGAGACCGACCAAAGGTCAGATAGACGATTTGCAGGCGGAAATAAAGAAAGTGATCGCGTCCGGCGGAAGAATACTCGTTACCACTCTCACGAAGAAGATGGCTGAAAGTCTTACCGATTATCTTAAAGAGCAGGCGTTCAAGGTGCGGTATATGCACAGCGACGTAGACACGCTCGAACGCATAGATATAATTCAGGAACTTCGGCGCGGGGATATCGACGTGCTTATCGGCATAAATCTTCTGCGCGAAGGGCTGGATATGCCGGAAGTAAAACTCGTAGCCATACTCGACGCGGATAAAGAAGGCTTTTTGCGTAGCGACACCGCGCTCATTCAGACGATAGGCAGAACGGCGAGAAACGCCGAAGGCAGAGTTATAATGTACGCCGACGTGGTTACCGACAGTATGAAACGCGCGATGGACGAAACCGCGCGCAGAAGAAAAATTCAGTCGGAATATAACCTGAAACACGGCATAACGCCCAAAACCATTACTAAAAAAATAATAAACACGCTCGAAATATCCAAAAAAGCCGATCCTACGCAGGATATACGGGCAAGCGACATACCCGACGAAATAGAGAAATTGCAGGCGTTGATGAAAGTCGCGTCGGCTAATCTCGACTTTGAGCGTTGTATCGAAATCCGCGACGCGATCGCAAAACTGAAACGCAAAATGCGTCAACGCTGATTTTCGGGGCGGATAAATTTGAAACTATGATAGAATATCTTAAAATAAAAGGCGCGAAAGAGAATAATCTTAAAAATATCAGCGTGGATATACCGAGAGACAAACTCGTCGTTTTTACGGGCTTGTCGGGTTCGGGTAAATCGACGCTGGCTTTCGATACGATTTTTGCCGAAGGGCAGAGAAAGTATATGGAAAGTCTTTCGAGTTACGCGCGAATGTTTCTCGGTCAGATGGAGAAACCCGACGTGGAGAGTATAGAAGGCTTGTCGCCCGCTATATCGATCGATCAGAAAACCACGTCCAATAACCCGCGTTCGACCGTCGGCACGGTAACCGAAATCTACGACTATTTAAGGCTTTTGTACGCGCGCGTGGGCGTTCCGCATTGCCCCGTCTGCGGCAGAGTAATAGAAAAGATTACGGTAGACCAGATCGCCGACCGCGTTCTGCAAATGGAAACGGGCAGTAAAATACTCGTAAACGCGCCCGTCGTAAGGGGCAGAAAGGGCGAATTTACCAAACAACTCGAAGGTTATAGAAAAAGCGGTTACGCGCGCGTCGAAATAGACGGCTCGGTATACGATTTGTCCGAAGACGTAAAACTCGATAAAAACGTCAAGCACGACGTGTCCGTCGTGGTGGACAGGCTTATCGTCAAAGACGGAATAAGAAAACGCCTTACCGACAGTCTCGAAACCGCGTTAAAACTCGCCGAAGGCTTGGTGGTTATAGAATGCGACGGAAAGAGCGAGTTATTTTCCACCGCGTATTCCTGCCCCGTATGCGGCGTTTCCGTAGGCGAAATAGAGCCGCGTTCGTTCTCGTTCAATAACCCCTACGGCGCGTGTCCGAAGTGTAACGGGTTGGGGTACACGTCCAGAATCGACGAAAAACTCGTAATAGGCGACGCGAATAAAACCCTGCGCGAAGGCGCGCTTTGCGTGTCGGGCTGGAATCTCGATACGGGCAGAATGACGGAAATGTATTTCCGTGCGCTGTCAAAGCGTTACGGGTTCGATCTCGACGTTCCCGTCAAGGACTTGCCGAAAGACGTTCTGCATACGTTATTGTACGGCAACGGCGGCGAAAAGATTAAAATGACCTATTCCACGCGCACGTTCAGCGGCAGTTACGATTCGGCTTACGAAGGCGTTATACCTAATCTCGAACGCAGGTACCGCGAAACGACCAGCGATTTCGTAAAGTCCGAAATAGAGCGGTATATGGTAAGTTCGCCTTGCGACGAGTGTCACGGTAAGCGTCTTAAAAAGGAAGCGTTGTCCGTAACCGTCGGCGGGCTGGATATATCCGCGTTTTGCGATTTATCGGTAATAAAGGCGAACGAATTTATAGACGGGTTAAGCCTTAACGAAACGCAGACGATGATAGCCGGCAGAATAATCAAAGAGATAAAGGCTCGGCTTAAATTTTTAACCGACGTAGGGCTCGGCTACCTTACGCTTTCGCGCGGCGCGGGCTCGCTTTCGGGCGGCGAAGCGCAGCGTATACGGCTTGCTACGCAAATCGGCAGCGGGCTTACGGGCGTATTGTATATTCTCGACGAGCCGAGTATCGGTCTTCATCAGCGCGACAACGAAAAACTTATAAAAACGCTGCTGCGCCTGCGCGATCTCGGTAACACGCTTATCGTCGTCGAGCACGACGAAGACACTATCCGCGCGGCGGATTATATCGTGGACATCGGACCTAAGGCGGGCGTACACGGCGGAGAAATCGTCGCTAAGGGCAGTGTTGCGGACGTCTGCGCCGAACCGCGTTCCATAACGGGCGACTATCTGTCGGGCAGAAGAAAAATAGAAATTCCGTCTTTCAGGCATATACCCGACGGGCGCACGCTCGGCGTTAAGGGCGCAAAGCAGAATAACCTGAAAAACGTAGACGTATCTTTCCCCGTAGGGCTTCTGACTGCGGTTACGGGCGTGTCGGGCAGCGGTAAGAGTTCGCTTATCAACGAAATTTTGTTACCCGCGTTCGCCAACGGGCTTAACGGCGCGAAAATGCGCGAAGGCAACGCCGACGCGGTGTTCGGTCTCGAATACTTCGACAACGTGATAGCGATAGACCAAAGCCCCATAGGCAGAACTCCGCGAAGCAATCCCGCGACGTACACGGGCGCGTTCACGCCGATAAGGGAACTGTTCGCCGCCACGCAGGACGCGAAAGAACGCGGTTATAAATCGGGCAGATTCTCGTTCAACATTCAGGGCGGCAGGTGCGAACGCTGTTCGGGCGACGGAATAATCAAGATAGAAATGCACTTCTTACCCGACGTGTTCGTTCCGTGCGAAGTCTGTAAAGGCAAACGTTACAATCACGAAACGCTCGAAGTAAGGTATAAGGGCAAGAATATATCCGACGTACTCGATATGACGGTTGACGAAGCGACCGACTTTTTCGCCAACGTGCCGCGCATTTACGGCAAAATCAAAGCCTTGCGCGACGTCGGGTTAGGGTATATAAAACTCGGTCAGTCCGCCACCACGCTTTCGGGCGGCGAAGCGCAAAGAGTAAAACTCGCCACCGAACTTTCAAAGCGTTCGACGGGCAAGACCTTGTATATTCTCGACGAGCCGACCACGGGCTTGCACAGTTACGACGTGGATAAACTTTTATCCATACTCGAACGGCTGCGCGACGCGGGCAATACGGTTATCGTAATCGAGCATAATCTCGACGTCATAAAGGTCGCGGATTATATCGTGGATCTCGGTCCGGAAGGCGGCGACGGCGGCGGAACGGTGGTTGCGACGGGTACTCCCGAAGAAGTCGCGACGGTTAAAGAGAGTTATACGGGGCAATTTCTCGCAAAAATATTCAAAGGAGAAAATCAGCGATGATCAGAGACGGTTTTAAGAATGTTAAACGCGTCACGAGCAAAGAAGCGCGAAAAAAGCAGAGTATGGGCGAGCGTAATTTTTACGCGACGGGCATATCGAAACTTCGCGATCTCAACAAGGCGGTGACCTTTTCGGTAAAATTCACGTCGGTGATTATGAGTGTGGCTTACGCGCTTATACTGCTTTCGTTCATTTTCGCGCAGATCGATTCAAAATTCAAGTACAAAACGTCCACGTTTATAATCTGGTCGTGCATATACGGCGCGATTCTCGTTTTCACGCTTTTGTGGTTTACGGTAATCAGACCGAACAACGAGAAGAAAGCCGAGCGGTACAAAGCGGAACTCGAACGGCTCAGCGCGAGAGACGTCGGCAAAATAGCCGCCGCGTATAAAATTTACGGCGAGCAGTATAAGAAAGAAATAACCGAAAAACACCGCGAAGACAGCGAACGCGCCCGCGCGGCGGCGGAAGCGTCGAAAGCCGAAACCGAGCCGCCAGTAACGGGAGCGTCCGAAACCGAACCGTCGGCGGCGGATGATTTCAAATCCGATAAAAAAGTCGGGCAGACGGGCGAAAATAATTGACGAACAAGCCCGATTGTGCTATTATTTTAGATATGTTGAATAAGTTTGCGTTCGATAAATACGATATCGCGCTTATCACGGACGAAAAAGAGAGACTTTACTATCTCGGTTTTCATTCGACGGCGGGGTACGTTATAGTAACCGAAGACGAAGTTTCGTTCGTCGTAGACAACAGATATCTTAAAGCGGCTGAAAAAAATCTCGTCCGCAAGGGCGTAAAAGTCATACTCGGCTCTGATTATTCGGCTTTAACCGCCGCGGCGGAAAAGGTCGGCGCGAAGACAGTCGGTATCGACTTTACGAAAGTAACCCTTTCCGAATACGAGACGCTTAAAAAACTCGGCTACGCTTACGCGGATATATCTTCCGAACTTACCGCTATGGCGGCGATTAAAAGCGAAGAAGAACTTAAAAACATCAAAAAGGCTTGCGAAATCGCAGAGAAGTCGTGGCTTGCGGTACTGCCGTTTATAAAAGAAGGCGTAACCGAAAAGCAACTCGCCGCCGAACTCGAATATAACTTCCGTAAAAACGGCGCGGGCGGCACTTCTTTCGACACCATAGTCGCGTTCGGTAAAAACGCCGCCGTTCCCCATCACGAAACGGGCGATACGAAACTTAAAAAGAACGAATGCGTGCTTATGGACTTCGGCTGTCTGTATAACGGATATTGTTCCGATATGACGCGCACGGTATTTTACGGCGAACCCACCGAAGAATTCGAGCGCGCGTATCTCGCGACGCTTCTCGCGCACAGAACCGCCGCCGAAAACATAAAAGCGGGCGTAAGCGGCAAACAAGCCGACGGTTACGCGCGCGGCGTGCTTGAAAGTCTCGGCTACGGCAAGTATTTCACGCACTCGCTCGGTCACGGCATCGGCGTCAATATTCACGAATTTCCCACGCTTTCCCTTCGCGGCGAGACCGTTCTCGAAAACGGTATGGTATTTTCCAACGAACCGGGCGTGTATTTCAACGGCAAATTCGGTATAAGAATAGAAGACAGTTGCTATCTTTCGGGCGGCGTTTATCATTCCTTTATGAAAGACGATAAATCGCTCGTCGTAATCAAAGAAAACGGCGAGATCGAAAGAAAAAAATTAAGGCTTAAATAAAATAATATAGATATATTTCAAGGAGCAATTTTTATGGTATACGCAGGAGATTTAAGAAAAGGCGTCACGATCGAATACGACGGAAAAGTCTGGACGGTAGTAGACTTCCTTCACGTTAAACCCGGTAAAGGCGCGGCGTTCGTAAGAACCACGCTTAAAAACGTCGTCGACGGAAAGGTTTTGCAGATCACGTTCAACCCGACCGAAAAATTCGAGAACGCCGTCATCGAAACCAAGAAGATGACCTATTCTTATAACGACGGAGAACTGTACTACTTTATGGATGAAGAGTACAATATGGAACCCCTTAATTACGAGCAGGTCGAAGACGCGCTCAAATGGATCAAAGAGAACGATCCCGTAACGGTCAAATTCTATAAAGGCAAAGCCTTCTCGGTCGATTGCGACAACTTCGTAGAACTTCTCGTTACCGAGTCCGAGCCGGGCGTAGCGGGCAACACCGCCACCAACGCCACCAAGAGAGCGAAACTCGAAACCGGCGTGGAAATTCAAGTGCCTATGTTCGTAAACGAAGGCGAAGTTATCCGTATCGACACCCGTACGGGCGAATATATGGAACGCGTAAAGAAATAATATTTACGAAAAACCGAAAAATTTTTCGCTGTCAGGTTAAAATACTTGACAGCGATTTTTTTATGAGTTATAATGCGGATATGGACGGCGTTTATTATAGCGAATTGTTGCAAATATACGGCGGCTTGCTTACCGAAAAGCACAGGGCGGTCGCCGAGTCGTATTTTTCGCTCGACTTGTCTTTGGGCGAGATTGCTCAGGAGAGCGGCGTTTCCCGTCAGAGCGTGTCGGACGCGCTGTCCGCAACGAGAAAAAAACTCGATTTTTACGAGCAGAATCTCAAAGTCTACGCGACTAAACTCGCCATCAGAACGGCGATAAGCGAAAATACGTGCGATAAAGAAAAATTAGACAAAGTCAAAAGTCTCGTCGGGGTTGTGTGATGGCGGTATTTCAGGGTTTATCCGAAAAACTTAATCATATATTTTCAAAACTTACCAAACGCGGTAAGTTGACCGAACTTGAAATCAAGCAGGCTATGCGCGAAGTGCGTATCGCCTTGCTCGAAGCCGACGTCAACCTTGCCGTGGCGAAAGATTTTATCGCCAAGGTAAGCGAAAAAGCCGTCGGGCAGGACATACTTAAAAGTCTCTCTCCCGCGCAGCAGGTAATCAAAATCGTCAACGAAGAATTGACCGCCTTAATGGGCTCGACGAATTCCAAACTCGTCGTCTCTTCGTCGTTGCCGACGGTGATTATGATGTGCGGTTTGCAGGGCGCGGGCAAAACCACGCTTTGCGGCAAACTTGCGTTATACCTTAAAAAACAAGGCAAAAAACCCTTGCTCGTCGCGTGCGACGTGTACCGTCCCGCGGCGATAGAGCAGTTAAAAACGGTCGGCGGCAAAGTCGGCGCGGAAGTATTTGAGAAAGGTCAGGGCGATCCCGTCAAAATTTCCGCCGAAGGCGTGGAATACGCTCGGCGTTACGGTTTCGACACCGTAATTATCGACACCGCGGGCAGACTGCATATCGACGACACGCTTATGCGCGAACTCGAAAACATCGTCAAAACCGTCCGTGTGGACGAAATACTTTTAACCGTCGATTCGATGACCGGTCAGGACGCCGTCAACGTCGCCAAGACCTTTGACGAACGTTTGCCTTTAACGGGCGTTGTGCTTACCAAACTCGACGGCGATACCCGCGGCGGCGCGTGTCTTTCGATAAAAGCCGTTACGGGTAAACCGATAAAATTTGCGTCGGTCGGCGAAAAGCCCGAAGATTTAGAGCCGTTTTATCCCGACCGAATGGCGGGGCGCATACTCGGTATGGGCGACGTGCTGTCGCTTATCGAAAAAGCGCAGGCTTCCGTCGACGAAGAGCAGATGAAGAAAATGGAAAAGAAATTCCGTGAAAACTCGTTTACTCTCGACGATTATCTCGAACAGTTCGCTATGCTCAAAAATATGGGCGGCGCGAAAGGTTTAATGGAAATGCTCCCGCAGATGGGCGGCGGAATGAGCAAAGTCAAAATTTCCGAGCAGGACGTAGACGAAAAGCGCATAGAGCGCACGAAAGCGATAATTCTTTCTATGACGCCTAAGGAACGCCGCGATCCGTCCGTTCTCAACTACTCGCGCAAGACGCGTATAGCAAAGGGCAGCGGAACGACCGTTCAGGAAATCAACCAACTTCTCAAGCAGTTCGAGCAGACCAAACAAATGATGAAAATGATGAAAGGCAAGCGCGGCGGTTCGCGTTTCGGTATGCCTTTCTGATAATATGAAAATCGCGCTATAAGGCGATTATATAATAATAGTTAATATTTAACGGAGGATATAACAATGGCAGTAAAAATGAGATTAACCAGACTCGGCGACAAGAAGTCTCCCACTTATCGTATCGTAGTCGTTGACAGCAGAAAGGCTCGCGACGGCGAATATATCGATAAAGTCGGACACTACAACCCGACTGTGAATCCCGCCGAAGTCGTAATCGACGCCGATAAAGCCAAAGACTGGCTTTCCAAGGGCGTTCAACCGACCGAGACCGTAAAATCTCTTCTTGTAAACGCCGGTGTAATCGAAAAGTCGGACAAATTGTCTCCGGCGAAGACTAACCCGAAAAAGAAGAAGAAATAATTTTTTAGAAGATTATTCATCTCAAAAAAGCGCGTTTCTGCCACGCCGCCAAGACTTCGGCGACCGAAAAGGTCAGCCAAATCCTTGTCTGCGCAGCGAGCCTTCTTTTTTGAGCGACTAATCATCTAAAAGTTGTGACGTGTAAAAAGCAGCATTTTTGGGCGATTATTCATCTCAAAAAGCGCGTTTCTGCCACGCCGCCGAGACTTCGGCGACCGAAAAGGTCAGCCGAATCCTTGTCTGCGCAGCGAGCCTTCTTTTTTGAGCGACTAATCATCTAAAAGTCGTGACGTGTAAAAAGCACTCTTCTTTTTTTGAGCGAATGATTATCTTAAACGGTAAGCCGCTTGGAGAGACGAAACTTTGCCTTTATGCGCACGATTGCTAAACGTAAAATTATCGCGTATGCGAAAGGAGACCAACTATGACGGATTTGATTCGTTACGTCGTCGAACAGTTTGCCGAAAATCCCGAACTTGCGGAATACAAAACCGAAGAACGCGGAAACACGGTAACCGTTACCGTATATCTCACGGAAGACGATATGGGTAAAGTTATAGGTCGTCAGGGTAAAATTGCCAAGGCGCTTCGCGCGCTCGTTAAGGCTGCAACCCCGCGCGGCGGAAAGAGATACAACGTAGAAATCAAGGGCAAGACCGAATAAGTCTTGACGGACTTGCGGTCGCGGACGATTTACGCGACCGCAATTTTCGTATTTTAATTATGAATCGGAACTCTAAAATAGAAATAGGCGCGGTTGCGAAGCCGCAGGGCATAAAAGGCGAACTTAAAATTCGTCTTTTCGCCGACGACTTCGCGTCCGTTAAAAATATAAAAAAAGTCGAGATAAACTCCGTAGAATACGTCGTCGCGTCGTTCAGATCCGCAGGCGGCAGTA
>OQVT01003406.1_pt1 | contig 10211 bp, 9 predicted proteins | sample 1691561 | NCBI WGS metagenome assembly OQVT01 (sample SAMN03418260, study PRJEB22391) | human gut metagenome | biome: human-gut; feature: organic feature; material: feces | host: Homo sapiens | place: Tanzania | collected 2013-01
ACTGCGGATGGCCGGATTGTCACCCATGGCATGTAGAACCGCAGGCGGAAATCCTACTAAAATATTTATCTTCGGAATGTTGATGAACGGTGCATTCTGCGGACTGGCTGGCGGTGTGGAGCTGGTAGGAAAATACACCAACTTAAGAGGCGGTTATGCAACCGGTATCGGCTGGGATTCCCTGATCGTGGCACTGCTTGCGGGACTGAATCCCAAAGGAGTGATTCCGGCAGCACTGTTTTTCAGCGCATTGTACACCGGTATCAATGCCATGCAGCGTACTCTGGGAGTTCCCAGTGCACTGTTATCTCTTATCAAGGGATGCATCATGGTATTCATCATTTCGGGAAGTGCGCTTCAGCAATATAAGAAAATCAAAGTAAAAAAGACAGCAAAGACTGCTGCGTAAGGAGGTAATTCAAATGGCTGATAATATCATTCTTTATCTGAGTTCTGCGTTACGGTTGTCAGTGCCCATCCTTATGGCAGCCATCGGGGTATGTTATTCCGAGAAGTCCGGAGTATATTGTATGAATGCGGATTCCAGTATGCTGGGAGCCTGTTTTATCAGTGTGGTGATCACACTGCTGACCGGGAATCCATGGCTGGGAGTATTGCTGGGAGTCGTCACAGGCGGACTGATTGCAGCACTGTTTTCCGTATTTGCGGTACGGATCGGGGCCAATCAGTGCCTCGTGGGTCTGGCATTTAATTTTATCGTCATTGGACTTACAAGTTCGCTGCTTCGACTGTTCTGGAGTACCGGAGGTATCCCGCAGTTTAAAGGACTGGGAGAGGTGGCAATTCCGGGACTCAGCAAAATCCCGGTGATCGGGCCGATCCTGTTCAATCAGCCGATCATCACTTACCTGGTATATTTTATTGTTCCCATCAGCTGGTACATTCTCTTCCATACGACATGGGGATTGCAGATCGCGTTGAACTCCAAGGTACTGACGAGAGTCGTCAACGATGTGGCCAAGGAATATGTCGACGGGGACGTCACGTTCACCGGCGTCAAGGCTTCCATGTTCAAGAGCTTCCCTAACCTCAACGTCACTATCGACAACTTCTCCATCACCTACCCCCACGACAGGTTCGCCGCGTTCGACTCTCTGGACGTTCCGGGAGGCCACCTACTGAAATCAGGGCGCGGAGAGGGAGCCGACACCCTGGCACACTTCAGAAAGTTCTCCGTCTCGGTCAACTACCTTGCCGCTGCGACAGGCAGGCTCAGGATCCGCCACGCCATTCTTGATCATCCAAGAATATTCGCCCACCAGTACGACTCCACCACGGCGAACTGGAACATGTTCGGCGACGGTTCCGTGAAAGAGGACGGCGACACCATCGCCTCCACGCTGCCGCCGGTCTCGGTGGGCAAGGTCAGCCTCGGAGGACGGCCATTCATAGTCTACACGAATCCCTCCGACACCATATTCGGATGCATATTCCTAAAGCAGCTCACCGCGAAGGGGCGTTATGACGCGAAGAGGAGCAAGATCGAGGGGGTGAGCCTTGAGATGGACTCGCTGTTCGTGGCGGGGCGGCTTCCTGCGGACACGGTAGCCCTTGGGGTAGAGCGGCTCGGGATCAAGGAACGCGCCGGCCACTTCGATGTCAACCTCTCTTCGAGGCTGTTCCTCGGCATGGAATCATCCGGCAGGATGTCGATTCCGGTCGAGATCGAAGGCGACATATTCCCGGAACTTGGAAAAAAGTGCGTGACGGTCGGGAATATGACCGCGCGGGTAGCCACCGTCGGGCTTTCGGCCAACGGGAAGGCGGACTTCTCAGGTAAGGATATTCACATCAAAGGATCTGTGGCGACGGAGAACGCCTCCATCAATGAGATAGCCGGGTATTTCGGAGACAACTTCCCTATTCTTAAGAAGTTGCGCACCGATGCAACGCTCTCCGTCAATGCATTCTGCGACGGCAGTTATGACAAGAGTACCGGCAGCCTCCCTCCTCTTTCGGTGAGGATCCAGGTTCCGGATTCCAGGATCGGCTGGGAGGGCATTTCCGGCGACGGACGTTTCGACCTTGACATCACGGCCACGAGCCAAGACGGAAAACTCACCGCCGAGGTGCCGGATTTCTGCTTCAGCGTCAACGGGATGAAGGTGATGATGAGCGGGACAGCCGACGACCTTCTTGGCGCGGATCCGAAGTTCGACATCAGCAGCGACATCCACATCGTCCTGGACTCGCTGGCCTGCTACCTTCCTGACAGCCTCGGGGTTTCTGTCCACGGCGACCTTGAAGGAATAATCGAGGGTGACTTCCGCCTGTCACAACTGGATGCGTTCAATTTCTCCGAGATCGGGCTTGAGGGGCTTCTGGAGAGCAACGGCATCCGGATCAGCATTCCGAAAGACACCCTGTTCGCCTACTTAGGCCACACGGACATCAGCCTCGGAGCCTTCAACCACGAGGATGACCACGACGGACACGATGGACACGGCGGTAGCGGCCACAGGCACTCGGGACTTTCCGTGGCGATCGACAGCATGCTGACTGAATATGGCGCCTCGACGTTCATACGGGGTACCGGTCTGACTCTTTCGGCACACAACACCAAGGAGAGGATGTCCGCTGATCCGAAGCGCCACCCGATCCACGGCCATCTTGACATCGCTTCCATCGGAATGATGGACATAGACTCCTGTTTCGTAGGAGCCATCGGCTCTGTCAACACATTCAAACTGAGCCTTAAGCAGACAGGAACGCATAGCGTGCCGTTCATCAGCCTGTCCAGCAGGAACAAGAATATAACTCTCCGCGAAGGAGTCACCAGGTTCTCCGGACAGGATGCGAGGCTGTCGGTCGAGGCGCATCCGAACTCCGCGGAGAGACAGCTTCGCAGGAAACACCTGCTGGACTCCCTGCAAAGGATCTACCCTGGAGTGAAACGCGACTCCCTGCTCAGGAAAGTGTTCGGGAAATATGCGTCCGGAACCACCTTGCCGGACTATCTTTCCGAAAAGGATTTCGAGAAGAGCGACATCAAGATCCAACTTGGTGAATCCTTTGCGAACTACATCAGAGACTGGGACATCACAGGGAACATCGACCTCGCCGAAGGTCTTGTCATCACCCCGTACTATCCACTCGACAACAGGATAACAGGATTCAGCGGGAAGTTCTCCAACAACACGATCGACCTCAACAGACTATCGTTCAAATCCGGGGTGTCGGACATCTCCGCCACCGGCCATCTTACCGGTCTCAAGAGGTTTCTTGTCTCCGGCAAGGGCAGGCTCAACCTGGATCTGGGCATAACCTCCGACGAGATCGACATGAACGAGATCCTCATCGCGCTCAACGCCGGAAAGAAATTCACGCCTATAGGCCACAACGCGGCTCTCTCCGGAGTTGATGACAACGCCTACCTCAACACCGTCAAAGAGATGACAGCCGCGGACACGACCGCCTCCACCTCGCTGGTCGTGCTGCCGTCCAACCTCAACGCCAAGATCTCGCTGAGCGCCAACAAGATAAGATACTCAAACCTGGAGACATCCTGGGTGGCCTCGGACATCGTGATGAAAGAGCGCTGCCTTCAGGCGACGAACACCCTCGCGACGACGAACATGGGCGACGTGTACCTCGAAGGTTTCTATTCGACCCGCACCAAGAAAGACCTCAAGGCCGGCTTCGACCTCACCTTGTCCGGCATCACAGCCGAGAAGGTTATCGAGCTGTTCCCGGCAGTGGACAGCATCGTGCCTATGCTCAAGGCTTTCAGGGGACTGCTCGATTGCGAGATCGCCGCGACAAGCTCGATCGACACATCCATGAACATTGTGCTGCCGACCCTGAGCGGCATAGTGAAAATTGACGGCAAGAACCTGTCCCTGACCGACAGTGACGAACTCAACAAGCTCCGCAGATCCCTGATGTTCAAGGACAAGGACTCCAGCTTCATAAAATCCCTGTCAATCCGCGGCATCATCAAGGAGAACCACATGGAGATCTTCCCGTTCCTGCTGAACATCGACCGCTACTCGATCGCGGCCAGCGGCCTTCAGGGTTTCGACCAGCGGTTCAAGTACCACCTTTCCGCCCTGAAGTCGCCGATTCCGTTCAAGTTCGGCATCAACGTGAACGGCACCTTCGACAATTGGAAGTGGAAACTCGGCAAGACAAAGTACAAGAGCCGCAACATCCCTCTTTTCAATGATCAGGTCAACAGCCTGACGCTAAACCTGACCTCCGCCATCCACAACATATTCGAGAAGGGCGTGGAGCAGGCTCTGAAGCAGAACGAGCTGTCGCAGAAGGCGATAGAGAACAAAAAGAAGGAACTTGACTATTCCGCCTCCCTGACGGAAGACCTCTCCGCCGACGAAAAGAAAACCCTCAAAGCCCTTGAGACCGTCACCGGCGCCGGTAACATCGGTGACAACGGTGCCGGCTCACATCTTCCGCACGCTGAACCAGCCGGAACGAACGATGCGGCAGAGCGCGACGGGCAGAAAAATAATATTTGAATATTAACAGATTTCAACTATCTTTGCAAACCTTTCGGACTCGGAGCAAAGGCAGCTTCCAATCGCCCAAACTCCCTGCGGAATCCCTATCATCATCTAGATTCCCCTGCCGGAAGGCTTTGCGGGTGTGTTGAAACTGGTAGACAAGCCAGACTTAGGATCTGGTGCGCAAGCGTATGGGTTCGAGTCCCTTCACCCGCACACAAAACGCCCCCTAATCGACTGATTAAGAGGCGTTTCTCTTTTCAATAGGTGTACTAAAAGTGTACTACCTGCCAAAAGCACCGATTTCCACGGCCTGACGGGGTCTCACACCTGATCATTGCCGACCTGTCCTCGGTTGTCCTCGAACGTCATTGAGATCAACTCCAGCACTGACAGCCTAAGACGGTTCAGGCACGGCTCAAACTTTTCCCCTAGGATCTCCAACGTGTCAGCCTCTGAATACACCATGCACAAGGCGATGTAGGCGTGTTGGTACACATCCGCCATAAGGTCATAGGCTCTGACCAATTCAGCGGTCTGGTTGCTCACTTTGTATTCCATATTCTAGCATTTAGGAAACAAAAAGCCCCTTGTTTAGGTGTCCTAGGCTGCTAGAAGCCTCGCGGGTGTTTCCACTGCCGCCACCGTGCAAAGGGCAAAAACATCTACAACAGCCGCTGGCGGCCGTCTAGCATTTAGGGACTGCAAAGATAGCGTCTTTCTCTGAAAAAACCGCCACTGCAAGGGAAAAGCGGGGCTCTTGTCCCCGCCTTTCCCAAAAACACGACCGCCCGGCCATCACAAGCCCGCGGCATCATCCCCCTCATCATCCCCGGCCTCCTTCATCAGTTCCAGAAACAAATTGCCTCCTTCATAAGCCTCGGGCAAATCCAAGGTGTCTATAAAGCCCTGCCTCAACCATTTCAGCAAGACTATCTTTCTTGTCCTGTCAATCTGTAGTTTCATCGTCAAAATCCTTTGTAATCTCACTTATGATCGTGTCCAACTGGCCATCGGTCAGCCGATCAAAGTCCACCCTTGCACTGACCGCCTGTTGCTTGGGAACGACATACTGCATCAGTTTCTCAAGCATAACAAGCCGCTCCCTTGGCTCCAATTGCTTCAAGTCTCGTTCGACCTGCTTTCTGTTCTTGTCAATAAGTGCTGCTAGCCACTCCTTGACGCTGGCGGTAACCTTGTTTGGCGTGCCTTTCTGCCGACCGCCAAGCCGTCCCTTGCCGTCATTCTTCTGCCTTGCCATCACTAAAATAAACTACTTTAATTTCTGATACCTCGGTTACTGATTTGGTAACTGAAAACAACTTAATATAGAGTTTGCCCCCTCAACGGTAAAATTTGACCGCGTCTGCAACCTTTCTGTCAAGTTCCTTTATCGCCTCGTTCTGGGCTGTCAAACCGTCCTCTTTCACTTGGCACGCCTCGTTGACAACCTTCCTAAAGTCCAAAGCCTGTTTCTTGGTAAGTTCGCCCCGCTGCTGTGCCTCTTTGATCCGGTTCAACATCTGGGTTTGGCCGCCCGCCTTCTCGATCAGGGAAAGGACTCCCGCCCTGTGGAATTGGCTTACTGTTTTCATCATTTGAAAATTCAATGTAGTATCAATGTCGTTGATCTTCTGTATCGCCTGATAGTCGGCTTTCCAGGCGTTGAGGACTTGGATATAGAACGCCTCGTCATAGAGCATCGCCCCCGTCACCTCAACGGCCTTAAATTTGGCCGCTATACGCTGAATAAACCGCCTTTCATACCTCAACACGTTCCGACCCGTGTAAAGGTCTGAAATCGCCCCGTTTTTGCTTTTCTGTTCCTCGTTCTTGTCATAGAGACAAAGACAGTCTTTTTTGTTGAGGCGGTAATATAGCCCGCTGGGTGCCTCCAGCCGCTTGGCGTTCCTCAACACCCCAAGGCGGTTCAGATACACGGCTACAGGGTGCTTCATTATCAGATTCTGGGCAACGTCCATACGGGTAACAGTGGCCTTGTCCATCGGCAAATGCAAGGAATCTGACAACTTCTCAATAGCCCGTTGGGTGTCCTTTCTCCCCATCGTGCTGTAATTGCCGCCCAAAAGGAACTTGCAGAGGCTGCCGCCCCTTACATCCACATGGCAAGCGTTGGCCTTTACCTTTAGCCCGTTGAGGCTGCCTGAAACGAACGTGACACACCTGTAGTCATGTACCCCGACATCACCCAAGAAACGGGGCAAATCCTCCAAGAAATCCACCCCGTTTGCATCGGCCTTGGTCAGTCTGAAAAACACCGTGTCATACATACCCTCGGTTACTGATTTGGTAACTGAAAACAACTTAATATAGAGAACGGCCTTTTAGTCGGTTTCAGCCTGTTCTCTCAAAGCCTCCATTTCCTCGTCAAGTTCACCGTCTGAAAGCATGTTGTAGAGGGGTACCCGATCCTTGCTTTTCCCACGCGCCACAAACACCTCGATAATCCCTCCTTCCTGTATTCTTCCATCGATCGTGTTGAGGTCTCTGAACACAAACAACAGCGCGTCCTCTGTGCCTTTGAAATCGCCATAGGCAAGCCCGCTTTCTGGGTCAGGCACATATATGCTGGAAAGGTTTTGCCCCTTTATGGTAAGGGCTTTCCCGGCCTTCCTATGCACGTTGCCGCCAAAGTTGATTGGCACATCGCCATAGTAAGCGACAAGCACGCCAAGCTCTGTTGCATCCCGCTTGGCCGATTCCTTTGTGGCCGTCCTTGCCCGTTTCTCCTCGAACGGCTGGTAACTGTGGGTTGAGGCGGTGCAGTCCATCCTCAACTTGCTTTTCAAGGCCATCTTTTCAAACCTGTAGTAGTCCGTGAGTATCATTGCACACCTCCTCTTCTACAGTAAGCCCCTGCCTGTACCCTTGCCTCGTCCACGGTCGCCACGCGGTTGCTTTGCAGCCACTGCTCCACCTCGGTACGGTTGAAATAGACGATCTTTCCCATCGGCTTGAAATGTGGTATCTCCTGCCTCATGGTCAGCTTATACAGGTAACTTCTGGAGATACCCATATAACGTGCCGTCTCCTCGCTGGTAAGCACCTCCTTGGTGCAAAATAGAATATTTGCCGATACACGGTCGGCAATAGCCGTCATCTCCTCCTTTGTCATAATAATGATTTTGAGGTCTGGCCGTCTGGGGGTGTCAGCAAGCAAACCACCCCTTTCTTCGCCTTTGCTCTCCTGTCACGGGGCTTGCTGTACGCCCGTTCTTGGAAAGCAAGAGCAAAGATACAAGGTATAAGAAAGGGAAATACCCAACTGTTAGGCTTACCGTAAGGTGCCGTAAGGTGAAGAGCCGCTATCCTTCAAATAGGGGGTCTATCCTATCACTTCCCCGTGGTTTGAAATCCTCATCAAATTTTCCATAGTCGGCCTTTGCTTGCTTCAAGTTCTTTACTTGGAAAAGGGTTTCAAACGGTTTCCAACTTACCGTGGCATCAGCTATTGTGCTCAAATTCAAATATGCCGTTGCCTTGACTGCAAAATATGCTAACAATACCTTTGTACTGTTCCATGTGTGCCGCCCCTCCTTAACGGTGATGAATCCCGCCTCAACGGCCTTGTCTATCAACTTCCTTGCCTTGGCGGTATTCAGTTCATCGGGAAATTCTGGGGCTTTCTGTTGAGGTGTACCCATAGATGCCTTCACCTGTGCAATATGCTTGGCACGTTGAGCCAACAGCCCCGGCAAGGCCGCCAACGTCAACGGCACTCTAACGGCTTCTTCTGTGGAATCAATGTCGGTTGGATCCAGGAAATGAGCATTGCTATATATCTGCTTTAGATATACCACATAATCCTCTCTTTCACCACTTGGTATCAATCCACATTGAATGCCCATCGATACTAGATCATCTACTGAATTAAACTCAACCTCGTGTTCATAAGGGGGTACATTCTTTCTCATTATAGTCTTATTTACGGGTTATTAAATTTCAATCGCTGGCAAACTGTTCAAAGCCTTTTTCTTGCTCTCATCTATCGCCCTGACATATCTTTCAACATAGGACAGTCCACTATGCCCCAACAGGTCGGCAACCACCTTGACATTCGCCCCGCCCTCCAGAAGGTTTGTGGCAAAGGAATGGCGGCCACAATGCCACGTTATATGCTTGCCTATCCCCGCCTTGGCACACCAACGCCTCAACGCCTTCAAGCACATTGTGTGGCTTGGAAGTTCAAATATAAGATCGTCCTTGCCCTTGCCTTGGGCTTCTGGCGTTCCTATCACCCCAACCAACAAATCATCCCTCAACGGCATTTCCACAACGCTTTTGACGCTATGGCCTTTTGTCTTTGCCTGTTCAAATTTCAACGTCCTGTTCTGGTAGTCTATATTGCCGTACCTCAACCCGACAACATCACACCACCGTACACCCGTGAAAAGAGTGAATATGAAAGCCCGCCTTATATTGGGGTTCTCGTTCCTGACGTGTGTCTGTATCAACGTTCCTATTTCCTCAACGCTCAATATGTCCTTGGAAAAACAGTCGTTCCTCTTGCAGACAATGTCGGCACACGGGTTCTTTGCCAACTGGCCATCACGCGCCACGTTCTTCACTATCTTCTTGAAACGCTCATAGGCGGTGGCCGCCCCGCTTCCTGTGCTGTGGGCTTGTAGGTAGTCAACAAAGCCGCTCACCATCTTCTCGGTGAACTGCTTTGGGTTGAGGTTGAAACGGTAATACTCGTTGGGATTGATGGGATGTTTGCCGTTGATTCCCTCGTGGCTGGCCGCCCATTGTGCATTTATCCTCGCTATCTCCACATCGGTACGCCTGACGGCACAAAGCGGGTAAGACTGCCTTATATAGTCCTTGAACCTGTTCAACGCCAAACGGACGTTCCTCACATCCTTCTTGGTGTATGTGGCAAGGTAATTCTCAAAACAAGCCACCACGTTCTCATTCTTGGAAGCGACATTGTACCCCATAGTACCCGACAACAACTCCTGTTCACGGGTGTTCCTTATCTGCTTGGCAAGGGTAAGCGCGTTTGTGTTGTGGGTCCTTTCCTCCGGGGTTCTGGGCTTGGTGTACAGGTACAGTTTCAGTTCCTCTTTCTTCCTTATGTGCCTGACCTCATAGACGGGCTTTCCTGCCATTTTCCCCGTTGTGTAACGTAGTGGGTTCCCCTGCTCATCGGTCTTTGGCGTTGAGGTTCTGCCAAGGTAATATTCCAGAAACAGGGCTTTTTTCCCGTCTGTTAGTACACGTTCCCTCAATTTTGGGTTGTCCTTCACCCTCGTTTTCATTGTCGTATTCTTTTAGTTTCCTTTATGTTACAAATATAGAAAATATTTCTTTTTCAGGTGTACTAAAAGTGTACTACTTGCCAAAATATGGGATATTAAAGGAAATTATCTACCTTTGCAATGTGCCATACAGAGGCCTACAGCCCGTTTTTTATTCTTTTAGTTTCCTCAAAAACGTTGGTTGTGTGCCCTTCACCCGCACATTAAACGCCTCCTAATCGACTGATTAAGAGGCGTTCTTCTTTTTCAACAGGTATAATAAGTATCCCAAAATGGTCCAAGAATCCCGTACCGGTTGAATATTGCGTTACAGTTCTCATTCTGCATACTTATTGTTAGGAAATTGAGAGAACAACCGTCCTTGTTGTAGTACCCCCTCGGTATGGGACAATAAAAAAAAGCAAGCATCCCTTTTAGGGAAAAGATGCTTGCTTTTACTTGTCTTCCT
>OQVT01003407.1_pt1 | contig 10211 bp, 5 predicted proteins | sample 1691561 | NCBI WGS metagenome assembly OQVT01 (sample SAMN03418260, study PRJEB22391) | human gut metagenome | biome: human-gut; feature: organic feature; material: feces | host: Homo sapiens | place: Tanzania | collected 2013-01
GTAGGTATTGAAAAATTGGTGAATTTGTTGTTATTTTGCACCTTGGAAAATTAGGCGTAAGGCTTACTCTTTTGCAGTTGCCGCTGATGCACTTGTTATGCTTATGGTGGCGTGCGAAATTGAGGCTATATAATATATATAAGGTGTTATGACATTAGCTGAATTAAAAATTGGCCAATCGGCTATTATTACTAAGGTGGGAGGTGACGGCGCACTCCGTCAGCACTTCCTTGATATGGGTGTGATTCCTGGCAGCGAACTTACTTTGGTGAAATTCGCACCGATGGGCGACCCGATGCAACTTCTTATCCACGGCTACGAGCTGACGCTTCGCAAAGACGATGCGGCGAAAATCGACATCGACATTTGCCCCACATGCAAAGGCGGTGAGCCACTTCAACCTGCAGAACAACCCTCGGCACGCACGGAGCACCCCGGTTTGGGTGAGGAAGGCCGCTACCATACCGAAAGCGAGGAAAATGCAGCCCCCATTACCGGCAAAATCACTTTCGCACTTGTGGGCAATCAGAACTGCGGCAAGACCACGCTGTTTAATGCGCTCACCGGTTCGAATCAGCATGTGGGTAATTTTCCGGGCGTGACTGTCGACCGTAAGTCGGGCGTTATCAAAGGACACCCCGATACCGAAGTGGTGGACCTGCCCGGCATCTATTCGCTTTCGCCTTACACGAGCGAGGAAATAGTGTCGCGCCAGTTCATTTTCAATTCCAAGCCACAGGGCATCATCAACATTGTGGACGCCACCAACATTGAGCGTAATCTGTATCTGACCATGCAACTGATGGAATTGGGCATACCTATGGTGCTTGCTCTGAATATGATGGACGAGGTGCGCAACAATGGCGGCACTATCGACATCAATGAACTTGAAACCAGCCTCGGAATACCAGTTGTGCCGATTTCGGCAGCCAAAAACGAAGGTGTGGAGGAACTGGTGGATCACGCTATTCATGTGGCACGCTACCAAGAGGGACCACGTCGTGCCGACTTCTGTAACCCTACCGACCATGGAGGTGCCGTGCACCGTTGCATTCACGCCGTGATTCACCTGATTGAAGACCATGCGCAGGCGGCAGGCATACCGCTGCGTTTTGCGGCGTGCAAGGTGGTGGAAGGCGATGCGAGAGTGATTGAGGCGCTTCACCTGACCGATAATGAGCACGACACCATCGACCACATTTTGAAACAACTCGAAGCCGAGCGTTGCCTCGACCCTGCCGCTTCAATGGCAGATATGCGATATTCCTACATTAAGCGAATTTGCGGTCGCTCGGTGGTGAAACCAGTTGAAAGTGTGGAGCATAAGCGCAGCCGCCGAATCGATGAGGTGCTCACTGGTCGCTGGACCGCTATACCGGCATTCCTGTTGTTTATGTGCTTGATGTTCTGGCTCACATTTGATGTGATAGGCGGCACCATGCAAGAATGGCTCGACGAGGGCATCCAGTGGATTACGGCGCAAACCGACGCCTTGCTTCAATCGTGGAATGTGAGCGATGTGGTGCACGCGCTGATTATCGACGGTGTGTTTAGTGGTGTGGGTGCCGTGGTGAGCTTCATTCCTATCATTCTCACGCTGTTTTTCTTCCTCTCCATACTGGAGGATAGCGGATATATGGCGCGTATTGCGTTTGTCACCGACAAGTCGCTTCGCCGCATCGGACTTTCAGGCCGCTCCATTGTGCCATTGCTGATGGGATTTGGCTGCTCGGTGCCAAGTGTGATGGCAAGCCGCACACTGCCGTCGGCACGCGACCGTCAACTCACCGTTATGCTCACGCCATTTATGAGTTGCACGGCAAAGTTGCCGATTTATGCGTTCTTCACCCAACTGTTTTTCCCGAATAATGGTGCGCTTGTGATGATTTCGCTCTATCTGTTGGGCATTCTGATGGCTATTATTGTGGCATTGGTGCTGAAAAACACCATCTATCGTGGTGAGCCTGTGCCATTTGTGATGGAACTGCCAAACTACCGCATACCTACGGCAGTGAGCGTGCTGCGCCTGATTTGGGATAAGGGTAAAGACTTTATGCAGAGGGCATTCTCTGTGATATTCATCGCCACCATCGTGGTGTGGTTCTTGCAATCGTTCGACTTCCACCTCTCGCTTGTGGCTGACCCACAAAACAGCATCTTGGCAAGCGTGGCAAGCGTGATAAGTCCAATCTTCGAACCACTCGGATTTGCCGACTGGCGCATCACCACCTCGCTCATTTCTGGCTTTATGGCGAAGGAGAGTGTGGTGTCAACCCTCACCGTGTTGTTTGGCAGCGGCGTGTCGATTTCCTCGGTTCTCGGCGTGGCATCAGCCTACGCCCTGCTTGTGTTCTGCTTGCTCTACACCCCATGTGTGGCAACTATCGCCACCGTGCGCCACGAGTTGGGCAACCGTCACGCCTGGGCGATGGTCGTATGGCAATGCGTCGTGGCATGGCTTGTGTCGTTTGCTGTCAAGCTCCTGCTGGAGTGCTTTATGTAGAGAAATTAGATATTAGAAGTTAGAAGTTAGAAAATCGGAGTTCTCGGAGCTCTCCGAGTTCTCCGAGTTCAGTGGATTTTGAAGCAATGAACATACAAAGTTGGATTATATTGATATTGGTGTTGCTGGCTGTGGGGCTGTCGGTGCGGCGCGTGTGGAGAAATCAAAAGTCGGGCAAAGGCACCTGCTCCTGCTGCGACAAAGCCTCCACCTGCCAACTCCGCCACCAAAAATTCCGCAAACCACCTCACAACTGTTAAGTCCCACCACCCACAATAAAAACCACCGCTTTCACAAAAAATCTCTTGAAAAGTTGTGAAAACCACCACAAAAATCTCTTGAAAAGTTGTAAAAACCGCTTTGAAAATCTCTTGAAAAGTTGTAAATTTGCGGTGTAAAATCTCTTGAAAAACTGTGAAAGTGAAAATATTTAGGCGTAAAATATACAATCAACTACTTGATTGGAAGCAAAATAGGAGTGATAGTGCTTTACTCGTAGAAGGTGCGAGAAGAATTGGTAAAAGTTTTATAGTTGAAACCTTTGCAAAAAACGAGTACAAATCACACCTTTTAATTGATTTTAATAATGCTTCATCGGTAGTAAAAGGGTGGTTCGACGAGTATCTCGGCGACATCGACACCCTTTTGCTGAATTTGCAGATTGAATACGGAGTGAAACTCACGCCGCACGAGTCGTGCATTGTTTTCGATGAAGTGCAAATGTGCCCTCGCGCTCGTGCCGCCATTAAATATTTGGTGGCAGATGGACGCTTCCACTATATCGAAACCGGTTCTTTGGTGAGCATTAAGAAGAATGTGAAAGACATCACTATCCCTTCCGAAGAAATGGCTATTGAGATGAATCCGATGGACTTTGAGGAGTTTCTTTGGGCGATGGGTGAGGATTTGTTGGTAGAGCGCATTAAAGAGTGCTGTGAAAAGAAAAAGGAGATGGAAGGTCTGCATCGCAAAGCCATGAATCTGTTTCGCGACTATATGATAGTGGGAGGTATGCCGCAAGCCCTACTTAAATATGTGGAAACGAAAGATTACGACAAGGCCGATGCCGCAAAACGTGCCATTTTAAGTGTTTATCGCAATGATATTGCCAAATACGCCACAGGAAGCGAACTTAAGGCTCAGAGCATATTCGACGAAATTCCTGCCATGCTCCAAAGGGGAGAGAAGAAATTCAGTCCTTCGGCTATCAAGCCTGGCACATCGTACCGCGACTACGACAATGCCTTTTTCTGGCTCTCTGATTCTCGCATTGTGAACATGTGCTACGGTTGTACGGCACCAAATATCGGGCTTCGCTTAAACATGGAGCGAACCACGCTGAAGTGCTATATGGCTGATACCGGTCTGCTCATCAGTCATGCTTTTGATGAAAATGGGAAAACTCCAGTCGAACTCTATAAAGCACTTTTGCGAGGCTCGCTTGAAGTGAATGAGGGAATGCTGATGGAAAATATTGTGGCACAGATGCTCAAGGCGAGAGGAAATAAACTCTACTTCTACAGCAAGTCGAGTCGTGAAGACCCCTCGGAGCGAATGGAGATAGATTTTCTGATCACGAAGTCGTCGATTACATCAAGGCACAACATCATTCCAATAGAGGTGAAGTCAACTAAAAAATACACCCTCACCTCGCTTAATAAATGCGTGGCAAAATTTGGTGAGTATATCACCACGCCCACCGTGCTTCATACCGCTGACCTTAAAGTGAAGGAAGGCATCACCTATCTACCTCTCTATATGGCGCCATGGATGTAACCCAACGACATGTGCACAGTGTTGGGTATTAATGGTTTGTACTTAGAGAATGCGGTGTGAATTTACCGCCGTTGTTGGTGAAGAATTGTGGTTATTTGTGAAAGTGTGAGAAAAAATTCGGATTTTCTTGTTTTGATGAGGAAAAATGGCGATATTTGCACACTTTGGTTTGCTGGCTTAACTGCAAACCGTGTTTTAACCAAAAAAATATAATGTTTTTAATATAAAATATGAGAAAGTTCTTTTTTGCTTTAGTTGCAACATTGTTGACAGCCACTCAGTTGCTGGCTGTTCCTGCAACACCTTATCCTGTGAAAGTTACTCAACCCGACGGTCGTGAACTCACCGTGCGTTTGAATGGTGATGAATTTTACCACTTCTACACCACAGAAGATGGTTACACCATTGTGAAGAACGAGATGGGCTTCTTCACCTACGCTCAGCGTGCTGAAGGCAAGCTGGAGCCTACCGCTATGGTGGCCCGCAACATCAGCGAGCGTTCAGAAGCCGACAATCTGTATCTCAGCACCGTGGCAAAGGGTATGATCGACAAGACTGAAGTGGCTGTTGCCAAGTCGGCTAAAGTGAAACGTGACGCTGCTCCAAAGGCACGTATCGACTACAGCAAGTTCCGTGGTTTGATTCTCTTGGTGCAATTCAACGACTATTCTTTCTCTCGCTCCGATGCTAACCAGTTCTACACCGAAATGATCAACAAGAAAGGTTATACCGGTTTCACCAACCCCGACGGCTCAGCAGCCACATGGGGCAAGTTCACTGGTAGTGTATGCGACTACTACGAAGAAAACAGTATGGGTCAGTTTACCCCCTCTTTCGACGTGATTGGCCCTATCACCGTGCCTTACTCAATCAAGAACTCAAAAAACACACAAACTGCGCTGATGCGTAACGCCCTCGACCAAGCAGTGAAGACTTACGGCGTGAACGTGACTGACTACGACTGCGATGGCGACGGCTATGTGGATATGTTCTATATGATTTTTGCAGGTGTTGGCGCTAACACTGGTGAAGCCGACGACCACATCTGGCCTCACAAGTCATCCATCTACTTCAGCCGCTGGCGCACTTATGCTTGCTCTTGCGAATACTATTCAGAAAAGAACGGCATTCTCGACGGTATCGGCACCATCTGCCACGAGTTTTCTCACGTGCTCGGTTTGCCTGACCTTTACGATACAGACTATGAAGGCTCAGGTGGCCAGGCGCAACATCCTGGTGACTGGGAAATCATGTCGGGCGGTAGCTACAACAACTACGGTCGCACTCCTGCCGCTTATTCAGCTTACGACCGCTACGCTTTGGGCTTCGCCAAACCAACCGTTATCAAGGCAGCTGGTGAATACCAACTTCAAGCATTGGGCGAAAGCAATCAAATCATGATGATCAAGTCGCCTTTGAATAAAGAATTCTTTTTGCTCGAAAACCGTCAGCAAACACGTTGGGACGCACACGTTCCAGGCACTGGCTTGCTGGTGGCTCGCGTTGACTCTTCAAACGTGAGCGTGTGGAGTGGCAACTCTGTGAACAACAATCCTGCTCGCCTCTACTACGAACTGCTTCGCGCAGGCCGTGTGATGACTGGTGAAGGTGATGCAAGCGATCCATTCCCTGGCACTCGTGGCATCCCTATGATTACCAACGACACCGAGGCTAACCTCAAGACCTTCAATGGCACCCGCAACCCATGGAACATTGCCGGTATTCAAGAAGAGGATGGTGTGATTTCATTCCGTGTGCTTCCTGACGGCGGCATTGTGGCTGATGTGGAAGACTTCGAGGCTATGCCTGTGACTGCAACAAGTGGTTCAAAGGACAATGAAGGTAAATACACAAGCTGGACATTCACCAAGTGTAACGTGGCAGCTCCAGGCTCGGCCACTAAGGCCGACGGCACACACTCTGTGCAGATGAAACTCCCAAGCCAAATGACCAGTGGAGCCACTTATTACGATGCTTATCAAGTGAGCGCAAAGGTGTTTAACCCAAGTTCTACCGTAGCAAAGTTTGCGTTGAGCATTTCAAAGGACAATGGCACAACTTGGACCCCAGTGAAATTCATGAACGAGACTTCACAAACCGTAAAGGCAAAGACTACTATCACCCTCTACTGGCCAGTGAACATTTCACGCAGCGACGCAGTGATGTATCGCATCGCTATGGTATCGGGTAGCAAGACTGCCGCATCATTTGTTGATAACGTATCTATCTACTACACCGAAAAGGGACAGCAAACCTCTCTCCCAGGCGACATCAACAGCGACGGTGAAGTGAACGTGAGCGACGTTACAGCCCTTATCAACAAGATTCTTGGCACAAGCGACTATTCCGACGCAGTGTGCGACATCAATGGTGACGGCGAAATTAACGTGAGCGACGTTACAGCTCTTATCAACCAAATTTTGAAATAATTGCAACAATCTTAAACCCAAGTCCGTCAGCGATGACGGGTTTGGGTTTAAATATATAAAAAACCAAAATATTTGATTAACCAACAATGAAGAAATTTGCTCTGCTGCTTATCTGCCTGATGGCGATGTTTCGCGCGTCGGCAGTGCCAGCATACCCCTATCCAGTGACTGTTACACAGCCCGATGGCTCCACGCTCGTGATTCAAGGCCATGGTGATGAGTTTTATCACTTCACCACCACAGCTGATGGCTACACCATTGTGAAGAACGATGCCGGCTACTACGTGTACGCACAGTTGCAGAACAATCGTTTGACCCCCACCGACCGTATCGCCCGCAACCAAGCGGAGCGTACTGCCAATGATGTCTCGTTCCTCGAAGCCACAGGAAAAATGCTGATTGAAAAGGCTAACAACGAAGGCGCGCGCAAGGCACGCCGCAAAGTGGCAACCAAGGAAAGCGACAGCTACTATAAGAACTTCCGTGGACTGGTGATTCTTATCAACTTCTCAGACAGGAAATTTTCACGCTCCGATGCCCACTCGGTGTACGACCACATGTTCAACGACGAGAACTATAAAGGCTACACCAACGAAAACGGCACCAAGAACAGCTATGGCTCAATGTTTATCGGCGGCGTGCGCGACTATTTCAGTCAAAACAGTATGGGCAAGTTCGCCCCACAGTTTGATGTGGTAGGTCCTGTGGAAGTGGATATGAAGAGCACCGAAGTGAATGGCTCTGACAGAGCATGGGTTGTGTTTGCGGAGGCTATCGCCAACCTCAGTTCCACCGTCGATTTCAGCAAGTATGATGCCGACGGCGATGGTGTTGTGGACATGATGTACTTCATTGTGGCTGGTTATGGTGCAAATTATAGCGGCAACAGCGGCGCATATTTGTGGCCACACAAATGGTCGCTTGAATATGTGAGTGTTCCGATGTACAACGGTAAGCGAATGGGCAAGTATGCCTGTTCGGTAGAACTTTACGGTTGGGAGTCGAACCAGCAAACAATTCTTGATGGCATCGGCACCGTGTGCCACGAATTTTCGCATGTGCTCGGCTTGCCTGACGAATACGATACCGACTACGAGGCTGGTGGCCAAAGCCACGACCCAGGCGCATGGAGCGTGATGGCTGGCGGCAGTTATTCTCAATTTGGTCGCTTGCCTGTGGGCTATTCAGCTTTCCAGCGTTATGCCTCTGGCTTCCTCACTCCAAAAGTGATTACTCAAACAGGCAAATTAGAGTTGAAGCCGATGCAGGAGAATAACGAGGCTTATATGCTGAAAACTCCGGTGGATAATGAGTTCTTCTTGCTCGAAAACCGTCAGAAAACCGGTTGGGACGTTAAGTTGCCCGGTCATGGTATGCTGGTGTTCCGTGTCGACTCCACCAATGTGGGCGTATGGCAAACCAACAAGGTGAATGCCAGCCCAACGCACAACTACTACGAGCTGCTCCGTGCCGGCAACAGCACATCGGGCGCACAAACCTCCGACCCATTCCCTGGCACATCAAATATAATGACGCTCAACAACACCACCTCGCCAAGCCTTTGCACTTGGAATGGCACTTACAACACTTTCGGCTTGTCGGAAATCACCGAAACCAATGGTGTTATCACTTTCAAGGTGAATAAGGAAGGCGATATGGATCAAATGAAGGAAGATTTTGAAACCATGGGCACCACCAGTGCCAGTGGCGCGAAAGGTGTGCGTGGGCGCTTCTGCTCTTGGAATTTCACCAAATGTGGCGTTACGGCTCCTGGCAGCGCGTCGGCTTGCGACGACACCTATTCCGTGGCGATGAAGAAACCAAGTGTGATAGCCACAGCCGAGCCTCTCTCGGTGGTTCCATTTATGGTGGCGGTTCACTTCTTCAACCCTTCCACAACGGCTGCGAAGTTTAAGGTGCAATACAGCCTCGACGGCACCACTTGGGAAGACATTGGCGAAGCTTCAGTTGCTGCAAATGAAGATGTGAACGAATCGTTTAAGATTAAATCGCTTTCAGGTCCAGCCTACTATCGCGTGTATCAAGTGGGTGGGAGCACCACCGCAAAGGTGTATGTTGATAACATCGTGTTCACCTATTATAAGGAAGAAGGAGGCGTGGTAGGCGACATCAACGGCGACGGCACAGTGGATGTGAGCGACGTTACAGCCCTTATCAACAAGATTCTTGGCACAAGCGACTACACCGACGAAGTGTGCGACATCAATGGCGACGGCGAGATCAACGTGAGCGACGTAACCCAGCTCATCAACCAGATTCTCCAATAATCACCACACATAAGATAATCCATCAAAGGGAAGCCCCAATCCGGCTTCCCTTTGTAGTCTTTGGGGCAGGGTAGGGTGCAAAACGTAGGGACATGCCTTTGGCAAGTTTCAATGCGGAGATATACAGATTGCTATCGAACAATCATGGTTTGCCATCGAAACATGCCGAAGGCATGTCCCTACGTTATGATTCGCTATTTGTGTGGGGAGCGTTTCGATGGCGTGGATTCGCTATTTGTGTGTGGCGTGCGTTAGATGAAGAGTTGCTTGAGGATTTCGGGGGAGCGGAGGGCACCGAGGGTGGAGTTGTGCAGGCGGTAGTAGGTGAGGATGGTGTTGAGCATCTGGTTGCGTTCCTCGCGGTTGAAACGGAAAATGTGGAGGTTGCTGAACGTCATTCTCGACAGCAGATAGATCACCTTCGCCTGTTCGGGGCGCAGGTTATGCCCACCAGCCGAAGGGCGCGAGTGAAATGTGCCGTCCATCATGTTGAACCAATAGCCCTCCTGGTAGTCGCTCATATCGGGATCAATGCCGAGAAAACTGCCCAGATGATAAAGGAAGCAGATATGGAAATTTGCCACGCCGTCGGTCATGGTGTCGAGCAGTTGCACCGAAGTGGCGATGTATTGATACAGCGCATCGTTTTGCTCATATTCCTGAATGGAGTGGGAGAGGAGTTCGCTGATAAACATGGCGATGGCATTTTTCGCAGGGTCGGCGTAGAGGCTGTGGAGCGCGTGGGTGCGTCGCACATCGTGCAGCGTGCACAAATCCTTCCCTGGCACGATGCGCGCCTCAAATTGCAGCAGCCCCAGCGGCATAAACATAGCCGCACGCATTCGGGCGGCGGCGGTGTTGCCTTGCGCCACCAAAAACGACATGCGCCCACGTCGGTCGGTGTAGATGTGGGTGATGTTGTGGCGGTCGTTATATTTAATAGTGTTGAGCACTATTCCGTGGAGCGATTCATACATGCTGTTCGTCTTTTTTGTGGCGTGCCGACGCCTGATTTTTTTCACGAAATTAGTGAAAATGTGGCAGATAAAACAATAAAAATCAAGAAAAACACGATTTTTTAGCGATTTATGACCGAAAAATTTTGTCATTTCAAAAATGATTCATAACTTTGCACTCGCTTTAGCACCCAAGTGCAGAAAATGGCGCATTCGTATATCGGTTAGTACTCAAGATTTTCATTCTTGCAAGAGGGGT
>OQVT01003411.1_pt1 | contig 10208 bp, 9 predicted proteins | sample 1691561 | NCBI WGS metagenome assembly OQVT01 (sample SAMN03418260, study PRJEB22391) | human gut metagenome | biome: human-gut; feature: organic feature; material: feces | host: Homo sapiens | place: Tanzania | collected 2013-01
ATCCAGCTTTTTCAGCACCGACGCGACCTCCGCGCTGCTGTAACCGAGCACGGACAGCGCCGTCATCGCGTCGCTGACATTGCCGTCCATACCGCCAGTAAAGCCGCCGCCCATGCTGTACAGCTCACCAAGGGTGCGCACCTCGCGGCTCTGCAGATAGCTTGCGCCCACCGGCAGGGCAGCGGCAGAGAGGTTTTCCACCGAGAGATACACCAGCACATTGCCCATTTCCTGCGCAGGGGCATAGCCCAGCAGCTCCACGGCCGCCTTGCCGTCCAGCAGGGCAGGCTCGCCCGCAAGATGCGGCTGCTGCGCCGCAGCAGATACACCGGTGAGCAGCGCTGCCGCAAGGCTGACCGCACCGGAACCGGCACATTTCAGGAATGACCGGCGGGAAATGGACTGGGACATGGAACTTCCTCCTAAAACAATCGTTTCCTTATACAATAAAGGATTGCGCTGTTTCTGTCAAGGGATGGGCCAAAACTGTAACCGTTTCCTTACCCGCGCTTTCAAATGTGAAAGCGGCTTGTTATTCAAAGGCCTCGTTTTCCTCGGCTTCGGCCTGACCGCGCAGGGTGTCGGCATAGCCAAAGGGCACGATGTCGATGGCTTCCACCAGACGGTCCCGCATCCACAGCTGCACATCGGTCTGCACGGTGTAGCCGCAGCCGGGGTCTGCCATCCACTGCTCCGGGTGGCGGGTGGGCACGGCGCGCTGGCTGAGCATGCTCATAATGACGCCGCCGTGGGTCACGCAGGCGGCCTCGGTCACGTCCATGCGGATCATATACTCGAACAGCTTCATCAGGCTCTCGGCGCAGCGGGCGTGGAACTGGTCGGTGGGCTCTGCCCCTTCCGGCAGATAGTCGGAACCCGGCGTGATCCACTTTTTGAAGTCCTCGTCGTGCACCAGCTCCTTGACCGGCTTATTCTCAAACTTGCCAAAACCGGCCTCCCGCAGGTCGTGGACCGTAAAGGTGTGCTTTGCATCCGGGAACAGGATGTTTGCCGTCTCCACTGCACGCAGCAGGGGAGAGGAGAACACGGTATCCACCTGCGGATACTCGAACCGCTCCTTCAGCTCCGCCAGCTGGGCGCGGCCCTCATCACACAGAGGGATGTCCGTGCCGCTGCCGATGTACAGGCCCTGCAGGTTGCCGGCAGTCATGCCGTGGCGGATGAGGTGAAGCTTGAAAGTTTTCATGGGTAGTGCCTCTCTTTATCGCTGTGCAGCCGCGCGAAAGCAGGCTGCCGTGTCCGCTGCGGAGAAAAAATCTGGCAGAAAATCATCTCGTCTGCCAGATTTTTCACCCTTTGGCGGCGGCAGCCGCTCCGCGCACGCCACAAAATGTATGCGTTAATACCTTTAGTTTAACATAGATATGGTATCCAGAGCAAGCCTTTTGACAAAAATGACGAAAATCAACGAAAAATATCGTCACTTTTCTTGCTTTACAAAAGGTTTTCCGTTGTGTATAATCAACCTGCTGTAAACCAAAAACAAGGATGTTCCTTTACACCGAACTTTGAGGAGCCAAAAATCATGGAATTCAACCGTATCATCAAGCTGCTGCGCAAGGAGCGCGGCATCACCCAGAAGCAGGCCGCCGAGGATCTGGGCGTTTCGCAGGCTTTGCTTTCCCACTACGAAAAAGGCATCCGCGAATGCGGTCTGGATTTTGTGGTGCGCGTGGCCGATTATTATAATGTCTCCTGCGATTATCTTCTGGGCCGCAGTGCAGAGCGCAACGGCATGATGCTCTCCGCAGAGGACATCCCGAACCCGGATAAGATGAAGGATAATATCTACCACGGCAGCGTGCTGCCCACCATGAACAAAAAGCTGATCTCCAACAGCCTGAATGTGCTGTACGCCAAGATCGGCCAGTGCCACAGCAAGGCCCTGACCACCGAGGTGAGCACCTACCTGATGATGGCCGTGGCAAAGATGTTCCGCCTGCTGTACTCGGCAGAGCCCCACAACGCCGCCAGCCTGTTCAGCATCGAGCCCATCCGCTGGCGCGGCTGCTCCGACGCCGTGATGCGCATGTCCGAGGCCAACGTGGAAGCCCTGCTGACCGGGCAGGATGTGAACGGCGGCGAGGGCGTCAAGGACCCGGCCTGCCTTTCCATGACCACCGAAAGCCTGACCCGGGAGTTCCCGCTTTATACTCCCAGCCTGTTAAATCTGGTCAAAACCAGCGAGACGCATGTGAAGGGCCTTTCTCACGAAGGGTGATATTCCTGTGAAAAAGCTGTAAATTCAGCCCCGAAACCCTTGCATCTTGCGGGCAGAAAGGGTATAAACAAATTAGAATATTCTGGAATACGTTTTTTCCGATCGATAAGGAGGATCTCTTTATGTCGAATCCCATTTCCCGCCGTACGTTCCTCAAGTGCACCGGCGCATCCGCTGTTGCTCTGGGTGCAGCAGGCCTGCTGGGCGGCTGCAAGCAGAATGGCGGTGACACCATCGTGGATGTCAAGGTCGGCGATAAGGTCAGCAACTGGAACGGCCTTGGCGTGATGCTGACCAGCCTGTTCCGCATCGATACCGCTCCCGCACAGGAGGGTTATGAATATATCGCTGTGCTGGTCACCGTGGTCAACCGCACCAAGGATCAGACCTTCAACATCGGCGCACAGAATCTGGCCGAGATCAACGCAGCTTACCCTGTGCCCCCGCAGGAGAACGTGGACGCCAACTTCCACGCACTGGCTGCTGCTTCCACCGACTTTGCCGCTTCCTGCGACGGTCAGGGTGTGGAGTGCGGTGCCAACATCTCGCTGTACAACTCCAACTCCCAGACCTTCTCCGAGTCCACCAACCTGCCCCCGCAGGGCAGCGGCTATCTGCAGCTGATGCTGATGGTGCCCAAGGGCTGGCAGAACCTGCAGATCACCTACATGCCCACCTTTGTGGCGGATAAGACCATCACCTTCAACATGACCGCCGCCGACATGACCCGCGCCTGAGAGAACGGTTTCCTGAGACGAAATTTCGTCCAGAATGTACGTTGCTGCTCAAATTTTCATACTTTTATTTTGCCAAAAGCATTGACTTTTGCCCCGTTTTCGCCTATTTTATAGGTAACGCCGCAAGGCTTTATTATGATTTATTATTCAAAGGAGGAATTATTATGTCTTATACATTCTCCCGCCGTGACTTTATGAAGTACTCTGCTGTTGCAGCAGTTGCCGTTGCCGGTTCCAGCATGTTCACCGGATGCAGCCTTGGCTCCAACCCCAACCGTCCTACCGGTACGATCGGCAACACCCTGAAGCCCGGCAGCAAGATTTGTGACGCTACCCTGCTGGGCGATACGAGTAAGCCGGTTTATAATGCTGCTGATAGTTCTCTCACTTGCAAGTTCAAGATCTACACCCGTGTAGGTCAGCTTCAGATCACTGGTGATCACTTCCAGCTCAATGTTACCGGTGCAGACGATAAGGTAACTGCTTATTACACTGGTGTCAGCGGTCTCACGATCACTGTGGACGGCGGCTCCGCTGCCGGTCTTGATCAGTATTCTACCAAGAATCCGACTGTTACTTTCAAGGGTATTGCTGATCTTTCTACTGCCAAGTCGATCTCTGTGATCTACATCCCCAAAATTTATGCAAAGGGCAGTGTCACCGATTCTTATAGCGATATTTATGCAACCTGGACCTTTGAGCCCAAGGCAATCGATCTTTAAGCCCAAAGCAGTCGTTTTCGGTACTGAATCCGGAGAGGGCAACTAATCTCGCTGTGTTTTCAAAGGCCCGCACCCGCAAGGTGCGGGCCTTTTTGTATTCCTCCGCGCTTCTTTGTATCCCAGTTTTTGGAAGTTATGCTGTAAAACAGTCAAGGCATTTTAGTTGTTTTGTGCCTTGTGCACAGGGCCGTTTTTCGGTACAATAGGGATATAAAAAGCATGGAAGAGCATCGCAGGGATGCGGTGCTTTTTGCATTTGAGGGGCGACCCGAAGAACCTGAAAAAAGGAGTGCTGTTTCGATGATCAACATGGTAAAGCTTCCCACCAAGAAGAGCAACTTGTTCCTGCGCGTGGCAAAGGGCCACTTTGCTACCAGCCACAGCCATATCAACTATTACATCGACGTCACTACCCAGAAGTCCCGTCTTTCCGAGGCCAGAGCCGTGGCAAAGGAGCTGGTTTCTGCCTACCAGCACAACACCATCGTGGATACCGTGCTCTGTCTGGACGGCACGCAGGTCATCGGCACCTGCCTTGCCAACGAGCTGACCAAGGACGGCTTTGCCAACATGAACGCCCACCAGACCATCTATGTCATCACCCCGGAGTACACCACCGGCAGCCAGATCATCCTGCGCGACAATCTGGCCCCCATGGTCAAGGGCAAGCATGTGCTCATCCTGGCCGCTTCCATCACCACCGGCTACACCGTGCAGGCCGCTGTGGAGGCCGTGAACTACTACGGCGGCATGGTGGCGGGCCTTTCCGCCATCTTCGCCACCACCCACGAGTGCATGGGCTATGAGGTCACCTCGATCTTCGACCCCTCCAGCCTGCCGGACTACGCCAGCTTCGACAGCCGCGACTGCCCCCTGTGCAAGGCCGGCCAGCACATCGATGCGCTGGTGAACAGCTTTGGCTATTCGGCGCTGTAACCCCTCTCAGTCTGCTCACTTTGTTCGCATCCAGCTCCCCCGAAAGGGGGAGCTTTCTTTGTGCTTCCCGTAAAATGCAAAAAGCTCTCCCTTTCGGGAGAGCTGGCATCGCGCAGCGATGACTGAGAGGGTTATTTTTTCGGGAACACAAAGGGCTCGTGCAGGTACACCAGCACCAGATACAGCGCCATGAAGCACCAGATGATGGGCTCGCACAGGATGACCGCATTGTACTGGAATTTCGGGATGAACACCAGCACAAAGATCACCTTGCCCACCAGCTCGATCACGCTGGAGAACAGCGGCAGGACCTTCTGGCCAAGGCTCTGCAGCGCGTAGCGGGTGCACAGCAGCACACCCAGCACCGCATAGAACGGTGCGTTCCAGAGCAGATACCGCGCACCGTTTTCCAGCACGATGGGTTCCGTGGAGCCGGAGATGAGCCGCACCATCCATTCCGCGCCAAACTTCATCAGGAAGACCGCCGCGATCATCACCGCCACGGAATACAGATACATCTGCCGCATTCCCCTGCGCACACGGTCGGGCTGGTTTGCGCCGCGGTTCTGGGAGACGAAGGTAGAGCCTGCATTCGCCATGGAGATCAGCGGCATATCCGTAAAGGCGAACAGCTTACGGGCGGCGGTGTGGCCTGCGATGGTCAGGGTGCCCAGACCGTTGATGCCGTACTGCAGCACCACAGAGCCCGCCGAGACGATGCTGCTCATCAGGCCCATGGAAATGCTCTGGCTGAACAGCTCCCAATAGAGATGGGAGCCCACGGCAAGGTGCTTTTTCTCCGGGATGAGGATGCGCACCTTTGCCAGCACATACAGGATGCACAGCACCACCGAAATGCCCTGTGCAATGACCGTTGCCACCGCTGCGCCCCGCACGCCCATGCCAACGCCGGCAATGAACCACAGATCCAGCCCCACGTTCAGCGCCGAGCTGATGAGCAGGAACACCAGCGGCATCACGCTGTTGCCGATGGCGCGCAGCAGACCGGCGCACAGGTTGTACAGGAACATGACGATCACGCCAAGATCAATGACGATGATGTAGCTGTAGGCTTCTTCCAGGATCTCTGCCGGGGTGTCCAGCAGCTGCAGCAGGGGACGCAGCCCCAAAAAGCCCGCCGCCGTAATGACCAGCGATGCGATCAGCCCAATGACGATGGAGCCGGTCACGGTGCGCTTGAGCAGGTCTTCGTCCTGTGCGCCGTAGGAGCGTGCTGCAACGATGGCAAGGCCATTGCCGATGCCGATGCCAAAGCCCACCAGAAGCTCGTAGATGGAGCCGCAGGAGCCAATGGCGGCAAGGGCCGTGTCGCCCAGCACATTGCCCACGATCATGGTATCCACCGTGTTGTAGAGCTGCTGGAACAGATTGGAAACCAGAATGGGCAGCATGAAGAGCAGCAGGCTTTTTAAAATAGGCCCGTGCATCAGGTCCACATTCATGTTCCATAAACTTTTCTTTTGGGGCTGCGCGTGGGTCATAGGGGTCCTCCAAAGTTCTATTTTTACCGCAAACAAGGGACTGCACAAAAGTCAGCCCCTTGTTTTGCCGTATGATGCTGTTGCTTTTTTCCGATGAAGCTGCCCGCACGGGCTCTTCTCGTGAAAAGACAAATCTGGAAAATCCGCAGATTTTCCAGATTTGCAAAGATAAACCAATTTTCCGCTATTTATTGCCAGAGCGCAAGCGGAGGCAATTCTAAATGGTTCCCTGCCCGAAACGACAACGACCAAACGAGGTACAAGCCATGTTTTTTGGATTTCAGCTCACCTGCGGCTTGATGATGGTGTTCTACGGTTACTCGGTCATGAAAAACCCCCGCGTGTGGGGCGACCAGGGCCGCCGCGCCGTCAAGCCCGAACATTTTGAAGAATACTGCCGCCAGAACGGGCTGTTCTTCCTCAAGGCAGGCTGCGTGATGGCGGTCATCGGCGCACTGGATGCGCTGGTCACGCTGGACGCGCTGCTGTATCTGCTGCTGTATGTGTTCGGCTTTGCGTTCGCGTTCTACCCGCTCACCCGCTGGTGCAAGGCCAATGAAGGTTTCAGCTGGCCGTGGCCCCATGTCAAGAGCGAGAAAAAGCGCATCAAGGAGCTGCGCAAGGAGCAGGAACAGCAGAAGAAAAAGTAAACCGGAACCGAGAAGGGCCGCCCGCGTACCGCACGCAGGCGGTCTTTTTTTGTCCCTGTGCAGCGCGCGGGGAGAGCGGCACGATCTTGCACACATCGACTTTTTTGACCGTACATCGTGCAAAAAGCAACTGTGCAAGGCTTGCACAGTTCGTCTGCATTTGCACGGTTCCAAGTGTGCAAACAATTGGAAGAGTGCAAAACTTGCACACATCGAATTTTAAACGTAGACAAATTATTATTTTGGAAGTGTGCAGCCTGTTTCACCCTGGTAGAGGAAGGAGTACCATTTATTTGTCCCATCCCTCTGTCGGATGGGGCGCTTGCCAATATCCCCGGCTTTCACCAGTTCGGCATAGGCGCTTTTATAAGTGCGCTCGCTGCACCCGATCTCCCGCATCACCTCGCTTTTCAGCTGCGGGCTTGCCATGCTGCCCAACCGGCTCTCGGCCAGCACGTTGAGGATGGCGTCCCGCGTGTCCTCCTTGGTCTGGGCCTGCCGCACCCGCGGTTCCTTGATGAAGTCGGCGTCTTTCTTGTCGGTGTAGCCGTCAAACACGGCCTGCGCCGTCCGGACGCCGTCCAGCTCCACGTCCTCGATGTGCAGCAGCACGGTCTGCTGGGGGCGGCTGTAGCTGCTCTTTTCGTGGCTGAGGTAAATTTTGCCGTCGCTGTTGCTGCGGCCCATCATCAGCACGCTGCGGGCCATGTCCCAGATGTCGGAGCTGTCGGCCAGACGCTTCCGGTCGGACACGCCCTGCTTTTTGTTGGAGTGCATCACCAGCAGCACGGCGCACCGCTGGGCGGCGGCAATGGCCTTGAGGGGCAGCAGGATGCTGCGCATCTGGTTGCGGCTGGCCATTTCCACCCCGGCGGGCAGAAAGCTCTGCAGCGGGTCCACGATGAGCAGCAGCGGCCCGGCCTTGGCGGCAAATTTGGCCAGTGCCTCGTCCTTGAGGGTCAGGGGCTGGCCGGTGCGCTGGAAGTAGTCGTCGGCGGTGAGGCAGAGCACCCGGTTCATGTCGGCTCCGGCGGCCAGCAGGCGGGCCTTGAGCACCTTGCCGGGGTCGTCCTCGCCCGCAAGGATGAGCACCTTGCCGGTCTGGAAAATAATGTAATGCTCAGTCGCATGATCTCAGGCGTCAGAAAATCTGATATCCCTGAGTACGCCCGCAAAAATCTGACTGACTACCTTGAGGAGGACTACCCGTTCCTCATCCGGCCCCGCAGAAACGCAGCGTAGACGCGAACTCGTCATGCTCGCTCTGTGCAGCCTCAAGGAACGGGATATCGTCAAAAAGAAGCCTGTCAAGATACTCCGGCATGAGATTGTCAAGCTCATGTCCCGGCCTGAAAAGAAGGACCTTCTTCAGCGGCTCGACCTCCGAGTATATGTGGATCGGAGCATTTGAAGACTTATCTGGTATATTTTTATTGTTATCGTCAGTCATACGTTTTCCTCCTGCGTGATATTTTCTGTACACGCCTATTATTTTCAACGTGCCGGATTTTATACGTGTATATGCGGATATGGAAGGGTATAATTGATTTATGAAAAGTTTTTCAGAAAGCAGCCGTCACCGGCTGGACAGAATTACGTGAATCATTTCTGTCGCTGACCATCCTTTCTTAATCACAAAGCTACAAAATACAATAACTGATACTAACACTAACTAATGATAACATATGCCAGATGTTCTCCGCATATGAAGTGAACGGCGGAGAACATTGCTGAATTTCGTAGAAATTCAGCAGAGCTAAAGCTCTTCTGGCACTGTTGCAAGCGGTCGCGTCGTCCTGATCAAGCAAGCTTGTCAGGAACTCTGCTCCGCTTTAAAAATCTCATGAAGCTCAGCGGCAGAGTTTTTCTCTCTCTTACCGTATGCGGCGGCCTGACCAATACCGCCGCGCGGTATATTAAGCATATTGCTTTGTTTTGCAAATAATTAAAGAGGTATATATATATGGAATTCAGAAGCATGTTTTCACCTGTTAAGATAGGTACAGTACAGATAAAGAACCGTTTCGCTGTTCCTCCTATGGGCAACAATTTCGCTAACACAGACGGTACTCTGAGCGAAAGATCAAAGGCTTACTACGGAGCAAGAGCAAAGGGCGGTTTCGGTCTGATCACTATAGAATCAACTGTTGTATACGAAAAGGCAAAGGGCGGTCCAAGAAAGCCATGTCTCTTCTCTGACAGCACAGTTGACAGCTTCAAGATGGTAGCTGACGAATGTCACAAGTACGGAGCTAAGGTATCTATCCAGCTCCAGCACGCAGGTCCTGAAGGAAACTCAAAGCTCACAGGCTATCCTCTCCAGGCAGCAAGCCCTATCGCTGCGGCTCTCGGAAGAGAAGTTCCTGAAGGCATCTCAAACGAAGAAGTTTATCAGCTCATCGAATGCTACGGTGACGCAGCAGCCCGCGCTCAGAAGGCAGGCATCGACATGGTCGAAGTACACTGCGCTCACGGTTATTTAGTAAGCACATTCATCTCAGCGCGCACAAACAACCGTCTCGACGAGTTCGGCGGCTGCTTTGAAAACAGAATGCGTCTGCCGAGACTTATCATAGAAAATATCAGAAAGAAGACAGGCGGCACTCTTCCTATCCTCTGCAGGATCAACGGAAGCGACGAAGTAGACGGCGGTCAGTCAGCTCAGGACGCTGCTGCAGTAGCTGCTTACCTCGAAGAAACTTGCGGTGTTGACGGTATCCACGTAAGCCGCGCCGTACATCTCCACGACGAGTTCATGTGGGCTCCTGGCGTAGTTCACGGCGGTTTCAACGCTCCTTTCTTCACAGAAGTAAAGAAGGCTGTAACAGTTCCTGTTATCGCTGTAGGACGTTTCACTGAGCCTCAGTACGCTGAGCTCGCAGTAAGAGAAGGCAGAGCAGACATCATCGCTTTCGGACGTCAGAGCATCGCTGACCCTGAGCTTCCTAAGAAGGCTTTAGAAGGCCGTCTCGGAGAACTCACTCCATGTATCGGATGCCTCCTCGGATGCGTTCCTAACATGTTCAAGGGTGAGCCTATCAGATGTCTCGTAAACCCTACAGTAGGACGTGAAGCAGAGATCGTACCTGCTGAAACTAAGAAAAAGGTCGCAGTTATCGGCGGCGGTCCTGGCGGACTCTATGCTGCATATATCGCAGCTCTCCGCGGACATGACGTTACACTTTTCGAAAAGGCTGATCAGCTTGGCGGAAACTTCCGTATCGCTGCTTATCCACCGGGAAAGGGTGACATCACAGCTGCGATCCGCAACATGATCGTAAAGTGCCAGCTTAACGGCGTTGAAATAAAGACAAACACAGAAGTAACACCTGAGCTCCTTAAGGAATTCAAGCCTGACGCAGCTATCCTCGCTACAGGCTCAACTCCTCTGATCCTCCCTATCAAGGGTCTGTCAGAGT
>OQVT01003414.1_pt1 | contig 10204 bp, 9 predicted proteins | sample 1691561 | NCBI WGS metagenome assembly OQVT01 (sample SAMN03418260, study PRJEB22391) | human gut metagenome | biome: human-gut; feature: organic feature; material: feces | host: Homo sapiens | place: Tanzania | collected 2013-01
ATGTTGAACGTCATGGTGACGTCGTCGACCACAATGATGGGCTCGCCGAGTTTTTCTCCAAAGGCGGTGAAGGATTGTGCCATGGTACTACCTCGTTGCTAGATGTAGAGGATGAACTTGTTTTCGTTTTTGCGGAAAACCGCGAACCCGATGACGAAGGTGATGACGGCCATCGCCACGCCAAGGGCGATCTCGCCAAGCCCGGGAACCGTGTTCCACATCATGAAGTCGCGGAACATGGTGACGTAGTGGTACATAGGGTTCCATTCCATGAGCATGCGCATCGTGCCCGAGAGCAGGTCAACGGGGTAGAACAGCGGGGTTGCATAGGTCCAGGCCGTCAGCACGACGCCCCACAGATGCATGACGTCGCGGAAGAAGACCGACAAAGCTGAAATCAGAAGGCCAAGGCCAGCGCTGAAGATGAATACGAGCAGGGTGATAAGCGGCACGCCCCACAGTGCATGGATGCTGGGAACGACGCGGAAATACACCATGACGCATGCCACGGCAACCAGGGAGATGGCGAAATTGACCAGCTCGAACATGGTTTTCTCAAGCGGGAAGACCATCTTTTCGATGCGCACTTTCTTGATGAGCGATTGCGCCTCGATGATGGAACTCATGGCTTGCGAGGTGGAACGGTTCATGAAGTCGAACAGGATCTGACCCAAGATAAGGTACAGCGGGAAGTTCTCGATACTGAATCGGAACATGTATGAGAACACGGCAGCGAGAACGCACATCATAAGAAGCGGGTTCAGAACGCTCCACAGAATGCCAAGCACGCTGCGACGATACTTCAACTTGAAGTCTTTGGTGACCAGCGACTCCAGAACGAACATGTTGTGTTGGAATTCCGTTGGACGCTTAGTGCGCTGAACAGCGGTTTGATTGTCGGCCATGCAGCTTCCCCTTGTCACGCCGCATATGGTACGCGGCTTCATGTGTATAACCTTGCATATTATATCGGCAATCGTAGCCACGTTTCCTATCTAACGAAAATCTACCGTTCTGCGGTGGCTTGCCGTTTTGGGCGGCGTGCTTCGGCAAGCTTTCTGTGTGGTAAAGAAAACCGCAGGTCAAGCTCTGTGTCTTGCTACGGAAGGCGATTCCTTCGCCTGTTCGCTTGTCTTACCCGCTGTGGTTATTGAGTTTCACGAGTGGTCGTTTTGGGACGAAATAGTGTGCATTGCTTGCGTTTACCCTGCCCTTAAACGTGTCTTACATTCGCTTTACAAAGCCTTTCTAGACTCGATTCCCTCAAGAATGACATGGAGTTTACTCCTGAAGGCAGCTATCATTGGACTCGTACCCGGTATTGGCGTAAACTGAACAATCTGGCAAAGGAACTGGTAGCTTTGGGCGAGAAGGGAAATGAGGAATGGGAAATCCCCGATTTGGTGGCTCTGTGCGAGGTGGAGAACGATACGGTGATGACCGACCTCACCAAGCGCTCGCTTCTTCGTCTTGCCGGTTATGAATATCTGATGACTTCTTCGCCCGATGAGAGAGGTATAGATGTGGCTCTGATGTATCTTCCTTCTTCTTTCTGCCCTTTGCGTTCTTATCCCATACGTATCAAGTCTTTGGCTGGAATGCGCCCTACACGCGATATTTTGTATGTCAGTGGGTTTCTTCTGGGTGGTGATACCCTGCATGTGTTTGTTGTACATGCTCCCAGTCGTAGGGGAGGAGAGACGGTTTCTCGTCCTTTTCGTATGCAGGTTGCCAAGCAGTTGAACGAGGCGGTGGATTCTATCTATACCTTGAGTAAGGAGGCAAGTATCATCGTGGCAGGAGATTTTAATGACTATTCCGACTCACCTGCATTGTTGTCTTTGCGTGCAGGCTCCCGTCTAACAGAGGTTTCGCAGCAAGCAACGGGCAGACATGGTGCAAAGGCCACATATCGTTGGCATGGTGAATGGCGCAGTCTCGATCATATACTTTGCAGTCCTCCTGTGGCAAGATGCTCTGTTGAGTGTTATGTGGGTGATTTGCCCTTCCTGATGGAAGAGGATGAGCGTTATGGTGGCTATCATCCTAAACGTACTTACTTGGGACCTCGTTACCTGGGAGGCTATAGTGACCATCTACCACTTGTCTTTCGCTTTGAGCGTAAAGATGATTGAGTGCGATTGGAATCTTGAAGGCTTCATGGTTCTGTGTATTTGTAAATAGCTTAGTCTTTGATGCCATATAAAAATGTGTACAGACTATGATGAAACACAATCTTTCTAATGGAGTGCCGTGGGTGTTGTAAAGTGTACTGCTTTAATAGGAAGATTGATTTGTGTGGGTTGTATATAAACGAAGAAAGTTACCTGAAAATTCAGATAACTTCCTTGTTTCTCCTAAGAATAATTTCTTAATATTATATATGTATAAGTAAAAGATGATGAAATGCGTTTCACAACGTCGTTTTTGTTTTCTGATGCAAAGATATGAAATAGTTATCTTTAGATGGGGTAAAAACAGTTTTTGTAGGCGTAATAATTGTTTTGTTGCTCCATTTAGCCAGTAAATGCCTTTATTTATGATGGCTTTAATAGCTTTTTGACTCTTTTAGTTGATTCCTTATGATATGGGTGCAATATTATGAGTGTGTTTGCGTTTTAGATAATATATATAAGGAGTATTCATGATTTATTAATGGAATATATAAGTGTTTATGAGAAGAAATATTTTATCACTTGTCTGCTTGTTGGCTCTTTCTTTAGGGATAATGGCGCAGACCGTAGAGAGTGAGGTCGGCAGGTTTTCTGTCATCCCTCGTGTAGGAGTGGCGCTTGCCAACTGGAGCAATAACCGCATTTATTATGCTTCAGGTGAAGATAAGGCTTCTTTGAAGTCAAGTTTCCAGGCTGGTTTTATGGGTGGTGTCGATGTGGAGTATCGTGCTACCAAGGAGATTGGCGTCAGTTTAGGAGCTTATTATGCCAAGCAGGGCTTCCGCTTCTCCAGTTATGAGGCTACTATTGATGCTGAAAGAAGGAAGTATCAGGGCATTTCCGACTATCACACCAATCTGCATTATCTCAATGTACCTTTGATGGTGAAGGGTTATGTTACCCGTCAGTTGGCATTTATGGTTGGCGTACAGGCAGGTTTCCTGCTCAACGATCCTAAGTATGAGTTTACCTCCATTGATATCGAGAGGGACCAATATGGTGGTGCTACCTATGACAATTCACAGAAGGTGTCAGATTTCTGGCCTGCCAAAAAGGTGGATGTCTCTCTGCCTATAGGCTTGTCTTATGAGTATATGGGGGTAGTGCTCGATGCCCGTTACAACTTGGGACTTACCAATGTTGACGATTCTCCAGGTCATGATGACAGTTGTAAGAATCGTGTGTTTACATTCTCGGTGGGTTATCGTTTTGCACTTTGATAACATAGCAAAATCCGCATTCAGAAGAGTTTTCGATCTCTCTCCGAATGCGGATTTCTTATTTGATGCAGTATCGCTATCTTCTTGAAGCAGATATTGCGGGTTGTATTATCCGTAGATTACCTTTCCGTTCTCGTCCTCGTAAGGAGTCAGATCCTTTGCATACTGGTTCATGGCGCGAAGGCTCATACCCATAGACGAGAAACCACCATCGTGGAAGAGGTTCTGCATGGTTACCTTGCGTGTGAAGTCAGAGAACATCATTACGCAGTAGTTTGCGCAATCCTCTGCAATGGCATTGCCCAGTGGCGACATCTTGTCGGCAAAGTCCATCATGTTGTCAATATCCTTGATACCCTTACCAGCGGTAGTGGCTGTAGGACTCTGTGAGATGGTGTTGATACGCACGTGCTTCTCGCGACCGTAGATGTATCCGAAGCTACGTGCGATGCTCTCCAGCATACTCTTGGCATCAGCCATGTCGTTGTAACCGAAGAATGTGCGCTGAGAAGCCACATAAGTAAGGGCAACTACAGAACCCCACTCATTGATGGCGTCCAACTTCTTGGCTACCTGCAGCATCTTGTGGAAAGAGATGGCAGAAATATCGAGAGTCTTGTTCAGGAAGTTGTAGTCGAGATCATCGTAAGTGCGATGCTTGCGCACGTTAGGGCTCATGGCTACAGAGTGGAGAACGAAGTCAATCTTGCCACCCAATTTCTCCTGTGCTTCTGTGAAAACCTTTTCCAAGTCTTCTACGCTTGTCGCATCAGCTGCGATGATAGGAGCGTTGATTTGTTCAGCGAGTTTGTCGAGTGTACCCATTCTCAGGGCCATTGCTGTGTTACTCAGTGCGATGGTGGCACCTTCTTCAGCAGCCTTAACGGCTACTTTCCAAGCGATTGATTCCTCATTGAGGGCACCGAAGATGATGCCACGCTTGCCTTTTAACAAATTGTGAGTCATTGTTATCTTAATACTTTTGTTTATAATAACGGCACGATATCTTATATATATAATAAGGTGTAAACTTCTCTCGCTTACCATCTTTGCCGTTGAAATCGGGTGCAAAGGAACGCTTTTTTTTTTATATGAGCAAACTTTTTGATGAAAAAGATAGCCGTTTGTGCACAAACCCTATCAAACTGTGCATGTTTTTGGCCCAAAAAGCGAGATGTATGAAGGGTTCTTCCTGTTTTTGTTGTTTGTCCTCACGGCTTTCTTCAGTATTCCCTTCTCTGCCTTCTATAACTTCTGAACTTGCGAAAGCTCAGTTCTTTACATTTCCCAAAATCTTTTTATCAAGAGGCCTTCCGTCTCTTTGGCTACGTCGTAGGGGATGGCTGGCAGACAGTCGGGCAGGGTGAAGTTGTCGGTTTCTGTCCTGTCTTTCATTTCTGTCTGCGCTTGCTCCTTGGTCAAGGCTTTCACGCCGGTTACCACAAAGTCGTTCATCTCCTCTGTTTCTATTGCGCTCTTGCCAGGCAATGGTGTATTGTCGTAGTTCCATATCTTTCTGAATGATATGAGCGAGCTCCAGGCCTCCTTTTTATCAGAGAAGGTCCAGTCGCATACATCGGTCTTTATTTTGAGCAGCGGATTGGTGATTTTTCTGTATTGTGTGTTGTCTATGATGTGCCTGTACAGGTTCTTCTGGTGTGTGTCTATGTACATGATGGCTTTGTCGCTCTGCGTACCTTTGAAGTGTGAGCTATAGAATGTTGTGTCCCCCTTTATGCTGTTTATGGTATCGCGCTTCACATATTTGATGCGTGACATGTCGAACGATCTGGCTTCGCTGAGGATGGAAATATTGAAGTTGATGAGCTTTCTGAGTCCGCTTCGCTCGTATTGCCGGCAGGCACGCACTCTGCGTTTTGTCTTCCCGTTTTCCAGGTTGATGTAGAAGTCCATGATGCCCTCCCGGTATAGGATGGTCTTGCCATTGTTGCGGCAGATGTCCCGAAAGACTCCGGTAAGTTTTATGTAGTCGGTCTTGTTTGCTGTCACTTCGGGCAGCGCATAAACCTTTTGCTTCAGCAGAACATCCCCTTTGATGGTCGAAGCGTCTATCGTTTTCGACTCATACGCCACGTTGCTGATGGTGATCATTCCGCTCTGTGGTTCTATGTTCCCCTTTGAGTCGCTGATGCACAGCAGGTGGTTGTCGCTGCTGAAGATGTAAGCGCCAGCAACGGGCTTCCCGTCTTGTTCGTCCACGATTCTTATCTGTGCACATACTGGCATCCAACAGATGCAGAGCAGCATGGCGATTGTAGAGATGATTCTATTTAAATGTATATTACGCTTTATTTCCATACGATTTGATATTTTTGTGATTTTTTTGCTTTTAACTAATACGAGAATTCAACAAGCAAGTGCAAAATTAAGAAATGTTTTTGTAAAAGCACTCCTCTGGTGTTGAGAAATTCAATTTTCTTTCTTGATTTCCTATTATTTTTGTCGAAAACTTTGTTATTTATAGAGTGGTATGCTTATCCTTGATGACTTCGGCGAGAAAAGAAATTGAATACATAAAGTTTTTGGGCTCTTGTCGATTATCCATGCATTAAAAGGAAGAACTTTATTTTACAATTCTGATGTCTGTTGTATGTTGCATTACTATGATTGAAGTGGTTTTAGTGAACCTAATTTGTTAAATTTAAACTCATCTATTTTTGTGGTTATTAGTAAATCTTTAATTATAATTAACTTAATATGTTTTTGTTTTGAAAAAAATATATTTATTTTTGCAAAAAAATATCCAACTAATTTAAACAATAAATGAGCTATGATTCCTCTTATGTATTTTTATGTATTCTTTATGTTAACAGTGTTTCCAATGATTACTGTAGAATTTCTACGTAATAAAGAGAAGAAAAGTAACCATATGATTTATATAGTCACGCCAATTGTTATAATATTTTTGGGATATATAGGAACTATAATCAATTTTAAAAGTGCAAAAAATATAATAACTATAAATGAAAATATTTTCATTGTGCTTATGGTAATGACGTGTATATATGCAATAGGTAGACTTATATTAAATAAGAAAGATACATTAAATATTATATTAGTCTCGAATTCATTAATTATTTTAATAACTTATTTTTTAACTTTCAAGATTATTTAAAAATGAAAAAATTATTCAATCCTTTTATGAGTTTGGCATTATTTGTTGTGACATTTTCTTCTTGTTCTTCATTTGAAACTGTGGAAGAATTTAAAACGTCTAAATCTGTTTCAAGTAATGAAATTAAAGCTTTTGAAGAATATGGTAAGGCAATTGATGATAATTTTGAAGCTTTTCTTGAAACCCGAGATATAATAAGTAGAGCTTCTGAAGAAAAAACAGATAGTGTAATTAATATCCAAAGTTCACAGGCGATTCAAAGATTAAAACCTGCATCAAAAGAACTATTTGATAAATTAAATATTACTGACCATGACTTTAAAGAAGCTGTTAAAGAACTTTTGGAAGAAGAGAATCTTGACAATCCTATGACCGTAGATGAGTTGAGATGTTTTGCAGCTTTGGGTTTGTATGACACCTATTTGGCAGATGTTAATGTTCAAAAGCCCAATATAACAAGAGCTAGTTATATGGATTATCTTAGTTGTATAGGTGTTGGAATGACATTAAAAGAAATTTTGAGTCTTCCAAATAAGCAGTTAATTAAATTTTTTGGAAAAAAAATGCTTGGAAGAGCTGTGCCTTATATCGGTTGGGGATGGGCTGCAATTTCTGCATATGATTGTATTAGGAAACTTTAAAATTTTATAGTCAATTATCTCAGTTTGGAATCTTGTTGATTTAGGAGGCGCAAAGCGATAAGACTCTTGTTATCGACGTATTGCTTTTTTTGAAATAGATTACGGAAACCCCTTCACCCCTTCTGTAACCCCAGTGTATATCTGCATTCTGTGCGGAATGGTGAAGGGTTTTTGCGTAATCCATTTATAAAAATATTGATTTCCGCTAAATGTCTACTTATGGCACATTCGTGCCCTTTAATGAGCCATTATACAGAAAAGGGAAGTAATATAACCAACTCAACTTTAGTAAATTGGGATTTTAAAGATGTTTGAGCTGTTTAAAGCCATATGCTTTATAGCAAATCTCTCCGTTCCGAATGTATATTAAGATTTTGAATGCTGATGGCGAAGAGGTCAATGTGGCAGCCAAGAACCTACACCTTGAACTTGTGAAGGAAGATACCAATGGCATCAAGGTCGTGTGTGGAGAGCAGAGTAATAGCAATAGCAGTAATAAGATATATGCGCTTGATGGTAAACTTGTAAGTTCGGACGGTAATGCCACTCGCCTCCCTAAGGGCATATACGTGAAAGGTGGAAAGAAGATAATCGTGTCCAACTAAAAAGACTGATTTTTGCAAAGTTTGCTGACTTTGCAAGTTCTCAATGTTTGCATAGGTTGAACTTTGCAGTCTTTTTTATATCCGTTTTCGTACATAAATATGGTATTAAGAATATTTCTTCGAGATCGTTCATAGTTTAAAAAGGCTCTATACCTTATATTAAAAAAATAGATATAGAGCCTTTGCAATATAGGGGCGAAAGTACTTTTATATTTGTCTTTATCCCACCTGGCTTCCTGGCTTCACCTTGCCCAGGAGAGAGGTGACGTTGAGGCTTCCGTCGAAGTTGACAGCCGAGAGAATCATGCCCTGACTCTCTATGCCCATCATCTTGCGTGGAGCAAAGTTGGCAACGAAGAGCACGTCCTTGCCGATGAGGTCTTCTGGCTCATAATAAGCAGCGATGCCTGAGCAGATGGTGCGCTCGGTGCCTGTACCGTCATCGATGGTGAACTTGAGGAGCTTCTTCGACTTCTTTACCTTTTCGCAGTTCAGGATGTGTCCTACGCGTATGTCGAGTTTCTCGAAGTCTTCGAAACTTACTTCTGGCTTGACAGGCTCTGCCTTATAGGAAGCCTCCTCGTTGGCCTTCTTGGTGTCGGCAAGTTTCTGGAGCTGCTTCTCTATCACCTCGTCTTCTATCTTCTCGAAGAGGAGCTCTGGCTCGCCCAACTGGTCGCCAGCCTTCAGCAGGTCGGTGCTTCCGAGTTGTGTCCATTCGAAGTTTGGCATATTGATCATCTTGCGGAGTTTCTCAGAAGAGAATGGCAGGAATGGCTCAAAGGCGATGGCGAGGTTGGCAACCAACTGGAGCGAGATGTTCAGAATAGTCTCTACTCGTTTAGGGTCGGTCTTCCATACCTTCCAAGGCTCGCATTCGGTGATATACTTGTTGCCGATTCGTGCCAGGTTCATGGCTTCCTTCTGTGCCTCGCGGAACTTGAACACGTCGAGGAACTGCTCTACCTTCTCCTTTACGTCCTTGAATTCTGCAATGGCTTTCTTGTCCACTTCCTGAAGTTCGCCACAGGCAGGAACCACGCCATTCCAGTATTTCTTGGTAAGTTGCAGGGCGCGGTTGACGAAGTTTCCATATACGGCTACCAACTCAGAGTTGTTGCGCTCCTGGAAGTCTTTCCATGTAAAGTTGTTGTCCTTGGTCTCAGGTGCATTGGCTGTCAGTACATAGCGCAATACATCCTGCTTGCCTGGCAAGTCTACGAGATATTCATGCAACCATACAGCCCAGTTGCGCGAGGTGGAAATCTTGTCATCCTCGAGGTTCAGGAACTCATTGGCTGGCACATTGTCTGGCAGAATATAGTCGCCGTGAGCCTTCAGCATGGTAGGGAATATGATGCAGTGGAATACGATGTTGTCCTTACCGATGAAGTGTACGAGGCGAGTCTCTGGATCCTGCCACCACTTCTGCCATGTGCCCCATTTCTCGGGATGTGCATCACAAAGTTCCTTGGTGTTGGAGATATATCCGATAGGTGCGTGTTCTGGTTCTACTAGTGGTGGAATTAAAATCTTCCGCTTACAAATTGCTTTTACGCTCTTTAAACGCCAGATCCACCAACTCATGCATCCGTCCGCCATCTTCCCACAAAAGTATAACAACATGCCTGTAAATGACGTCATCGTCCGCTCGATTGTCGCCTTCTTTTGTGCCTACCTCATGGTGTTAGTAGTCAGTTGCTTAATCTTAACCTTCACAGGAATCGACACTCTAGATGCCATTGGCATTAGTTTTTCTTGTTTATCCAACATCGGTCCTTCCATCGGTCAAGAATTTGGGCCCATGGGAGATTTTACAAGCCTCACCCCTCTTCAATGTATTGTACTTAGTATCGATATGATCATGGGGCGTCTAGAAATACTTACCGTTCTCATCTGCTTCCTACCTTCATTCTGGCGCGTATAAAGTTTTAGGGACAAAGCCAGCCGCAAAATTAGGCGGGCAAAACACTCTTACTTTCGCGCCGTCTTTTGGCCTGCTAAAAGCGAGATAAAAAGCGTGCAAACATAGCGCCGGAGCCATTTGGCGGGCCACTTCGTTTGCGTATAAAGCGTCACCTACAATTGGGTGACCCCAATACGCCATATGCACTCTTAATTGATGAGTTCGGCCTGTATGAGGCGTTAAAGCAACTAACGTAATTTCACGAGCTATATCTCGCTCTAAAACTTCAAAATAAGTCAGCGCTGTGCGTCCGTTTACATAATCTACTTTTTGATATGGCGCGCTAAACTTACTCGAGCGGGCTTGGTCTTTGGCTAACGGATAATCTATTAAGCCAAAAGGCTCTTTAACTACCCCCCACACCCAAGCACAATAACGTTTAATCGGGCGGCGACAACGAAATTCTTCTGATAAAAAAGCGCATGATGCTTGGTCTTTGGCATATAACACAATGCCCGAAGT
>OQVT01003415.1_pt1 | contig 10204 bp, 8 predicted proteins | sample 1691561 | NCBI WGS metagenome assembly OQVT01 (sample SAMN03418260, study PRJEB22391) | human gut metagenome | biome: human-gut; feature: organic feature; material: feces | host: Homo sapiens | place: Tanzania | collected 2013-01
GTACGGCCTGCTTGTAGTTCATATAAATTTTTGCTTCATCCATTGGAAATTCCCCCGCCACACGATCACATCGCTGGGCAGTGCATCCTCGATTTCTTTGATCTGATTTTCAAACGCAATGTAGTTGCCTGCTATGCTGTTCAGGTCCGTTACGTGCTCCTGCAGGCGGGCCAGCATCGTGTTGAACTCCTCGTTATGGCTGTTGTAGGCATCCCGGTGGGCCGTGCCTGCCTCACCCTGCCAATAGGCGGCAGTGCCGTTGACCGCCTGCTGCGTGCTGTCCACAAACGCGGAGAGCGCCTCGCGCAGGGGCGTGTACCACATGCCGTCGTACACCAGCTCCGCGAACTTGCTCGCGACCAGCTCCTTGTAGTGGCTCCGTGGAACGAGCCGCCGGAAGACCTTCTGCTGACGATGGTCACGCCCGAAAAAGCGCCTGATCAGCCCGAATACGTCACGGTGGACTTCGAGCAGGGCGTGCCGGTCGCCGTCAACGGCGAAAAGCTGGATGAGCAGGCAGGCGAGCATATCTTCAAGTTCCGTGTGCCGCTGCATGGGGAGATGGAGTTGAATGCCGTCGCAGGCGACTGCATCGACACCGCCTGCTTCCGTTATGTGGATACCCCTAACCCCAGTTATCGGCTGAAAAAATCCAATTCAACCAGTGCCAACTGGGTATAAAGGAGGAGGTTCTATATGAACGATTCCGCTTCTGTCAGTGTCAACCGCGCCAAAACCTACCAGCTGGTGCTGTTTCCGCTGAACAACGGCGCAACGAATGTGTACTATGTGCTGGTGCTTTCCTACATCGCCACCTTCGGCAGCAAGGTGCTGGCCCTGAGCATGCTGTTTGCTTCGGTGATGGTCACCGGCATGCGCCTGTTCGATGCCGTCACCGACCCCATCATCGGTGCCCTCATGGACCGCACCAACGGCAGGTTCGGCAAGTTCCGGCCCTTCATGGTCATCGGCAACCTCATCATGGCAGCAAGCATTCTGGTGCTGTACTGCCTCACCCCGCTCATCCCGGCCAGTGCCATGGGGCTGCGCTACGCTGCGTTCGTTGCCCTGTATGCCGTGTGGGTCATCGGCTACACCTTCCAGACCAGCTGCACCCGCTCCGGCCAGACCGTGCTGACCAACGACCCCAAGCAGCGCCCGCTGTTCACCATCTTCAACACGGTGGGCAGCCTGCTGGGCATGGGTGCCATGCAGTTCTTTGCCCCCATCCTTGCCAAGAACTATGAGGGCGGCTACGCTTCCGCCGGGTTCTTCCGCACGCTGGCTCCTGTGGGCATCGTCATCTCCATCCTGCTCACTCTGCTGGCCGTCATCGGCATCTGGGAGAAGGACCAGCCCAAGTACTTTGGCATCGGCGGCGAAAAGACCGAGAAGATCAAAGTGAGCGAATACATCCAGATCATCAAGAACAACGACCCCATGCAGCGGCTGATGGTGGCCGGTGCAGGCTGCAAGCTGGCACTTTCCATCGCCACCAACACCACTGTGCTGTGCATGCTGTACGGCTGCATGATGGGCAACTACGACGGCCTGTACCTGCCCATGATGGTGCTGGGCTATGTGTTCAGCGTGCCGTTCTTCCTGCTGACCGTGCGCACCAGCCAGAAGCACGGGCAAAAAGCCAGCCTGATGAAGTACGTCACCGTGGCGCTGGTGTGCTATGTGGGCGTGTTCGTCCTGCTGCTGCTCTGGGGCAAGGGCGACGGCTTCACCCTGTCCATCTTGGGTGAAAACGGTCTGGCGCTCAACCTCTACACCGTTTTGTTTATCGCCTTCTTCGGCGTCGGCTACGGCGCGTACTACGCCACCGCCGATATGCCCATCCCCATGGTCGCCGACTGCTCTGACTACGAAACGTATCAGTCCGGCAAGTACATCCCCGGCATCATGGGTACGCTGTTCAGCTTGGTGGATAAGCTGGTTTCCAGCCTGTCTGCCACCGTTGTCGGCGTGGCGGTCAGCTTCATCGGTCTGGAGAGCCTGCCGACCCAGTACGACCCCTACACACCCGGTATGAATGTGGTGGTTATCGTGCTGTTCTGCGTCATCCCGATGGTCGCGTGGGCGGCTACCCTGATCGCCATGAAGGGCTACAGCCTGACCGGCGAAAAGATGAAGGAAATCCAAGCCGTCAACGCCGTCCGCCGCGACGCCGTGGCGAACGGCATGACGCTGGAGGACGCGATGGAAAAGTACGTCACCATCGACCAGCTTCCCACAGAGTACCGTGCATAATCCTCCCATATAAACGGAGAAGCCTTCTGACGGAAACGCTGGGAGGCTTCTTTTTTATGGTGCGCCAGGCAGAAACATCCAATCGGCGGCAAAAAATCACCGGCGGGCAACCCTCTAAAGCACATCCGTTTTTCGCCAAAGGTGATGCGAAAAAAGATAGAAATCTGACGGGAAAAGCAATATACTTAGGTCAAGATAAAACCTGAGCGCGAGGGTAAATAAAAAAGTAAGGAGAAATCACCATAAAAAAATGCTTTCTTGCGGGTGCTATGGCTGCAGCGTTGACTGCAACTTGCCTTGCCGGCTGCGGAAGCAGTTCTGCATGTATAGCTGCGGGAACTCTAAAGGAATAAAAGGTGCAGGACAGCGGAAAGCCATCCGGCACCTTTTGCAGTAACGATTTATGGAACAAAAAACTTATTTGGACATCTTTTCCCGTACCTTACGGCTCAGTTTGAAATGCTCTGGGTTCTGTTTCTGGTTGCGGATACGCAGGACTACGCGCCAAAAGTACAAAGCAAACGGGGTGTATAAATTTGTTTTATGCATTCTCCGCTATGGTTTCTTTCGCCTTTTTTTCGGCTTCGAACTCGGCAGCTTGCTTTTCCAGCTTCGAGAAAGCTAGGCAGCACAATCCTATAATCAGCACGAGAATGGCAGGTACGATGGCAAAGTCGATACGGATCATCATCAGGGCGCTGGCGGGCTGCTCGGTGACGCCCTCGGCGGAGATGTAGCCCGCAAGACTCAGCAATACACCGGTGATCCATGCGCCCAGCGCGCCGCCAAGCTTGGAGGCAAAGTTGCCGGGAATGGCAGAAGAACCATCCATGCGGGGCATGCCCAGCATCTCGTTGTAAGTACAGATGTTCATGATGAACAGAACGCCGTAGTAGGAAATGGGCAGTGTGGCCAACTGCCCCAGCACATAACCGCCGAGTACACCGGGTAGCCAAGAGCCGGAGAAGAACGCGATAACATAGCCAGCAACGCCGATGATGCTGAACATAAAGATCATTTTTCCCATTGAACCCATTTTTTTCATAATTACAGGGAAAATAAGCATGACAGGTACAAGCACAAAAGATACCACACTCATCAAGCCCTGTACACCGATATTACCAACGACCCACTTGAAGTAGTATGCACCAATGGCAAGGTTTGTCATGATATTATGGCACAGCATAATGAGGCCATACAGCCAGACGTACTTGTTGCGGCGCAGCAGCTCGCCCAGTTCCTTAAAGCGGATGGGCTCCTGCTTACTCTCGGCGTCAACGGCAGGATCCTCTTTGCAGAAGATGAAACGACCCAGCGCCAGTACGGAAGCGGGGATCATGACGATAGCGACCATGCGGGTCCAACCTGCGGCGCTCGTGGCCATTTTGGCCATAAGGACGGGGAAGAGGGTGCTCATCACAATGGAACCCGCCATCGTGATGATGCCGCCGTAGCTGGAAACCTTTTTCAGCAGTGCAGGGTTGTTGGAGAAGGTGCGGATGGTATAAGGGTTCATGGCGGCGTTGCGCATCGTGGCGAAGATACTGAATGTCAGTGTGTACATACAGAAAATCCATGCACACTTGACAACATTGCTCCACGCGGGGTTGCCCGCAAACAGCAAAATCGTGCAAATGGTCATGCCGATGATACACAGCTCGTACGGGCGCCCCTTGCCGAGTTTGGTGTGGGTATTGTCCACAATGACACCCGCAAACATATCGGTGACGGCATCCACCGCCTTGCTGGCCAGCAGCAGGGTGCTGACGGTCAGCAGGTTGACGCCCAGCGTGTCGGACGCATAAATAGAAAGGTAGTTCAGCATGATCAGATTGATCCATGCTGACACAATGTCGGAGCTTTTGAACGCCAGCAGGCGACCAAAACTCAGCTTATTTGGGTCCTTTACTTTGTTTCTTGCCATGATTTTCTCCTTCATTTGTGTGTAATGACTTCTTGCGGATATTAGTTTGGCAGAGGTTGCCACGACGTAGTTAGCATGAAATTAGCCAATTTGGGTAATAAACCGTCCGGTTTGATAAACAATACGAAAATTTACTATAAAAGATAAATTCGATTCGGATGTTATTCCAGCTCGAACGCTGAGAATGAGAATATTCCGAAACCGACGACTTTAAAGTACAATGCGTGAACGCCATCGGGAATAGCAATCTCCGCACGATCCCAGTGCCATTCGTTGCTACTGTTCACCGGTACAATACCAAGGGACTCTCCGTCAGGAGTTAGGCTGACTTGAAGCCCGCATCCATAGCTTTTGCCGCGTACCTTGACAGCGATGCTGTGAATTCCGGTGCAGTCAAAATAGCTAAATCCGACCACTACACCAACGGTTAGGTTGGCGATGTAGGCGGGTTCTGCACCGATGCCATCCGGCGTGTCGGCGCAGTCCTGTGTAATACGTGGGAATGGAGACTGACCGAAGTCAGTTCTTACCATCGGTGGTTGTGTTAGAAACAAGTGGCACGCTGTGTAGGCAGGAAATACGCCTTTGCAGGGCAACGGTGCACCGTTCGGACCGCATGAGGTGCATGCGACCTGTGGAATACTGCCGTCCGGCAGAATTACAATAGGCTCCATGCAGCCCTGCCGGGAATAGCTGCTGCCGTTGGTATGCCGATGGTGGAATACATACCACTTGCCGTTGATTTCCTCGATGCTGCCGTGATTGTTGCCGAGAAAGTAGCGCGGTGTGTCAGTCAGACCCACATCTCCATTGGAAATGATTGTGCCGCCGTAGACAAATGGACCGTCCGGCATATCAGCGGTGGAATAACACAATTCATGGCTGAGCTGGGATGAATAAATGAAGTAGTAGCGATCGTTTACCTTGCGGATGCTGCTTGCTTCGAAGAAAGCGTGACCTTCAAAGGATGTATTTTCTGCATATGCAGCGCTTGGTACAATGGTCTTGGCGGGGGACAGAACAGTCAGCATATCCGATGCCAGTTCCGTGATCTGCGCACCGGTGCGGTCCTTCAGTGATGCAGGGCAAAATCCGGTGTACAGCCATCTGGACTCGCCGTCAATCAGCACAGCGGGGTCAAACTGATAGCCATCGCCGGATGCCTGGCCGTAGGGCGTACCGTCCGGGTGATGGACATCACCATAGTAGCGGAACGGCCCTGCCGGACTGTTGCTGACAGCGACCGAGGTGATGTTGATGCCATCGAGGCAGTAGTACAGATAGTACCGCCCGTCCGGACCGCAGGTCACGTCGGGGGCATACAGGCAATGTTTGCCATCCGCGTTTTTCGGGTCGGCGGTGCGGCTGTAAATCACACCGTCAAACCGCCATTCAGTTAGGTCGTCTACAGGGGCCGACCAGCACACATAGTCGTTTAAACAGTATGCATAGCCGTTAAAGCGGTCGTGGCTACCGTACACATACACGCGGTCACCGAAAACGTGCGGCTCACCATCGGGAATATACTCCCATGAGGGAAGATAGGGATTCATGCCGTGGTTGTTCATGGCTCAATTCTCCTTTTTGATTTGGTTCAGCGCATAATTGATTCTGTGGACAAGTTCAGGCTTTACCAGCTTGGCCGCCTGTCGCAGCCAGCCTTCCACACTCATCTGTGCGAGCAACTTCTGCATTGATTCCGGCATTGTCACACCTTTTGCGACCTCTCCGTAGGCATCCATCATTCGGGCCAGTACAGGCATGAGCATTTCTTCAATAACGGCATGGGCAGCCGGGCAGGCATTGACGGTTTCCATCGAATCCTTGATGGAGAAATACCCCTCGCGCACGATTTCATCCTCGCGGTCGAACCAGTTGACGGCATTGCCGCCGTCGTAATAGTAATCGTGGTTCGGCGTGTCCACCTTGCGGATGGTCATTGCATCCCGCAAATCGCCGCTGACAGCTTCAATGCGGTGTTCGCCGCTGATGGGAACAGTGAAACGGAAAATTTTATCGCCGGTCTGCGCCGCCGCTGCCTTTCCATCCACCAGCAGCGTGATCTTCGGCAGATTGGAGTACACCTTGATTTCGGTTTCGCGTTCGGTTCTGTCAACATAGCGCCGCCCGCACAGGTGTACAAAGGGGTCTTTGCTCAGGTAGGCTTTGTAGAGGTAGAACGCATCTTTCTTTGTCTTGCGGTCAAAGGTGACAAGACCCTTTTGGTTCTGACCGGGCTTGCCGCCCTCGCTGCGGCCGTCGGCGGCAAAGTCAAAGGTGTTCCAGATGTACAGCGCCCAAAGGTAGGGGCGTTCCTGCCACATCTGCATCATGTGTTCGTGGTAGATGGCTTGGTAACTTTCGCTCCAATCGCCGCGCTGGGGGTTGCCGTTCTGGAACGCCGGGTTGGCATCCGCGCCGAACTCCGACAGCGCCACAGGCATCTGCGGGTATTTGCGGTGGAACTCGTCCAAGAACTTCTCATTCTGCTGCAATTCGCCCAAGTACCAGCCGAAATACAGATTGTAGCCGCACACATCCGGCAGACGCACGAACGGGTCGTCAATGTCCAACATAAAGGCGTGGGCCATCGTGGTCAGGCGGGTGGGGTCCAGCTTGTGGCACAAATTGTTGAGGATGCGGTGGTTCTCCACCATATCGTCATTGACGCCGCCCGCCGCCGTGATTTCGTTGGAAAGCCCCCAGCAGACGATGGAGGGGTGGTTGTAGTTCTGCAAAATCAGTTCCGTCATCTGCTGTACAGTGTTCTCGCGGGCTTCGGGCATGTGCTCGGTGATGTAGGGAATCTCTGCCCACGCCACAAGACCGTATTTGTCGCACAGGTCGTAGAAATAGGCATCGTGCTGGTAGTGCGCCAGACGCACGCTGTTGCATCCCATTTCCAGCAGCAGGGTCATATCTTCCTCATGCTCTTTGCGGGTCAGCGCACTGCCAAGACCCTGACGGTCCTGATGACGCGCCCCGCCGCACAGGCGGTAGCTGCGGCCATTGAGGATAAAGCCCTTTTCGGGGTCAATCGAAAAGCTGCGGCAGCCGAATGTTGTTTCCACCATGTCGCCGCTTTCCGGCAGTTCGGCCCTCATTGTGTAGAGATACGGGTCGTCCACGCCGTTCCACAGGTGGGGATTTTCCAGCGTAAAGCGGGCGGCAGCATAGCCGTGGTCATCGACCGGCACAGTCTTTTCCTCTGCGCCCAATGTGAATGTGACGGTCTGCGCCGGGCCGCTGACCCATGCTTCCGCGCTGATGTCCGCGCGGGTGAAATCCTCATTCAGCGCTGCCGTGACCTGCAAAGCGGAGCTGCCGTGGCGGTTCAGAGCAAAGTGTGCGGTAGGAACGGTGAGCAGGTACACATCGCGGTACAGCCCGCCGTAAAAGGTGAAGTCGGCTTTCTGTGGGTAGACCGTGCGGTTCTTCTCGTTGCTGACGCGGACGGCCAGCAGGTTCTCGCCGCTGTGCAGGGCGGACAAAGCCACGCGGAACGTGGAGTACCCGCCTGCATGGCTGCCCAGCTTTTGACCGTTCAAATAGACCTCGGCAGACATAGCCGCGCCGCGAAATTCCAGCCAGTATTCCGCGCCGTCCGCCGTCTGCGGCAGGTCGAGCGTTTTATAATACCACGCTTCGCCTCGATAGTAGTCGTTGCCGCCGTCTTGACCGTCCTGCGCATTCCAAGTGTGGGGCAGCGTGACGGACTGCGCCTGTGCGGGGCAGACCATCGCATCGGATGAGCCTTTGATGAATTGCCAATCTTTGTTGATACATTCGTATTGCCTCATAGAGTGTGTCCTTTCTAAAGTGGCTTCGAGATGACCAACACACTTTTACCAATCGTTTTCGAATCTGCAAAAGGAATTTGTTCAGCCACATTGCAAAGAATCGAGTTGATCGGATTCGCCGAGATTCGTTGGTTTCTCTTGCTGAAAATGAAATGTTCTCTTTCAAAACCGTGTTGGATGGGCTTACCTTCGACAAGCGGATTGTATCATACTTTGCTATAAGGCTCTATGCAAAAAGCGGCGTTTTGGGGTGATTATTAGCCGATATTCTACGATTGGCTATGTGATTACCCCAAAACGCCACTTTTTACTTTTGCGCGGTTAATATCTGCTGCCGGTAGGCAGCGGGACTGATACCATACTTTTTGGTAAAGACCTTCCCAAAATAGTTGCAGGAACCGAATTGTAATTCCTCGCTAATCTGCTGCAGACTCTTGTGCGTGCTGCGCAGGGCTTCGCACGCTTGTTCCAGCCGGGCATCACGCAGGTAGTCCACAAGGCGGATGCCAGTTTCCTTGTGAAATTTCTTTGTCAAGTAGTATTCCGTATAGCCGACCTCACGCGCAAGATCAGCCAAACTGATGGGATCATTTAAATGCAGGTGGATATAATCGCAACATTCCCGTATTGGACGAGAGTAATTATCCGCTTGTAGGGCATGAACCCTCCGAATGAAGTCTTCAATCATCTGTGCATGTAAAGCTACAAGGTCCGTGTAATGCTGACAATTCTCGGCCATTACGGTATAGCGCTGCTGCACGATATTGGCTGTTGCGGGCGGCAAACCGCCATCTATGGCTGCACGGGCACATAGCGCCGTAAAAATGATAACCGTATTCTTGTACTGCCGCAGTCCACTTCGTCCGCCACTCCAATTACGAGGGGAAGTTTTCGTGGCATATGACAAGGCCTCTTTGTAATGCAAATTTCCAGTCCGAACAAGGTCAAGCAGGTGCTTTTCATTTAAGTGAGAACGTTCTGGATTTTCCAAAGCGCTCTTTTCTCCCGGCTTTTCAGTAGTGTGATTCGTGTGGTACTGCATGCGTACACTGTCTGCCGGGATGGCAACCCCCGTCAGCGTCCAGTGCAGCATATTGATATATTGGCTGAAGTTTGTGGTTGTCATAATCGGAACACGATGCAGCTTTTCCAACAGAGCGGCAGTCAGCGTGACGGAAAGATTGATCCGCCTCAGAGTATCATCCAGCAGATGTATGGAGGCCTGCGTGTCAAACACAGGTCCCATCACGATGTACAGTTCTTTACCTGTATCGTTGATAAGATAGTCAGATGTCCAAAGCATACCGATGGAATCTTCCATAAGAAGCGGTGCATTGTGCATTTCCGGCGCGGTAATAGCTTGTTCGAGACATTGCCCCATACGAAGAAAGAGTAGAAAATCCTCATTTTCCGGGCAACTTGCACCTATTAGTTGTTGATTTTCGTCAAAACACCAGACGCATAGCCCACAGCAAGTGTTGACCATGTCGGAAAACGACCACAGCCGTGACCATACGGATTCCTTCTTCTCAGTGCTCATAATGTCTGCGCCCCTTTCTTTTTATAGTATAGCAAGGGGTTCCTTGCTCAGCAAGTAGATAATGGCTTTTTAGGGTGAATTGTGGCGTTTTGCGTGCAAAATAAAGAAAAAATTAAATTCGAGCCAATACAGACAGGAAAACGCCACTTATTATTTGAAAGTGACCACCCTGTTTTGCTATACTGTGGACACAAATTGCATAAATCGAAAAGGAGACAACTATGTCTGAGGAAAAGATAAGCGTCGTTGCATTGCACCTGAACGAGAAAACCGACCTGTTTTCGTTTTTGAATGCCGTAAAGCAATGCAAACAAGATGTGCTTTTTAAGACTGCGGAGGGAGACGTACTAAACTTGAAATCGACTTTGTCGCAATATCTGTTTGCGGCAATTTCCGACAAAGAATCCTTGCTGGAAAGCAGCACGATTTGCTGCGCCAAAGAGGATGCCAAGAGATTAAAGCAGTATTGCGCGTAGAACGAAACATATGATTATATCGATTTTGTTGTTTGCCGTGGGGTTGCTGTTTTTGATAAAGGGCGGCGACTGGTTTGTAGATGGTGCCTCCGCACTGGCGAGGCGGTTCCATCTGCCGGAGCTGTTGATTGGTGCGACAGTGGTTTCCCTCAGTATTGACATAACTCAATTATCGGGGTGGGGTATCCCAGAAAGACCGTCACCATCG
>OQVT01003416.1_pt1 | contig 10203 bp, 7 predicted proteins | sample 1691561 | NCBI WGS metagenome assembly OQVT01 (sample SAMN03418260, study PRJEB22391) | human gut metagenome | biome: human-gut; feature: organic feature; material: feces | host: Homo sapiens | place: Tanzania | collected 2013-01
CCGGGATCTTAATGGACTCTGCGATAGTAGTAAAATGTGCGATCAGACCATTCTGGGTCGCCTTGTTATAATATGGAGTCACTATAAGAAGTGCATCTGCACCGTAAGAAGCAGCCTCCTTTGACATCATAATTGCAGTTTCTGTACAATTTGAACCGGTTCCTGCCACTACCGGAATTCTTCCTGCTACTTTCTCTACACAATAACGAATCACATCGAGATGTTCCTCATGCGTAAGTGTGGATGACTCTCCTGTTGTTCCACACACAATAATTGCATCAGTGCCTCCGGCAATCTGATCCTCGATTAACTCTGCAAACTTTTCATAATTTACGGTTCTGTCCTCATGAAAAGGTGTAACAATTGCTACTCCTGCTCCTTTAAAAATAGCCATACTAAAATATCCTCCTTAAAATTATTCCGGCACTGTTCACTGTCATAGCGAAAAAAATCGGTACACTATACTGCGCACCGACTTTATGGATATCATTTCATTCCTGTTATGAATCGGATAGCGCCCCATCAGAATCTGATGACAGTCATACAGTTCTTAGCTGTATGCCCAAGGGTTCTTCCGCAGTAGTTCCAAACCCTTTCGGCGTTCCTCCCTTTCATTTTTCTTCTCCTGTGCCTGCCACATCCAAAAAATTACTGATAATTCACGCAACCTCTATCTCTTCTTATTATTAAATTACAAAAATATCATAGCACCATGACAAAAAACTGTCAATATGCCATCCTTACCAGCGTTTAAATTTATGTGTTTCAATTTTAGAAACATCATCTGCCAGCATGCAAACTTCATCATTCATGGAAATTCCCGTCATAATCACATCGGTTTCTTCCATTTTACCTGCCAGAATTTCCTCCAACTGCTTTACCGTGATAATCTGATTATCAATCAGACCGAGTACCTCATCCAGAATTAACAAATCACACTCTCCGGTTGTAAGTACCTTCTTGGCATAATTCAAACCATTCTTAATATTGATAATTTCTTCTGTTTTCTTTTCTTCGGTCAGACTGTCAAAGTTTTCATCTGATTTTTCAAACCGGAAAATTTTGATTTCCGGCTCCAGTCTTCTGATAAACTCAGAATCCCCCAGTCCTTTTCCTTTTAAAAACTGAATAATAACAACATTTCCGCCAGCTGCTGCAGTCATTACTGCCTTTCCTAAAGCTGCCGGTGATTTTCCATGGCCATCACCACTGTAAATACAAATTGTTCCGCGTTTCATGCCCCACCTCATACTATCACATGATATTGCTACGTTGCACATCATATCACAGACACCATGAAAAAGCAAATCCACGGAACAATTCCTTCTTTTCCTTCTGTTATTCTTCCATCAATTCCAGTTTGCTTACCGACACTTCATAAGCAATTCTTTTCTCTGCTTCCTCTTCTGAAAACTTCTTCATATATTCACGGCTCTGAATTCTTCCCCAGAGTTCACACCTTGTTCCCACGCGGAACGTACTTGCAAAACGTGCATTTCTTCCCCAGCAGATACATGGAATGTAATCACTTTTTCCATAAGGACGATTTACTGCGAGAAGCAGATCTGCGATTTCCCTGCCCAATGGTGTTTTACGATAAATGGGCTCCTTACATATATATCCATCCAGATAAATCTGGTTTGTTTTTGAGCTTTCCGGCATTTCTTCCACAAACTCCAATTCCCTTGCAAAAACAGATAACACCAGCTTATTCTTTTTGGTGACCAGTCCCTGGCACGCCAAATTCTCATGTCGGTTATAAGAACGGAACTGTCCCTGTACCATAATTCCCTGTCCCTTATAATCTTCGTTCACATCAATCAGTCGCTCCGACACCATGAGGGGAATCACGTCGCAGGAATCGCTCAGGCGTGGTACATTTACATCTACCATATAAAATCCTTCCCCGAAAATTTCATGGCTGAATTGAAAATCACTAATGATTTCTCCCATGATTACTACCTGATTGTTTTCAATAACTTTGTCTGTCATTTCCTTTTTTACCTCCATTTGTTTCTCATTTTTACTTTTTCCTGTCATGTATTAAAATTTTATGTTGGAAATTCTTTCTTAGAACCATAAGGCATCGCAGGATTCGACAGTTGCAAACGTTCTTTCATAGTGATATACTGTTACGGTTTAGAGAAAATATGGTTTTAGCGGATATGTAAAAAGAAAGGATTCCTATGAAACAAAAAAGAGAAGATGTAAGGAATATTGCAATTATTGCCCATGTTGACCATGGTAAAACCACTCTGGTGGATGAACTGTTAAAGCAAAGCGGTGTTTTCCGTGAAAATCAGGAGGTTGCGGAACGTGTCATGGACTCCAATGACATTGAACGTGAACGTGGTATTACCATTCTCTCCAAGAACACTGCTGTTACCTATAAGAATACAAAAATCAACATTGTGGATACTCCGGGACATGCGGACTTCGGCGGCGAGGTAGAGCGTGTACTGAAAATGGTAAACGGAGCCATCCTTGTTGTAGATGCCTTTGAAGGTGTAATGCCTCAGACAAAGTTTGTATTGAAAAAAGCACTTGCCCTGAAGCTTCCGGTCATTGTATGTATCAACAAAATTGACCGTCCGGAAGCCCGTTGCAGTGAAGTCGTTGATGAAGTTCTGGAATTATTTATGGATTTGGACGCTACGGATGAGCAGCTTGATTGTCCGTTTATTTATGCCTCTGCAAAAAGTGGTGTTTCCGGTCTTGACCCGGAACACATCGGTCCGAATATGGCTCCGCTTTTTGAAGCAATCCTTAACTATATTCCTGCTCCCGAGGGTGACCCGGATGCAGGTACACAGGTTCTGATCAGTACGATTGATTACAACGAATATGTCGGAAGAATCGGTGTCGGAAAAGTAGATAACGGTGTCATCCGCGTCAATCAGGAAGCTGTGATTGTCAACGCAAACGAACCGGAAAAGATGCAGAAAGTGAAAGTAAGTGCTCTATATGAATATGACGGTTTAAGAAAAGTAAATGTAAAAGAAGCTACCATTGGTGCTATTGTTGCCATCTCCGGTATTGCTGATATTCACATTGGAGATACCATCTGTTCTCCTGAAAATCCGGAAGCCATTCCGTTCCAAAAAATATCAGAACCGACCATTGCGATGCAGTTTATGGTCAATGACTCACCACTTGCCGGTCAGGAAGGAAAATACGTTACTTCCCGCCATTTAAGAGACCGTCTGTTCAAGGAATTAAATACCGATGTTTCTCTTCGTGTAGAGGAAACGGAGTCTACCGAACGTTTTAAAGTATCCGGACGTGGTGAACTTCATCTTTCCGTACTGATTGAAAATATGCGCCGTGAAGGTTATGAATTTGCAGTCAGCAAAGCAGAAGTCCTCTATCGTGAAGACTCCAAGGGCCGCAAAACAGAACCTATGGAAATTGCCTATATTGATGTTCCGGATGAATTTACCGGAACCGTTATTGAAAAGCTCGGACAGAGAAAAGGGGAATTACAGAACATGACTCCAATTACCGGTGGTTATACCCGTTTGGAATTCTCCATTCCGGCAAGAGGTCTGATTGGATACCGTGGTGAATTTATGACTGATACCAAAGGAAATGGTATCATCAATACGATTTTCGACGAATATGCACCTTACAAAGGTGATATCCAGTACCGGAAGCAAGGTTCCCTGATTGCCTTTGAATCCGGCGAATCCATTACCTATGGCCTGTACAATGCCCAGGAGCGTGGTACTCTGTTCATCGGTGCAGGTGAAAAAGTTTATGCCGGCATGGTCGTTGGCCAGAATGGAAAGCCTGAAGATGTTGAAATCAATGTCTGCAAAAAGAAACAACTTACCAATACCCGTGCATCCGGTTCCGATGAAGCACTCCGCCTGACGCCACCTAAGGTTTTAAGCCTGGAGCAGGCACTGGAATTCATTGATACGGACGAGCTTCTGGAGATTACTCCTACCTCTCTTCGTATCCGTAAAAAGATTCTGGACCCAACGCTTCGTAAACGTGCATCCTTCAATAAGAATTAAAAAACAATCCCATGGAACGGTTCCAAACCAATCCATGGGATTTTATTTTTTACAATCTATTTTTTACAATCCTAAAATATGTGTTGCAAACTGGAAATAAATTGCCAATGACAATGCATCTACAATCGTTGTGATAAAAGGGCTTGCCATTACCGCCGGGTCAAATCCAATCTTTTTGGCAAACATCGGTAGCGTACAGCCAACCACCTTTGCAAAAAACACAGCTACTACAAGCGTCAGACATACTACTGCTGCCACCGGCATCGTTACATGGTCAATCAACATCACTTTCACAAAGTTTGTTGCTGCCAGTGTAATTCCACACAATACCGCAACTCTGGCTTCTTTCCAGATAACTGCAAAAATATCTTTAAACTCAATCTCATTTAATGACAGTCCACGGATAATCGTAACCGACGACTGTCCGCCGGCATTTCCACCGGTATCCATCAGCATCGGAATAAACGCCGTCAAAACAACGTACGACCCCAATGCAGATTCATAATGCGTAATAATCTTTCCGGTAACGGTTGCAGATATCATCAAAAGCAACAACCACGGAATACGTTTCTTCCAGGTTTCAAATACGCCGGTACGCATATACGGCTTATCGGATGGCACAATAGCTGCCATCTTTTCCATATCTTCGGTTGCTTCCTCTTCCATGATGTCGACAATATCATCGACCGTGATAATACCAACGAGTCGTTCCTCGTTATCTACTACGGGCATCGCCGTAAAGTCGTATTTCTGGAACTGTCTGGCTACCTCTTCCTGATCCATCAGTGTATTGATGAAAATAACATTTTCATGCATGATTTCACCAATAATTGCATCGGACGGACTGATAAGCAGATAGCGTAATGCCACCGTTCCAAGAAGTTTTCGCTTGGCATCCAGCACATAACAGATGTTAATCGTTTCGCTGTCCACACCAATCTGACGGATTCTGGCAATCGCCTCTTCCACCGTCATATTTTCCTTTAAATCCACATATTCCACAGTCATAATACTTCCTGCGGAATCTTCCGGATATCGTAGCAGATGGTTGATATCTCTTCTTGTTTCTGCACTCGCATTGGAAAGAATTTTCTTTACAATGTTTGCAGGCATTTCCTCCAAAAGGTCTGTCGCATCATCCGCCATCAGGTTATCAATGATTCCTGCCGCATCTTTTTCTGACATGCTCGTAATCAATGATTGCTGGTGCTCTACCTCCAGATAGGAAAAAACATCTGCTGCCATGCTCTTGGGAAGAATTCGGAAAATTTTTAACAACTCTTCCTCAGGAAGCTCCTCCAAAATCACTGCGATATCTGCCGAGTTCATGTCGGCAAGCATCTGACGGAGCTTCGTGTATTGCTTTGTTTCAAGCAATTCTTTTACAACTTCAAAATCCTTGTTTTCTTCCATTGCAATTCTCCTTTATATGTGATTTTTATGCTCCGCCCAAGAGGAGGAAGATCTGAACTACTATTTAATGTACAACTCTTCATAAAAACCACCACCTTTCCGAAAATTGCATTTGTAAATTAACTTTAAGTCCTGCAAAGGAAAAAGTCAACGTTTTTTCCATCCGTTTTGCAGGTAAAAACATCTATATTTCCCGATAATATCCATCACCGTTTTCCAGAACCTGCACTCTTGCTGATGTTGCCTCTATCAGCTTTTTCGTAACAATCTCCTGCTTTTCTTTTGGAATCTGGATATCAAACTCCACTTTTTCCGTATAACGTGACTGTGCGATTTCAATCTGTTCGTTTGCAAGAAGATACTGTACTTTTCCCACATCCGTATAATCTGCACAAATTGTAAGCTTCACGCCATATCGCATCGTTGCAATCACAGCATTTGCCAGTCCTTCTTTCGTTGCCTGCGTATATGCACGCACCAGACCTCCTGTTCCAAGAAGGGTTCCTCCAAAATATCTGGTTACAACTACGGCAACGTTCGTAACCTCGGCACCAAGCAGTACCTCCAATATTGGTTTTCCTGCGGTTCCGCTCGGTTCGCCATCATCACTGCAACGCGTGATTTCCCGATTTCTTCCTATAATATATGCAGTGCAGTTATGTCTTGCATCATAATATTTTTTACGCATGCGCTCAATAAACTCTGCGGCTTCCTCCTCAGATTCGACCGGCAGTACATGTGCAATAAAACGGGACTTCTTTTCTTCGTATTCTCCTTCGCCCGGTTCAAAAACAATTTTGTAAGGTGCAAACATTATTTTCTGATTTTCCATGAAGAATATCCTTTCTTCTGCACAAAATTCCTTACCAAAGTTTACCATACAACCGAATAAAAGGATATGAATTTGTGAATAATTCTTAAAAAAGAATGAAAAAACTTTATTTCATTCCCACAATTTGGTATACTACTTGTATTGTCTAAAACTAGTTTGTTTTTACATTTGGAGGTTTATCAATGGATTTTAGTAAAAAAGGGATTAAGAAAAAACAAAAATCCCTACATGCCACATCAACACGTTTTGTCAAAAAACTGTTGCTGGCAATATTAAATTTATCACTTATCTGCATTCTTGCAGCAGGAATTATCGGTGCAAGTCTTGGGATTGGAATTTTCAAAGGAGTCATTGACACTGCTCCGAGTATCGAGAATATCAAAGTTACTCCTACCGGTTTTTCCACCTTTGTTTATGACATTGAAGGAAACCAGATTGCAAAACTGATTTCCCAAAATTCCAACCGTATTCCGGTTACCCAGGATATGATTCCTGAAAATCTGGCACATGCATTTGTTGCGATTGAAGATGAACGTTTTTACGAGCATAACGGTATTGATATCAAGGGTATCATCCGTGCTGCTTATGTTGGTATTTCCAATGGCTTTCATTTTACCGAAGGTGCCAGTACCATTACCCAGCAGCTGCTGAAAAACAACGTTTTCACTGACTGGACAAGTGAAGAAGGGCTTGCGGACAGTATGAAGCGTAAGATTCAGGAGCAGTATCTTGCCATCGAGCTTTCAAAAACGATGTCCAAGGACGAAGTTCTTCTGAACTATATGAATACCATCAACCTTGGTCAGAATACCCTCGGTGTTCAGGCTGCTTCCCTGCGTTATTTTAACAAATCCGTAAACAGCCTCAATCTGTCGGAATGCGCAGTAATTGCCGGAATCACCCAGAACCCATCGAAATATAACCCGATATCCCATCCCGAGGACAATGCAAAACGTCGGAAAAAAGTTCTGACAAATATGCTTGAGCAGGGATATATTACGCAGAGTGAATATGATGAGGCTATGGCAGATGATGTTTATTCCAGAATTCAGATTGTAAATGACGAAGTAGATGAAACGCTTGTCAATACATACTTCGTAGATGCACTGACGGATGATGTCATGAACGATCTTCTTGCTGCCGGATACAATGAGACACAGGCTTTTACCTTATTATATAGTGGTGGTCTGAAAATTTACTCTACACAGGACCCACATATTCAGTCCATTTGTGATGAAGTATTCAGCAACGAAGAAAACTATCCCGAAAACTCCCGCTGGTATCTGAACTACGCTTTAACCGTCAAAAAAGCCAACGGTGACTTTGAAAACCACAGCACTGAAATGTTCCAGAAGTTCTTTAAGGAACAGCGTGCTTCCTATAATTTAATTTACGATACACAGGACGATGCCTATGCGGATATTGAATTGTACAAAGCATCTGTCGTTGGTCCGAATGATGAGGTCTTTGATGAGAAGGTTTCTCTTACGCCTCAGCCACAGGTATCCATTACGGTTGAGGACCAGCACACCGGTTATATTGTTGCCATGATTGGTGGACGTGGTACCAAGGAAGGAAGCAAAACCCTGAATCGTGCAACAAGTGCTACGCGTCAGCCCGGTTCCACCTTTAAAATTGTGGCTGTTTATGCGCCGGCCCTCGACAGTGCAGGTCTGACTCTTGCAACCATGGTAAATGATGCTCCTTACAATTATGCCGACGGTCGTCCGGTAAAGAACTGGTGGGGTTCTGAATATCGTGGTCTGAACTCTATCCGACAGGGTATTGTGGACTCCATGAATATTGTAGCTGTAAAAACACTTACCGCCATTACCCCTCAGTTGGGATATGATTATCTAAAAAACTTTGGTTTTTCTACCGTTGTAGACCGCGAGGAAATCACATACAACGGCAAAACACAGATTTTCTCCGATATCCAGCAGTCTACTGCATTAGGTGGTCTGACACACGGTGTTACAAATGAAGAATTAAATGCTGCTTATGCTACAATCGCAAACAGCGGTACTTATATTAAACCCAAGCTTTATACAAAGGTTGTTGACCATGACGGAAACGTTATTCTCGATAACACGGAACCGGAATCCAAGCAGGTAATTAAAGAAACTACCGCATGGCTTTTAACAGATGCGATGCAGGATGTTGTAACACAGGGTACCGGTGCTTCCGTTAACTTTGGTAATATGGCAATCGCCGGTAAAACCGGTACTACTTCTGATTACAATGATGTATGGTTTGCAGGTTATACTCCTTACTATACTGCAACAACCTGGGCAGGCTACGATAACAACGTCAAGCTCCGCAAGGGTGCTGAACAAAGTCTTGCGAAGAAGTTATGGCGTGCTACCATGTCCAAAATCCATGAGGATTTACCAAGCCAGTCCTTTACGATGCCAAGTGGTATTGTTCAGGCTACGGTTTGTGCCCGTTCCGGTAAACTTCCGATTGCCGGACTCTGTGACGGAACGTTAAAGACCGAATACTTTGCCGAAGGATGTGTTCCTACGGAAAGCTGTAATGTGCATTATCAGGGACCTGTTTGTCAGTACTCCAACCTCCCTGCCTGCGAGCAATGTCCATTCAAGGTCGAGGGCGTACTCGAATTAGTTCCTTCGGATGATGTACTTCTCAGCGGTGAAATTCCTGTAGAGGGTGCCGAAGAAACCGAAACACCGGCTCCACAGGAAATTGTCAATCCGGACGGCACCGTAACTACGGTTCCTGCCGAGAATCCTTCGGTTGGTACCTGTCCTCACAACGCAGAATTTTTTGCAAATCCGGATGCTGAGGCAATCATCGAGCAACAGCGAAATGAAATTGCTTCCGCCGCATGGCAGAATGCCCAGAACGCTGCTGCGCAGCCGCCTGCAGACGGTGGCGGTGAAGCTGCTCCTGCCGACCAGGCACCGGCACAATAGTTAAATAGTAAATAACAGCCAGGCATGGATGTATCTCATGCCTGGCTATTATTTACTTTACTTTCCTTCCGATAATGTATTTTCCAAAATACGGTTATTTAGCTACTACCGAAAGTCCAAGCTTGGCTGCTACACCAAAATATCCATACATCATATCTTCGTCCTTCAAAACAGGAGTGTAATCTGTTCCTGCCGGGAAGGTTAGTTCATACTTTGCATTTTGATATTCAAAACTGACCGTTACTGATACATCGCTTCTTTCAGACATTTTCCTTAGCAGATAATCACTAATCGTATAAAGTTTTCCGGAATCATAGGTAATACTTCCATTTTCCGGTGCTTCTTTGATATTTCCATAGAAATCCTTTACTGCTGCCACGCTTGCCGGAATCGGATGGAATTCTTTTACCAGACCACATCCAGCACACTTGTATTCCTCCAAACCATCAGCCCCTGTTGTCGGGTCTATGGTGGTTATCCATTCAAAGTTGCACGTATGGGAATTGAGAGTATTTTGATTGGAGATATTTTGATTAGATTTTTCTGCTGGAGTTACCTCCTCTTCATCTCCTATCGCCACCAGCTTCACAGCATAATACATATCGATCTTTTCTGTTGGTTCCTTGATGATACGCTCTATCTTAACCTTATAGCGGTTATATGTGATGCCTTCATCTGTAATTCTTGGTATATCCAGGATTTTTTGATTAGAAGTCATCTTCCACTCATAACCTATCTGCTTTGTTCCAGACAGATCGTAAAAAGCATACTCTACTATATTTTGATTACCCCGACTTGGCGATGGAAAGGTGATCGTATCTCCTTCTTTTACAATCTCCCCATCTGCCAAGTTATTTCCAATAATATAATTTGTTGCTGCCCACACATCCAGCTTCATTCCGGCAAATATACTTGCTGCTATCACTAATGACAGCATCACAGTCATAATGCTTTTTCCTATTCTTGTTATTTTACCTTCCATCTGTTTTGTCCTCCCCTTCCG
>OQVT01003417.1_pt1 | contig 10203 bp, 9 predicted proteins | sample 1691561 | NCBI WGS metagenome assembly OQVT01 (sample SAMN03418260, study PRJEB22391) | human gut metagenome | biome: human-gut; feature: organic feature; material: feces | host: Homo sapiens | place: Tanzania | collected 2013-01
AAGAAAGGTATATTTGTTATGGAAAAGTCGATTAGAAAAAAATTTTGGATCTTCGCTTTACCGACAATGGCAGCATTTACAATAGGATTTATCGTACCATTTGTATATGGTATTTTTCTTTCATTTTGTAAATTCTCCACAGTTACAGACTGGAAGTGGGTGGGATTTAAAAATTACACAAGGATTTTTGTTGTAAACGGCACTGTGGATACAACGTTTATTCATTCAATCTGGTATACAGCACTATTTACAGTAGTATCGGTACTGATTATTAATATCGTATCATTTGCAATAGCAATGGCGCTTACAAAAGGAATCAGAGGAACAAATCTTTTCCGTACAGTATTCTTCCTTCCAAACCTTATCGGTGGAATCGTACTTTCATATGTATGGTTGATGATTTTTAACTCTATCCTGCAGAACTACTCAAAGACAATCGTAAGCTCAGAGTGGTCAGCCTTCTGGGGACTTATCGCAGTAGTATGCTGGCAGCAGATTGGATATATGATGATTATCTACATTGCAGGTATCCAGAATATCCCTGGCGAGCTCATTGAGGCAGCAAAGATTGATGGAGCCAATAAATGGCAGCTTTTAAAGAGCGTTATCCTTCCAATGCTTATGCCTACTATCACAATATGTACATTCCTGACACTTACTAACGGCTTCAAGCTGTTCGACCAGAACTTAGCTCTTACAGGCGGTAATCCGGGAAAGATGTCAGAGCTGCTTGCCTTAAATATCTACAACACCATGTATGGAACAACAGGATGGCAGGGCGTAGGTCAGGCAAAGGCTGTTATATTCTTTATACTTGTTGCAATTATCGCACTTGCACAGAATAAGATCACTACAAGCAAGGAGGTACAGGACTAATGGCAAAACAGAAAAAAGCGCAGGAGGTCAGTGCCGTAAGACAGGCCAAGCACGCCTGGATAATCACATTATTATTCGCTGTTTTATCAGTACTTTGGATTTCACCAATCTTTATGGTGTTACTCAATTCATTTAAGAGAAAAGCTTACATTTTCAAGCATCCGTTTGGAATCAGCACAGTATCTATCTCAGAGGGTTTTGATGCCTTCAAGGATGGTATGTCAAGACTTTTCTCTGGCACATTAAACTACAAGAATGGTCTTAGAATGACAAATTTCTGGGAGTGCTTTGGAACATCACTTTTCATCACAGTTGGCTCAGTAATACTTATCGTACTCTGCTGCTCAATGTGTGCATGGTACAATATAAACGAAACTGTTTCATGGAATTATGAATATGCCTGCAACCATGGTATTGATGTGAAGAAGCATAGCCTTTACAATTATGTTTACCGGTAGAGAAAGTAGAATTAAAACGGGGTTAAACGCATCAAAATAAGAACCGTATCAATTTAATCTTATACATGGCTTATTATAAGCTTGATTTCAGTATCAACATAACCTTTTAGATTATTTCGATGCAGTTTAGCATAGTTGTTTTTCGTATATTCCAAATACCATGTATCTTCGAGGTGGACAAACAATCAAAGACACAGATATGGAACAAGTCGTATTATTTTGCCGAGTCTCAACACAAATCCAAGACTATGAACGACAAGTCTCAGACTTAACTCTGCTTGCCGAGAGACATAATTGGAGTATTGCAGAAACATTTACGGAAAAGGTGAGTGGAGCAAAGAAGAATGAGGAACGTAAGGAATTGACTGTCCTCCTCGCATATGTGCGCGCGCATAATATAAATAAGGTATTGGTCACGGAACTTTCTCGTTTGGGCCGTGATACTCTGCAAGTGCTTACCGCTATTGAAAAGCTCAACAAGGCTAAAGTCTCATTGTATATCATGAACTACAACATTGAGACTCTTACCCAAGATGGAAAAATAAATCCCATGAGTCAGTTTATGATTACTATTTTGGCAGAAGTAGCCCGTATGGAACGCAAGACAATAAAGGAACGTATGGAAAGTGGTTACAATAATTTCCGAGCCAACAACGGTAAAGTTGGTCGTAAAACTGGTTATCGTAAAAGTGAAGAGCAGTTTCTTGAACAATACAAAGATGTCATCCGGTTATTGAAAAAAGGCGTAAGCCTTAGAGACATCAGCAATGCAACAGGTATATCTGTGAATACTGTCAGAAAATGCAAGACTTTTTTTTAACTCCTTTTTTTTTCGTAAAAAGTTTTTTCAGGCACTCTCTGAGTTTTATCAGGAGTGCCTGTTTTCATTCTCATGCTTAAACCTCATGCCGTCTTTTTCCCATCAATCTTTGGAACAAAGTCAAAACCGAGTTTGTCTACTACAGACGCAAGGTTATCTGGCAGGAACTCTGCATAGACTCTTTCTGTTACTCCTGTTGTCGTATGCCCCAACAATCGACTTATCTCGCTGATGTCGGCTCCTGTGGCAAGGGCAAGGACAGACCAAGTGTGGCGAGCGACATGAAAAGTCAAATCTTGTTTCCATTTCAGTCCATGTGAAATGGCACGGAGCGACGTATTAATTGTATTGTTCCAAGAGTTTCGGCGACGGTAGATAGCTTCATTATCATTCAAGTCAAAATTCTCTGGCAGTAAGTCAAAGACAAAGACTTTATTTCTGCCTTTCCATTTGTCGAGGATACGAAATACAGGCTCGTTCAACGGTATAGTATTGCGGTTACGAGTCTTGACCTGCACCTTACGGATAACCCTATTCTTGAAATCAATATCCTTCCATCGCAGAGTCATTACATCTACCATACGCATTCCACAAGCATGGAAGGCAAAAAGCCACATTTCAAGAAACTCCTTTCGTCTAGGTTGTTCTACAGCATCATAAGCAGCCACCAATTCTTCGAGCTGTTCTTGTCTCAGATATTTTATGTTCTTCTCTTCATCGTCAAGTCTGTCCTCTTCCTTCATATACAAGTCTTGTAGAGCAGCGTTTAGGTGATGAGACACATACCCCAACTGACAAGCATATTCACACGCTTGGAGTATCGGACTAAGTGTCTTGTTAACTGTCGTTGTTTTCTTCTTGGCAAGCAAGCGGTATTTTCGAAAATCAATAAGCAAGTCCTCGTTTATCTCTGAGACATATATCAGTTCCTTATGCTCACCATGAGTTCCTTTGTGTTCAAGCAGCAGATATTCTTCAAACTGATTCAGATATGAGATACCATTCTTCCATGTGCTCACGCCTATTTTACCTTTATTATAACGGCTTTCTATCAGTTCTTTGGCGAATGTTATGAAGTCCTTGCCTCCATCGGGACGCAACACTTCATCATTGTCGTCAAGAAATGAGCGTATAATGTCGCAGGTGATGTGTTGATGAATCTCGTAATACTGGTGTATCTTCATATCTATGTCTTCGATACGTTTGTGCAGGGCATTGTTGTAGTATTTGTAGTCTGTGTTGGCTGTGGCGCGTATCTCTCCTATTCCACCATACCCCTTGTCGTTCCACTCTTTAGCAAACACACTTATGCCGGTAGACTTGCGGGCATTGTCTGCTTGCCAGTTGTATTCGATATAGATTTGGTACTTCTTGTCAGGATGTGCTTTCTTTGGTGCACGCAACTTTAATTTTCCTTTTGGATAGCTTCGCGATATTCTTCCCATATACAATTATCTAAATTTGATTTTATGCACTATATACGCGAAGATAGCAGAAAAGTTTATCAGAATTAAATGATCACAGAAGAAAGAATTCGGAAAGTACCGATTATTGATCATTTAATTCTTCAAAATATACTTATTTGAGCAGTTTATTTGGCGGTAAAAGAACTGAAAAAGCGGTATAGGAATGTTGCTGTACAATTCCTATACCGCTTATATTCAATGCTTTAAGCTGCTCGTGTAGCTTTTTGAGCTGTTAGTATTCGTCCTCGTTGAAGAGGAAGTCCTCCTTTGTAGGATAATCTGGCCACAAATCTTCGATACTGTCGTATACATCGCCTTCATCCTCTATCTCCTGAAGATTCTCAAGTACTTCGAGGGGAGCGCCAGAGCGCATAGCATAGTCTATAAGCTCGTCCTTAGTTGCGGGCCAGGGTGCGTCTTCCAGTTTGGAAGCCAATTCAAGTGTCCAATACATAGTCTAAAGTTTTTTACGGTTCAAAATTTAATGTTTTTCAAAGAGGCTTTCATCCGTTGCGATGATGCCATTTTCATGAGACAATAGGATTATAACCGCATGCCTCTTGTTTCAACTGCAAAAATAGTAATTTTTGTATTATTTGCAAGTAATATAGAGTTTTTTTTCGTCGTAACCTTCAATAAAGTTTAAATATAAAGCCAAACTGAAAAAATAGTCGGACAATCGGTTGACAAATCGCATTGTCAACGCATCTACATCAACGTCACGACTCAATGCTACCAACCTGCGTTCCACTCTCCGGCATACCGTACGACATACGTGCGACTGGGCTGCTTTGGTGCACCCACCGGGCAGAACGAAGGTTTCAAGTTGGGGAACGGCTGCTTGCAAACGGTCTATCTCATGCTCCAATCGTGCCAGTTCGACATCGCTCAAGCTGCTCTCACCCTTCACTTCCTTGCCTACACGCCAACTACCCTTAACCACAGCTGACGACAGACTCGCCCCAACAATAAACAATCGGGCCTGTATCTCGTTGAGCATTTCTATCGCATCGCCTTCAACCATTGTCGACAGCAAACCTATATGAGCATTCAACTCGTCAATCTCGCCACTCATCTCAATGCGGATGTCGTCCTTCATCACTCGGCGACCGCCATAAAGCGACGTTGAGCCGTCATCTCCAAGTTTAGTATACAATTTCATAGCTTCTCGATAATAATTTATAAGTAACGCTTATACATACGCTCAACGAAGCACTGCAGAAGATTACCAGAGTCTATGTCGTTCGCATTTTTAGGGTCATAACCCCTTACTACACACTCTCCTGCCTCGTTATAGAAATCTACAGAAAGAATCATATAACTTACTGGCTTTCCTATCTCCCTACGTATAAAAACATAATTGTTCAATCTATATGCATTTGGGTGCATTTCAGTGTTCACTCTACTAAAAATCACGCCCAAAAGCCAACCATTATTATCCAGAAAGTCATACGCAAGAGTTCTCTCTTCAATATACTTCTTTTTATTCACTTTGAGCGGACACGATTTAAAGTTTGCATACTTCTTCGCCTTAAAATAAATGTCGCATCCTCCATATGGATAGTCCCACCACAATACAATTTCCTCTTCGGTTTTAGGGTCGTCAGTTTCAACTCCTTTTTCCGTCCAACAATAAGCCTTCATAACAACCTTCTTGCAATTGTTAAGAGCCTGATCCAAATTCCACTCAGGTATCTCCTGAATTGTAGCCTGTGCATTTGCAAACAATGGCAGAAAAACGAACAACAGTAAAAGTAGCTTCTTCATAATAATATATATTTGGTGATACTTAAATGCAATCAGAAATTCACTACATAATTAGCCTTGTAGCGCTTGCGGTCGAAAAAGGCAATGCCAAGATAATACAGGTCGTAGCTTACGCTTGTAAGGTCGCTCTCCAGCAATGTCTGCCATAAGCGTCTGGCAGTATCGTTGTAGCCGATGTCCTCTATAATAAATAAGGTGTGGTCGTCTGTTTGCTGCAATGCAGCTTCGAGCAGAGCCTCACATCCCGCTATCGGACAGATACGCAGCACTTCTATCCTGTCATCAGCTGTAATCTGCCGCAAATCCGTAATACGACGAACCTGTGTGGCATGGCATCCTCGACCTACATAAGTTGCAAACACATCGTTGCGCTCACAGAAGTCCAACCACAACGAAGCCTGACGGAAGTTGGCTACACGAAAATAAAGTTCCATACGCTTGCGTGTCAGCGAATCAAGACGTGGCAGCTCCTTCCGCAACTCATCGTAAGCATAATAAGGATAATGCTCGTTGATGACATAACGGATAAACCGATAAGCCGAGGGCGACTGCACGCCAAAACCACGGCAATACTTGATACGGCGCAACCAATGCAAATAACGCTGAACTTTATAATTCATAGCGACAAAGTTAATAAAATAATGCTAACAAGCCAAAGAACACTTGCTATATATTGATTATATGTACAGTCAATATAGGAACACTAATGCCTTGATAACAATATAAAATTCCGTTCAGTGTCACACGGAATGTGCGTTCAGTGTCACGGAATGTACGTTCAGTGTCACGGAACGCACGTTCAAAGGCTTGGAACGGAGATTTCAAAGGTAATGTATAGAATATGCAAGGGTAATGTATAGCATGTGCAAAGATAATATAGCGCAAGTGAAGTCATAAAAAAAGGGAGCTAAATAAGAATTAGCTCCCCAACCATATAAACCATCTATAAACTTTCCTCTCCCAAATGAAGAGAAAAACAAAACCTGTATCTCTGAAAACTATTGTCCTAATACTTTTTTCAGCCAAGGCATTATCAACTCGTGCTTGAAATAATGCGATGGCGGATCTACATTTGCCGACTTGAAGAATGTGGGCGCATCCATTCCTTCCTGCAATGCCTTGACATCCTTACGGTTGGCAGGGTCGGCAAACTTGGGATAATGATGACACTCAACATTCTGAGGTTTTCCACTTGTCCGATAAGCCGATTGTACAAGATGGAAATCGCGGTCCAATCCTCCTTCAGTGAATATGATGGGACGCGGGGCAAGCGAAGCCGCTACATCCGGGAAGTTGAAGTAATGCCAGTAATTTGGAATGAGATGACGGATGGAGTTAGGGAATGGACGGCGCATGTTAGCATTGGGCTTTGTCATAACCAATGCACGTTCCTGAGTCTGGCACAGGAAGTCGTTGTACACAAAAGCGTAAATGTCCTTGTCCAATGCGCCCAGAACCATCATTGGCTCTGTACCCAACGAGAAACCGCTTACCACAATACGGTCTTTGCGAATATCAGGTTGCTGTTTCATCCACTGCAACACCTGCATATCCAGAAACGACGTATAGCCCAACCAATGCCAACCCATTTCGAGCAAGAAGCGCGATACGACATCATAATCGTAGTTGCTACCGTTCTTGAAACGTTCCAAGTCGGAAGTCTCACCTGCAGCAGCATTATCTACAGCTACAGCTATATAACCGGCCTTGACCATATCGAGCGCCATGCACACCTTGGGGTCTTTGTAATTTTCATTAAATTTGGCATCAACGCCAGGCTCACCAGCCAATCCTTCCTTGGTACGGCCTGATCCCGGTATGCACAACACAGCAGGTAGCGGCTTCTTGACATTGTCGGGGCGCAAAACCAAGAAAGTTCCAACAGCCTTAGGCATAGGATAGAACTCCCACTTTTCGAGCGTATAACCGTCACGAGGTTCCGAACTGATGCGCTTGGGAGCGGGCAGTCCCTTCACCTCGGGAAAGTTCATCAAGTCAGCCATCGCATTGCTCAGACGATTTTGCCATTCCTTGAATTCCGTCTTCGACATGCCTTCCTTGTAAGCACAACGAGGAGCTGTCTGCTTCAACATCTCGTGTACTATAGCATAGGTGCTGATTTCACGTCCGTCAGCACGGTTGGCTTGATTCACCGGATAGTTCTGCGAAACTGCATCTTGAGCACAGGCACCAGCCATACATCCCAAAAAGCCGAGTAAAGTTAGTAATCTTTTCATTGCCTGTTAAGTGATTTTAAGAAAAGGGGACTAAATACGATTTAGCCCCCCAACCATATAAACCATTTCTCAAAAGAGAAGAAAATAAAAACAGAAGCATTTGATACGCCTACCAAAGGTTCTCGCCTGCTTCCGTTTCTGATAGTCAAGTCAGCGCTTGCTTGCGACATGCTTTTTCAAGACAAGCGGATGACTTGCAAACTTTCACATATTTATATTCCTATTTTACTATTGTTTTGGCTTCGCTGTATAACCTGGGTTCTGCTGGTCAGCCAATTCAGTATCTGAACCCAACAAGCCCTTGTCGAGAGGCCAGAGGAGCAGGTGCTCATCCTGTGTTGTTCCGTTCAGCACAGGAACATTTGTCTCTATAAGGTTGCCGTTGATGTCAGTCATCCATGGGTTGTTGGCAGTGTCAAGACCAAAGCCAAGACATCCCTCAGGCTGGAACACGAAGTGATCCTTCTGTGTGCCACCCTTAACGGTTGTTAGTCGACGGAGGTTCCACCAGCGCTGACCCTCAGCTACAAACTCCTTATCCCATTCACGCATCAGAGCGGTCTCGTTAGCCTTGAAGTCGCCTGCAGTGTAGCCATAAACGTCCTCATCCCATTTGTCGCCATAAGCACGCTCACGTATCTTATTGATATACTTCACTACAGCTGCGTTGTCGCCAGCATAGTTGGCACACTCAGCGGCATATAGATAAGCCATAGCCAGACGATAGATAGGCATGTCAACCACCATCTGATAGGTAGTGCTACCACTTGGTATTGACGGGCGGAACTTGCAAACGAATGTACCAGCCAGCTTATGCTTGCCATCCTTCGGGTCGAAGTTATCAAGATAGTTAATGCCGTTGTCGCGCTCCTCCTGAGTGAGGTTCCACATTGGATAGAACATTTTCACACGTGAGTCGTTCTCGTCAAACTGATAGTAGAGAGAGTTCTTGTAAGTGTAGCGGCACGGACCGAAGCTACACTTGTCCCAAATCTCTATATTAGCCGACTTGTCAGTCTCCTTATTGTACCACTGACCGAAGCGGTTGGCTACACCCTTAACGTGTCCCCAGCCTTCCTGGTCCATATTGCTCCAATAGTTGAGGTATGAGGTACCTGTGGTTCTCGCCCAGAGCAACTGGAAAGGAGGTACGTTATAGTAAGTACCATCATTCTCGCTGCTATAGCATACGCTGAATATCGACTCCTTGTTGTGAGGCGTTGTCCACACGCTGTAGAAATCATCCTGCAGGTCGAAGCCATAGTTGTTTATCACGTTGTTGAAGTAGGTGGCAGCTGTAGCCACATCAGCAGCATTTGCCTGATGGTCGCCAGTCTCAACCTTGCCCGACCAGAGATAAACCTCACCGGCAAGCATCTCTGTAGCAGCCTTTGTCCAGTAGTAGTCCTTGCTTGAGCTCTTGTATACGTAGTCGGTCTGAGCGAAGTACTCCAACGAAGTCTTGATGTCTTCCTTAATCTGATTCAAGGTCTCTTCGGCAGTACTTCTGCCCTTGTAGAGCAGAGTTGCCTCATAGTTGCCAAGGATTACATCAGGCTCAGTGCGCAATACTACGCCGCCATACATACGATACATCTGGAAATATGAGAATGCACGATAGCCGTATGCCATACCGAGCAGTCCGTTCTTCACATTGTCGCTGAGCACGTTGGTATTGTTGCAACGATAGATAAGCTCGTTGATGTTGGCAATGAAGCCGTAGTAGCCACCGAAAGTGCTGAACTGCGGATGGTCGGCATCATAAAGGTTCTTTATAGGCTCAAGGTTAATAGTACCTGAACCGTCGATTGTAGCCAGCTCGAACACTCCCGAACGCAATTCGCCTGCGTAGAACAGCACGTTTGAAGCATTGTCTGAGCGGAACTGGTTTGAAATGGCAGTGATGAATCCTTCAAACTCGGTCTGGCTTCCCCAGAACGAGTTGGCACTGAAGTTGTCGATAGGCTTATAGTCGAGATTACAAGATGTGGTCAACACACTTGCTCCCGTCATAAGGCCAATTGCCAAAGTCTTTATATATTTGTTCATATCTTAATCAATATTTAAATAGTATATAACCATTGTTTAGAATGTGACATTAAGTCCGAAGAGCAGTGTGCGCGGCACGTTGTATGTACCACCCCAACCTGCTGTGTTACCGCTTGTATAAGTGGTGTTGTCAGGCAATGGAATTGTACATGACTTGATGTAGCCAAGGTTCTGGCCAGTTACCGACACTGTTATGCCCTGGCAAGCTAACTTCTCACAGATGCTCTTTGGCAGAGCATAAGAGAGCTGCAACTCGCGGCAAGCCAGATAATTGCCGTTCTGTGTAAAGAACGAACTTGTTCGGATGTAGCTGTCGGTACCATACTGCGAAGCCCATACCACGCGTGGGTACTTTGCACCGGGGTTGTCTGGTGTCCATGTGTCGCGTACAGCGTCGTTGAATGACATTGCACCCTGACCCTCGCCAAGCCAGAAGGCTATGTTAGAGTCATATACCTGGAAGTCGAAGCCCATGTCGAAGCGTGCATAGAGCGACAGACCCTTCCATGTCAATGTGGTGTTGAAACCAC
>OQVT01003420.1_pt1 | contig 10201 bp, 8 predicted proteins | sample 1691561 | NCBI WGS metagenome assembly OQVT01 (sample SAMN03418260, study PRJEB22391) | human gut metagenome | biome: human-gut; feature: organic feature; material: feces | host: Homo sapiens | place: Tanzania | collected 2013-01
GGGCGGATATCCGCTGGCCATGTCGCTGGCACAGAATGAGAAGATCGGCCTGATGCTGGGCGTGGTAACCTCAGGAATGTTCGGCGGCACATTGACCTTCACTATTCCGCTGGGCTTTGGCCTCATTGAGAAAGAGGATGTGCCGTGGTTTTCCAGGGGAATCCTCATCGGCGTGGGGTGTATCCCGGTGGGCAGCATTGTCAGCGGTCTGCTTTTACAAATTCCGGTAAGAGAAGTGCTTTGGAACAGTCTTCCGGTGCTTTTGATGTCTGTGCTGATCGTATATGGCATGTGCAGAATTCCAGAGAAGATGATCTCCATCATGGAGAAGCTGGGACGGGTCATTGAGTGCATTGGTCTCATCGGTATTGCAGCAGGCAGTATGGAATATCTGAGTGAAATACTAAAATACAGAGGCTGTTTTTATCTGTTAAATGTAGTCTGTGGATTTTCGATTTTTGGCGCACCTCTTGCAGTTATAACACTTCTGGGGGCAGGGCTGTATACAGGGGTTATTATGACTGCCTCTATATTAGAGTTTGGATTCGCCGGCGGTGTGATCGGAATGGGGCTTTTGCTTCCTCAATATTTGTTTTATATTCCGGTCTGGCTGTACTCTATGGAACAGGAATGGATGATGTCGCTGGAAATATGGAAAAACCGTGGTCTGATATCTGGAAAAATAAGTACTTATTTAAAAAAAATGTGTATTGCAGCAGTGGGATATATGGTCGGAATACTTATTGAATGCTATGTAAATCCATGGATCGTGGGTATAATACTGGAATATATAAAAAATTTTTGAAAGGTATATCTACTATATTTAGTACTGGTTGTCATAAAATTTTCGACATATGGTATTTTATATCGAAAAAGCCCGAAATACCGCAGTTTGCGTTGAAAAAAAGGTTTGATTTTATGTAAAATAAACAGTATAATACATATACATTTTAGAAGCAGATGATTTGGTTTATCTGATAATAAGGGAACGGGAAGCGGAGAATATGGATATAGAAATAAGGGAATTTATTACATATCTGCATAATACAAAAAAGACATCAGTAAATACGGAAATCTCTTATCAGAGAGATCTGAAAAAAATGGCAGAATTTCTGGAAGACAGGGGAATCAGAAATTATAAAGATGTGAAGGAACTTGAACTTGAAGGGTATATCAGTTATATGGAACGGGAGAAGTTTGCGACATCTTCGATTTCCAGAAGTGTTGCATCTATGAGAGCATTCTTTCAGTATCTGTGGAAAGAAGGGGTGATCGAGAAGGATCCGGCTGATAATCTGAAACCTCCTAAGGTTGAGAAAAAAGCACCTGAGATACTTACGATAGAAGAAGTGGACAAATTGCTTCAGCAGCCGAAGCTGGATACGCCAAAGGGGATAAGAGATTCTGCGATGCTGGAATTGTTGTATGCGACTGGCATGCGTGTAAGCGAGATGCTCCATCTGCAGATTTTTGATGTGAATCTTCAGTTCGGATATGTAGTCTGTCATGAAAATGGAAAAGAGAGGATTATTCCGATAGGTCTTCCGTGTAAGAGAGCTATGGAACGGTATCTGGAAGCTGCCAGACCTGTTTTTGTGAAAGATGAGAAAGAAACAGCATTATTTACAAACTGTTCAGGTAAAGCGATGAGCAGGCAGGGCTTCTGGAAAGTGTTAAAAGGATATGCTGATGATGCGGGAATCAAGAGAGATATTGCACCGCACACATTAAGACATTCTTTTGCAGTACATATGCTGCAGAATGGCGCAGATATACGAAGTGTTCAGGAAATGCTGGGACATTCTGATATTTCCACTACGCAGGTTTATCTGGGAATGAATATGAATAAGATGAGAGATGTGTATATGAAAACACATCCACGTCATTAAATCACAGGCATAGCAGCTGCTCTGTCTGCTGTAAGATCGTTATAAATATAAAAGCTTCTGTAACCAGGTTTTAACTGGTCTGCAGAAGCTTTTATATTATTAGTAGGAAATTATTTCATAATGTTTCTATAACATAAAAATATGGATCAGCACATTTCAGCGATTGTATACAGAAGTCGTTCTGATTCTTCCCATCCGAGACACGGATCAGTGATGGATTTTCCGTATATATGATCACAGCCAATTTTCTGATTGCCCGGTTCAATATAGCTCTCGATCATAAGTCCTTTGACAAGAGTGTGAAGCTCCGGATCTACAAGACGGCTGTGGAGAACTTCTTTTGCGATACGGACCTGCTGTTCATAATTTTTATTGGAGTTGGAATGATTGGTATCAACAATAACAGCAGGATTTTTAAGATTCTTTTCCTGGTATTTTTCACAGAGAAGACGAAGATCTTCATAATGATAATTCGGGATAGCCTCTCCATGTTTGTTTACAGCTCCGCGGAGAATGGTATGAGCCAGCTCATTGCCTGTGGTTTTTACTTCCCAGCCCCTGTAGATGAAACGATGTCCACCCTGAGCAGCTACAACGGAGTTGAGCATAACAGAAAAATCACCGCTGGTCGGGTTTTTCATACCGGCAGGAACATTCATACCGCTGACAGTAAGGCGGTGCTGCTGATCTTCTACAGAACGTGCACCTACTGCAACATAAGAGAGCAAGTCTGAAAGATAACGGTAGTTTTCAGGATAAAGCATCTCATCGGCACATGTCATACCGCTGGTCTGGATCGCATGGATATGCATTTTACGGATGGCAACAAGGCCTGCAAGGAGATTTGGCTGCTTTTCGGGATCCGGCTGATGAACCATACCCTTATAGCCTTCTCCGGTTGTTCTTGGTTTGTTTGTATACACACGTGGAACAATCAGAACCTTGTCAGCTATTTTTTCCTGAACATTGCGTAATCTGGTAAGATAATCCAGAACAGCATCTTCATTATCTGCTGAGCAAGGACCGATGATCGCAAGAAACTTATCAGATTTTCCGGTAAAGACATCACGCAGCTCTTTGTCTCTTGCGTCTTTAATGGCCTGAATTTCAGCATCAATGGGATATTGACTGCGAATTTCTTCAGGAGTTGGTAACTTTTTGATAAAATCGAATCCCATGGTTGTATCTCCTTTGTGTCTGTTTTTATTGCTTTTTTTCGGCATTTATTATAAACCATTCTTATCTGAATGTCGATAGCCAAAAAAATTCTGATAAACATTATTTCTTTTGCTGCAGCTGGAAACTGTGCAGAAGGCTAAGGATTACCTCACTGCAGAGAATACCATAGAGATAACCACGGATTCCCAGGACAGGGATCATAAACAGTACGAAAAAAATACGGATACAGATGCTGATTACGCTGTGCAGCAGACAGATACCGGATTTTCCCATTCCGTTGAGTACGCTTGTCAAGGTTGTATTCAGATACAGAAAAGGACAGATATATGCCATGGTATGTATATAAATTCCTGCAGTCTGGCTGTGAAACAAAAAAATCCCGAGAAATTCTCCCAGAAACAGAAAAAAGATCATGCAAAATCCACCAAGCAACAAACAATACCGATAAATTTTCCGAATCACATATTGTATCCGTTTTTTATATCCCAGAGTCTGCAATTCTGTAATTGATGGAAGGAGCATTACTGCTGCTGAGTTTGTGAGTGTAGCAGGAAAAAGGATAAGTGGAAGTGCCATTCCGGTAAAAACACCGTAGATACTCAGAGCGTCCTCCGGAATGATCCCGGACATCTGTAATCTGGCTGGTATCAGGATCACCTCAATACTGCCGAGAAGAGTTAGCAATATTTTGTTTATGGTAAGAGGAATGGAAATATGACTAAGTTTGCTGAGAACAGACAGTGGATTTTTTATATTCCGGAAGGTATAATGAGTTTTTTTAAAATGTATACTGACGGTAAAAAGAGAAATGAAGGAGGATGCAGCTTCGCCAATAAGATTTCCGCCAACTGCAATTGCCGGTGTAATACTGCGTTTCTGCGAGATGCAGATAAGATAGAGCATATAACAGCCACCTATGCGGAAAAACTGTTCCAGAAGCTGGACTGCGGCAGGAAACCCTGCATATTTTCTGCCAAAATAATAACTGTTTACGCATGTGTGAAAAGTACTCAGAGGAATACTGGGAGAAAGAATCCGTATCAGATGTGCTGTCTGTGGCTCTTTCAGGATCTGTACTGCCCAGAAATCTGCATGACTGTAAAGAAGCCAGGAAAGCAGCAGAGAGACAGTGACAGAAAATGTAGTTCCTGCAACAAAGTAATCTGCAGTATGGTGTCCGGGAATTTTTTGTGCTTTTTCTGATGCAGTGAGGCGGGAAATAGCAGTCTGGATACCGGAAGCACAGACAGACATTACAAGAAGCTGCAGAGGAATCACAAGCTGAAAAATACCAAGACCATGTGCACCAATCGTGTGTGACAGGAATATTCTGTAGAAGAACCCCATGAGTCTGCTGAGCAGACCGGTAAAGGTAAGAAGCAAGGTTCCCTTGATAAAAATTTTTTTTGACATAATATCTGCAAATATAACCATAACACTTTTATAGCAATATATGTGCAAAACAGCCTTGACAGAACAGTTTCTTTCTGGTAAAGTAAACATGAAATCCGAGGAAAACACTGGGAATTAAAAACGAGGTGAGAAAATGAAACTCTCAACAAGAGCCCGTTATGGCTTGAAAGCACTGATAGATCTTGGTTTACACAGTGAGAATGAAGCGGTATCGTTACAGAGCATTGCAGAGAGACAGGATATTTCCACAAGCTACCTTGAACAGCTTATGGCCATGCTCAAGAAAGCAGGTCTGGTAAAGAGCAGCAGAGGTGCTTACGGCGGATACCAGCTTGGCAAGCCGGCAGATGAGATTTCAGTCGGTGAGGTCCTGCGTGTGCTGGAGGGAAGTCTGGAAGCGGCAGCCTGTCCTGGGATTGAGAATGACGGAACCTGCCATGGCAGTGATGTGTGTGTGGCAAAACTCGTCTGGAAGAGAATCAATGACAGCATTACAAATGCTGTAGATACCCTGATGCTTGGCCAGCTGATTGAGGAAAGCAAAAGAGTACATGAAGAAAAAATGGAAAGTCCGGGCATGAAAGTAAATGGGTCGGACATACTTAAATAAAACAGGAGGACAAGAAAATGGGAAAAATGATTTATCTGGACAATGCAGCAACAACTAAGACGGCACCTGAGGTTGTCCAGGCGATGCTGCCATATTTTTCAGAATATTATGGCAATCCGTCCAGTATTTATGATTTTGCAGGTAAGAGCAAAGAGGCAGTTACAAATGCGAGAGAGCAGATTGCAGAAGTTCTTGGTGCGAAGAAAGAAGAAATTTATTTTACAGCAGGCGGTTCAGAGTCTGACAACTGGGCTTTGAAAGCTACTTTTGAAGCATATAAGGCAAAAGGAAACCATATCATCACAACAAAGATCGAGCATCATGCAATTCTTCATACATGTGAATATCTGGAGAAACGTGGCGCAAAGATCACATATGTAGATGTGGATGAGAACGGTATTGTAAAACTGGATGAGCTTGAGAAGGCTATCACACCGGAGACAATACTGATCTCTGTAATGTTTGCCAATAATGAGATAGGTGCTATCCAGCCAATCAAAGAGATCGGACGTATTGCAAAAGAGCATGGGGTTCTTTTCCACACAGATGCTGTTCAGGCGTTTTGTCAGGTTCCGATCAATGTTGACGAGTGCAATATTGATATGTTAAGCTCCAGCGGACATAAGATCAATGGACCAAAAGGAATCGGTTTCCTTTATATCCGTAAAGGTGTAAAGATTCGTTCTTTTGTACATGGCGGTGCACAGGAGCGCAAACGTCGTGCTGGTACAGAAAATGTACCGGGAATCGTTGGATACGGCGTTGCAGCAGCACGTGCAAATGCTTCCATGAAAGAACGTACTGAGAAGGAAATAGCAATCAGAGATCATCTGATCCACAGGATTGAAACTGAGATTCCTTATGTTAAAGTAAATGGTGATCGTGTAAAACGTCTGCCAAACAATGTAAATGTCAGCTTTCAGTTTATAGAGGGTGAATCCCTTCTTCTGATGCTTGATAATTATGGAATCTGTGCATCCAGCGGATCTGCATGTACTTCAGGTTCTCTTGATCCGTCTCATGTACTTCTGGCAATCGGACTGCCGCATGAGATCGCACATGGTTCTCTGCGTATGTCACTTGGAGAAGAGACAACAATGGAAGATGTGGATTTCACAGTAGACAGATTGAAAGAAATCGTAGCACACTTAAGAAGCATGTCTCCATTATATGAAGATTTCATGAAGAAACAGAATAAATAATAGAACAGGATTAATGTTAATATAAAGAAAGTCAGGATAACGGGAGGAAATACAAATGGCTTACAGTGAGAAAGTAATGGATCATTTTCAGCATCCGCGTAATGTTGGAGAAATAGAGAACGCAAGTGGTGTAGGTACAGTAGGAAATGCAAAATGTGGTGATATCATGAGAATTTTCCTTGATATCGATGACGAGACACATATCATCAAAGACTGCAAATTCAAAACATTTGGATGTGGTGCAGCAGTTGCAACCAGCAGTATGGCAACAGAGATGGTAATGGGAAAAACTATTGAAGAGGCTATGGAAGTTACTAATAAGGCAGTTATGGAGGCTTTGGACGGACTTCCGCCTGTAAAAGTACACTGTTCTCTGCTTGCAGAGGAAGCAATCCATGCAGCTCTGTGGGATTATGCAGAAAAGCATCACATTAAAATCGAAGGTCTTAAGAAACCGAAATCTGATATTCACGAAGGTGAAGAAGCAGAGGAAGAGGAATATTAATTATATTAAAAAATCTGAATCTGTTTGTAATTTGAAATCGTTATGTATAAAGAAGGGGCGGATGATACTCATCATCTGCCCTGTGTTTTATATTCTGCAGGAGGTAGATATGACAGGACTTACAAATGAACAGGTGCAGGAGAGAATTGCAGAAGGAAAGGTTAATGCCAACGAGAACCCAAATACCAGAACCTACAAGCAGATTGTTTTGGAAAATACACTTACATTCTTTAACTTTTTGAACCTTGTGTTGCTTGTTCTGGTGCTTTTTGTGAGATCTTATAAGAATTCCATGTTTATGGGGATTATTCTGATCAATACTGTGATCGGTATTGTTCAGGAGATCAGGGCAAAAAAGACCCTTGACAAACTTGCGATTCTTACAGAGAGCAAAACAGTGGTTTTGCGTGAAGGAAAGAAATGGAGTATTTCTACAGAAAAGCTGGTGCTGGATGATCTGATTTTTCTGAAAACAGGAGATCAGGTGCCGGCTGATGCGAAAGTACTGGAAGGCACAGTGGAGGTAAATGAATCTCTGCTGACAGGTGAATCTGATAATCTGGCCAAGAGTCAGGGGGATGAACTTTTTTCGGGGAGCTTTGTAACATCAGGGGAAGCCTGCTGTCAGGTGATCCATGTCGGAAAAGACAATTATGCATCGCAGATTACAAGTGAGGCAAAAGAATTTAAACGTCACAATTCAGAACTTCGAAATTCGCTGAATGCGATCTTGAAGGTGATCAGTATTATCATTGTGCCTCTGGGAGCAATGCTGTTTTATAAACAGTATTATATTGTGGGAGATACGTTGAAAGATTCTGTGGTAAATATGGTTGCCGCAGTACTTGGGATGATCCCGGAAGGTCTGGTATTGCTGACAAGTGTGGCACTGACACTGGGATCTGTGGTTCTTGCAACTAAGAAGACATTAGTGCAGGAACTTTATTGTATTGAAACTCTGGCAAGAGTTGATACGCTCTGTCTGGACAAGACAGGAACGATCACAGAAGGGACCATGAAGGTTGAGGATGTACAGCTGTATGATACCGTAGACAGGACTGTGGAACATACTGCTAAATTTGATACAGAGACAGGGGAGCGTATCCAGGATACATCAGAAACAGAAATATCTGCTGAAGACAAACAACAGCTTCAGGAAATTGACCATATTATGGGAAATCTGATGTCAGTCCTTAATGATCAGAATGCAACAGCTGATGCGTTGAGAGACCGATTTCCGTCAAAATCTGATCTGAAGCTGAATCATGTGATTCCATTTTCATCTGACAGAAAATACAGTGGAGCTGTGTTCGCGGATAAAGGAACTTATCTGATGGGAGCTGCGCAGTTCCTCTTTCCTGAAGGAAATGAAGAACTTCTGGAACGTTGCAGTACTTATGCAAGTTCCGGATATCGTATTCTTGTTCTGGCTCACAGTGAACAGGGAACAGAAGGGACAGAACGCCCGGAAGGTCTTGTGCCGATCGGTCTGTTTCTTATCACAGATGTAATCCGTGAGGAAGCGCCGGATACGTTGGCGTTTTTTGACAGCCAGGGAGTTGATCTTAAGGTTATTTCCGGAGATGATCCTGTGACTGTTTCTGCTATCGCGAAAAAAGCGGGACTGAAAAATGCAGATCATTATATTGATGCAACAACAATAAAAACTCCCGAAGAGATGCAGAAAGCTGTTGCAGAGTGCAGCGTTTTCGGACGTGTAACGCCACAGCAGAAGAAACAGATGGTACAGGCACTTCAGTCACAGAAACATACAGTTGCAATGACCGGTGATGGTGTAAATGATGTACTTGCGTTAAAAGAGGCAGACTGCAGTATTGCTATGGCAGCAGGAAGTGATGCAGCTAAGAATATTGCCAATGTGGTTCTGCTTGATTCCAACTTTGGGGCAATGCCTCACATTGTAAATCAGGGACGTCGTGTTGTCAATAATATCCGAAGTGCTGCATCAATGTTTCTGATAAAAACCATTTTTTCAGTTCTTCTTTCACTGATCACGATTTTCTTTGGGGATGCATATCCATTTGAACCCATCCAGATGTCCCTGATCAGTGCATGTGCAGTAGGTATTCCGACATTCCTTCTGACACAGGAGAACAATTACAATAAGATCGATCATACATTTTTGAGACATGTGTTTATGAATGCATTTCCTGCAGCAGTTACTATCACAGGCTGCGTATTTACGATCATGCTGGTCTGTCAGAATGTATATCATTCCAATATCATGCTTAATACAGCATGTGTGCTGGTTACAGGATGGAATTATATGTCTGCGCTGCGGACTGTTTACTCGCCACTGAACACATACAGAAAGGTGATCATTTATGGAATGCAGTTTGCATTTTTTATAAGTGCAGTAGTGCTTCAGAATCTGTTGACTCTGGGGTCTCTGGAATTCGGAATGATCATCCTGGTGTTTGTCCTGATGACATTTTCACCAATCCTGATCGAGACTATAACAGAATGGATCAGAAGGATTTATGAGAAGTCACTGGACAAAGAAGATGAAAACAAGGGATTTTTTGCAAGATTTCTGGAAAGAGTCCAGAAGTAAAAAATGAGGACAATCTGTAAAACATGCAGATTGTCCTCGTTTGCGTTATGTATAGTCTGCGTTATGCAGCTTATATTATATGGTCTGCGTTATGCAGATTAAAGGTTTATTTCTTTCTGCACAGCCAGAAGCATCCGAATGCGGGGATCATAACACCCTTGGCTTCCATTGTATGTCCTGAGATAAGGTCTGTATACATTCCGTCATCTTCATTGATCCATGCAACCTTATCCTGATCGCTGAAGTTATAGATACCGATTAGTTTTTCTTCGTCATTTTCGCGCACAAGGGCAAGGACAGAAGAATCCCAGGTATCAATAGTACGAAGATCAGCAGTTGTATCAAAAACACTGTGTGAGCTTCTGATATGTTCCAGATGATCCAGAGCGTGGAAAAGTTTACCCTGTACTGTATCTGCAATATTTCTGTTAGGAGCGAAAGACCAGTTAAATTCTCCTCTGTGGAGATAACGGGAATCAACTGCCTTATCCGGATCATTTTTATAAGAATAGTCATTTACCTGACCAATTTCATCGCCGCTGTATATAACAGGAATGCCTGACTGAGAGAACATAAATGCGTGAAGAGTAATATCATAGCGTATACTTCTGTCAACACCTTCAACATTTCCTTCAAAACCATATTTCTCAATACCACACAGAGATGCAGTAGTACCACAGAGTCTGGCATCACCCAGAATATCAAGGATTTGCTGTCTTCCAGGGAAATTGAGAATATATTTGAAAATTCAGATTTTATTTATATGCTCAACCAGGCTTCCGGAGACAGGCAGATTCTTGCCAAACAGCTGAATATCTCACCAACCCA